>Ga0102924_1003847_pt1 | contig 15510 bp, 13 predicted proteins | sample PaiPotPPM11metaG_FD_80116 | JGI IMG/M metagenome (GOLD analysis project Ga0102924, IMG submission 80116) | Iron sulfur acid spring bacterial and archeal communities from Banff, Canada, to study Microbial Dark Matter (Phase II) - Paint Pots PPM... ... | reverse complement strand
GTTTTCGCCGGGGCGTCCCTCCTCGCCCAAAGCAGCGGCAGTGCCGGGTTTGTGACCGGCCCCTCCAGCACCGGCGCGCAGTTGCTGAACAAGCCGTTGCTCCCCGGCACGGCGGTGATGAACTGCGAGTCCATCTCCACCTCCGGCGCCGGCTCGGCGCTCTTGTCGCGTTCCAAGGACGGGGGACTGGCCTCGCTGGGGCATGACTCACAGGGCACCGTGCTCACCGACGCCAAGGGAAATCCGCAGATCGCGCTGCAACAGGGCTTGGCCAAGGTCTCCGGCGGCGTGACGGTGATCACGCCGCAGGCCAGTTTCCAGCCGCAAGGCAACAGCCAGTTCTCAGTGGTCGCCGACAACGATCACACCTATGTGATGGGAAAGTCGGGAACGACCAACGTGGGTTCCATTCAAAACCCCACGCCTGTTCAGGCGGGACAAGCCTTTGAAATCGACGCCCCCGCTCCCGCGCACGCCGGAGGGCCCTGTGACGGCGCGGTCAGCATGCCCTCCGGTTCCGCCCAGATGAAGCCCGTGGCGCCACAGATGGTCCAGGCCGCTGCGACTAAACTCGAAGCGGGAACCGTGACGAAAGCCAACGACGCCACCCAGATCGGCGAAAACCATTAGGCCGCAATTTCGGGCTTCGTCCGGACCTCACCCCTCAATCCTTCGCGTTACGCGACCGCGCTCGCTCCAAGTGCGTCTGTTTGTGGGCGAAACTGTGTCGCTTAAGCCACACTTTCGAGACCCCGGAGCCCTGCAAGTAACTCTTGAGAAGAGACTTAGCCGAGGCAGCGGAACTCTGTGGCAGCATAGAAACCGATGACGTTTGAGAGAACCCTGACGCGCGCCGTCGAGGCGGCGGGAGTGGGTCTGCACAGCGGGGCGCCGGCCCGACTGCGGCTGCTGCCGGCGGCGAGCGGGACCGGTGTCCAGTTTCGACGCGTCGATCTGGAGGGGTTCATCCTCGAGGCGAACTCCGCCAACATTGCCCGGGTCAGCTACGCCACCAGCCTGATGAAAAAGGGCGTGCTGATCTCGACCACTGAACACCTGCTGTCCGCGTTGGTGGGCGCCGGGATCGACAACGTCATCATCGAGCTGGACAACTTGGAGCTGCCGATTCTGGACGGCAGTGCGCTGCCCTTCGTGGAGATGATCGAGGCGGCGGGACCGCGGCGCCAGCGGCGCCAGCGCACGGCGATGCGCATCCTGGCGCCGCTCGAACTGCGCGAGTCGGGGAAGTTCATCGGGATCTACCCCGGGGACGGCTACCGGCTGCGTTACGAGATCAACTTTCCGCACCCCGCCATCGGCCACCAAGCCTTCGAGCTGGACCTCACCCCCGAGGCCTACCGACGGGAGCTGGCCCCGGCGCGCACCTTCGGCTTTCTGGCGGACTTCGATGCCATGCGCCGCCAGGGACTGATCCGCGGCGGTTCGGTGGACAACGCCGTGGTGCTCGACAGCCAACGCGTGGTCAACGGCCCGCTGCGCTTCCCGGATGAGTTCGTGCGCCACAAGATGCTGGACCTGATCGGCGACCTGGCGTTGCTGGGGCGGCCGCTGATCGGCCATGTCCGCGCCGATCGCGCCGGCCACGCCCTGCATACCGCGCTGGTAAAACGACTGCTGAGCGATCGCCGGCTGTGGGAGCCGGTCCTGGTGTCCGACGATCTGCCGGTGCCGGTGTCCTCCAGCTTGGTCCCGCTGCACCCCGGCGCGGATTAGCAGCGACGGTCTGCGGCCAACCTGCGAGCCGATCCCGGCGGCGGTTCGGCTACCGACCGCTTGGTTGCGTGGCGCCGTGCCACGATGGCGCCCGGAATATACTGGGAGCCTTGGCGCCGCGGCGCGCTCCGCTATGACCACCCTCACCCTGCAGCAGGAAACCAATCCTTGGGAGGCGCAGGCCGCGCGCTTTGACTTTGCGGTCCGCAAGCTCAAGCTGGACGACGGCCTGGTGAAGGTGCTGCGCTACCCCACGCGGGAGCTGACCCTGCATATCCCGGTGCAGATGGACGATGGTCGCCTGGAGGTCTTTGTCGGCTACCGGGTCCAACACAACTTGGCGCGCGGCCCGGGCAAGGGCGGCGTGCGCTACGCCCCCGACGTCACGCTGGACGAGGTGCGGGCCCTGGCCAGCTGGATGACGTGGAAGTGCGCCGTGGTCAACATCCCCTTCGGGGGCGCCAAGGGGGGCGTGATCTGCAACCCCAAGATCATGTCGAACGGCGAGTTGGAGCGCCTGACGCGGCGCTACACCTCGGAGTTGCTGGACTTCATCGGCCCGGAGCGCGACGTGCCGGCCCCGGACGTGAATACCAACGAGCAGGTGATGGCCTGGATGATGGACACCTACTCGATGCACGCGCGGCACACGGTCACCGCCGTGGTGACCGGCAAGCCGCTCGACTTGGGCGGCTCGCGGGGACGCCGCGAGGCCACCGGCCGGGGTTGCATGATCGTCTGCGACCAGGCCATCCAGCGCCTCGGCCTGCAGCGTGAGACCACGCGGGTGATCGTGCAGGGCTTCGGCAACGTCGGAAGCAACGCCGCCCTGCTGCTGCATCGGGCCGGTTACAAGGTGATCGGCATCGACGAGTTTGACGGCGGCCTGTATCGCGCCACCGGCCTGGACGTGCCCAAGCTGGCGGAGTACCGGGCCGCCAACCGCACGTTGCAGGGTTTTCCGGGCGCCGATGCCGTGCCGCCGGGCGAGCTGCTGACCATGCCGTGCGACATCCTGTTGCCGGCGGCGACCGAGAACCAGATCACCTCGCAGAACGCCGACCGCATCCAGGCCCGCATCATCTGTGAAGGCGCCAATGGCCCCACCACGGTGGCGGCCGACGAGATCCTGGAGGCCAAGGGCGTCTTCGTCATCCCCGACATCCTGGCCAACGCCGGCGGCGTCACCGTCTCGTACTTCGAGTGGGTGCAGGATCGGCAGGGCTATTTCTGGAAAGAGGCCGAGGTCAACCGGCAGTTGCAGGACATCATGGAGGCCAGCTTTCAGGACGTGGTGGCCTACGCCGATCGCCACCAGGTCAACAACCGCATCGCCGCCTACATGCTGGCGATCGACCGGGTCGCGTTTTCCATCAAGCTGCGTGGCATCTACGCGTGAGCAGCTCGCCCTTGCATCGCCAGCCGATCGACGCCTCCAGCCCTCCGGTGGCGGTGATCAACGACCGTGCCGCGCAACGCTTGCGCGGCGGTCATCCCTGGGTTTATCGCAGCGACGTCGCCCAGTGGCCGACCCCCCTTCCGGCCCCCGGCGAGGCCATGGGCCTGCGCGACTCGCGCGGTCGCGGCCTGGGCGTCGCCGACTTCAGCCGCAGTTCGCAGATCGCGTTACGGCGTCTCAGCTCCGACCCCGAGGCGCGGCTCAACCGCGGCTTTTTCCTGGGTCGGCTGCAGGCGGCGCTGGCCTACCGCCAAGCCCACGTGCGCGACACCACCGCCTACCGGCTGGTCTGGGGCGAGGCCGACGGACTGCCCGGCCTGGTGGTCGACCGCTATGGCGCGGCGCTCGTCTTCCAGACCCTGACCCAGGCCATGGCCGCCCGCCAGGAACTGCTTCTCGAATTGTTGGACGGGTTGCTGCATCCCGCGGTGATCGTCGAACGCAACGATGCCAAGGTGCGCGTGCTGGAAGAGCTGGAAGTGCGGGCGCAACTGCTGCGTGGAGATTCCGCAGAAGTGGCGGTGCGCCTGAACGGCCTCGAGTTCGAACTGGACCTGCTGCACGGACAGAAGACGGGTGGCTTCCTCGACCAGCGCGAGAACTGGGCGGCGGTGACGCGATTTCTGCCGCCCGCTCCGGCGCATGGGTTGGAAGCGCTCGACCTGTTCACCTACCAGGGCGGTTTCGCGATCCACCTGGCGCGCCACTGCCGCAAGGTCGAAGCGGTGGACATTTCGCGCCCGGCGCTGGTGGCAGCCGAGGCCAATGCGCGCCGCAACCAGATCACCAATATCGACTGGATCGAGGCCAATGCCTTCGACCTGTTGCGCGAGTACCAGGCCCAGGGACGACGCTTCGACGTGGTGGTGCTTGATCCGCCGGCGTTCGCCAAGAACCGCAGCGCGCTGGCCAACGCCGAGCGCGGCTACAAGGAGATCAACCTGCGGGCCTTGAAGCTGCTGCGGCCGGGCGGCATCCTGGTGAGTTGCTCCTGTTCGCATCACGTGGCGGAGGCGGAACTGCTCGGCATCATCGCCGGCGCCGCCCTGGACGCGGGACGCGAGCTGACCGTGCTGGAACGCCGCACCCAGGCGCTCGATCATCCCGTGCTGCTCACCGTCCCCGAGACGTTGTACCTGAAGTGCCTGCTGTTCCAGGTGCGCTGAAGCGGTGCAAACGCGAGCCTGAGCAAACTGGCACCGGGTAACCAGCATTGGGGGATGCCCGGTGCGTCGGCGCCCGCGGAGCGGGCGATCCGCCCGTTGTGTGGTGCGCAAACCTTAGGAAATCCGACGACGCGCGTTTCGAACCGGCGTCAGCCGCTGGCCCACAACGGTCGTCGGCCAACGTGTGCCTACCGCGCAGGTGTTCCACGGTGGCGTAGGATTAAGGTTCCATGAGCGTGGCCATCCATATTGAGCGCCTGGTCAAAATTTTTGGCGGGGCTCAGGAAGTGCGCGCCGTCGACCACATCGATCTGCAGGTGCCGCAAGGCGAGATCTTCGGACTGCTGGGTCCTAACGGCGCGGGAAAAACAACGACCGTGGGGGTCTGCACCACCCGCGTGCTTCCCACTTCCGGTCGCGTGATGGTGCACGGTGTGGATGTGGTCGCCGATCCCCCGCGGGCGCGCAAGTCGATCGGGGTGGTGACGCAACACAACACGCTCGATCGCGCCTGTAGCGCCTGGGACAATATTTATTTCCATTGCCGCTACTTCGGCATGCCGAGCCCGGTGGCAGGGGCGCGCGCCGACGAGTTGCTGACCCAGTTTCGACTGGGCGAGCGGGCCCGGAGCCTCCCCGGGCAGCTCTCGGGCGGCATGGTGCAGCGCCTGCAGCTGGCGCGCGCCCTGGCCCACCGTCCGCGGGTGTTGTTTCTTGACGAGCCCACCGCCGGGCTCGATCCCCAGAGCCGCCTGGCGCTGTGGGAACTGGTGGAAGGCATGCGGCAGAGCGGGGTCACCGTGCTGCTCACCACCCACTATATGGAAGAAGCCGACCGGCTCTGCGACCGGGTGGCCATCATTGACCACGGCAAGATCCTGGTCTGCGGCCCGCCGGCGGAGCTGAAGCGCGGCTTGGGGGCCCAGACCGTGCTGGCCCTGCAGCTCGATCCACCGTCGCAGGAACTGGCCACCTCGCTGCGCCAGTTGCCGGGGGTGACCCAGGTGGAGGTCACCGCGACCGGTTTGCGCCTGTTTGCCAGCAGCCGCGACGGGCTGATTCCACGGGTGGCCGAGGCGGCGCAGAGCTACAACCTGCGCGACATCTCCATTACCGAGCCCACCCTCGAGACCGTCTTCATCAGCCTGACGGGGAGAGAACTGCGTGAATAGCGCACCGAATCAAGTCACGGTCAGTCCGGCCGACCACACGCCCGAAAGCCGTACCCGGATGTACGCCCGCGCCTTCTGGGGCTTGATGGTGCGCGACGCGCACGTGCTGAAGCGGGAGTTCGTGCCTTTTCTGAGCCGGACGCTGATGCAGCCCCTGCTCTTCGTCTTCGTGTTTGCCTACCTTTTCCCCAAGATCGGGCAGGGGTTCGGGGGCGCCGCGTCGGTCGGGGCGGCGGCGGCGGCCGGCCGGGCGACCTTCGCCACCATCCTGCTGCCCGGCTTGATGGCGGTGGCCATCATTTTGCAGGGCATCGCCGCGGTGGCCTTACCCCTGGCGGTCGAGTTCGGGGGCACGCGCGAGATCGAGGACCGCGTCATGGCCCCGCTGCCGGTGGTGGCGGTGGCCTTTGAAAAAATCGTCTTCAGTTCCTTCCAGAGCATCATCGCCGCCTGCGTGGTGTTTCCATTGGCCTATTACATTCCCGCCCAGTCGGTGGCGGTGCACATCAACAACTGGCCGCTGCTGATCGTCATCGTCGTCCTCTCCAGCCTGACATCAGGCGCCTTGGGCCTGACCATTGGTACGGCGGTCAAGCCGCAGCAGATCGGGCTGGTGTTTTCCATGGTGCTGGTGCCGCTGACCTTCCTGGGCTGCGTCTACTATCCGTGGGCGAGCCTGTCGGTGGTGCGCTGGCTGCAGATCGGAGTGCTCCTCAACCCGCTGGTCTACATCAGCGAGGGGTTGCGCACCTGTCTGACCCCCAACCTGCCGCACCTGCCCACCTGGGGCATCCTGCTGGCGTTGGTGATCTCGGGCAGCATCCTGACTTGGGTGGGGATGCGGGGCTTCCTGCGGCGCGTCATCAGTTGACGGCGAGATTTTCGGGACGCCGTCGGGCGCACACCGGGCGAACCCAGGGCTGAAGAAATGCCACCCGTCCGGCGCCGGGTTCCTGCCCTCCCGTCGTGCGCGGGGCGGGGTGGGGCAGCAAACGCTTGCATCGCGGCCCGGGGCTCACTATGCTGAGGCGCGCCGGCCCTCTGCGCCGTGCCCCCGGAGCTCACCCTATGTCCACCCTGCCCGATTACGTCGCCTCTTCGGTTCCCAACCCGCGCGACAAGCGCGGCCCCTGGTACAAGAACACCGCCCCGGCCTACGCCGGTATCTTCCTGTGGATCGCGTTCTACGCCACCTTGGCCACCGGAACCCTAAGCCAGTCGAGCGTCGGGACTTGCTTGTTGGCGCTGGTGGTGGCGGGCCTGCTGTGCTTCGCCCTCTTTTACTACGTGCCCGGCATGCTGGGCATGCAGACCGGCCGCCCGCTCTACATCGTCGGCACCTCGACCTTTGGCACCACGGGCGGCTACCTGATGCCCGGACTTTTGATGGGGTTGCTGCAGATCGGCTGGTTCGCGGTCGCCACCTACTTCTCCGCGCAGTACATCCTGTTAGGCCTGCACAAGGACCCCGCTTCCTCCCGCACGCTGTTCACCATCGTGGCGTTAATCTGGGCCTATGGACTGGCTTGGGTGGCGATCAAGGGGATCGCCTACGTCGCCAAGTTGGCGCAGTTCTTGAACTGGGTGCCGTTGATCGTCATCCTGATCGTCTTCTTCGCCACCAAGGACGGCATCGCCCAGTATCACCCTGTGAGTCTGCATCCCAAGCTGGCGTTTGCCACCTTGCTCAGCATCGTGATCGGCTTTTTCGCCACCGCCGGGGCGGCTGGGGCCGACTTCGGCATGAGCAGTCGTGACAAGCACGACGTCGCCTGGGGCGGATTGGTAGGCATCGCGCTTGCCATCTTGGTGGCGGGCGGTCTGCCGTTGCTCTCGGTAGCCGGGGCTATCGGCAAAGGCAGCACGGCCAGCTTCAACTACACCGACACGATCGCCACCATCGGCAGCCTCTCCGGGCTGGCCTACTTCCTGTTTGCCGCCGCTTCGCTGGTGCCCACTTGCTTCTGCGCCTTTATCGCCTCGAACAGCTTCGGGACGATGATGCCGAAGGTGCCGAAGATGCTCTCCACCATGATCGGCGTCACGGTCGGCGTCGGGCTGGCCATCACCGGGGTGGCGGCCAACCTGATCGGATTCTTCTCGCTGGTGGGCGCCTCCTTCGGCCCCATTTGCGGCGCGATGGCCGCCGACTATCTGCTGGCCGGGAAGAAATGGTCCGGCCCGCGCGAGGGCATCAACTGGGCGGGGTACTTGGCCTGGGGAATCGGGTTCCTGGTCGGCATCTTGGACAAGATACCCGGGGTGCCGGCAAGTCTCGTGCACTATGACAACCCGGCGGTCCTCTACTCTTTTGTGGTGGGATTTGTCGTTTACTGGCTGTTGGCCAAGGCGGGGCTTCGACCTGCCGTGGTTCCGGTCGCGCTGATGGCCTCGGCCACGGTCTGAGCGCTAACCCGTAGTCGCCCAAATGCCGTGCATCCAAAAATCGGATGCACGGCTTTTGCCCGGCGTGGTAGTCTCGTTTCTCATGCAGCCGATGTGCACCATGTCCGCCTGTTGTTGTCCCGCCTGTTGTCAGCGCGGGCCAGCGGCGGAGGTGTGCGGCTAGCAGTCCCACTCTCATCTCCCGTCCGTTCCGGCCCGTCGAGCATCCTCGACGGGCTTTTTGCTTTTCAGTCCATCGTCATGACCACTCTGCCCAGCAGCCTGCCCGCCGCCCCGTGGACCTTGGTCCCGGCGCGCGACCCGCGTCCGGTTCCGACCCGCTATTCGCCGGTCTGGGGGCTCGGACTGCTGGCCGGGCTGGCCTTGGTGGCCGTGGCGGCGAGCCACGTGATGGCGGTCTCCTACGTGATTTTGTGCATCGGGCTGGGGGTGGCGGTCCGACAGTGGGCCGGGGTGGCGCCGCGCTTCCAGTCCGGCGTGTTGTGGGATGAGCACCTACAACGCGCCGCGGTGGTGCTGGCCGGGGCGCAGATGGCGGGGTTGTGGATGCACCTCTCGCTGCGTCTGCTGCTGACGCTGGGAGCGCAGGTCGTGCTGGTGCTGACCTTGGTGACCTGGGCGGGACGCCGGTTGGGGCTGGGGCGCCGCTTGGCGCAGTTGCTGGGCCTGGGAACCGCCATCTGTGGCGTGACCGCCATCGTGGCCTACGCTCGCCACAGCGACGCCAGCGAGGAGGAGGTCAGCGCCGCCTCCAGCGTCATCCTGATCTTCGGTCTGCTGTCGTTCCTGCTCTTCCCGCTGCTGGGCAAGTGGTTGGGGCTTTCGGCGCTGGCCTTCGGGGCCTGGGCCGGCTTGGCCATCAACAACACGTCGGAGTGCATCGCGGCCGGCGCCCTGTGGGGGCCGGTGAGCGAGGCGACCGCCATCCTGGTGAAGTCGATGCGCACGCTGTTTTTGGTACCGGCGCTCGGCTGGCTGCAGCGTTCCGCGCCGCGGGAGGAGAGCGGCGCGCGTCCCACGGTGCCCGCCTTCCTGTGGGCGTTCGCCGGCATGGGCCTGTTGGCGGCCCTCGACCTGATTCCCCATTCCTGGGCCGCTCCCTTGTCCGCCGCTTCGCGCAGCTTGTTTGCGCTGGGCTTCGTGGGCATCGGGTTGCGGACCTCTTTTGCCGGGCTCAGCCAAGTGCCACGTCGCACCTGGATGCTGGGCATGCTGGCGCAACTGCTGATCGCGGCGATTGCCCTGAGCGCAGTGCGCTCGGGCTGGGCGCCGCGCTAAACCGCCGAACCTCGGGTTCGGCTTGGATGAAAGGATCACCACGTGGCTCAGGCTGCTGCTTTGCGTCCGGCCTTGACCGATCTGTTTGCAACCGAGAAGGCGGTTCAGGAGTGGGCGCAGGGCGCCCGGGAATGGGTGCTCGACGAGCGCCGTCAATCGGACCTGTTCCTGCTGGCCAGCGGGGCCTTCTCGCCGCTCGACCGATTCCAGGGTCTGGCGGCCACCGTTTCGGTGCTCGACCGCATGCGTCTGCCGGACGGGTCGCCGTGGAGCATCCCGGTCCTGTTTCCGCTCTTCCATGACGCCACAGTGGGAGAACGTCTTGCGCTGCGCAACGCCGACGGTGCGTTGCTGGGTGCAATGCAGGTGGAGGAGGTGTTCGAGCTCAAGCCGGAGACGTTTAACGAAAAGGTGTTTCGCACCACTGACCTCAGTCACCCCGGAGCCCGCCTGGTCGCCGAGGGGCCGCAGCGTTATGCCAGCGGCGCGTTGCGGGTGCTGGCCGGATGGCTGCCGCCCGGGGCGACACCCGGATACCAGGTCTCCCCCGCCGAGACGCGTGCCGCCTTTCGCGAACGCGGCTGGACGCGTGTGACCGCCTTCCAGACCCGCAACCCCATCCACCGCGCCCACGAGTTCTGCATCAAGACCGCGCTGGAGAGCTCGGACGGCATCGTCGTGCATCCCTTGGTGGGCGAGACCAAGGGCGACGACATTCCCGCCACGGTGCGCATGCGGTGTTACGAGGCGCTGCTGCAGGATTACTTTCCCGCCGACCGGGCCCTGATCGCACTCTATCCGGGGTGGATGCGCTACGCCGGCCCCCGTGAGGCCATCTTCCACGCCCTGGTGCGCCGCAACTACGGCTTCACGCACTTTATCGTGGGGCGCGACCACGCCGGGGTGGGCAAGTTCTACGGACCCTTCGACGCACAGAAAATCTTCAGCGAGTTCGCGCCGGGAGAGTTGGGAATCGAGCCGGTATTCTTCGACACCGTGTTTTATTGCCGGCGCTGCGCCGGCATGGCCTCCAACAAGACCTGCCCGCACCCGGTTTCGGAACAGGTCTCGCTGAGCGGCACCCAGGTGCGGGAGCTTTTGCGCGCCGGAACCCCGCCGCCGCCGGAGTTCTCGCGCCCGGAGGTGGCCCGCATCCTGATCGAGGCGATGGCGGCGCAGCCGGTGGGGGTGGCATGAGCCCGGCCGTCACCCTGCCACCCGCGCCGTCTGCGGAACGTACCCGGGAGAGCCGGTCACGGGACACCCGCCGCGTCGCGCCGCTCTCCCCGCGCCTGCAGGACTGGCTTGCCGGACCGGACGTGGCCCCGGAAACGTTGCTGGCCGAGGCTTTTCGGCACTGGGGCCGCGATCTCGTACTGGTCACCAGCTTCCAAGCCGAGGGCATGGTGCTGCTCGACATGAGCCTGCGGCTGCGGCCCGACCTGCGCATCGTCACGCTCGACACCGGCCGCTTACCCGAGGCCACGCACGAGTTCATGGACCAGGTCAGCCGCCATTACCTGGCCCCGATCGAGGTTCTCGCTCCGACGCCGGGCGAAGTGCAGCGCCTGGTGAGCCGGCGCGGCGCCTTCGGGTTCCGTGAGTCGCGGCTCGACCGCCAACTCTGCTGCCAGGTGCGCAAGGTACGGCCGCTTGACACACTCTTCAGCGGAGCCCAAGGCGCCGCTCCGCAGGCCTGGCTGACCGGCCTGCGGCGGGAACAGACGTCCACCCGCAGCCAGCTCGCCCAGGTGGCGCGGGACGAGGCGCACGCCGGGGTTTGGAAATTGGCCCCGCTGGCCGGCTGGAGCGCCGCCGAGGTGGCCGCCTACAGCGCGGCGCATGGCGTTCCCCGCCACCCGCTTTACGCCGACGGCTACACCAGCATCGGCTGCGCGCCCTGCACGCGCGCCGTCGAGGCGGGTGAGAGTGAGCGGGCCGGTCGCTGGTGGTGGGAACAGGACGCCGCCAAGGAGTGCGGGCTGCACCTGGCGGCCACGGGCGCTCCCCGGCGCGCGCTCGACGTGGCTTTGGATTCACTGTTGGGCTGAGGGGGTTCGCAGCCTCGCCCGGCAGGAACACATGTTGACCGAACTTGAAAGGATTGATCGCGCATGTCCACCTCCGCCGTTACCATCCCCTCCGTTACTGAAGGCTTCACCCTATGGTTCACCGGCCTGAGCGGCGCCGGAAAAAGCACGGTCGCCAACCTGGTTGCGGCGCGCTTGCGCGAGCAGGGTCGCCGGGTCGAGATCCTCGACGGCGATGTCATTCGCACCAACCTCTCCAAGGGGCTGGGGTTCTCGCGCGAGGACCGCGACACCAACGTGCGCCGCATCGGCTATGTGGCCGAGCTGCTGAGCCGCAACGGGGTGGTGGCCATCGTGGCCGCCATCTCGCCGTTCCGCGAAATCCGCGACGAGATCCGCGCCAAGATCGGCACCTTCGTCGAGGTGCACGCCGACTGCACGCTGGACGTGCTGGTACAGCGCGACGTCAAGGGGCTTTACGCCAAAGCCCTGCGCGGCGAGATCGCGCAATTTACCGGCGTCTCCGACCCCTACGAGGCGCCACTGCAACCCGAGGTGCGTTTCGCCAGCGACCAGGAGACCCCGGAGGCGAGCGCCGACCGCATCCTCGCCGCGCTGCAGGAGCTGGGACACGTGCCGGAAGCGGTGGCCAGCTACCGTTAGGCGGTTACCGCCGCCGTCCATTCCGTACTACGCGGGACCGGCGTCCGGCTCGACCGCGCTTCGCTCCGACGCGACAGCGGACCCGCGAAACAGGGTAACCTCGACGGGCATGCGAAAGGTGGCGGGATGAGCGCGCTCGACGGGGTGAAGGCCGACCTCCACTGCCACTCCACCTGCTCCGACGGCCTGCTCGCCCCGGCAGCGGTCATTGCGGCGGCGCACCGCGCCGGGGTGCGAGTGTTGGCGCTCACCGACCACGACACCATGGCCGGGCTGGGCGCGGCGCGGGAGGCGGCCGAAGCCTGCGGGCTGCACCTGCTGCCCGGGGTTGAGATCAGCACCTCGGCGCCGGTGGCCGGCGAGCGCCGGTCGTTGCATCTGCTGGGTTACTTCCCCGCGGCGTGGCCGCGCGATGTGGAGTCACACGTGACCTGGGAAGCGTGGCTGCGCCGCGCCGCCCAGCGCCGTCGCGAGCGCAATACCGCGATCGGCGATCGCTTGCGGCGGCAGGGCATCCCGTTCCCCGAGACGGCGGCAACCCTGGCGGCCAGCGCCGCCGCGGGCGGCACGGTGCCGCAGTTCGGGCGGCCCCACATCGCCCGTTGGCTGGTCGAGCACCGTTTCGCGCGCGATCTGGCGGAGGCCTTCCAGCGGTTCCTGACGCCCGGCAGCGCGACGTACGTGCCGCTGGAGGGCCCGACGATCGATGCCGCCATTGCGGCGGTTCACGCCGCGGGCGGGGTCGCCAGCCTGGCCCATCCCGGCCGCTTGAAGTTCGCCTGGGAGCCCTGGCTAGCGTCCCTGGCCGGCATGGGACTCGACGCGCTTGAGGCGTTCCACAGCTCGCACAGCGTCGAGCAGGGGCGGGCCTACGTCCGGCTCGCCGCGCAGCACCAGCTGGGCTGGACCGGGGGTTCGGACTTCCACGGCCGGCCCGGCGAAAGGTTGGGATCGGTGGAGCTGGCCGCGCCGCGCGACGCGGCCTGGCCGTTTCGGGGCGCTGCCTGAGCGATGGCGCCGCCTAGCGCCGTCCGTAGGCCAGCAGCGCCGCGCCCACGCCGAAACACAACACGATCGCCAGCACCGAAAAATGGGGCGACGGGTAGGGGTGGGCGAAGATGACGTTGGGGTCGGCCGGACGTTCGGCACTGGCAGGCAGATGGGGGTAAAGCCAGAGCACTGTCCCCAGCACCAAGGTGATCAGGCCCAGCCAAGTGGCGACGCGCTGCATGGAGAGGGAGAAAAAGGAATGGTGGACGTGAGGAGGATCGAACTCCTGACCTCTGCGTTGCGAACGCAGCGCTCTCCCAGCTGAGCTACACGCCCTCTCACCGGAACGGTTCCATTCTAGCAGACGCTTCCGGGCGGCCGTTCCCACGTCTATACTGAAAAGGCGCTGGCAAGCGGACGGGCAATCGCGCGGGTAACCGCGAGGAAAGTCCGGACTCCATAGGGTACTGTGCTGGCTAACGGCCAGGGGTTGGGCTTCACAAAGCTCCGTCACGGATAGTGCCACAGAAAATATACCGCCACGCCCGCAAGGGCGGGGTAAGGGTGAAATGGTGCGGTAAGAGCGCACCGCCTCGTCGGTGACGGCGAGGGCAGGGAAAACCCCACAGGGAGCAAGACCAAATAGGGGAGGCAGGGCTGTCCCGGCCCGTGTCCCGCAAGGGACGGCACTCCCGGGTAGGTTGCTGGAGGGGGTCAGTAATGGCCCTCCTAGAGGAATGATTGCCCCCCGTCGCGGCGCAAGCCGCGGCGGGGACAGAATCCGGCTTACAGGCCGCTTGCCAGGGCAACTTTTTCTTTCGGTGCCGCGTGCTGTCCCGGCGCCGCCATCCCCGGACAGGTCTATGAACTTCACGCTGCGCGCCGCACGCACCCTCGCCGGTGTGGTTCGTCCCCCGGGCGACAAGTCCATCTCGCATCGTTACGCCATTCTGGCCGCCCTGGCAGCCGGCCACAGCCGGTTGGAACACTTCTCCAGCGGGGCCGATTGTCACAGCACGCTGGGCTGCCTGCGCGCGCTCGGCGTACCGATCACGATCGCGGGCGAGACGGTTGAGATTGAGGGCGTCGGGTTGCGGGGCCTCACCGCGCCCACCCAGGCGCTCGACGCCGGCAACTCCGGCTCCACCATCCGCATGCTTTCCGGCGTGCTGGCGGCGCAGCCGTTTCCCACCACCATCTCGGGCGATGCCTCCCTGTGCCGGCGCCCCATGCGCCGCGTCATCGAACCCCTGACGCAGATGGGGGCGCGCATCACCGCGAGCGGCGAGGGCGGGAACGGCGGGCGGCCGCCGTTGCAGTTCTCCCCGGTGGCCGGCCTGCGGGCGATTCACTACCAGCTTCCCGTGCCCAGCGCCCAGGTGAAGAGCGCCGTCCTGTTGGCCGGCTTGTACGCCGACGGCGAGACGGTGGTCGAAGAGACCCTGCGCAGCCGCGACCACACCGAACTGGCCCTGCAGCACTGTGGCGTGCCCCTGCAGCGCCATCGCGGCCGCATCAGCCTGCAGGGACCGGTGGCGGCGCTGCAGCCGCGTGACTGCGACATCCCCGGCGACGCCAGCTCCGCCGCCTTTTTTCTCTGCGCCGGCGCCCTGTTCCCGGACGCCGACCTCGAGTTGCACGACGTGCTGATGAACCCCACGCGCGCCACCCTGCTCGACGTGTTGCGGCGGATGGGAGCGCACGTCGACGTGCTGGGCGTCGAGGACCGCGGCGGCGAACTGGTGGGCACGCTGCGCGTGCACGGACCGCGCCCGGCCACCGACGGTCACCAGGTGTTTCTCGGCCTGGGGGCGCGCCCGGTATCCGCCGGCGCCCCGACGCGGCTGCAGGGCACGACCATCGCCGGCGCCGAAACCGTGTCCCTGATCGACGAGATCCCGGTGCTGGCGGTGCTCGCCACCGCCACCCAGGGCGGCATCGAGTTTCGCGATGCCGGCGAACTGCGGGTCAAGGAGAGCGACCGCATCGCCAGCATTGCGCGCAACCTGCGGGCCATGGGCGCCACCTGCGAGGAGCGCCCGGACGGACTTTTCGTGCCCGGCCCGCAGCAGTTGCACGGGGCGGTGATCGAGACCTTCGACGACCACCGCATCGCCATGGCCTTCACCGTCGCCGGCCTGATTGCAACGGGCGAGACCGTGATTCAGAACGCGGACTGCGCGGCCATCTCGTTTCCCGAGTTCTACCGCGTCGTGGAACGCATCGCCGGCTAGCGCGTCGGCCTTTCCGGCCCCCGCAAAACGGTAGTCACCGCGACGGAACTTTTTAAAGCAACCTTCCCGTTCGACTCGGCGTAGAGTGAGCGGTACCCCGATTTCTCTGTGGGAAAAGGATGACCATGCGAATGTGTCATTGGCTGGTTCCGGCCTGCCTGCTGCTGGCGGGCGTCGTCCAAGCCGCAACCTGTCCCGGCGAAAGCTATGCGATTCGCAACGCCCGGGTGTTGCCGGTGAGTGGTCCGGCGCTGCCGCGCGCGACGGTGGTCCTGTGCCAGGGGATCATCACCGCGGTGAGCCCCGACGGGCCGGTGCCGGACGGCGCCGAAGTGATTGACGGGGCAGGCCTCACAGTGTTTCCCGGCTTTCTTGACG
>Ga0102924_1003846_pt1 | contig 15520 bp, 16 predicted proteins | sample PaiPotPPM11metaG_FD_80116 | JGI IMG/M metagenome (GOLD analysis project Ga0102924, IMG submission 80116) | Iron sulfur acid spring bacterial and archeal communities from Banff, Canada, to study Microbial Dark Matter (Phase II) - Paint Pots PPM... ... | reverse complement strand
GTGCGTCTGGGGGGGGCCGGACCGGGCGTGCGGCGCAAGACGCGCCGGCCCGACCGCGGCGCCTCCGGCGGGACAATGGCGGCGCTGTCGGTCTGGCGCTTCTTGCGCGGCACGCCCGGTCAGGCGCCGCCCAGACGCACGCGGCTAGGTAGTTCCACGCAGGCCGGCACGGCCTAACCACGATGAAAGCGATCCACCGGGCCCCTATGTTCGGTCCATGTCATCTCCCATGCTGGCACCCGAGCGAGATCCGTTCGTCCAGTCCGACCGCCCGCGCCAGCCGGTTGTCGCGGTGCGCGACCTGGTCAGGCGCTTTGGCGATTTCACCGCCGTGGACGGGATCAGCTTCGACGTCTTGGAGGGAGAGGTGTTCGCCTTCCTGGGCCCCAACGGCGCGGGCAAGTCGACGACCATCAACATGCTGTGCACGCTCGCCCACCCGACCGCCGGCCGGGTCAGCGTCGCGGGCTTCGACGTCGTGGAGCGGCCAAAGGCGGTTCGCCGCAACATCGGCCTGGTCTTCCAGGACCAGACCCTCGACGACAGGCTGACCGCGCAGGAGAACCTGCGCTTTCACGCCGTCCTGTATCGCGTGCCCAGCGAGCAGGTCGACGCGCGCGATGCGCGCGTGCTCGAGCTCGTCGACCTCAGCGATCGGCGCTATGACCTCGTGTCGGAGTTCTCCGGCGGGATGGCTCGCCGGCTGGAAATCGCCAGGGCGCTCATGCACGTCCCGCGGGTGCTGTTCCTCGATGAGCCCACCATCGGCTTGGACCCGCAGACGCGCGCGCTGATGTGGGAAGACGTGCTGCGCCTGCGCGAAGAGGCGGGCGTGACCGTCTTTCTGACCACGCACTACATGGACGAGGCCGAGTACGCCGACCGCATCGCGATCATCGACCACGGCAGGATCGTCGCGCTGGACACCCCCGAGGCGCTGAAGGCGGCCATCGGCGCCGACACGGTCGACCTCGGCACGAAGGACGATCAGGTCGCGATCGCCGCGCTGAAACGAGCCGGCTACACCGTCGAGCCGGTGTCGGGCGGGGCGCGCGTGTTCGTCGACAACGGCGAGAACGCGGTTGCAGCGCTGATCGAGACCGTAGGCGTGCCCGTCGTCAACGTACACGTCCACCAACCGACGCTCGACGACGTGTTCCTGCACTACACCGGCCGCGAGATCCGCGAGTCCCACGCCGAGGCAATCCCCGCGCGTGTGCGCGCCTGGCATGCGAGGAGGGGAAGGTGAGCAGCGTTCCCCTGCGTAGGCCCATCGTGCAAGGCCCCGAAACGGTGTTGCGCGACGAGGCGCGCACGACTGGCATGGTGTGGCTGCGCGAGCTGATCCGCTTCGAGCGCACGCGCACGCGCATCCTCAGCGGGCTGATCCAGCCGATCCTCTTTTTGATCGTGCTCGGCTACGGCATGGCCGGGCTGGTCGGCAGCACCGGCGGCTTCGATTTCAAGAAGTTCATGTTCCCGGGCATCATGGCCATGAGCGTGGTCACCACCGCGATCTTCTCGGGCATGTCGATCGTGTGGGATCGCGAATTCGGCTTCCTGCGCGAGATGCTCGTCGCGCCCACCAGCCGCGCGTCGCTGGCGCTGGGCAAGACGGCCGGCGGCGCCACCGTCGCCGCTGTGCAGGGCACGATCATGCTCGTCCTCGCGCCGCTCATTGGTGTGCACCTGACAGCTGTGCTGGTCGCAGAGATCATCGGCCTGGAGTTGCTGATGGCGGTCGCGCTGACCGCCTTCGGCGTGTTCGTAGCCACCCACATAGAACGGATGGAAGGCTTCCAGGTGGTCATGCAGATGCTGCTGTTCCCGATGATCTTCCTGTCGGGCGCACTGTTTCCGCTGAACGCGCTGCCGGGATGGCTGAGCGTGCTCACACGCATAAACCCGCTCACCTATGCCGTCGCCCCGCTGCGCCAGGTCGTGTTCGCCGCGCAGCACATGCCGCCGGCCGCCCGCAAACGCTTCCCGTCGAGCGTGGAGGTGTTCGGCCACACGCTGTCGATCGGCAGCGAGATCGCGATCGTGGTGGTGTTCGCAGCGATTTTCATCGCGCTGGCCATCCGCGGGTTCTCGCGCACGGAATGACCGATCCCCCTCCGGCACTCTGCCTGCCGAAGGGAGCCTCAGACTTCGATCCCGAGCGCCGTCTTGAGGTGGGCGCGGCCCGCGCGAGTGGGTTTTACCACTCGGCCTTGAGGCGCCCGCTCGATCCAGTCGAGCTCGAGCAACCGCCCGGCCAAGGCTGCCCCGACCGCCCCCGCGAGGTGCGGTCGGCGCTCGCTCCAATCAAGGCACGCGCGCGCGAACGAGCGCCGTGCTGCTTGCAGCCTGGACACGTCGATCCCCAGCTGCACAAACCACGAAACGCCCCGCTCGGTCAGCTCGAACTGATCTCCCACGAGGGTTATGAGCCCAGCTGTAGTCATGGCGTCAACCAGTTCGATCGCCAAGCGGCCGGCCAGGTGGTCGTAACAGAAACGGGCGTAGCTGAGTGCCTGCGCGTTGCCTGCGCCACGCAGAGAGCGAATCGCCTGTCGCGGCGAAATGCGCTGCAGAGCCTCGATTGCCTTGGCGACCTCAGGGCCGGCCAGTCGGTAGGTGCGATGGCGCCCTTGCGTCTGGACCTCCAACAGGTTTGCCGCGAGCAGCCTGCCCAGATGGAAGCTGGCCGTAGCCCGCGAGACACCAGCCGCGCTTGCCAGCTCGCTTGCGCGCCGGCCTTTTCCGCCGACCAGCTCGGTCAGGAAGCGGGCGCGTGTGCCGTCACCGATCAGTGCCGCGACCGCAGCGATATCGGCGTCTCCCGTCATCACCACACCCTATGACATTGACGATTCGATGGCTGTCGAACTATGGGGCGCTTACGCTCCCGACATGCACGAAATCATCTGGCCCACCATCCTCTACTTCGGTACGCCGATAGCGCTCGTCACCACGCTCAACGCCGATGGAAGTCCCAACATCGGGCCGATGTCCTCGGTTTGGGCGCTCGGCTACACCGTGGTGATGGGGTGGGAGAGCACGGCGCATACGCTCGCCAACCTGGAGCGCGAGCGCGAGTGTGTAGTTAATCTGCCAGACCACACTCTCGTCGAGCAGGTCGAGACGCTGGCCCCGCTGACCGGTAGCAACCCGCCAGCGGCACACAAGGCCGACAAGTTTCGTTTCGAGCCGCGCAAGTTCGACGCCGCTGGCTTGACCGAGCAGGACAGCGAGACCGTCAAGCCGCCTCGCATTGCCGAGTGCCCGCTACAGCTCGAGGCCAAGATAACCGCGATCCACGAGCCTGCCACGCGCCCAGACGGCGCATACTTCCGCATTGCAGAGGCGCAAGTACAACGAGTCCATGCGCTCTCGGGAGTGGTCAAGCCCGGCACCAGCCACGTCGACCCCGGCCAGTGGCGCCCGTTGCTGTATGTCTTCAGGCATTACTTCTCGACCGGCAAGGAGTTGGCGCGCAGCTTTCGCGCCGAAGACTGACGTTTACAGCTCGCGCTCGTAGAAGTACTGGATCGGCCCGGCGGGCTTGCCTTCGCGGTTACTGAAGCCAAGACTCTCATACAGCGCCCGGGCGACCACGTCCTGCTCGCCGGTGCCGAGGTCCATGTGATCGGCGCCCCGTTTGCGGGCATTGGCGATCGCGGCCTGCATCAGCGCGCGCCCGAGTCCGTGGCCGCGCTGATCGGGCACCACATAGAGCTCTGCCAGGTAGCACTCGAGCGCGTCGCTCCAGATGCCAGGACGGAAGCGGAGCACGGCGAGTCCGTCGGGTCCCGCGCCAGCTAGCAGCACGGTGGTCTGCCCTTCAGCGAGCAGCTCGCGGATGCGCTCGGCGAGGCGAACTGGGCCTGGAGTAGGATCGCCGAACTCGGTGTTGAAGTCGTGCAGCAGCTTCCCCACCATGTCGGCGTCCGCCGGCTGGGCCAGCCGCACGGCGAGATCACGCGAGCTGCTCATTCGCTGTGAGAACGTCGGGCTATGTGCACTGTCGCGTTATCGCACATGCGACCGCCCGAGCGACTGTGAAACCGTATGGACGATGTCCAACGAGCTCTCCCTCGGTCCGAGCGCGAACAGCCGGCCGCCCGGCGGCGCCTTGGCCATCCGCAGCGCCACCAGCCAGGACATCGCGTCGGTGCTCGCGCTGTGGCAGGCAGCCAGCGAGACGCCGACCATCACCGATACACGCGATGGCCTCATGCGCCTGCTCGCAGCCGACGACGGCGCGCTGATCATCACGGAGTCCGATGGCGCGCTGGTGGGATCACTGATCGCAGCGTGGGACGGATGGCGCGGCAGCTTCTACCGGCTCGCCGTGCACCCTGGAAGTCGGCGTCAGGGGATCGCCAGAGCGCTCGTACGCGAGGGCGAGCGCCGCTTGCGCGCCCTGGGCGCAGTGAGGCTGACCGCGATCGTCATCGACGACGACCCGGTCGCAATGGCCTTCTGGAAGGCAGCCGGCTACGCCAAGCAAAAGCGCCGGGCCCGGTTCGTCACACCGGATGGCGTAGCACGCACGCTCACGCGCGACAGCGCGGACTGACGGGTACTTCCAGCGGGTCCTTGGCCGCGGGCGGCGGGTCGACCTTGCACCACGTGAGCTCCAGCGCGCGCTTGTCTGCCACGCCGACGAACAGGTAGGCGAGGCCCGCGCTGCGCACGGTGCAGCCGTAGGGCAGGCGGCCGGCCTCGGCAAGACCGCTCGCCCGGCAGCTGACGCTCTGCAGCGGGCCGGTCAGCTGTCCCGTGCGGATGCGGTTGCGCACGTCCGCGACGATCGCGCTCTGCAGCGCCGGCTGCACAGCGATGCCGGGGTGCAGGCGCGAGCTGTGTGGCGCCTCGTCCTGCGCGATCGCGGTACGACCCTCGCTGTTGGCTTCGGCCACCGCGAGCGCTTCTTCAGACGGCGACGAACCGTTGCTTTCACTGCCCCTGCTGCGCACGATGATCGCAACCACCGCTATTACGAGCGCAAACACGGCGATCGTCAATATCCAGCGGGCCCACAGCGGCGGATGCCGGGCCGTGCGCGCGAAGGCGCGCAGGGCGCTATCCGGCATGGCGCTTTCGCGCGAGCGGGTCCGCAGTGGCGTCCTCGGGCGCTTCGGCCTGCAGCTGTGCGCCCGCCTGTTGCAGCGCACTGCGCGCCTGCGGATCCATGACCGGGTACTGCGGGTCGATCTCCATCAACGTATGCACCAGCACCGCGCCCACAGCGATGTGCGCAAACCACTTGTGGTCGGCCGGGATCACGTGCCAGGGCGCCCACTCGGTGCTCGTATGCGTGAGCATCTCCGAGAAGGCCTCCTGGTAGTGGTCCCAGTAGGCGCGCTCAGTCACATCGGCCGCAGAGAACTTCCAGTTCTTCTCGGCCAGGTCGATGCGCTGGAGAAAGCGCTTGCGCTGCTCCTCGCGAGAGAGATTCAAGAACAGCTTGACGATGCGAAAGCCGTTGTCGACCAGATAGCGCTCCCAATCGTTGATCTCGCGGTAGCGACGCTTCCACACGTCGCCGCGCATCGCCTCTGGCGGCAGCTGCTGGCGCTCGAGCAAATCCGGATGGACACGCACCACCAGGACCTCCTCGTAGTGCGAGCGGTTGAAGATCCCGATCTGCCCGCGCGCGGGCAGGCGCTGCGCATAGCGCCACAGGAAGTCGTGGTCGAGCTCCTCCGTCGAGGGGACCTTGAAGCTGTGCACGACCACGCCCTGCGGGTTGACCCCGCTCATCACGTGGCGGATCGTCCCGTCCTTGCCCGCCGCGTCCAGAGCCTGCAGCACGATCAGCACGCCGTAGGTGTCCTGCGCGGCGAGGCGGTCCTGGTACTCGGCCAGCAGCTGCACGCTCAGCCGCAGATGGTCCTCGCCTTGCGCCTTGTTCAGCCATCCGGCCTTGAACGCCGGGTCATAGTCCTCGGCCAGCGTCACCTTCGACCCCGGCCTCACGCGCAGCGGATCGATCAGCGCGGCCAACTCCCTGGCTGTCTTGTCGGGCATCAATGCTCATAATGCCCGCTCATGCCAGACCTGCGCTACAGCACACCGTCAGGCGAGCTCGGCGGGTATCTGGCGCAGCCGATCGGTTCCGGCCGGCATCCTGGCGTGGTCGTGGTCCAGGACGTGCTCGGGCTGTCCGATGACATTCGCGAGCAGGCCGACCGGCTCGCCGCGGCCGGCTACCTGGCGTTCGCCCCCGACCTGTACTCCGGTCGCGGGGTTCGCTGCGTGGTGGCCACCATGCAGGCGTCGCGCTCAGGCAGCGGAGCCGCCTATCAGGAGATCGAGGCGGCGCGGCGGCTGCTGGAGGAGCGCGATGACTGCACCGGTCGCATCGGCATTATCGGCTTCTGTATGGGTGGCGGCTTCGCATTGCTGTGCGCGCCGCACGGAGGCTTCGCAGCAGCATCTGTCAACTACGGCGAGGTGCCCAGCGACGCCGCCGAGCGCCTCGCCGGCGCATGCCCCGTGGTCGCCAGCTACGGCGCCAAGGACCGCGGCCTGCGCGGTCGCGCAGCGAGGCTCGAACGGGCGCTTGACGCAACCGGCGTCGTGCACGACGTCAAGGAGTACCCGCAGGCCGGCCACAGCTTCCTCAATCGCTTCAACGCCGGGCCGCTGCTCACGCCGCTGTTGCACGTCGGCGGCTTTGGCTACGAGCACACCGCGGCCGAGGACGCCTGGCGGCGGATCCTCGTGTTCTTCGCCGAGCACCTCGCCGCCGCTTGACCGCGGCCACGAGGAACGCGCGCCGGCGCATTCCATCAGGCCGGCCCAGCGCCACCGCCACGACTCGGGCTAGTGCGCGAACCCGCCCACCAGCGACGGGTCGCGCTGGGGCAGTGGCGCCTCGAGGCTCTCCAGGTATTCGGTCTGGCTGCGCAGGTCCGCGAGCAGCAGGTCGGCCATGTCGTGGTTCATGCCCGCGCGCACCACGATGCGCAGCACAGCCAGGTCTTCGCGGTTCTTGGGGAACGTGTAGGCGGGCACCTGCCAGCCGCGCTCACGCAGTCGACCGGACACGTCATAGACGGTGTAGTTGTGCACATCGTCCTTGAGCTTGAAGGCAAACACGGGCAGCTCACTGCCGTCGGTGAGGCACTCGAAGGGGCCGATCTTGCCGATCTCCTCCGCGAGGTACATGGCCACCGACTGCGCCAGTCGCTGCACGCTGGTGTAGCCCTGGTGGCCGAGGTGCGTGAACATGTAGTACTGGGCGATCACCTCGCTGCCCGGGCGCGAGAAGTTGAGCGCAAAAGTGGGCATATTGCCGCCCAGATAGTTGACGTTGAAGACCAGCTCGCGCGGGAGCGCCTGCTCGTCGCGCCACACCGCCCAGCCCACGCCCGGGTAGACGAGGCCGTACTTGTGCCCGGACGCGTTGATCGACTGCACGCGGGGCAGGCGAAAGTCCCACACCAGATCGGGCTGCAAGAACGGCGCGATAAATCCGCCCGACGCGGCGTCCACGTGGATCGGCACGTCCAGGCCCCGCTCGCCCTCCAGAGCGTCCAGCGCCTGGGATATCTCCGCCACGGGCTCATAGCTGCCGTCAAAGGTCGAGCCAAGGATGGCCACCACGCCGATCGTGTTCTCGTCGCACTGCGCCGCCGCCTCGGGGGCGCCGAGGTGCAGGCGATCGCCCTGCACCGGAACCATGCGCGGCTCGACGTCCCAGTAGCGACAGAACTTCTCCCAGCAGACCTGGACGTTTGCGCCCATCACGATGTTCGGCCGGTCGGTCGGCTTGCCGGCCGACCGCATGCGCTCACGCCAACGCCACTTCAACGCGAGGCCGCCCAGCATCACCGCCTCACTGGAGCCAGTCGTCGAGCAGCCGGTCGCGCCGTCGCACTCGGGCGCGTTCCACAGCGAGGCGATGATGTTGACGCAGCGTGCCTCGATGTCGGCCGTCTGCGGATACTCGTCCTTGTCGATCATGTTCTTGTCGGCCGTCTGGGCCATCAGGCGAGCGGCCGGGCCGGGCATCCACGTGGTGACGAACGTCGCCAGGTTCAGACGCGCGCTGCCGTCCAGCAACAGCTCGGCGGTGATCACGTCATAGGCCAGCGACGCCGGCATCGATCGCTCCAACAGCTCGTGACGGGGGCAGCGAATCTCCTCCGGGTCCTCGCTCCCGTGGGATGAGCGCTTGACGGGCGTGGCCTTGCGGGAAAGGGCCATGGCGGGTTCTCCTTCGTCGTAGACGGTGGAATCTGCTGGGCGCCGGATCCTAAGCGCGCGCGCAGTCACGCACGTTTGCAGCGTGACCGCCGGCGCGCGGCCCGGGCAAGACGGAGACGATGGGGCCAAGCTTCGAGCTGCCAGACGGCAGCTACCAGACAGAGGCGGTCCTACCGCACGGGTACCGTCTAGCGATGCTTGAGCGCGCGTTTCGTCGGGCGATCGATTGGGTGGCGCCAGACGAGAACCCCGCGGGCGCGATCTACGGGGTGATCGTGATCGGAGCGCTGCTGGCCGCAGAGAGCGGCAGCCACGAGAGCTATCTGGACACGGTCGGATCGGCCCTGATCGCGGCCTGCCTGTACTGGTTCGCCCATGCCTATGCAAGCCTGCTGGGGCGCCGCCTGACCACGCAGGAGCGCCTAACCGCCGGCGGGTTGTGGGGCTCGCTGAGCCACGACTGGGCGCTCGTGCGCGGCGCTACGATCCCACTGTTGGCGCTGGTTTGCGGCTGGCTGACAGGCGCAGCCCAGCAGACCTCGGTCACGGCCGCGCTGTGGACCTGTGTGGCAACGCTGATCGCGCTCGAGCTCGTCGCCGGCGTGCGCTCGCGGGCAAGCACGGGCGAGCTGGCGCTGCAGACGGGCGCGGGCGCAGCGATGGGGCTGGCGATCCTGGCCCTCAAGGTCCTCCTGCACCACTGATCGCCGACACGCGCGGGCGCGCTGGGCCGCCGGCGACGGACGCAGTCGAGGCAACCCGGCAGATCCGTCGCAATTTGCGTGCCCAGATTCGCGTTGGGTGGACTGGTTGCCTCGATGGAAAACGCCCAAACAGGTCTATAAAATTCAGATTACGCGACCTATGCCACCTCCCAGATCATAGACTGCACGGTTAGCTGTAGACAAAAAATCGCTGACATGGAATGATCCTGTTTACCAGACTCCATGACAGCGCTCTGGGGTCCGGTAGAGAGGGGAACGAGAATCTTGGGAGAGAGAATGTCATCGAGCAGTCGTGCGTCGTCGGGGCGGGACGAACGTATCGGTAGAGGCAGCGCCAGCGCACCGCTGGCGCCGTTGTACAAGCGCCTGCCCCACGGTCCTCACCGCCTGGACCGTACCCAGGTCGTGCGCCACCAACGCGCGCGCATCTACGGCGCGATGGTCGAGGCGGTCGCAAGCAGCGGCTACCAGGAGACCAGCGTCAAGCAGGTCGTTGCCCTCGCGGGCGTCTCGCGCCGTTCCTTCTACGAGCAGTTCGCCAACAAGGAGGAGTGCTTCTTGGCGACCTTCGACCTACTGGCCGGCCGTGGCCTGAAGCAGCTCAGCAAGGCGTATCTGGCGACCGATGGCAGCCTGGAGGACCGCTTGCGCGCAACCATGGGGGAGCTGGCGGACACGACGAGGGTGCACCGCAAGGCAAGCGTGCTGGTGATGGTGGAGGCCCAGACGGCGGGCACGGCCGGCCTCGCGCACATGCAGCGCGCGGCCGCGACGTGTGAGCAACTGCTGGCCAAGAGCTTCGCCCAGTCACCCGACTCGAGCGCCCTGCCGGCGCCGATCGTGCGGGGGATCGCCGGCGGCCTACACCGGGCGGTGGCGATGCGCCTGCGCGAGGGGCCGACCGCGAAGAGCCCGGAGCTGGCCGAGGAGATGCTGCGCTGGACGCTGTTGTTCCAGACCCCCGCGATCGAGCAGATGGCCGCTCGCGTGGCCGCTCGCCTGTCCGCGCGGATGCGCGAGGCCGCGGCGCACAACAGCGCCCAGCGCCCGTGCGCCCGGCAAGAGGACGAGCGCGAGCGGTTGCTGCACAACGCGCTGCGGCTGGCCGTGGCCGACAACTACACCGAGCTCAGCGCGCCCCAGATAGCCGAGGAGGCTGGGGTGCCGATCGACACGTTCTTCGAGCTGTTCGACGACAAGGAGGAGTGCTTCCTGGCCGCCCTGGACATGATGGGAGACGAGCTGCTGAACATCACAGCCCATCCCGACCTGGTCTCCAGCGACTGGCCGCGTGCCGTGCGCAGGGTGATCGCCGAGCTGATGCGCTACCTGGCCGACCATCCGCTGTACGCGCAGACGATCGCCCGCGAGGCGTTCACGGCGGGGCCGGAAGCGGTCGCGCGCAACCTCGAGCTGGCGCAGGGCATCGCCACGCTGCTCACCGAGGGCGCGCCGGGCGAAGCCCAGAGCAGCCTTGCCGTGGATGGCGTAGCAGGCGCGATCTGGCACCTCGTCCGCTGCCAGGTCGCAAGCGAGCGCATCCAGTTGCTGCCGGCGCTGTCCGACTACCTCTCCTACGTGGTCCTCGCGCCGTTCATCGGCGCCAACGCCGCGGTCGACGTCATGGCCGAGGACAAGGACGAGGACTGAAGGCGCCGCGATTGCCGGGCGCAGCGCTGGCGGCCCGCACGATTCAGTGTCGCTTGCGTACTACGCGTTCGGCGAAGTATGTGATCAGGACGCCCACCAGCAGCGAGACCACGATCACAATAATCAGCGGCGCGTGGCCGGAGCCGAAGATCCAGTCGACCTTGACGTCTTTGAGGTTGAGAACTGCGAACAGCGTGATGAGGACCGCGAGCACCACCAGCCCGCCGCTGCGAGCCAGCTCGCCGCGGCTACGTCGCTTGGTAGCGGATGCGTGCGGGCTCTTGCCTGCGGAGATCTTGGTCTGTCCTGGTGGGGCGGACATCGTGAATGACCTTGGGAGATCCTAGCGCCAGCGCGGAGCGTCGCCGGCGTCCCGCACGAGCTCCGCCCGCACCCACGCGCAGCCCGCCGACAGGTCCTCGACGCCCATGGCAGCAGCGACATTGAGGGCCATGCCGTGACGGAAGAAGTCGTCGAGTCGCTCGGCGTCTGCGCCGGACAGCTCGCCGGCGAGCGCGACCAGCTCGGCGTAGCGACGTCTGACGCGCTCGCGCACGACCTCGTCGTCACAGGCCGCATAGGACTGGTGCTGGAGCATCAGGTAGTCGCGGTCGCTTTGCAAGAGCTCCTTGTAGGCGTGCCCCATCGCCTCCAGCGCGTCCTCGCAGTCGGCGGGCGCGCGTCCCGCACGATAGTCCGCGTCGGCGCGCACGAACGTGTCTGCGACCAGCTGGAAGCTGCGCTCCAGCGCCGCCAGGAACAGCTCACGCTTGTTGGAGAAGAGGCTGAACACATACGGCTGGGCCACGCCCACGCGCCTGGCGATGCGCTCGACGGGCGTGCCGTGCAGGCCGCCGTGGGCGAACTCGTGCACTGCCGCCGAAATCAGCTCCTCACGGCGCTCGGCCGCCGGCACACGCCTGCGGACCGGCTCGGGCGCAGCGCCCGCCCCGCCCGGCTGGTGGGAGTCAACGCCCCCGTCTGCGGGCTGGGCGTTCACGCAGGCTCCCCCGCGAGCGCCCCGATCGCGCGCTCGGCGCGCTGGCGCTGGCCACCGTCGGCCTCAGCGGCGGCCGAGCGAGTCTTGAACGGGAAGGCGAGCACCGTGAGCGCGCCGACGGCGAGCACGGCCACACCCACCCACAGCGCAGGGATGAGCCCATTGACGAAGGACTGTGGCGAGGCGTAGCCGCCGGCACCCGTGAACACGGTGGCGAGTACAGCTACGCCGAGCACGCCACCGACCTCGCGGATCGCGTTGTTGGCGCCCGACGCCTGACCGGCCTGCTGCGTGCTCACCGAGGAGAGCACTGCGTTGGCCGACGGGGCGAATACGAGCGCCATGCCGGCGCCGGCCATCACGAACGGAGCGATCATGTGCGAGTACGGCAGGTTCGTGGAGGCCATCGTGGCAAACCATCCTATGGCCCCGGCCTGCAGGGACAGGCCAGCGAACATGAACGGGCGGCTGCCCAGGCGCTCGGAGAAGACGCCAGCGAAGGGGGCCACGACCATCGTTGCTCCTGTCCACACGAGCAGCTTCAGCCCGGCCTGTAGCGGCGAATTGTGCAACACGTTCTGCATGTACTGGGAGAGGAAGAAGATCGAGCCGAACATGCCGAAGTACATGCTCAGCGAGGCCACGTTGGTGACCGCGAACGAGCGCTTGGCGAAGAAGGACATCGGCAGCATCGGCTCAGCCGCGCGCCGCTCGTAGACAACGAAGCCGCCCAGCAACACCACACCGGCGATCAGGCTGGCGAGCACCGTGGTGTTGCCCCAGCCCAGCGACTGGGCGCGGACGAGGCCGAAGACCACCCCGAAGGCACCCGTGGACCCGAGCAGGAGCCCCGGCAGGTCGAGCGTGCCGTAAGGGCCGCGGCTTTCGGCCAGCAACCGCGCTGCCAGCGGGACCAGCACGATCCCGATCGGCACGTTGATCCAGAAGATCCAGTGCCAGGAGATGCCCTGCACGACCGCTCCGCCGACCAGCGGCCCGATCGCCACAGCGATACCGCTGATGCCCGACCACACGCCGATCGCCATGCCCCGACGCTCGGCCGGGAATGCCTCGGCCAGCAGGGTGAGGGTGAGCGGCGTCACGATCGCAGCGCCGGCGCCCTGGACGGCGCGGGCGGCGACGAGCAGCCCGGTGGTGGGCGCCAGCGCAGCAGCAGCCGAGGCGGCCGTGAACACGGTCATGCCGATGAGAAACATGCGCTTGCGCCCGAAGCGGTCGCCCAGCGCGGCGCCCGTCAGCAACAGCACGGCGTAGGCGAGCACGTACGCGTTGACGGTCCACTCCAGCGACTGGATCGAGGCGCCGAAGTCGCGGTGGATGGTGGGCAGCGCGACGCTCACCACGAGGTTGTCTAGCACCGTCATGAAAAGGGCCACCGACACGATCCCAAGGGTCCAGCTGTTCCTACGCGAGCCACTCATTGCCGACGCTCCTTCGCTTGGGGACTGATCTGGCTAACTTAGCAGTGACTAATCACTATGTCAAGTTGGCCTGTGCCGTATCAAGTTGGCCTGTGCCGTAAGCAGGTGGCCGTCACCCCAGGCCAAGCCTCACGGGGGCCGCGGTCACCCAAACCGGGCACCCGCCTCAAGGAGGAGGGCAGTCGACCGGCGAATACCATGGGTGCGATGAGAGCGACCCGTGCCACGGCCGGCACGCTTGCCCTGGGCGCGTCCTGTGCGGCGCTGCTGGGCGGCTGCGGCGGAGCGACCAAGACGGTGACCGTGGCCAGCTCCCCGCCGGCGCAACAGGAAACGAGCACGAACCCCGCAGCCAGCTCGACGACCACGACGCACCCGAGCACGACGCCGACCAGCTCGACGCCGACCGTGACGACGCCCGCCACAGGCGGAGGCACGGTCGCGCCCGGCCCCGCGCGCAAGGCGCCCGAGCCGGCATTTGCCGAACACGAACACGAATCCGCCGGCAGCGGGCAAGCTGCCAGCGCGGCCGCCGGGGTGGTGCGCGCCCACGGCTATACGCCCAACAACACAGCCGAATACCACTCTGACCAGACCCTGCGCGTGCTCGTCGGCACCCGCACGGGATCGGGCGACGGATACGGACAGCAGGCGTTCTTCTTCCTCGACGGCCACTACATCGGAACCGACACCAGTGAACCGAGCGCTACCGTCAAAGTGATCTCCCAGAGCGACACCCAGGTGACCCTCGCATACCCGCTCTATCGCAGTGGCGATCCGCTCTCCAGCCCCAGCGGCGGCCAGGCCACGATCACCTTCCAGCTCAACAACGGCCGGCTGACACCGCTCGGCCAGATACCGCCCACCCGCTCGGCGAGCGGCCTGAGCCGATACTGAGCCACACCGACGATCGGCCTGGGCAGCCGCCGAGCCCGCGCGACGAGCGATCCAGGCAGCCGCCGAGCCTGCTCGACGAGCGATCTGGGTAGCCGCTGAGCCAGATCGACGATCGGCCGAGCGGTTGCTGATCGCTCAAGCGGCGGGCGTTTGCCACCGATCCACCCCCTATGAATGCGCAGCCTGCGCGTGCGGACCCCCCCGAGGACGCCGATCGGCAGTTCTGCTGCTCGATGAGCACGTCGATTCTGCGGCTGGTTCGCGGCCAGGGCGGCGAGCAGGCGGTCGCCGCGCTGCTCGAGCGCGCGGCCAGCAGGCGTTCGCCGTCCTATCTCGAAGACGCCAACAACTGGATATCGCTGGACGAGGCCTACGCGCTGATGGACGCTGCCGTCGAGGTTTCCGACGACCCCCATTTCGCCCGGCGAGCGGGCGAGGAGACGGTACGCCAGCACGCGGGCACACAGGTCGCCACGCTGTTGCGCTCGCTCGGGTCTGTCGAGGCGTGCATGCAGACGATCGCCCAGGCCGCGGGACGCTTCACAACGATCACCGAGATGGAGGCTCTCGAGGTCGAACCGGGGCGCGCGGTGATCAGGGCGGCGGCGCGACCGGGCTACACCCGCACCGTGGCGATGTGCGAACTGACGACCGGCCTGCTGGCCAGCAATCCGGTCCTCTTCGGACTCCCGACCGCGCGCGTGCAGGAGAGCGAATGCCATGCGCGCGGTGGCAAGCAGTGCCTCTACACAGTCACCTGGGACGCCGAGCAGGCGGCCGCCGCGGCCGACCCGCAGGCGCGCGTGACATCGCTGGAGGCCCAGCTCGTGGCCATGTCCGAGCGGCTGCACAGCGTGTATGCGATCGCCGGCGACCTGGTCTCGACCGAGGACATCGAGACCGTGTTGCGCCGCATCGTCGACAGTGCCGCCGACGCGGTTCGCGCGCCCAGCCACATCCTCGCGGTACGCCCGGACCCGAGCGCCGAGCTGCAGGTCTACAGCCACGGCATCGACGAGCACAGCGCCCGCAAGCTCGCACGCGCGGCGCTCGCCGACGAAACCTCGCCGGAGGACTCGATGCTGGTCGTGGAGGTCGCCTCCAGCCGGCGCAGCTACGGCCGTCTGATCGCGCACTTCCCAGGCAACATCGACTTCTTCCCCCAGGAACGGGAAATCCTCGGCCTGTACGCCAAACACGCCGCAGCCGTCCTCGACATGGCCTTCGCGCTGCAGGAGTCCGCCCAGCGCCACGCGCAGGTCAGCTCGCTGCTGGCGCTGTCACACGCGATGGCCGAGGCGGGCTCGAGCCACGACGTCGCCGAGCGCCTCGCCGCGGCGGTCCCCGAGGTGGTCGACTGCGACAGGATCGCGGTGTGGCTGTGGGACGAGGACAAGCGCCACCTGGCGCCCGTCGCCTTTTGGAATCGCGCGCACGACCCTGCCTTCGAGCTCTCAGACGTGCGCATCTCACCCGCCGACACGCCCAACCTGGCGCGCATGCTCGTCGAGCCCGCGCCGCACTTCTTTGTGCAGGGAACCGACGACGTATTCGTCGGACGACTGATGGCCGAGATCCAGGTGATCGCGCTGACCGTCGTACCG
>Ga0102924_1003841_pt1 | contig 15542 bp, 15 predicted proteins | sample PaiPotPPM11metaG_FD_80116 | JGI IMG/M metagenome (GOLD analysis project Ga0102924, IMG submission 80116) | Iron sulfur acid spring bacterial and archeal communities from Banff, Canada, to study Microbial Dark Matter (Phase II) - Paint Pots PPM... ... | reverse complement strand
GAAGGCTCTGGCTCAGGCCCCGGGCACGAACGTGGCTGTCAACGGGCTGACCGCGACGGTCAACATCCTCAACCCGATGATCCGCTACCTGGGCCCGTTCGTGACCGTGTGCGGCAGCTGGACGGTGTTCTGGTCCGAGCTCCAGGACCTCGTGTCGGAGTCAACGACTCTGGGCTTCGCCCAGCGCGCGCTGCTCCAATTCGCCAACCACCAGACCAACAACATCGGCGCGGCCGGCGCCTACGCGCCCGCCAACGGCTACCAGCCCGGCGACGTCCCGGGCGCGAGCGGCACCGCTGATGCCGAGTACTTCCACAGCCCCGTCTACGGCGCGGCCATCGACAGCCAGGGCAACGCCGACTGCGAGGCGGGTCAGCGCGGCTACCAGCTCTCCCAGAACTCGCTCGACCCCAACCCGGCGCGCAAGGACCTGGTCACCGACGCCCACACGCCGGGGGACCAGGGCCCCACCTACTTCGGGCTCCCCCACGTTCCCGGCGGCGAGACGTTCTCCCGCGCGCCCAGCACCGGGCCGCAGCTGCCGAGCACCCCGGGCAACCCGTAGCGACAGGTTCGTGTCGGGGGCGAGCCCCGGGAGCTCCCCTGCGGCGCGGGTCAGTCGCCGAGGACGAGCGACAGCCGCCGCTCGAGGACAGCGGCGAGCTGCTCGCGGACCGGGCCCCGCTCGAAGCGCTCGACCAGGGCCGAGAGGAAGCCCTCGATGACCAGACGCTTGGCGGTGTCCTCCCGCAGACCCCTGGAGCGCAGATAGAAGAGCTGCTCGGGATCGACCTGCGCCACCGCCGCGGCATGCGTGCAACGCACGTCGTTGGCCTGGATCTCCAGGCCCGGAATGGCGTCGGCGTGCGAGCGCTTGGAGAGCAGGAGGTTGCGCGACTCCTGAAAGGCGTCGGTCTTCTGCGCGCCGGGGTCGACGATGATGTTGCCCTTCCAGACGGCGCTGGATCGTCCGTGCAGCACGCCGCGGAAGGCCAGGTCGGAGGTCGTGTTGGGCGCGGCGTGCTCCTGCGTCGTGTCGAAGTCGATGTGCTGGCGCTCATGGGTCGCGTAGGCACCGGTTACGCGTGCTTCGCCGCCTTGGCCATTCAGCCGGGTCTCCATCCGCACCCGCCCGTTGGCCGAGCCGAAGCCGAGCGCCACCCAGTCCAGGGAGGCGTCGCGCCCCACCTCGGCTCGCTGGGTGCCGAAGATCCAGGTGCGCTCGGACAGCGACTGCCCGGAGACGTAGCGCAGGCGGGCACCGTCTCCGACGACAATCTCGCTGACGACGTTGAAGACGCCGTCGAGATCCTCGCTCCCGGACAGGAACTGCTCCCACACCTCAGCCTGAGCCCCCTCGCCCAGCACGATCAGAGTGCGCTGGTGCAGCAGCGTGCCTGCCCTGGCCTGCACGGTGGAGAGCGAGATCGGCTGCTCGAGCACGACGCCGTCCGGCACGTACACGAACGAGCCCGCTCGGTACTGGGCCGAGTCGTTGAGCATCGTGAAGACGTCGTCCGCCGTGACGACGCTCCCCAGGTGAGGACCGAGCAGATCGGCGTGCTCGCGTGCCGCCTCCTCGATCGTGGCGACGATCACCCCGTCGGGCAGCGTGGCGGGGGCCTGGACCGCGAACAGCGTCTCGGCCGCCGGCGCGGCCTCGGCGCTCTTGACCGGCTCGTAGGCGGCGAGATCGAGCCCCGAGATGTCGGTGAACTCCCAGCCCGGACGCCCTTTGAACTGCGGGAGCCCGGGCGCCGACGCGGCCGTGACCGGCTCGGCGCTACCCAATCGAGCCTTCCATCTGGAGCTCGATCAGGCGGTTCATCTCGACCGCGTACTCCATCGGAAGCTCCTTGGTGATCGGCTCGATGAAGCCGTTGACGATCAGCTTTGACGCCTCGTTCTCGGAAATGCCGTGGGACATCAGGTAGAAGAGCTGGTCATCGCCGACCTTGGACACGGTCGCCTCGTGGCCGACGTTGACGTCGTCCTCGCTGATCCGGATCGTCGGGTAGGTGTCCGAGCGCGACTCATCGTCGAGCAGCAGCGCGTCACACACGACCTTCGAGCGCGACCCGTGTGCGCCCTTGGCGATCTCCAGCAGACCGCGGTAGGAGCCGCGCCCGCCGTCCTTGGAGATCGACTTGGCGAAGATGTTCGAGGTCGTGTTGGGGGCGGCGTGGATGATCTTGCCGCCGGCGTCCTGGTGCTGGCCCTTGCCCGCGAAGGCGATCGAGAGGATCTCGCCGTGGGCCCGCTCACCCATCAGGTACACGCTCGGGTACTTCATCGTCAGCTTGGAGCCGAGGTTGCAGTCGACCCACTCCACCGTCGCGTCCTCGTAGGCCACGGCGCGCTTGGTCACCAGGTTGAAGACGTTCTGCGACCAGTTCTGCACGGTCGTGTAGCGGATCCGGGCACCCGGCTTGGCGATCAGCTCAACCACGGCCGAGTGAAGCGAAGACTCGCTGTAGGTCGGCGCCGTGCAGCCCTCGACGTAGTGCACGTATGACCCCTCGTCGGCGATGATCAGCGTCCGCTCGAACTGGCCCATCGACTCGGTGTTGATCCGGAAGTAGGCCTGCGGAGGCATGTCGACGTGGACACCGGGCGGCACGTAGACGAACGATCCGCCCGACCAGACGGCCGAATTCAGCGCGGCGAGCTTGTTGTCGTTGGGCGGGATGACCGTGGCGAAGTACTCGCGGATGAGGTCCTCGTGCTCGCGCAGGCCCGAGTCCATGTCCTTGAAGATCACGCCCTGCTTCTCCAGGTCCTCGCGGACCTGGTGATAGACCACCTCTGACTCGTACTGGGCGCCAACGCCGGAGAGGAACTTGCGCTCTGCCTCCGGGATGCCGAGGCGATCGAAGGTCCGCTTGACGTCCTCAGGGACGTCGTCCCAGGAGCGCTCGGCCCGTTCGGAGGCCCGGACGAAGTAGTGGATGTTGTCGTAGTCGACCTCGGCCAGCATCGGCGATCCCCAGGTGGGCTGGGGGCGAGCGAAGAAATGGTCGAGCGCCTTGAGGCGGAAGTCGCGCATCCACTGCGGCTCGGACTTGAACTCTGAGATCTTCTCGACGATCTCCCGGTTGATGCCCTTGGGCGCCTTATAGAGATAGTTCTCGGCGTCGTGGAAGCCGTAGCGCTCCTCATAGTCGGCGTTGATGCCGCGGAGCTGCTCGTTCTCGCTCAGGACCTTGGACGCCTGGCTCGTGTCGGTCGCGGCCACTACTCCACCTCCAGCTTGATCGTGTGGTCCTCGATGATCACCGGGAAGGTGTCCACCGGAACGTATGCGGGCAATGTCTTGGGCTTCCCCGTCCTCAGGTCAAACAGCGAGCCGTGGCGCGGACACTCCACCGTACAGCTCTCCTGATCGAACTCGCCCTCGGCCAGCGGGCCGTCGTCGTGCGAGCACCGGTCCTCGATCGCATACAGGCTGCCGGCGCAGTTGAACACGCCGATCTCGAGGTCCTCCCATTCGACCAGGCGCCTCTCACCTGGCTTCAGCTCCGCGACGGGGCAGACTTCAATCAACTCGGGCACGACGTAAATCCTAGCGCAGCGGTTGGATTTGCCGGAGCGCCAGCCCGCGTGCCGGTATTTCTCCGCGTGTCTAGGCCGCGTCGGCGGCGCTCGGCGGCGTCTCGGGCTCCCACTCGACGGCGTGGCCCAGCGAGGCGCTCTTGAGGACCTTGAGCGAGAGCAGCGCGCATTTCATCCGGGTGGCGGAGATGTCGATGCCCAGCAGGTCGAGGATGAACGAGCGATCGAGTCGCAAAAGATCCTCGATCGCCATCCCCCTGACCTCGTCGGAGGCCATCGAGGCCGCGGCCTGGGAAATCGCGCAGCCGTGACCGGAGAAGCGCACGTCCCCGATCCGCCCCTCAGCGTCGACGGCCAGCTGGACAGTCAGCTCGTCCCCGCAGAGCGGGTTGAGATCGTGGAACTCGAGGGCCGGGGCATCGATGGGGGGCGCCGGCGGGCTCCAGTTGTGCGGGTGCTTGTAGTGGTCGAGGATGTTCTCGCGGTACAGGTCGTCCATCTCAAAAGCAAGGCTAGCGGGAGGCCGCGGCGTGACAGGATGCCCCCGTGTCAACCTCGAGGCAAACCGCGCTGGTCACCGGCGGCGCCGGGTTCATCGGCTCCCATGTCGTCGATGCGCTGATCGATGCCGGCTCGACGGTGGTCGTAGTCGATGACCTCTCGGCCGGCCTGCCTGAGAACGTGCCGGCCGGGGCCGAGCTGGAGGTCCTCGACATCACCGACCGCCGTGCGCTCGATGACGCCGTCGATCAGGCCCGGCCGTCGATCGTGTTTCACCTGGCCGCCCAGGCCAGCGTCACCCGTTCGGTCGCCGACCCGGTGCGCGACTGCGAAGTCAACGTGCTGGGAACGCTCAACGTCCTCGTGGCGGCCACGCGCCACGAGGCGCCGGTGGTCTTCAGCTCGACCGGAGGCGCGATCTACGGCAGCCAGGCACCACTGCCGAGCTCCGAGGAGTGGCCGCCGGCCCCGATCTCGCCCTACGGCGCCTCCAAGCTGGCCGCCGAGGCCTATGTGAATGCGTGGCGGGAGTACAGCGGGATCGCGCACACGATCTGTCGCCTGGCCAACGTGTACGGGCCCCGCCAGCGCCACCACGGCGAGGCGGGCGTGGTGGCGATCTTCAGTCACCTGCTCTCCCGCGGGGAGTCCCCGACCCTGTACGGCTTCGGCGCGCCCACCCGTGACTACGTCCACGTCAGCGATGTCGCGCGGATGATGCTGGCCAGTGCCGGACGGGGCGGCACCTACAACCTCTGCACCGGCGTCGAGACGACCGTGGCGGAGCTGTACGCGATGCTCCAGCGCGCGGCCGGGACCGACGTCGAGCCGCAGCTTGCCCCGCTCCGCGAGGGCGAGCTCGAGCGCAGCTGCATGGACCCAGGGCGAGCGGCCCGCGAGCTCGGGGTCAGGGCCCAGATCGAGCTCGAGGACGGGCTCCGGGAGACCTTCGACGCCCTGGCCGCCGGTCAGTCGAGCGCCAGAACGCGGCGCACCTGACCCAACCCGCCGATCAGGGCGTCCACGTCCCGGCTCGAGTTGTGCGCGGCGAACGATGCCCGTGTCGTCGAGCTCAGGCCGAGCCTGCGCATGAGCGGCTGGGCGCAGTGATGGCCCGCGCGTACGCAGACGCCGTCGCGCCCGAGAATCTCGCCGATGTCGTGGGGATGGGCCCCGGCCAGCGTGAAGGACACGAGCGCCCCGCGCTCGCTCGCCTCGACCGGACCTTGCACCGACAGGCCGGGCACCTCGGTGGCCAGGCGCTCGAGCGTCTCGGCCACCAGACCCTCCTCGTGGCTGCGAATCCGCTCGATTCCCACCGCCGAGATCCAATCCACGGCAGCCCCGAGACCGATGGCTTCGGCGATCTGAGAGGTGCCGGCCTCGAACTTCCACGGCAGCTCGGTCCACGTGGACTCGTTGGCGGCCACGGTACGGATCATGTGCCCTCCGCCGATGAACGGCGGCATCTCCTCGAGCAGCTCACGACGGCCGTGCAGGACGCCGATCCCCGTGGGCCCGTAGGCCTTGTGAGCGGTCCAGGCGTAGAAGTCCGCGTCCAGCTCGCGCAGGTCGACCGGAAGCTGGGGGACGGCCTGCGTGCCGTCGACGAGCACCCTGGCCCCGGCCCGATGGGCCCGGCGCACGATCTCCTGGATCGGGTTGATCGTGCCGAGCACGTTGGAGACATGGACGACCCCGACGATCTTTGGCCCGCGTTCGAGCAGCACGTCCAGAGCCTCCAGATCGAGCTGACCGTCCTCGAGCAGAGTCACGTAGGCCAGCTCGGCCTCCCGGTCCTGGCAGAGCAGCTGCCAGGGAACGATGTTGGAGTGATGCTCCATCTCGGTGAGGACGACGAGGTCGCCACGGTTGACGTTCTGGCGGCCCCACGTGTAGGCGACCAGGTTGATCGCAGCCGTGGCGTTGGCCGTGAAGATCGTCTCTGGAGGCGTCGAGCCGAGCCAGGAGGCGATCCGCTCGCGCGCGCCCTCGTAGAGCTCCGTGGCCTCGACGGCCAGGGGATAGACGCCGCGGTGGATCGAGGCACGGGACTCCGTGTAGTACCGGGTCATCGCATCGATGACCGGCTGCGGTGTCTGCGACGTGGCGCCCGAGTCCAGATAGACCAGGCGCTGGCCGTTGAAGCGTCGACGCAGGACCGGAAACTGCTCGGCGATCGCCTCGAGGTCGGCCAGCACGCTCACGCCGCGGCTTCGACCTCCTGGGTGATCCACCCATAGCCCTTGGCCTCAAGCTCGGTGACCAGATCTGGACCGCCTTCCCTGACGATCCGGCCCTGGTACATGACGTGCACGTGGCTGGGCTGGACGAGGTGGAGGATCCGCTGATAGTGAGTGATGATGAGGATGCCCATCTCGGGACCGGCCACGGCGTTGACCCCGTTTGCCACCACGCGCAGCGCGTCGATGTCAAGCCCCGAGTCGGTCTCGTCGAGGATCGCCATCTCCGGTGCCATGAGCGCGAGCTGGAGGATCTCCATCCGCTTCTTCTCCCCACCCGAGAAGCCCTCGTTGAGGTAACGGGTCGAGAAATCGCGCGGGACGTCGGTGAGCTTCATCGCCGCCTCGACCGTCTCACGAAATTCGCGCAGCGGGATCGGCTGCTCCCCGTGCGCCTCCCGGTGGGCGTTGAGCACGGTGCGCAGGTACTTGGTGACGGTCACTCCGGGAACCGCGACCGGATACTGGAAGGCCATGAAGAGCCCCATCCGGGCCCGCTCATCGGGATCGGCCTCCGTGATGTCCTGACCACCGAGCAGGACCTGGCCCTCGGTGACCTCGAGATTGGGGTGGCCCATGATGACGTTGGCCAGCGTGGATTTCCCCGATCCGTTCGGTCCCATCAGGGCATGGATCTCACCCTGGCCGACGACGAGATCGAGCCCGCGCAGGATCTCCTTCTCGCCCGCGCTGACGTGCAGGTTCTTGACCTCGAGCTGCGCCGCCATCAGGCCACCGCGGCCGGAAGGGTGCCGGAAGCCGCCGGAGTCTCGCTGCGGCGCGAGAACTCCACGAGCTCAGCCAGCGTGGTGGTCTGTAGCGAGCGGATGATTCCGCCCTGGACCCGGGTCCACAGCAGCTTGGTCGCGCAGCCGCGTCCGGAATCCGGCTCGTGTGAGCACAGCACCCGGTCGGTGTGCGCGTGCACGAAGCAGTCCATCGGGGCAATCGTGCCCTCGAGCGCCTGCACGACCTCGTGCATGGCGATGTCCTGTGCGGGGCGGGCAAGCCAGTAGCCGCCGCGAGCTCCCCGGGCGCTCATGACCAGCCCGGCCTTGCGCAGCCGCGCCACCACCTGCTCGAGGTAGGCCAGGGGCAGGCCCTCGGCGTCGGCGATCGCCTTGAGGCTGGTGGGATGCTCGGGGCGCTGGCGCCCGAGCTCGACCATCAGACGCACCCCGTACTCGGCCTTGGAGGAGAAAATCACGGGGATATCCTACCAGGGGGATCGGATTTTCCGTTTTCGGCGCTGACCTGCAAGGTAGGGTGCCCTCATGGAGGCATGGAGGCTCGCCACTTCAGCCCACGTGGCGGCCGCAGCCGCGACGGCCCGCAAGCATCGTCGTTTCGGGATCGACACCGAGTTCATGTCGGAGGGCCGCTACCGCGCTCTTCTCTGCCTCGTGCAGATCGCCGTCGAGGAGCCGGCCGCGGATGGTGGGCCGCCGATCCTCCTCATCGACACCCTGGCCGAGGTCGATGTCACCCCGCTGGCCGAGCTCCTGGCCGACCCCGAGGTCGAGGTGGTGCTGCACGCCGGGCGCCAGGACGTGGCCCTTCTCCGGCGTGTCTGGAAGACCGAGGTCACGAATCTCTTCGACACCCAGATCGCCGCCGGGTTCGCCGGGGCCAGCGCCCAGTCGGGCTACGGCAACCTGCTCTCCCAGATCCTCGGCCGCCGGGTCGGCAAGACCGCCGGCTACACCCGCTGGGACACCCGCCCCCTGACCGAGGAGCAGCTGAGCTACGCCGCCGAGGACGTCGCCCACCTCCTCGAGCTGGCCGACGAGATCCAGTCCCGTCTGCGCCAGAGCAGCCGGCTCGAGTGGGCCCGCGAGGAATGCCGCCGCCTGGAGTCGGCCACCGACGAGCGCGATCCCGGGTCCGCCTGGGAGCGACTGCCTCGCATTGGGCAGCTCGATCCCCGGGCCCGCGCCGTGGCCCGGGAGCTCGCGGCCTGGCGGGAGCGCACCGCCAGCCAGGAGGACAGGCCGGTCGGCTCGATCCTGGCCGACCCGGCGCTTCTGGAGGTGGCCAAGCGCCAGCCGACCTCGCTGCGCGGGCTCGAGCAGATCCGGGGCATACACCCGTCCGGGCTGCGGCGGCGAGGCCGCGCGATCCTAGACGCCATCGAGCTCGGCCGTGGTGCGGCGCCGATTCCCCGAGAGGAGGCGCGGGTGCGCTTCGATCCGGGCGACGCGCCGCTCATCTCGCTCGCCGAGGCCCTGCTGCGCGCCAGGGCGCTGGAAGCCGGGCTGGCCTACGAGCTGATCGCCTCCCGAGCCGAGCTCGAGCTGATCGTCTCCGCCGCCCGCCGCGGTGAGCCCGCGCCCTCGGTGCGCACGCTGGAGGGATGGCGCTCGGAGCTCGTGGGCGACGAGTTGCGCGATCTCCTGAGCGGTCGCTCGGCGGTGTCGATCGGAGAGGACCGGCGTCTGATCCTCACGCCGGGCCGGTCTGAAGCGTGAGCGCCATCGCCGGGGTGCCGGCGAACAGCTCGCGGGACAGCACCACCGACAGCGAGCGAGGACGCTTGATCCACCCCTCGTCGATGCCGGTGAGATCGGCCAGCGCGGTGGCGTAGGTGACGTGGAGCCGGTGCCCGGGTGAGTCCGCCGCCTGCTCCTGACCGAAATCGCCGCTGGCATCCTGCCAGCCGCTGTGGCGCAGGAGGTCGTGCTCCTGGGTGACCAGCGCGCCGGAGCTCGAGAGACCGCGATCCTCGACGACGAGCTCGAGGGCACAGAAGGCGTTGGCGCCGCGGTCGCACTGGCGCGCCTGCTCGACGATCCGTGCCCCGGCGATCAGCGGCACACGTCCTGGCGCCACCCGGGTCCCAGCCCCACTCCCGCCGCCGCATCCAGCCAGCGCCATCGCCAGGGATCCAGCGGCCAGTGCAGCTCTCAGGCGGGTCATCGTCGAGGCCGGGTAGGGTAGCGAGACCCACGGCCCGGGCCGGGCCGAGCCGCGGACGCCTACCTCGAGCCGGGCTAAGCTCCGAGCTTGTGAGGACTGCCGCCGATCCGCTGAGCGATCCTGAGCTGCGCCAGGCCGAGTGGGACCTCGACCCGCTCGTCGACGGGCAGGGGCCCGAAGGCGTGCGCCGCCAGCTCGATGAGGCGTCCGAGCGGGCGTCGGGGTTTGCCGAGCGGTTGGCCGGGCACGTAGCCGAGCTCGACGGCCAAGGCCTTCTCGAGGCGATGCGGGAGCTCGAGCAGATCGAGGACCTGGTGGGACGGGCGGGCACGTACGCCTCGCTGCGCTTCTCCACCGACACCGCCGACCCGGCCCGGGGAGCCCTGCTCCAGCTCGTGCAGGAGAGGGCGACCGAGATCGAGACCAAGCTCCTGTTCTTCGAGCTCGAGTGGGCCGCGCTCGGTGACGAGCGGGCCGAGGAGCTCCTGGCCGAGCCGGCACTCGACTTCTGCCGCCATTACCTGCGCAGCGCTCGCCGCTATCGGCCGCATCTGCTCTCCGAGCCTGAGGAGAAGGTGCTGGCCGAGAAGGCCATCTCCAGCCAGGCGGCGTGGGCGAGGTTGTTCGGCGAGCTGACCTCCGCCCTGCGCGTGCGGCTCGAGGACCAGGAGGTGACGCTCGACCTCGCCCTGAGCCGTCTCGTGGCGCCCGAGCGCGAGACCCGACGTGCGGCCGCCGAGGCCGTCACCCAGGCCCTCGAGCCGGGGCTGCGCACGCGGGCCTTCATCTACAACACGCTCGTGTTCGACAAGTCGGTCGAGGACCGGCTCCGTTCCTACCCGCACTGGCTGGCGAGCCGGAATCTGGCCAACGAGGCCACCGACGAGTCGGTCCTGGCGCTGATCGAGGCCGTCCGGGCCCGCTTCGACGTGCCTCAGCGCTGGTATGAGCTGAAGGCGAAGCTGCTGGGACTCGACCGGCTGGCCGACTACGATCGCTCGGCCCCGCTGCTGGGCGAGGAGTACAGAATCTCCTATGGCGAGGCTCGCGAGCTCGTCCTGGACGCATACGGCTCCTTCTCGAGCACGGCCGAGGCGGTGGCGCGGCGCTTCTTCGACGAGCGCTGGATAGACGCTCCCCCGCGTCCGCACAAGCGCGGCGGCGCCTTCTGCTCCTATGCGGTTCCGAGCCTGCATCCCTACGTGATGCTCAACTTCACGGCCACCCGGCGCGACGTGATGACAATGGCCCACGAGCTGGGACACGGGCTGCACGCGGCACTGGCCCAGCCGCAGGGCATCTTCCACCACCACACGCCGCTCACGCTGTCTGAGACGGCGTCGGTGTTCGGCGAGACGATCGTGTTCAACCGCGTGCTCGAGGCCTCGGCCGACGACGACGAGCAGCGGCTCGCCTTGCTGGGGCATCGCCTCGACGATGCCGTGGCCACCGTCTTTCGCCAGATGGCCATGAACCGCTTCGAGCACCTCGTCCACACCACGCGGCGCTCCGAAGGCGAGCTGGCCGTCGAGCGCTTCGGCGAGCTGTGGGCCGAGAGCCAGAGCGAGATGTTCGGAGACACGGTGGAGATCACCGACGGGTACCGCACCTGGTGGTCCTACATCCCGCACTTCATGAACACGCCGGGCTATGTCTACGCCTATGCCTACGGGCAGCTGCTGGCGCTTTCGATCTACGCCCGCTACCAGCAGGAGGGCCCGTCGTTCATCCCTCGCTACCTGGAGCTCCTGGCCGCCGGCGGCTCGCGCCCGCCCGAGGAGCTGGCCGCGATCGTGGGCATCGACCTGAGCGATCCGGGCTTCTGGGACGGCGGTATCGATCTGATCGAAGCTCAGCTGCACCAGGCCGAGGAGCTGGCCGACACGCGCTGAACGGGGTCGGGCCGTCGGCCCGTATCCGGTACTCTCCCAGGCCGGGACCTCGCCGGACCCGCAGCTGCACGCGGCCGGCCAGTACGTAATCGTCGCGGGAAGGAGCCGCATTGACACCGTCTGCACGAAGGAGATTTGCGCGATTCAGCCGGCCGGCGGCTCGTCTGCTGACGATCGCCGGCGCGACGGTAGCGATAGCCGGCTGCGGTGGCTCGTCAAATAAATCAACAACCAGCAGCCACACGCCGGCGAGTAGCCCGAGTACGCCCCTGACGGCAAGCACGCCCACGACGGCCACAACGACCACGACCGCGACCAAGGCCAAGCATCCGCAGAGCAAGTCACGCCCGAAGCCGCCGAGCCCGGGACCACCACCCGCCCCTCCCCGTCACGGCAAGGGGCATCACCCCGGCCCTGTAGCTCTCGGTCCGGTGCTCACCGTGGCTCAGCTGCGCCAGAGCGCCGACAAGGCCTGCAGCGCTGCGCGGATCAGGCAGGACGCAGTGACGGCGCCGGCGGACTTCGGCACGAATTCCAAGGCGGCCGCCACCTACCTGAGGCAGCTGATGGCCGCGGGACAGCAGGAGGTGGTGGCGCTGCATCTCAATCCCCCGCTCAACCTCAGAGCGGCCTACGGCAGCTTTTTTGCCGATGTCCTGCGCGAGGAGCTCCTGATCGTCCTGGCCGCAAACGAAGCCGCCTCCGGCCGACATGGATACGTGCAGCAGTACCAGGCGGCCCGCCACTACCAGCAGGGGACGGTGGTACCGGCGGCGCGCCAGCTGGGATTGACCAGCTGCGCCAGCTGACTCGATGCCGGTAGCCGGGAGCGCCTCAGCGCGCCACGCGGCGCGTGCGTGCCCGCTCTTCCTGACGCTCCACGACGTTGACGATCAGCTTCATGACCTGCTCGATCCCGGTGGCCTTGGCCTCGCCGCGCTCGAAGGCCTCGCGCCAGTCCCGCACGTGTCCCTTGATGGCCAGCTCGTTGAAGCTCGCGCGCGGGACCGACACCCGCACCTTGGCATCGGAAGCGATGTCCCTGCTCACCTTCGGTCCCGGGAGCTCGACCCGGTAGACCTGGGGCTCGCCGCGCGCGCGCAGCTCCAGCCCGGCCACCAGCTTCAGCGGCGCCAGCGCCGGCACCTCCTCGAGGAACCGCTTGACGGCGGTTTCGATCAGCGACCTGGTGTCGCCCGGGGAGGCCACGGACCGAGTCTACGCACTTGACGCGGGGGCCCGCGGACGGCCTCACGGCTCGCGCGAGCGTTCAGATCTTGTGGCGCTCGAGCAGCTTGCGGCCGATGACCATCCGCTGGATCTCCGAGGTGCCCTCGCCGATCAGCAGCAGCGGAGCGTCCCGGTAGATGCGCTCGATCTCGTATTCCTTGGAGTAGCCGTAGCCGCCGTGGATGCGCAGGCACTCCTCGGCGCAGAAGCGACCGGCCTCCGAGGCGAACAGCTTGGCCATCCCGGCCTCGATGTCGCTGCGCTCCCCGGCATCCTTCATCCTGGCCGCGCGGTGGGTGAGCAGCCGGGCGGCCTCCACCTGCGTGGCCATGTCGGCCAGCTTGAACTGGATGGCCTGGTGCTGGGCGATCGGCTTGCCGAACGTGCGCCGCTCCTGGCTGTAGCGCAGCGCCAGCTCGAGCGCCCGCTGGGCCAGGCCGACACCCCGCGCGGCCACGTTCACGCGGCCCAGCTCGAGGGCATCCATCATCTGGGGAAAGCCCTTGTTCAACCCGGCCTCCTCGCCGCCGAGGATGTTCGCCGCCGGGCACCGGTAGCCGTCGAACACGAGCTCGGTTGACTCGACGCCCTTGTAGCCCATCTTCTTGATCTGGGGCGGGACGTTGAAGCCCTTGTAGGCGCCCGTATTCTCGGCCGCCCCGGGCTCCTTCTCGGCGATGAAGCAGGTCAGGCCGCGGTGCTTGGGCTCGGCGGCCGGATCGGTGCGCACGAGCACGAACACGAGCCCGGAGCGCAGGCCGTTGGTGACCCACATCTTCGTCCCGTTGATCTCGTAGGTCTCCTCGTCGACCTTTTTGGCCGCCGTCTTGATGGCGGCGACGTCGGACCCGAGCTCCGGCTCGGACAGGCTGAAGGCGGCCCGGAGCTCACCCGTGGCCATGCGGGGCAGGTACTTCTGCTTCTGCTCCTCGGTCCCGAACTTCATCAGCAGGTAGGAGCCGATGAAGTGGGTATTGACGATCCCCGAGATCGAGATCCAGCCGCGCGAGAGCTCCTCGACGATCATCGCGTAGGTGGTCAGATCGAGGCCCATCCCGCCGTACTCCTCGGGGATGGTCACGCCGAACAGTCCGAGCTCCTTCATCTGCGTAACGATCGGCTCCGGGAAGGCGTCCTCATGGTCGTAGTGCTCGGCATTGGGGATGATCTGCTCGTCCGCGAACTGGCGGACCATCTCGCAGATCGCCTTCTGCTCGTCGGTGCGGTCGATGGGGGACGTCGCGGTGCCCATGCTCAGAACTTTGCCAGGTTCTCGGCCACGAGCGCGGGTTAGCGCTTGTCCCTCAGCAGCACCACGTGGAGGTCGGCGTGCTTGGGCGCCTCTTCGGCCAGCGCGGCATCCTTGGTGGCCAGCGGCTCTGAAAGCTGCTCAGCGAGGGCGATGAACAGGGCATCGCCGATGGTGAAGTTTCTCCGGAGAGCCCAAGCGCGCTCCCGCAGCACAACCGACGAGAACAGCGCGAGAGCCATGTCCGCGAGGTCGAGCACGGCACGACTAGCGCGCCACTCATCCAAGCCGCGCGTCACCTCGCGGCGCAGCACGGCGAGCACCTCGAACGTGAGTACATCGGGCGCCGCTAGCTCGTCCTCGCCATCGAGCAGCTGCTGGACGTCTGCAGCGACACCGGAACCCAACAGGTAGTCGATCACGGCTGAGCTGTCGAGGACCATCACTCTCCATGGTCCCGAATCGCGCGAACCGCCACCTCGGTTGGCGCCGGGAGCTCCACCGGCCCGCGGGCAGCGATCCTCGCCGCAAGCTCAGACGGTGTCGGCCGGCTGGCCGCCCGCTCGAGCAGCCGCCTCACGTACTCGCTGAGTGAAACGCCGCTCGCCGCGGCACGGGACTTCAATACGCGGTGCACGTCCTCGGGAAGGTCTCTCACCTGCAATAGGATTCCCATGCACTGCGCAGGTTAGCATGCGCGCCGCATACCAGGTGACCGCAGACCTCCGAAGAAGCGAGAGGGGCGGCGCCGTGATGGCGCCGCCCCTTTACTTCACCTGCTGCGATCCGTTCCTACTTCAGGAGCATCAGCCCGCGCCTGATCAGACCCTTCTGCGCGCTGCGCGGCCGGGTCGTGATCTTCACGTGGAGCTTGCCCCCGTGGTTGGCCAGGGCGGCCAGGCACGCCTGATGTATCGGCACCGCGACCGTCTTGGTCTTGTGCGCCCGGATGAAGTACTTCGCCCTGCGGCTCACCGTGCACACCACCGTGGCCAGCTTGTGTGTCTTGGCCACAAACAGCCGAGCGTCGACCGAGAACAACCCGAAGCACGCTCTGCTGCTCTTGCAGAGGAACGTCACGAACACATTGCCGTTCCTGACCGGCAGTCTCGTGCTCCGCAGCACCAAACTCCCCAGGAAGTTGGTGCCCGTCGTCTTGAACGTCCGGTCAGCCCCGAAGGAGCTGCCGCTGTCGTTGATCGCCACCAGTCGGTAGTGATAGACAGTGCCCGCCGTCAGGCTGGAGATGACGGCGGAGACGTCCTGCGTCGACGTCCCGGTATGCAGGACCGGCGTGATCGACCCGTACGAGGAGGTCGTCCCGTACTGGAAGAAGTAGCCGGTGGGCTGTCCACCAGGCTGAACCTGACCGGTCAGCGTGGCGGCCGTGTTCTCGATGCCGGTCGCAGGGCCGGTGATCGCCACGGGCGCTGTGCCGCTCGGCACACCGTTCGCAACGTTCGTCGTCGCCGAGGCCGACTGGTTGTTGCCCTCGTTGTTGGTGGCGGTGGCCGTGTTCGTGACCGAACCGACATTGGCTTCCGTCACCACCAGGGCCACCGTCGCGCTCGATCCCGGGTTGATCCCCCCGAGGACACACGTGACCTTCGCGGGCGAACCGGAGGCCGAGCAGGTGCCCTGCGACGGCGTGGCCCCGTACAGGGTCTCACCGGCCGGGAGCTGATCGACCACGGTGGTCCCAGACGACGGACCGCCGCTCGAGCCATCCGACGCCGTGATCGTGTAGTCAAACGGCTGGTTCGTGTTGGCCGTAGCCGGGCCGGTCTTGCTCAGACCGAGTCCGGCGCTGACCAGCTCGAACGCGCCCATGTCACACGGATCCGACACCGTCTGCGGACGGGTCACGCCGCGCGCGTCCGTCGCCGGGCATCCGGTGTTGGTGCCCGCATCGACCGATGGGCTGCTCGTCGTCTCCGCATCGGTCAGGATGGTCTCGGT
>Ga0102924_1003839_pt1 | contig 15545 bp, 11 predicted proteins | sample PaiPotPPM11metaG_FD_80116 | JGI IMG/M metagenome (GOLD analysis project Ga0102924, IMG submission 80116) | Iron sulfur acid spring bacterial and archeal communities from Banff, Canada, to study Microbial Dark Matter (Phase II) - Paint Pots PPM... ... | reverse complement strand
GTCCCTCGGGCCGCCCGACTCCCCAGGCGACCCCCTCCCCGCAGCCCGGGGCGCCGCCCAGCACGCCGGTCAAGGTCGGACCCTCGGGCGTACTGGGCGAGTTCCTGTGGGACCTGGGCATCCCCTGGCCGCAGGCCAATCAGGGCGCGCTGCTGGAGGCCGGTGACCAGTGGACGCGGCTGGGTAACGGCATCGCCGACATCGCCGCGCCGGCCAACACCGAGGCGGCCTCGATTTCCGCCAACAACTCGGGCCAGGCGGTCGACGCGTTCGAGAAGTTCTGGCAGGGCTACGGCGGCCGGGGCGGGGAACTGGCCCACCTGGCCGAGGCCTGCCACAGCGTGGCCACAGCGTGCTACCGCTACTCCGACGCGGTGACCAGCGCGAAGCACAAGATCGAGGAGGCGGGCGCCGAGTTCGCCGCAGTGCTGGTGGCGAGCACGATCGCCGCCTACTTCACGTTCGGCGCGAGCGAGGCCGTGGCCGACTCGATCGGCGCGGCCCTGCTGGCCGGGGCGCGGGCCGCCTTGAGCTGGCTCGAGGTCGACGAGGTACCCGGGATCGTCGCGGACATGGTCACCACGGTGGCCCAGCTCGGAACCATGGCCCTGTCCGGCGCGTTCGTCAGCAACGTCAGCCTGGTGGCGGATGATCTCGTCAAGACGGCCTTCGGCGAGGACCTGCCCCCGCTGGCGGACCAGCTCCTGCAGATCCTGCACGGCGGCGAAATGGGGCTGGTCGGCGGCGGGATCGGAGCGATCGGCGGCGAGGCGGCGCAGAACGCCGCCAAGTTGCTGACCCAGCTCGGCGACGGCATCGCGTCGGGCGAGATCAAGGTGGCGGACCCGGCGGTCGCCGGGCAGTTCCTGGCGCTCGCGGACGTGCTGGGGCCGGGCGGAAAGGCGCTGGCTGATCTGTCCGGCAACGCGGTGGCCCAGCTGGTCGTCAACCACGAACTCAACATGCAGGATATGACCACGGACTTCGTGAGCTCGAACCTCGGCGAGGCGATCCACGAGATGCAGGAATCGGGAGACTAGCCCGGGGGACCATGGCCACGTCACAGCTCGCCACCAGCCTGACCTCTGTCTTGAGCGGCATCAGCGCCACGACGGTGGAGGCCGGGGTGGCGATCGCCGGCGCGGCGATCGCCGCGCTGCCGCTCGTGCTGCTGGCCGTCGGCTGGCGCCGGGTGCGGCTGAGTTTCCGTGGGTCCCGCGGCGTGGGCACGGTGACGCGGGTCGGGCGAACCGGGCCGCGGACCACGAAGGCGCAGGTCAGTTTCGGGACCGCCGACGGCGGTGAGGCGAGCGTGCGGCTGAGCGTGCCGCCAGGCACCCGCGCGGGCGACCGGCTCGACATCCGCTACGAGCGGGCCAGGCCGGAGTTCGCCACGAATCGCTCGGCCCCCGCGGTCATCCTGCATTTCCTGCTGCCGGTCGGGGCGCTGGCCGCGGTCGGGCTGGCCGGCGTGGCCGGGACCCTCTACACCAGCGCGGAGGGCGGATTCACCGCGTTCTCCAATGGCTATGCCGTCGTGGTGCTGGCCGTGCTGGGGCTGTACGCGTTCTTTGTCGGTTATCTTCGTTACTCTGAGCTATCGCACCATGACCCCGAGGTGACCGGCCAGACCGCGGCGGCGCTGCGCGGATCCAGCCCGGCGGGCGCGGTCCTGACGCCGACACTGGTGGGAGCGGTCCTGTTCGCGGGCGCGGTCGTGCTCGCCTGGCGCTAGCTGACCTGGCCGGGAAGGCACACGTGAAAGCACTGGCCCGGGCCACCGTCGGCGACGCGCTGATCGGCCTGGCCACCGCGTGCGGGTCGACCAGCGCGAGCAGCCCGCGCGGGTAACTTCGATCAGGCCACCCGGGCAGCCTCAGCGACGCGCGGGTCGATACCAGGGTCCAGAACGTGGTGGTCGTCGTCGCCTACGGCGTCGACACCCGGTCGGCCAAACCCGCGCCCCTGGCCGCGGCGGACAACGGCGCGCTGACCGCGGCCCGCGCGGTGCTGTCGGCGCTGCGCTTCCTAGCCGTCCCGGGCGCACCGGCCCGATCGATCCGGGTGCCCGGCCCCCAGTCGGTCCTAGGGAGCCGACGTCTTCTCGGCGGCGGTCTTGCCGTCCTCGTCCGAGGAGTTCGTGGCGTTCGTGCCACCCGTGGCCACATCCACGCTCGGTCCCGGCCCGGCCACGGCAACCGCCGGCGCCCCGTCGCTCGCCGAGATCGTGGTGGACCGGCGCTTGGAGATGACCACCGCCCCCACCACGATGATCACGGCGCCGATCGCCACACCCGCACGCAGCCCGTCGTTGTGGGCGTACTTGACCACGCTGGCCGCGATCAGCAGCGAGACCAGGTTCATGACCTTGATGAGCGGGTTGATCGCGGGCCCGGCGGTGTCTTTGAACGGGTCGCCGACGGTGTCGCCGATGACCGTGGCCGCGTGCGCCTCGGAGCCCTTGCCGCCGTGGAAGCCGTCCTCGACCAGCTTCTTGGCGTTGTCCCAGGCGCCGCCGGAGTTGGCCAGGAACACGGCCATTAGCACGCCCACCCCGATGGCGCCGGCCAGGTAGGCGCCGAGCGGCGCGTAGCCGAGCGCGAAGCCGACCGCGATCGGGGTCAGCACCGCGAGCAGGCCGGGCGTGGCCAGCTCGCGCAGCGAGTCACGGGTGCAGATGTCCACGACCGCCCCGTAGTCGGGCTTCTCAGTGAAGTCCATGATCCCCGGGTGGATGCGGAACTGCTTGCGTACCTCCATCACGACCCGGCCGGCCGCCCGGCCGACCGCCATGATCAGCAGGCTGGCGAACATGAACACGACCGCCGCGCCGATCATCAGGCCGACCAGGACGTTGGGCCGGTCGATGGACAGGCTGAACGTGCCGGCCGCCGAGCCGAGCGCGGACTCGACCTGGGTCCGGAACGCGCCGAACAGCGCGGTCGCGGCCAGCACCGCGGTCGCGATCGCGATGCCCTTGGTGATGGCCTTGGTCGTGTTGCCGATCGCGTCGAGGTGGGTCAGGGTCTCCGCGGCCTCGCCCTCGACCTCACCGGACATCTCGGCGATGCCCTGTGCGTTGTCGGTGACCGGGCCGAACGAGTCCATCGACACGATCACGCCGACCGTGGTCAGCAGGCCGGTCCCGGCCAGCGCCACGGCGAACAGCGCGATCGTGGCGTTGCCGGTGCCCAGCAGGAACGCGCCGTAGACGGCCGCGCCGATCAGCAGCGCCGAGTAGACCGCGGACTCCAGGCCGATCGAGATGCCCGCCAGGATCACCGTGGCCGCCCCGGTCTCCGAGGTCTCGCCGATCTCGCGGACCGGCTTGCGGTTGGTCTCGGTGAAGTACCCGGTCAGCAGCTGGATCGCGCTGGCCAGCACCAGTCCGATCACGACCGCGCCGATGGCCAGCAGGCGCGGGTCGCCGGCGTGGTGCAGGATGCCGCTGTCGGTCACGCCCTTGAGCTGGCTGAAGTGCGCGGGCAGGTACCAGAACGCGGCCCCGATGACCAGGATCAGGGAGAAGACCGCCGAGATGAAGAAACCGCGGTTGATCGCGGTCATGCCGCTGCGGTCGTTCTTGCGCGGCGCCACCGCGAAGATGCCGACCACCGCGGTGATCACGCCGATCATCGGGACGATCAGCGGGAAGATCAGGCCGGCGTTGCCGAAGGCCACCTTGCCCAGGATCAGCGAGGCCACCAGCATGACCGCGTAGGACTCGAACAGGTCGGCCGCCATGCCGGCGCAGTCGCCCACGTTGTCGCCGACGTTATCGGCGATGGTGGCCGCGTTCCTCGGGTCGTCCTCGGGGATGCCCTTCTCCACCTTGCCGACCAGGTCCGCCCCGACGTCAGCCGCCTTGGTGTAGATGCCGCCGCCGACCCGCATGAACATGGCCAGCAGCGCCGCGCCGAAGCCGAACCCCTCCAGCACCTCCGGCGCGTTGGCCTTGAAGATCAGCACCACGATCGCCGCGCCGAACAGCCCCAGGCCCACCGTGAACATGCCTGCCACGCCGCCCGTGCGGAACGCGATCCGCATGGCCGGGCGCTCGCCGGACTCCTTGGCCGCCGCGGCCACGCGCACGTTCCCGCGCACGGTCAGTGACATGCCGGTGAACCCGGTCAGCGCTGAGAACAACGCGCCCACCAGGAAAAACGCCGAACGGCCCCAGCGGACCCCGCCGCTGTCCGCCGGCAGCAACAGCAGCACGAAGAAGATCGCCACGACGAATATGCCCAGCGTCTGGAACTGGCGCCGCAGATAGGCCCTCGCGCCCTCCTGGACCGCCCGGGAGATCTCCCGCATCTTGGGCGTGCCCTGGCTCGCGGCCAGCACCTCGCGGACGAGCACGCCCGCCACGCCGAGCGCGCACAGGGCGACCACCGCGACGACGATCACCCAGGTGAGATTGGAGCCGGCTACCGTCGGCCCGCCCGCCAGGGCGAGGTTGAGCCTTGACATCTGTCCTCCTTGACAGGGCGCGCCTGTCTTCGCGATGCTGCCGTCCGGCCAGTGTTAGCGCGGGTGATGCCCCCCGGACCCCAACTGGCTGGCCCAAGGATGCGATCCCCCGGTACCCCCGCGTGTCACCGCGACGAGGCGCAAGTACATCGAGGAGTGCTACCACGGCAGTGCCGGGGAGTCTACGCATCTGGGTCACTGAATGGTAATGCGCCCCCGGATGTCATGCCGCCGCGACCCTTCCGTAACCGAACGGAAACCGGTTCAGGCCCGCAGCGTCGGCCCGGACGGGCGGCCCCCGGGATCCCCCCGCGAGTCTGACCCGGTTGGACGACCCCCCGGATCCCCCCGGAGGCCGACCGAGGGCCAGCTCATCCTGATGCTGGTCCCCGCGGAGGTCTCGCTGATCTGGACATCATCGGCAAGCTCCGCGATGACCGCGAGGCCGAAACCCTGCGGCTTGCCGGTGTCGGTCACCTCCACCTCGAAACGCCCGGCCTGGTCGGTCAGCGCGATCCTGACTGGCTCGGCCGGGCAGTACAGCCGGTGGGCTTCCACCGCTCGCGAGCAGGCTTCCCCGACGGCCAGCCGCACCTCGTCCAGCAGCGCCTCCGCGACACCGCTGCGCCGGGCCACCGCCGTGGCGACCAGGCGCGCGGTGCGCACGTGCGCGGGCAGCGGGGTGAAGCTGACCTCAACGGTGGGCATCTCCGGGGCAGCCAGCGACTACTTCTCGGACTTCCTGGCCTTGATGGCCTCGTCGACGGTGTCGTGGATGCCGAACACCTTGGTCAGCCCCGTGATACGGAAAATCTTGAGTATCCGCTCTTGCGTGCAGACCAGGTCGAGGGAGCCGTCGTGGGCCCGCACTCGCTTCAGGCCGCCGACCAGCACCCCCAGCCCGGTGGAGTCGAGGAACTCGACCTTCTCCATATTCACCACGAGCTGGTAGAAGCCGGTGTTGACCAGCTCGATCAGAAGTTCACGCAAGCGCGGCGCGGTGTAGACGTCGATCTCGCCTTCCACGTCGACGATCTCGATCCCATCCTTGGTGTGGTGATCCAACTTCAGATCCACAAAATCCTCCAGCGCCATGCGGTCAAGGGTCTGAGCGTGCAGCCGGGGCCGGAACGCGCCCGGGCGCGCTATCTTCCCGCGCGCATTCAATCACGCTCTGACGTCATGTCTATACCAGATCGGTGTTCGAGGCACTCCCACCCGTACATGACACACTGAAACCCTATGCCTGCGGTGCCGTTGCTCGCCGGAGATGAGCTACCGATCCCGCCGGGCGCCGGCCAGATTCTGCGTGCGGGCGCCCGGTCGGGCCGGCTTACCCACCTGGACCACGTGCCCGCCGCCCACGGCCGGCGCGTGGACTGGCCGGACTGGGCCGCGCCCGAGGTCATCAAGGCGTTCGAGGCGGGCGGGGTCCCGGGGCCCTGGGCGCACCAGGCGGAGGCGGCCGACCACGCCGCGGCCGGGCAGAACGTGATCATCTCGACATCTCCGGCGTCCGGCAAGTCGCTGGGATACCTGCTGCCCGCGCTGACCCAGGTGGCCGGCGGCGGGACCGCGCTGTATCTGGCCCCGACCCGGGCGCTGGCCGCCGACCAGCTTCGCATGGTGTCCGCGCTGGGAATCCCGGGCGTCCGCGCCGCGGTGGTGGACGGCGACACGCCGTTCGCCGAGCGGAACTGGGCCCGGGCCCACGCGACCTACCTGCTGACCACCCCGGACATGCTGCATCACTCGCTGCTGCCGCGACACGCCCGCTGGGACGGCTTCCTGCGGCGGCTGGCGTTCGTGATCGTCGACGAGTGCCACACCTACCGCGGGGTGTTCGGCTCGCATGTGGCCCAGGTGCTGCGGAGGCTGCGCCGGGTCGCGGCGCACCATGCGGCCCGGCGCACGCACGGCCCGTTCGGAAAAAGATCTCGAACGCCCGTCTTCGTGCTGGCCTCGGCCACGATCAGCGAACCCGAGACCTGCGCTCGCCTGCTCACCGGGCTGGACGCGGTGGCCGTGACCGCGGACTCGGCGCCGCGCGCGCCGCTCACCTTCGGGCTGTGGGAGCCCCCGCTCACCGCGCTGCGCGGCGAGGCCGGCGCGCCGGTGCGCCGCACCGCCACGACCGAGGCCGCCGGGCTGCTCGCCGACCTGGTGGGCGGCGGCGTGCCCGCGCTGGCCTTCGTCCGGTCCCGGCGCGGCGCCGAGGCGGTCGCGATGGGCGCGCGCCGCAGCCTGACCGAGGCTGGCGCGGCCGACCTGGCGCCGCGCGTGGCCGCCTACCGCTCCGGGTACCTGCCCGAAGACCGGCGCGCACTGGAGGAGGACCTGCTGGCCGGGAGGATCACCGGCCTGGCCGCGACGACCGCACTCGAGCTGGGGGTGAACATCGGCGGGCTGGACGCTGTGCTGATCGCGGGGTGGCCGGGGACCAGGGCCGCGCTGTGGCAGCAGGCCGGGCGGGCCGGCCGCGAGGGCCGCGGCGCGGTGGCCATCCTGATCGCGCGCGACGACCCGCTCGACACCTACCTCGTGCACCATCCGGACGCGCTGCTGAACCGGCCGGTCGAGGCGACGGTTCTCGACCCGGGCAACCCGTACGTGCTGGGCCCGCACCTGTGCGCGGCCGCCGCGGAACTGCCGCTGACCGAAGCGGACATCGCGATGTTCGGTCCGGCCGCGGCGGCGGTCACCGAGGATCTGAGCCAGCGGGGCATGCTGCGCCCCCGCAAGGGCGCGGACGGGACCATCTGGTGCTGGACCCGCCAGGGCCGGGCCCACCTGACCGGCCTGCGCGGCACCGGGAGCGCGCCGGTCCGGATCGTGGAGGAATCGACCGGCCGGCTGGTCGGCACCGTAGACGAGCCGTCCTCGCATGTGCTCGCGCACACCGGCGCGGTCTACCCGCACCAGGGCGAGATGTACCTGGTTAACCGGCTTGACCTGGACGAATTCGTGGCGCTGGTCGAGGCCGGCGATCCCGGCTACGCCACGTCGGCGCGGGAAGTGACCGGGGTCGAGGTCGCCGCCACGCTACGCCAGGCCGCCTGGGGCGAGGCGGAGGTCGGGTTCGGCGACGTGCTGGTCACCCGCCAGGTGGTCTCGTTCGCCCGCCGCCGGCTGGACACCGGCCAGCCGTTCGGCGTGGTGCCGCTGGACCTGCCGCAGCGCACGCTCCGCACCCGCGCCGTCTGGTGGACGATCTCTTCGGGCCAGCGGGCGCGGCTCGCGACGGCGGGCGTCGACCTTCCCGGCGCGGCGCACGCGGCGGAGCACGCGTCGATCGGCCTCCTCCCCCTTGTGGCCGCCTGCGACCGCTGGGACGTGGGCGGCGTTTCGGCGGACGTGCACCCGGCGACCGGCCGGCTGACCGTGTTCGTCTACGACGGGCACGAGGGCGGCGCCGGATTCGCCGAGCGCGGCTTCCGGGCCGCGCGGGACTGGCTGCGCGCCACCGCTCAGGCAATTGCGTCATGCGAGTGCGTGGCGGGCTGCCCCTCCTGCATCCAGTCGCCCAAGTGCGGCAACGGGAACGAGCCACTGTCCAAAGCCGGGGCGGTCACGTTGCTGGAATGCCTGCTGGGCGAGGCAACCGGACCGGCGCCGACGTCGGCGAAGGCGGGGCCGAAGCGGAGTTCCCGGCCGCGGCGCGAGCGGCGCACCTGCTGAGCCCGGCGCGTGGTCACCGGGTGGCGCGAGGCGCCCGCGTCACGGCGTTAGTGCGTCACGCAATTGCATAGCGCACTGGCGCCTGACCCCGGACATAAGGCGACCCCCGCCGGGGGGGAGAGCGGGGGTCGCCGTGCGGTCCGGCCCCGGGGGGGCAGAGCCGGTTCCGTCACCCATGAAAGCCTACGTGTAGTGAGCCAAAGTTACCAGCCGGTCATGCGCAGGCAACTTAGAACTCGTTACATTCCTCTATGCTGCCGGATCGTGGGCAGATCCGCCAAGAGTGATGAGACATTTGTGGCTGCTTTCTTTGACCTGGACAAGACGATCATCAGCCGCTCGAGCACCCTGGCGTTCGGACCGTCGTTCTATCGCCATGGCCTGATCACCCGCGCCGAAGCGCTGCGCACGGCCTACGCGCAACTGCTGTTCCGGCTGGGCGGCGCCGACCATCAACGGATGGAACGAATCCGCCTGGCGGCCGGCGAGCTGTGCCGGGGATGGCAGGTTGAGCGGGTCACCGACATCGTGCGCCGGCACCTCGACGAGATCATCCTCCCGCTCGTGTACGCCGACGCCAAGCGGCTGATCGCCGCGCACGGCCGGGCCGGGGACGACGTCATCATCGTCAGCACCTCGGGTCAGGAGGTCGTTGGCCCGATCGGCGACCTGCTCGGCGCGACGGAGGTCATCGCCACCCGGATGGAGGTCGCCGACGGCTGCTACACCGGGGCGATGGAATTCTGGGCCTACGGCGAGGCGAAGGCCACCCGGGTGCGCGAACTGGCCGCCCAGCGCGGCTACCGGCTCCCGGACTGTTTTGCCTACAGTGACTCGGTCACCGACCTGCCGATGCTCGAGACCGTCGGCCATCCCCGGGCCGTGAACCCCGACCGCGCGCTGCGGAAGATCGCCCGGGACCGGCACTGGCCCGTGCTGGCGTTCGGCGCGCGGTCGCCCTCCGACCTGGCCGGCCTCGGGGAGAAGTCGCCGGCCGCCGCGAACTCCTAGCACCACCCGGGCAAACCGGTCGACCCTCGCGCTGCGCGCATCGAGGCTGGTCCCGACCGCCCAAGTTTCGTCGGGCACGCCTCTTGCGCCTGGATTGTGTTGTGCTAGCCCCTTCGCCCGGGCTGCGGCTCGTCGGCGGCGCCCGGGGCGGGCCTCTCGGCCCCGGCCGTCCTGCCTGCTACGGAGCGCTACGACAGGTAAGTGTCACCCGCAGGGCAGGTCGGAGCTTCCCGCCACCAGCCGGCCGGCCGGGCATGTGAACACCAGTACCAATCGAGATGACGAATTGGTCAAGCTCAGGGGTTCACACGGCTACGGATCCGGCATAGAAAGGTGGGGACGGACCAGACGTCCGGACACGACAACCCGGTGTACCCACGCGCGACCAGCCGCGGGAGGCGTGCCGAGCCAGGTGCCAACCGATCTGTCTCGGCAGATGAAGGTGCACGCTTGGTAACCCGGGTTTGTCGTGAAGGCGGCGGCGCCCCGCATGGGGCGCCGTTCGCGTCTCTCCCCCAGTAGCATCGGCGCCCCGCCCCGTCCAGGCGGCCGGAGGGCACCCAGGCTCCCGCAGACCTGGCGCGGCCCGCCAAACAACACAGCCACCCGCAGCCCATCGCGACCCGTAGCCCCCGCCAGCCGCGCCGCCGGCGGCGGCCCCCGCCAGCCGCGCCGCCACCCGCAGCCGCGTCGTATCCGCAGCCCCCGGCCAGCCGCGTCGCGGACAACGATCCCCGCCAGGGGCGTCACCAGACCACCAAGCGGGTCCCCGCCAGCTACGTCGCGGCCCGCAGGCGCGTCGCGGCCCGCAGGCGCGTCGCGGCCCGCGGCCTCCGCCGAGTGAGGCACCCCGGGGGAGGAAGCTCAGGCGGTCGAGGTGCTCAAGGCGGAGTGGACCACCGTCACGGTCGCGTCGCCACCGCCGCCAGCCAGACATCTGGACGCTCCCCGCGGTTGCGCAGCCCGGAGTGGGGGCGCTATGAGCTCACCAAGCTCACCGGTCCCAGAAGCCTCAGCCGGTTGGTCGGCCAACGCGCTCGCCACTCCCTGGCTACCCTGCGCGCCGCTCAAGGCTCCTCGAGCCTGACCGCAATAGGTTTCGGCACCACCCCAGCCTGGTTAGATGCCAGCCCGAAAGCCAGCGGACCATGATCGTGGTTGATTCGTTGCAACTATCGCCACCAATCCACCACGATCATCGTCGGGAGCGAGTCGGGAGCGAGTCGGGCGCCCGCGGGGCCCGCCGCCGGGGCCCGGCCTCGCCGATCTGGCCCGGGTTCCGGAGCCGGTCCCACAATCCGGCGCTTGACCGGGAGGCGGGGCCCACGATCCGGACCAAGTCGGAAACCGACCAGCCGCGCGGTCCGGCTGCCGCGACCCGGGCCTCAATCTGGCCCATGACTGAGACCGGGCCCACACTTTGGTCCAGCCGCCCGAACTGCGGCCGCCGTCCGGGTTCGGGACCGGCGTCGCGATCCGGGTTCGGGACTGGGGCCGCGATCCGGGTTCGGGACTGGGGCCGCGATCCGGTTCGGGACCGTGGCCGCAATCCGCTCCAGCTCCCGACCGGGGAGCAATCCAGCCGCCTGCGCCACCGGGGGCGCAATCCGGACCGCCCACCCCGGGCGCAATCCGGACCGGCTGGCCGGGACGCAATCCGGAGCGGCCGGTGCTGCCTGGGCGCAATCTGGCGGGGTCGGGGCCGATCCGAAAATATGGCTGAGCATGACGTTCACGGCAATCTGGCCGAGTGCGACGAACGCCGGAATCTTGCCGAGCCTGGTACGAACGCGGGAATCTATACTGAGCCTGCGACGAATCCGGGAATCCGGCCGAGCCCGGGCGATCGGGGAAATCGCGGCCGGAAGGAGTGGCGCCCCGCACTTGGCCACGCCGCGCCGCTCAGCGCGCGGCGGCCGTGGCCCAAGACCAGGGTCGGCCGAAAAACCCCGGCCATTCAAGCCTTTTCGCGGCTGCGCCGCGCCAGACTGGATGCGGTGCGAGCGTCGCAATGAGGCATGAGCGAGACTTGTTGCGACAGCGCAAGAAGGGAAGACAGCACTGATGGTTGAACCCGCAGTCAAGCATCAACCCAACGGCGCCCGCGATCAGTCTGTCGGCAGCCTGGTATCTCAGGCTATCGGCGACGTTTCATTGCTGCTCAAGAGCGAGATCGAGCTGGCCAAGCTGGAGCTCAAGAAGGACGCGCTCAAGGTGGGCATCGGCGGGGCGCTAATCGGCATGGCGGCGTTCGTCGCCTGCCTGATCCTGATGTTTGGCGGCTTCGCGTACGCGTACGCGCTGAGTGCGGCGGCGGCCATACCGCTGTACGCCGCGTTCGGCTGCGTCGCTCTCACCTGCCTGTTCTTCGCCGTAGTGGCGGGCCTGATCGGGGTCAGGAGGTTCCGCAAGCTCAACGGGCTGCGCATGACCCGCAAGACCGTGCAGGAGGACCTCAGCTTGCTCAAGCGCGATGACACCGCCGCGGCCCCCGCGACCGACGCGCGGTGACCGCCCGATGACCGACCACGCCGACAGGACGCTCAGGTGACGGCACGCGAAGCGCCGGTGTACATCGACGGTCCCTGGTCGCACCGGTCGGTCAGCGCCAACGGCACCCGGTTCCACGTCGCGGAGAGCGGGGACGGGCCGCTGGTGCTGCTGCTGCACGGGTTTCCCGAGTTCTGGTGGACCTGGCGCGAGCAACTCTCGTCGCTGAAGGGCGCGGGCTTCCGCGCGGTCGCGGTCGACCTGCGCGGCTTCGGCGGCAGCGACAAGCCGCCGCGCGGCTACGACCTGGTCACCGCGGCCTCCGACGCCGCCGGGCTGGTCCGGTCGCTCGGCGAGGCGAACGCGGTCGTGGTCGGCCACGACTGGGGCGGGCTGATCGCCTGGACCATGGCGGCCTACTTCCCCAAGGTCATCAGGCGGCTGGCCGTGGTCTCGGTGCCGCACCCGCTCCGGCTGCGCGCCGCGGTGCTGTCCGACCCGCTGGGCCAGGGCCGGCGCAGCGGTTACGCGCTGGGGTTCCAGCTCCCGCTGCTCCCGGAGCGGCAGCTCCTCAAGGGCGACGCGCAGCGGGTCGGGCGCATGCTCAGCCAGTGGTCCTGCCCCGGCTGGCCGGATGAGCAGACCGAACGCACCTACCGCGCCGCGATGATGCTGCCCTCGGTGGCCCACTCCGCGCTGGAGTACCACCGCTGGTTCATCCGTTCGCGCTTCCGGCCCGACGGGCTGCGCTACGCACGGAGCATGCGCGCGCCGGTCCAGGCCCCGGTCCTGCACCTGCACGGCGCCCAGGACAGTTGTGTCCTGCCCCGCGCGGCCCAGGGCTCGGGCCGGTACGTCGAGGCGCCCTACCGGTGGCGGCTCATCGACGGCGCCGGGCACTTCCCGCACGAGGAAGTCCCCGGCCGGTTCGACGCCGAGCTCCGCGCCTGGCTGGCCGATCCCGAACCCGAGCGGTGAAAAATCGATTCGGAACGGCAGCCAACCCAGGCGGCCCCGCCGCCGCGGCCGGGTCTCGCGCGATGCCCCCGGGAGGCCAGCCGGAGGCACGGCGCCGCCGCCGCACGGAGTGAGAAGCTAGCCACGAGCGAGGAAGAAGCCGGCGCCGTGTGACGCGCCCGCAGGCGGGCAGGAAGCCGGGGCGCCGGGCCGACTGGACTGCGGTGCCGACTGGACTGCGGTGCCGACTGGACTGCGGTGCCGACTGGACTGAGGAGCTAGCCACGAGCGAGGAGCAGGGCGGCGCCCGGCCGGGCCGCGACCGGGACGCTGCGGGCCGGCCGCGCAACGCCCGGCCACGCGACGAACTCGGCAGACCGCTGCCCCGGGAGGCTGCCGGCGAGCCCCCGCCGCCCGACGCGCCGGCCCTGCCGCCGCGGGCCGCCCTCGGCCTGGCCCAGGAACTGATCGACGCGGGCCGGGCGTTCCGCGCCCACGAGGTCCTCGAGGCGTCCTGGAAGGCCGCGCCGCCCGGTGAGCGCGAGCTGTGGCAGGGACTGGCCCAGGTCGCGGTGGGCCTGACCCACGTGCAGCGGGACAACCCCCGCGGCGCGGCGGCCCTGCTGCGCCGCGGCGGTCTGCGCGTGGGCCGTTACGCGGACGCGGCACCGCACGGCATCGACGCCGCCGGGGTGGCCCGGTTCGCCGCGGACCTGGCCGACCGGATCGAACGTGACGGCCTGCCCGCCGGGCCCGCCCGGCTGTGCCTGCTACAGGCCTCCGAGGCGCCTTAGGGGCCCTTCGGACCGGCGGGGTGCCGCTCGGCTAGTCGCAGCCTTCGGTGGAGACGCGCCCGGTGGCGTTCGCCCCGGCGGCGGCGTCGGACTCCACCTCGGAGGCGGTCAGCGCGTACCCGGTGTCGGGTACCGAGATCGCGGCGGCGAACACCACGCCGTCGACCGTGCCCCGTGGGCTGAGCAGCGGTCCGCCCGAGTTACCCGGCTGCACGAGGGCCCGGATGGAGTAGATCTGGCGGGTTACCTGGGCCGACTGGTAGATGTCCGGGCCGGTGGCACGTTCGGAGTCGCCGATGCGCGCGGCCACGGCGGTGAACGGCCCGTCCAGGGGGTACCCGGCCACGATCGCCTCGTCGCCGACCGTGGCCGGCCCGGCGAAGTGCAACGCGGGGGCGTTCAGACCCGGGACGTAGAGGACCGCGATGTCGCGCTGCGGGTCGTAGAGCACCACCCGCCCGGAGAACGTGCCGGAGCTGGCGAAGACGTTCGGGCCCCCGGTCCCGCCGTCGAGGCCCTCGGTCACCCCGGCCACCACGTGCGCGTTGGTGAGCACATGATCCGGGGCGAACACGAAGCCCGACCCCTCGATCCGGTGCGAGCAGCTCGGCGCGATGCCCTCGACCTTCACGATGCTGCTCGCGGCCGAGGCCAGCCCGGCGGAATGCAGCACGGCGTCGTTCGGCGGCGCCACGGCGAGCGCGCCCTCGGCGCCCAGCGCGCCGAAGACCTGCGCGTACGGCCCGCTGGCCAGCAGGCTGCGGAAGTCGGAGAACATCAGGTTCGCGGCTGGCGGCATCAGGTGGTCCACCACCCGGAGCACCGCCGAGTCATTCACCTGGCGGGAAATGACGGGAAACGGGGCGTACGCCACGGCCGAGCCGATCAGCCAGGCGATCAGCAGGACCGCGATCGCGCTCACCGCGGCCCCCCCGACGGAGTCCACGACGGTGGCGGGACGCCAGGTCAGCCGGGAGCGCATCGCGACCCCCACGGCCGACGCGAGCAACTGGCCAATCATGGCGGCCAGAAAGACGACGATGATCGCCGCCACCGCCTGCCAGGCCGGGTTTACCGTGATCGCGCGGGCGATCCGCGGGCCGAATGCGGCCCCGATCGCGCCGCCGCCGATAAACCCGGCGAAGCTGAGCACGCCGATGATGAATCCCTGGCGGTAGCCGGCCACGCCGAACGCGATAACGAGCACGATGAGGATCAGGTCCAGCAAATCACCCGGCACGTGCCAACCGTATAGGCTCCCGGGCACCGCAGTTCCCCTTCGGGGCCTGAAGATTATGGGAGTTGCGGAGTCCCCGTCAGCCCTCTCGGCCCGCCGCGGAATCGTCCCCGCTCGGGCCGATGCGGCCGCCAATCGCGCCCTGCAACACTTCCGGAGGCAGGTCCTCAACCGAGGCGGCATCCCACGGGCGTTCCCACCCGCCGATCGCCAGCAGCCGGTCCACGATCATCGCGGTGAACCCCCAGACCAGCATGCCCCGGACGCGGAACGCGGGGCCGCCGGGCCCGGTCGGGTAGCGCATGGTCACCCGGTTGGCCGGGTCGGCCAGCTCCGCGATCCGGACCCGGGCCACGGCGGTGATCTCCATCGGGTCGCCCGGAGCGACCGGGACCGGGTCGCGCCACCAGGCCAGCACCGGGGTGACCGAGAACCCGCTGCGCATGATGTACAGCTCCGGCAGCACCGCGAGCACCTCGACGCCCGCCGGATCCACCCGGGCCTCCTCCGCGGCCTCGCGCAGCGCCGCGGGCACCGGCCCGCCGTCGGTCTCGTCGATCGCGCCGCCGGGAAACGCGGGCTGCCCGGCATGCCGGCGCAGCCACGGGCTGCGCTGCACGAGCAGCAGGTCGGGCCCGCCGGGTCCGTCGCCGAACAGGATGAGGATGGCCGCCCGCCGGCCGCCGCCCGGCGGCGGGCGCAGCGGCAGCGGCACGCTCATTCCGGCCGCCGACCGCGCCAACTGGGTCAGCCAGCCGGGCACACCCTCGCCGGATGCCCCGTTGCCCAGGGGCGCCTCGCCCGGCCCCGTGTCGCCCGGCCCTGTGCTGCCCAGCTCTGTGCCGCCCGGCCCCGTGCTGCCCGGCGCCGTGTCGCCCGGCGCCGTGCTGCCCGGCCCCGTGCTGCCC
>Ga0102924_1003837_pt1 | contig 15545 bp, 10 predicted proteins | sample PaiPotPPM11metaG_FD_80116 | JGI IMG/M metagenome (GOLD analysis project Ga0102924, IMG submission 80116) | Iron sulfur acid spring bacterial and archeal communities from Banff, Canada, to study Microbial Dark Matter (Phase II) - Paint Pots PPM... ... | reverse complement strand
GTGGTATCCGTCGCAGAGCGTGAAGGCATCGGCCAGCGCGTAGTAGAACGGGAGGTCTTGCCGCGTGAAATAGCCCATCGTGAGCGGACCGTTCTGGGCGCCGTCGACCGCGATGTGCTCGGAGACGAACTTGTCCATCGCGCCGCCGTTCCAATAGGTGTGCTGCGGACCCCAGCTGTGGTCGATGTCGTTGGTGCAGTCGCCGCCGTTTGTCGTGTTGAGGCGGAACGGATACAGGTGGTCGCCGTCGAACCCGCCTGGATAGCCCGGCTGGGCGAAGACGCTCAGCCCGCTACCGTCGCTGAGCGCAAGGACGTTCGGGTCCTGGAATCCCGCCGCTCCCCGATAGGTGCCGAAGTAGGAGTCGAACGAGCGGTTCTCCTGGATCAGGATCACGATGTGCTCGATATCGCGCAGGCTTCCGCACCCCCCCGTCGACTGGGCCAGCGCGCGCTCCACGAGCCTGGACCCCAGCAGGCTCCAGGTGCTGAGCGCGGCACCGCCCGCGGCGCCGGCGCGCAGCAGCTCCCTCCGGTTGACCCTCGCGTCCATGGTGTTCCTCCCTGCTATCCGAGTCCTGGTAGCCCCGCCGGCCGGTAGCTGACCGGCGGGCTCGAGTACGGCCACTGGAAAGCGCTGCAGCCGCCGTTGGCGTTGACGAAGCCGTCGAAGTTCGACGCGTGGTCGAAGTAGTAGCCCTGTGGGTAGTAGGGCCCGAGGGTGGCCTGCTCCTGGCCCTGCGCCGGCACGTCCTGGATCGCCTGGGTGAAGGTCGGCGCCGGGACCATGTTGCGCAGGATGATCGGAGCCGAAGGCAGCGGCCCCTTGGGCAGCCACTCGATCCCGCACGCGGGGCGGGCGACGGCCGGCCGGTTGGCCGCCGTTGAGATCACAATCGTGTAGTAACCCTGCGAATCGAGCTTGACGCCGTCGTCCATGACGCAACCCAGGTATTGCGTCGTGCTCATGTTCGAGCACATCGACCAGTAGCGGAGCTGGCCGGTGCCCATCGTCGTGTCCGACGGCAGGTAGGTCTGCGGCGTGGTCGGGGCCTTGCCGTGGAAGACCACGATGTCGCCGTAGGAGGCGGTGTCGAACGCCACCATGTAGGCGTTGTCGAGGTTGTCGTAGAACCCGCCCGTGGGCAGCATGTTGGAGGCCTGCTGGAAGGGGCCCCAAGCGGCCTCGGTGCGAGGGTTGTTCAGCACGCCGTTGCCCACGCCGTTGACCATGTTGGTGTACTTGAGCCACACCGGCGGATCCTGCCCGCCGAGCTCAGCCGAGGGCAGGCTGTCGCTGCCCGCTCCGGTCCCGGCCGCCGCCAGCTCGTCGGTCAGCGCCTGCGTGCTCGGCAATGCGCTCGACAGGCAGTCCCCGAGCGCCACGTGCGCCAGCCCATTGTCGGCCACCAGGCTGATCCTCGGCAGGCCCTCCCCGCCGGTGATGCTCTCTCCCTGGTCGGGCTCGTAGACCCGGTAGATGAGCGTCGTCATGTGCGTCGGCGAGGACGTCTTGGTCTGGGGCGGCGGCTTGCCGTTGTCGGTGTAGATGGTGTTGGGCGCCCGGCCTGCGCCGGGAATGGCTCCGTTGACCACGTACACGCGGTAGGAGCGGTTGGGCGCCGTCCGGTCGGCCCCGGCCACGAACGGGTTGACCGAGCCCGGATTGGGGGCGATCTGCGAGTCGTGGATGCCGTCGATTGCCCGGGTCGCCGGGTCGTAGGTCATGAACGACATGTACCGGGCGTGCGGGAACTGACCGTCCAGCTGGATGTGGAACCCGGGAGGGATGGGCAGCTGGGCCACCCAGTAGCGGGCGGCCTGGTCGGGGAAGGCGACGTTGGCCTGATCGCCGGAGATCTCGAGCACCCAGCCGCACGAGGCAGCCGGGAAAGAGCGCGCGTGAGGCGCGCGACGCCTGGCCCCGGCACCGGGCACGACCAGGCCGGTCAGGCTCACGGTCGCCAGAGCGCCCAGCACGTAGAGCAGCCGCATACGCCTCTTCCCTGACCGCCGCATCACCGCATAGTGTGGAGGCCGCGTGACCGGCGTCAACCACAATCAGCCGGATTTCGACTGCGCCAGCAGCGCCAGCACCACGGCCGCGATCGCGGCCACCACGCCGGCGAAGATCAGCCCCGCGGCGCGCAGCCCGGCGGCCTGGGCCAGGAGCCCCTCGCCGATCACCGGGACCGAGATGGCCACATAGGCCACCAGGAAGAAGCTCGAGGCGACCTCTCCGCGCTGCTGGGGAGGCGAGGCCTCGTTGACCGCGGCCAGGGCGGCGCGGAAGCTGAGCCCCTGCCCGGCGCCGGCCAGGACGATTCCGAGGATCAGCAGGGCAAGCGAGGTGGCGGCCAGTCCCCAGGCCAGGAGCCCCATCCCGGCGATCAGCGTCGCGCAGCCTCCGGGCATGGCCGCGCGGCTCGGCACCACCTCGAGCAGTGCCTGCCCGGCCGTCGAGGCGGCGAAGGCCGCGAAGACGACGAGCCCGACGATGGCGTCGCTGCTGACCGAGAGCTCTCGGCCCAGGAACGCGGGAGTCACGGCCGTCATGAGCCCCAGCACGGCGAACCCGGCGAAGCCAGCCAGCGCGGCGGGCACGAAGGTGGCCCGCACCTGGGCGGGAACCCGCGGCGCCTGGACGCGCAGCCGCGCCTTGCCCCGGTCGCTCACCGGCTCGGGCAGGAGCAGGACGCCGACGGCGGCGGGGACGAGCAGGCCCAGGTCGACCCAGAACGAAGTCCGCAGCGGCGTGCCGGCGATCTGCGCGAGCAGGCCGGCCAGCAGCGGGCCGCAGCCCAGGCCACCCATATTCGCCACCGTGGCCACCAGCGTGGCCCGGCTCCGGGAGCCCTCGGGCGCCACCTCGACGATGGTCGCCGTCGCCGTCCCGGTGAAGATCCCCGCCGAGAGCCCGGACAGGACACGGCCCATGAGCAGGAGCGCGAGCCCCGCAGCCAGGAGGAAGGAGACCGCGCTCAGCGCCGAGATGGCCAGTCCGAGGAATAGGACCGGACGCCGGCCGACCTCGTCGGAGAGCCGGCCGAACAGGAGCAGCGCCGCGATCACGCCGGCTGCATAGGTGGCGAAGATCACCGTGATCATGAGCTCCGAGAAGCCGAAGCGCCGCTGGTAGAGCGAGTAGAGCGGCGTCGGGAGGGTGGTCCCGAGCATCGTCGCGGCGAACGCGTAGGCGGCCAGAGCCAGGGCGGCAGGCGATCCGCGCAGGCTCCTCACTATCCTCCCCTACCCGCTTCATGCTCGACCCTGCCCATCAGGCTCGCATCGAGCGCCGGGCCAAGGCCAGGAGCGCCACGCGGCGCAGGCGACTGCTCGCCGCCGCCGTCCTCGCCGCCGCCGCGGTCGTGGTCTTGATCCTGGCCGGCTCCGGCGGCTCCAAACGCGCACGCACTACGCCCACGGCCACCTCCTCGCGCACCCCGGTGCGCGCACATCCGGCCGCCGCCGTTCTGCCCGGCGGCCCGCTGGCCCCGGCCGCCTTCGGTGGCCTGGCCGCGCTGTGGGCGCCCCAGAACGTGGTCGCGCCGCAGCCGGGCACCCAGGCAGCCTACGCCGCGGCCTCGGATCTCCCCGGCCTGCCCGGATTCCTCCTGATCGCCGATCGGGGCAACAACCGCATCCTCGTGGTCACTCCCCATGGGCAGATCGTGTTCATGTTCCCGGACGCGGCCGATCTGGCCGCCGGCCGCAAGCTCTACTTCAATGACGACACATTCGTCACCCCGGGTGGCGCGTCGCTGATCGCCAACGAGGAGGACAACGACGCGATCATCTCCGTCGGACTGGCCGACCATTCGCTGCACCTCCTATTTGGCCATCCCGGCCAGCCGGGGAGCGACAGCACGCACCTGAGCACTCCCGACGACGCCTACCAGCTCCCGGACGGGTCGTTCACCGTGGCCGACGCGTACAACTGCCGCATCCTGTTCATAAACAACCACGCCATCGTCAAAGCCTATGGCCATTCGGGCGATTGTCACCACGACCCGCCCAGGGCCCTCGGTCCCGTCAACGGCGACACCCCGCTACCTGGAGGCGGCGTGCTCGTGTCGGAGATCCCGGGCAGCTGGATCGACGACATCGGCCCTGACGGGCGACTCGTGTTCGCCTTCCAGGCGCCGGTCAGCTACCCCTCCGACCCCCAGCCGCTGCCGGGCGGGCGCATCCTCCTGGCCGACTACTCCAACCCCGGGCACGTCCTCATCGTCGACCGCTCGGGGCACGTCCTCTGGCGCTACGGGCCCTCCGGCGGGTATGGCCGCCTCGATCACCCCTCGCTGTCCATGGCCCTGCCCAACGGCGACATCGCGGTCAACGACGACTATCGCGACCGGGTCGTGGTCATCGACCCGCGTCAGGACCGGATCGTGTGGCAGTACGGCCACACCGACCAGCCGGGCACCGCGCCGGGCTACCTCAACACCCCCGACGGGATGGACTTCATCCCCGCCGTCCCGGCCTTCTCGGACTATGTCGCCTCGTTCCCCGATGGCGTCCCGGACTGGCCGGCCGTGATCCACCCCTAGAGCAGGTCCCCGCGGCCCGGGGCTGAGGCTGACATTCGTACAGGTCTGCCTGGATCGAGCGTAAGTACCGCCGGCGACCCGCGTTCGGTGTGGTGTGAAGTGGCGTCTGATCGCGCTCGGGGTCGCACTCGTGGTTCTGGCCGCATCGGTGGCCACGGCCTGGGCCGGCGCGGGCGGCTCGGGCACAGGCGCCGTGGCGTCCTTCCGGGCCGGCGCCGACGTCGAGAGCTTTGCCCCCCCGCCCGCCGGCGCCTCGAATCCGGCCGACTGCCTCCCGGCGGCGGACACCGTCTTCACCGGCTCGCGGATCTTCGCCTTCGAGGAGCCCTACGTCGACCTGAATCACGACGGCCACTACGACCCCGGCGACCCTTTCCTGGACTGCAACCACGACGGCCGCTGGGACGGCAACTTCCTCGGTGGAGGCGGCAACTCCCCCCGCTACTACGACCATGTCGCCGATCAGGTCGGCGCCCGCGCGCTGGTCATCTCCAACGGCCGGCGGACGATCGCCATGGAGGTGGTCGACCAGGAGGGGCTGTTCAACGTCTACGCCGAGCGCATCCGCCGCAAGGTGCAGGCCGACGGCTACCGGATCGACAGCATCCAGATCTCCGCCACCCACGACGAATCCGCGCCCGACTCGCTCGGCCTCGGCGGCCCGAACTCGGTCATGTCGGGCACCAACGAGTACTTCGTCGATTACCTCGTCCAGCAGTCCGCCCTGGCCATCGAACGGGCTTATGACGGCATGCGCCCCGCCCACATCCGCTACGCCGAGGCGATCGAGCCGTCGAACCTGCGCCAGTGCTGGTCCTCCTACCCGTTCATCGACAACCCGCTGATGCCGGTGCTGCAGGCGGTGGGCACCGACGGGCGGACGATCGCCACTCTGGCCAGCGTCAGCGAGCACACCGAGACGCTCGGCTTCAACGGCGGATCGCAGCTCGACCCGGGCACGCCGTACACGCTTGACCAGGAGAACGCCTGGGTGTCCGCCGATTGGCCGTACTGGTTCCGGAGCCAGCTCGAGAGCGTCTACGGAGGGGTCGGAATAGAGATGGCCGGCTCGGTGGGCAGCGTCGAGACGCCCGAGGTATTCGTCAACCCCGACGGGTCGCCGGCCGCGCTCTCGCGGACTCCCCAGCGCTTCATCGACGAGGGACACCCCGCTGGGTGCCGGACGCTGTTCAACGCGCCCGCCGGGGCCGGCAAGGTCCCGCTCGGTTACTACAACGAGACCAGAGCGCTGGGCCAGGACCTGGCCGGCGCCGTCCAGAGCGCGCTGACCACCGGCGCCCAGTGGTCCCACACCCACGCGATGTGGGCCCGGACCGTCGACATCTGCGTCCCTGTGGCCAACGTCCTGTTCAAGGCCGCGGCCGTGGCCGGCGTGTTCGCCGAGCGTCCCGCCTACCTGCCCGGCTGCCGCCGGATCGAGAAGATGCCCGTCCTTCCCACGGGCCAGACCGCCGGCACCTCGGTCCAGTCCCAGGTCGCAGCCTGGCGGATCGGAGACGCCGAGTTCATCGGAGCACCGGGCGAGGTGTTCCCGTTCACCTTCTTCCGCGGCCCCGTGGGGCCAGAGGACATGAACTACCCGCAATACGCGATGCCGCCCTGGCCGCTGCCGTACATGCATACCCCGTGGCGCTTCTTCGACGGCCTTGACAACGACATGATCGGCTACATCTTCCCCCGCGGCAACGACGCCGGCGTGCCCGGGCAGCACGTGGTCAAGAACCCCACGGCCAGCGGCACCGACCGCTTCGGCTGCGGGCACTCCGATGACTCCGAGTCGGCCAATGACAGGGCGGGGAACATCGTCGGCGGTGCATTGGTGAGCATTCTCAAAGCCCATGCCCGCGGGCCGGAGGCCATCGACCAGGGGCGGTATGTGCTCCCGGACGGTAGGCTCTCGCGCAACCCGGAGGGCACGACCGACACGATCAAGTGCTCGGGAGCCGACACCACGTTCGCCGCCGACGGCCCGGCCGTAGCCGTGTGGGAGCCGGGTGCCGGGGTGATCCACCCGGCGCAGTGGATGGATCTCCTCGGCCGGCCCCAGGCCACTCCCGACCGCGACACGCGGGGCTACTTCGACGGCTCGGGTCACCGGCACTGGCTGGACGTGTTCGCCGACCTGGCCGGCCAGCCGGCCGCCGTCACGCCGTAGGCGCCCGTACGCGCGATCCCGGCGCCGGCTCATCCAATAAACCGGACGAAAGAGAAATCCCGGAATCCGTCCGCACCGACGGTACCGTTCCGCGCGTGAACGAGGCCAGGGACCGACCCACCGAGCCGGGCCCGCACCGTTCGCGGCTGCCGCCCGGAGGCTGGCGGTCCTACTGGCCCGTTGCCGCGGTGCTGATCGTCGGACTGGCCGTGACCGCCGTGCTAGTCGCCGTCTCGCACACGGTCTACACGCGCAACGAGCAGCGGCTGCTCCGGCTGCGGATCAAGGACGCCGAGTCGATCCTCACCACGGCGCTTCCCGGCATCCAGACACCGCTGGCCTCCGCCGCCGCGCTGGCCGACGCCACGAACGGCAACGTCAAGAAGTTCCGGAGCTTCATCGCGCCCTACGTGGGCCAGCGACCCGGGCAGCCGTTCGTGTCGGTCTCGCTGTGGCGGCTGAGCGACCTGAGCGCCGGGCCCAAGGTGATCGACGGCCTACTGCCCGAACTTAGCCCCGCCGCCGCCGTCTCGTTCCTGACCGCGTCGACCCACACGCCGCAACTGGGAGTGACCGGCCTGCTCGCCGCGCCGCTGCCCCGCATCGGCTACGAGTACAACACGCCGGCATCCGGACGCTATGTCGCCTACGGCGAGAGCGCGGTCCCCAAGAACCGGACGGTGGCGGCCAGCACCAACACCGCCTTCTCGGACCTCAACTTCGCGATCTACCTCGGGACCAGGCCCACCCATCAGAGCCTGCTCGTGGCCAGCGTCCCGCACCTGCCCGTGCCTGGCCAGACCGCATCGGTGGTGGTTCCGTTCGGCAGCAGCGCGCTGACGCTGGTCATGTCGCCTCGGCGTGCGCTCTCCGGCAGCCTGCCTCAGCAACTGCCGCTGATCATCGCGCTGACCGGCATCGTCCTCACGATCATGGCGGCCATCCTCAGCTGGACCCTCGCGGTGCGCCGCCGTGCCGCCGAGCATCTGGCCCGCGAGCTCGAGCGCACCGCCGCTGAGAACCAGCAGCTCTACGCCGAGCAGCGCAACATCGCCCAGACGCTGCAGCACGCCCTTCTGCCCGCAGCGCTCCCGAGCCTGGAGGGCCTCGAGACCTCCGCCCGGTACGTGGCGGGCGAGACGGGGATGGACATCGGCGGCGACTGGTACGACGTGATCCCCGTCACCGACCGCCGCGTGCTCGTGGCCGTGGGCGACGTGTCCGGGCGCGGGCTGCGCGCGGCCGCCAGCATGGCCTCGCTGCGCTTCGCCATCCACGCCTATGCCGTGCAGGGTGACTCGCCGGCCGAGATCCTGTCCAAGCTCTCCCGCCTGCACCGCCTGACCGACACCGGGCAGCTGGCCACGGTGCTGTGCGCGATGATCGATCTCGAGCTGCACGAGGTCACGATCGCCAGCGCCGGCCATCTTCCTCCACTGCTGGTCACCGACGGCGGTGGCGAGTACCTCAACGGCCAGGTGGGAGTACCGATCGGCGTCGAGGAGAACGCGGACTACCAGTCGATCACCGTCGCCCTCCCGGAGGGAGCCACCCTGCTGGCCTTCACCGACGGGCTGGTCGAGCGCAGGCACGAGACGATCGACCAGGGGCTGGCGCGTCTGCGGGACGGTGCCGCCGGCGATCACGCCACCCTTACCGACCTGCTGACGCATGTCCTCAACGAGCTGCGCGCACCGCCGGCCGAGGACGACACGGCGATCGTGGGACTGCGATGGACGAGCTGAATGAAGAGCAACCGCTCGACTTCAAGCTCGGCTCCGAGGCCGGGGGCGTCCCCGTGCTGAGCCTGAGCGGGGAGCTCGACATCGCCACCGTGGACAGGCTCGACGAGCCGATGGCCCCGGTTCTGGCCTCGCGGCCGCAGCGGCTGATCGTGGAGGTCTCGGACCTGGACTTCGCCGACAGCTCGGCGATCGCCAAGCTCCTGGTGTGGAGCCAGTCGGTGGGCGAGATGGAGCTTCGCGGCGCCTCACCGCTGCTGCGACGGGTGGTCGCCACGATGGGCCTGGAGGGCAGGTTGCACCTGACATGAGAGCGTCGCGCACCTTCGCTCCCAATCCCGAGTGCGTGCGCGCGGCGCGGCGCTTCGCCGCCAAGGTCCTCGAGGATCTGCCCCCGGGCGCGTTCGAGCCGATCGAGCTCATGGTCTCCGAGCTGGCCACCAACTGCATCAAGCACGGCGGGACCGCCTTCGAGCTGACGATCACGCAGCGCCCCGGAGAGGTCCGCATCGAGGTTTGCGACACCGGCGCCGGGATGCCGACCGTGCGCTCCCCTAGACCTGAGGATCCGTCCGGTCGCGGCCTCCAGATCGTCGGGATGCTCTCGGACGACTGGGGCATCGAGACCGCCGATAGCACCGGCAAGACCGTGTGGCTGACGGTCTCTACTCGCCCTCAGGCCGGCGAGACGGCCAGCACCTCGGCGCGATAGGGGGCGGGCAGCGTCAGCGTCAGGCCCGCCTCGAGCTGGGCGCCCGTGAACGTGCCGAGCCCCGCGCCCGTGCGCACGTCGGTCAGTGTGTAGCTCTGCGAGGAGGCCACCCCGGCCACAGGGATCGTCTGAGTGGCGCCACCGCCTGCCTGCCGGAAGGCGAACAGGTAGCCGTGGTCCCCCTGCCACGGCTCAAAGACGGCCCACGAGGTGCCGTCGATCGGGTCAGCCGCAGTGTCCTCGTATACCACCCCCGACAGCTCGTTGCGATGGGCGCGGTACCAGGCGATCCACCAGGCCGTCTCGGCTATGTCGGCGCTGGTCAGCTTGGTCAGGTCATCCCAGAATGTGACGTGGCCGAGCAGGGCCATCGGCATCAGGTAGTCGACCGAATAGGGCGCGACCAGATCGCCGTCATAGGTGCCGAAGCCCAGCGAGGAGGGCGGTATCCAGGGCGCCGCCGACCACAGGTCGTGCAGCAGCCGGGAGGGATAGGACGAGCCCTCGAGATGTCCGTTGTCGAACCACGAGGGCCCCAGCGCCGCTGAGCGCAGCGGCCACAGGCGCTGGTCGTTGGTCTCGTCGAGCTCGAAGGTGACGCCTGGGTGTAGCTGCTCCTGCAGCGCCACCCAGTGGACGTACGCGTCCTCGTAGTCGAGGTAGTCGTGGGGCGGGCAGTCGACCCAGGTGACGTAGTCGAACTTGAACTCGCGCACCCCGTCCTGGGAGATGAGGCGACTGATGACCGCGGTCATGTGGTCGCGCAGCGCCCGGTTGTTGAAGTCCCACACGCCCAGCCCGGAGTCGTCCGGGACCTGGGCGGTCACGTCACCCGTCGGCGTGCAGGCCCATTGCGGGTGGTCCTTGTAGGCCGTGGCGCCCGGGTTGAACTCGGCCGGGGACATCCACAATCCAAGCTCCAGCCCCAGCGAATGCAGGTAGTCGGCGAACCGGGGTACGCCGCCCGAGTCAAGCGGGAAGCGGCTCGTGTCCCATTGCCAGTCTCCCGCCGAGGAGCCTTGCCACTGGTCGTCGAGCATGAACACCTCGCCCCCCAGGGCCTTGAAGATCTGCGCTTGGGGGCGCAGGTTGGCGTCGCTCATGCCGGGTCCGTGCCCCCAGGGATGGAAGCTGTTGATGTCCACCGACTGGCGGTCGTTGGGAGCCACGTGCGCGGTGAAGTCGGCCGCGAAGGTGGCTCCGGCCTGCTCGGAGCCGCCGTGGTAGACGCCGAGGTAAGCCTGACCGAGGTCGAGCGTCGCGAACGGGGTGAGCGTGCGCTGGCGGATCGGCGCCGGGTAGACGGGGTTCTCGAGTCGGTTGTAGTTCGGCGGGCTGGTCATCAGCGGACCCCAGTCGAACAGGTCGCGGGCGTTGTCCACGCCCGTCCAGGTCCGTCCATCGGCGTCACGCCCGACCCGGCTCATCGCCCCGCTGCGCCGCTGGTTTACCAGGAACCAGCCCGCGCCGGTGCCGGCGTCGAAGCGGGCCACCTCGCCCTCGTCGTCGAAGGCCCCGGTCTCGGTCCTCGTCACGCGGAAGTCCTGGCGCCAGTCCGAGCCGCCGTGATAAGCGAGGACCTGCGCGGTGACCGCGGCCACGGAGGTGAGCTGGGCCAGCGAGTATCGGCCGACCCTGAACGCGAGGGGCGTGCGGTTCACCAACTGCTCAAAGACACCGGCCACGCCGGCGCCCGGGTAGAGGGTCCATGTGCGGTCGAGCTCCAGGAGCCCGAGCCTCGTGGCCAGGCCATAGCGCAAGACGATCTCGACCCCGCGCTCGGCGCCGGGACGTGCGGGATCGGCCGGCGTGGGCTGGGCCGTGGCTGAGATCAGCTTCCAGCCGAAGGTCGAGGACGTCGGCGCCGAGTCGAGCACGAGCGAGAACTCGGGCGAGCCGGCCGCTGCCCAGTTGCGGCCCGTCTGCTCGTCCGCCACCTCGCTGAGCGTCACCTGCCCCTGCGGGCCGAGCTGCCAGCTCTGGCGAATCTGCCCGTCGGCCAGGACGGCTTCGGTGCCGGTCACCTGGGCCGTCGCGCTCCCGGCGCGGGCGTGGCTCGAGGGCAGGCTCCCCCCGTGGGCACCGCCGAGCGCCAGGGCGGCCACCGTCCAGAGTGTGCCCAGGGTCATCAGCCCTGGCCGGAGGCCAGCCGCGCCGCGCAGGCGTCCACCGCAGCCGAGGGCGCGGATGTGGACGGCGGCGCGGCGCCCGGCCCCGTCCCCCAGGCGCGATCAGCTAGCGCCCCGAGCGTGAAGTGCAGCACGCCGCCGGCCCGCAGCTGACACGTCGTGAGGTAGGTGCGGGTGACCGGTGAGCCGTCGAGGGTGAGCCCGTGCACATACGGCGCCGCCGCGGCGGCTCCGGGGGCGTGGATGTCGATGCTCCGTTCGCCCACGCGCATGACCATCGACGGGAAGGCGGGGCTCGAGAGCTCCCAGGCGTCCACGCCCGGAGCGGCGTGGTACAGGCCCAAGGCCGCCAGCACGTACCACGCCGACATCTCGCCCGTGTCGTCGTTGCCGGGCATCCCCTCCGGTGTCTGGTTGTAGACCGACATCTCGGCCCGCGCCACCTTCTGGGTCTTCCACGGCTGGCCGTACCAGTCGTAGTACCAGGGCGCCCACAGGTCGGGCTCGTTGACCGAGGTGTACTGGTTGCCGATGTAGTAGACGCCGAAGAAGCTGATCTCCTGCTGGGCCAGCGGAACCGCCGGGGCCAGGGGCGAGTTCAGCGCCGTCGAGAAGAAGCGGTCCAGGCGCCGCACCGCCACGCTCTGGCCTCCTATCGCCTGGGCCAGGCCGGCCACGTCCTGGGGCGTGGCCCATAGGTACTGCCACCCGGTTCCCTCCTGATAGCCATCCTGGAAGCTCGGGTTGTAGGGCAGGGTGACCGGGGTGCTCAGCCCGGTCAGACCGGTCGGGTCCCCGACCTGTGTCGGGTTGGCCCAGCTGCCGTTGCTGTTGCGCGGCTGGATGAAATGGTTGGCCGGGTTGACCAGGTGGCGCCAGTACCCGGCCCGGGGCGCGAGGACCGAGGCGCCGGCGCTGTCGCCCAGGGCGCCGGCCAGCTGCGCCACCGCGTCGTCGTCGATGTTGTACTCCTCGGTCAGCGCTGCTCCGATCCCGTCGACGTCGTAGGGCACGTAGCCGTACTTGAGGTAGGCGTCGAGGTGCTCGCGGGGCCACACGGGGGGCAGCGTCGTGGCCTGGTGGACGAGCAGTCCCAGCGCGGTCTGCGTGTCGGCCGGGCTGAGCAGGCCCTCGGTCGCGCCGTCGGCCAGCACCGCCGAGCCCGAGTCCCCGCCCATGATCCCCCGGTCGATATTGGCCTGCACCCAGCGGGGGATGACGCCGCGGTTCTGCGCGGCGTCGGTGATGAGCGACTCCAGGATGTCGTGCGCCGCCTGCGGCTCGATCAGATCGAGCAGGGGCATCTGCGAGCGGTAGACGTCCCAGAGGGAGAGCGCCGTGTACTGGTGGTGCCCGGGCGCCACCGTGTGGATCTGCCCATCCATGCCCATATAGCGCCCGTCGGCGTCGTCGAACACCGAGGGCATGAGCATCGAGCGATACAGGTTGTCGTAGAAGGTCTCCCGGTCGGGAACCGTGCCACCGGCGACGGCGATGTCGTTCAAATGGCGGTCCCAGTCGGCCCGGGCGGCCTGCCGGACCTGGGCGAACGTGCGCGTGGCCGGGATCTCGGCGGCCAGGTTGTTCTCGGCCCCCGCCTCGTCCACGTAGCTGATCCCCACCCGCATCGTGACGGTGGGATGGCTCGTGGTGTCGAAGGTCACGTAGGCGCCGCCGGCGGCCAGCGGCGCCGAGGAGGTGAAGCGGCGGTCGAAGATCGCGTCGAAGTAGACGGTGTAGCCGACATCGGACTTCACCCACCCCCGGAGCTCATCGCCGCCGACCACGCTCACAGCGCCCTTGTGCGTCCCATTGACGGCGCGCGTGACCTCGGCCAGCACGTTGGCCTGCTTGGTCGCCGGGAAGGTGAAACGCATCAAGGCGGCGCGCAGCGTGGCCGTGAGCGCCACCCGGGTCTGGTAGCGCAGGAGTGTGACGGCGTAGTATCCGGGCGCCCCGATCTCGCTGGCGTGGCTGTAGGGCGAGGCGTACTGGAAGGGGTCAGAGGCGCTGACCGCGCCCGTGCTCGGCATGAACGGGAGATCGCCGGCGATCTGGATGCCGGCCCCGTCGAAGTGGGTCAGCGAGAAGCCCCGGATGTCCGGGTCCTGGTAGCTGTAGCCGTCGTAGTTGACGGGGTCCTGGGAACCGTCCGGGAGCGAGGTGTCGGGGCCGGGCTGGATCAGCCCGAAGGGCAGCGAGGCGCCGACCATGGGAAAGCCCGGACCAAGGGTGCCGTCGAGCGTGTCTACGAGCGCCGCCGGGTCCGCTGCCGCGCTGGGGGCCAGAGGACCGGCCAGGGTGAGCGCCGCCAGACAGGCGGCCGCCAGCAGCCCGGTCCGCCGACCTGCCGAGCGCCGGCTCATCCCACCGGCAGGCCGCCCGGTCCCTGGGAGATCTGCTGCATCGTGCAGTTGGTTGAGGGCGGGATCTGACCCGGACCGTAGGCGGCAAGCGGGCTGCCCGTGACCCTGAAGCCGAGCGCCCGGGCATTGCCTCGGGACAGCCGCTCGACGTCGCCACCGAAGATCGGTGAGATGGTGAAGAACCACTCGTCGGTGGCCGAGCACTGGAAGGCACCGTTGTAGTCAGCCGGCTCCTCCACGTAGCCGAGCTGGTCGTTGGCCAGCCCGAACACGAACTGCACCGGCGCCCGGACCTGGTCGTCGAGGGAGAACTTGATCGACGGGTAGGGCTCGCCGGGCACGGCGTAGAGCGGGATGTCCCCCACCCGCAGCGTCGTCACGTGGGAGACGAAGATATCCCCGTAGCCCCAGGGCGGCGTGGTCGAGCGCTCGATCTTGTAGCCGCCCAGCGGCGTGTTGTTGGCCGGCTCGTTGGCGGCGACGAGCAGGACCGGGTTGGTGTTCTCCACGTACACGTCACGCATCGTCCCGCCCACCACCGAGCGGTCGAGGTAGACGCCGCGGCCCCCGGAGAGGGCGTCGATCGCCTTCTGGGCCACGGCGTTGCCGAACTGGTCGGCGGGGAAGTTGTTGTCGGTGCTCTTTGCGGGCACGATGCCCGGGTCGGTGTCGCCGGCCGGGATGCCCGCCGGCCAGGTGTGGCCGACCGCGCCGATGGTCACAACCGCCGTCGACCCCGGATAGCCGTACTGGGTGCCGGCCGGCATGGCCTGCTCGTCGCTCTCCAGATAGGTGGCCGTGGCGCCCGGCCAATCCGGCGCCACCAGGTTGAGCGGTCCGTAGATGGTCGGGTGCGAGGAGTAGTTGACCAGGGTGGCGATCACGCTGCCGTCGCTGGGGCTCGTGGCCTGAAGGACGCGCAGCTGGTTGTCGATCGGGTAATCCTGGTTATCACCGGTGTTGGTGGCGTCGGTGTTCGAGCCGAAGGTGCCCGAGAAGCCGGTCATGTTGGCGCTGCCCCATTTGAGGTGCGCCGGCTGCTCCGCCGCCACGGCCCGCTCGATCGCCTGCTCCATCGCGGCGGTGATGCGGGCCATGTAGTCCACCGGCACCCCTCCCCACACCCCGATCTCATCCGGGCCGTTGTGGGTGTGGGTGGCCTGAAGGACGATGTGGCTGGCCGGGATCCCCAGGTGGTCCTGGATGTAGCTCTCGATGTCGGCGAAGCCGAAGGGGCCGTTCTGATAGGCGATCGAGTAGCCCTGGGAGTCGAGCGCCCCGACCACGGCCTGGTTGCCGTGACGGTCGGCGATGGCGATCACCCGGAAGTAGATCGGCCGCAGCACCCCCTTGGCCTCGTGGACGGGGCCGATGCCGTACCCGCCCAGGTAGAAGCCCTCGCCCAGCTCGTGCGCTGTCGGCGTCACGTCGGCCTTGGCCGCGCCGACGTAGAAGGTGGCGGGGCCGGCGCGGCGCGCGTGTGCAGTCGCGGTTCCCGCCGCCATGGCGCACGCCACCGCCACCGCCAGCGCGGCTTGCAGCGCTCTCATGTGCCCTCCCCGTCGCATTCGCGTCTTCTGGCTAACGGCTGGGCGCCCGCAAAACTGGCGTTCGACTAGCCGATTTTCGTTCCGCCGCTGCTCGCTAGCCCGATCTTGCGCAGGCCCTCGTACTGCTTATCGTTCTTGACGCTGGGACCGTGGTCTTTGGCCATGGCCACACTGCTACCCGGCGCGCGGGGCTGAAACACTTCTTGGGCATGAGCAAAGAGCAGGTGACCGACGAGGTCTCGATCGAATGGGTGGCCGAGCGCGTGGCCCTCGTCGAGTTCGACCGCCCACCCCACAACTACTTCGACGCCGAGCTCATCC
>Ga0102924_1003835_pt1 | contig 15552 bp, 16 predicted proteins | sample PaiPotPPM11metaG_FD_80116 | JGI IMG/M metagenome (GOLD analysis project Ga0102924, IMG submission 80116) | Iron sulfur acid spring bacterial and archeal communities from Banff, Canada, to study Microbial Dark Matter (Phase II) - Paint Pots PPM... ... | reverse complement strand
GGATGATCGCAGTCGGGGCAGCGCCGCCGTGCGGCATCAGCCAGCGCCGCCGTCCGGCATCAGATACAACGCGTGCGGTGAGCGAGCCCGACGAGCACGACCTTCTTGCCGTCGCGCGCGACGCCGCACGTGCCGCCGCTGCCGAGCTCACGAGCCGGTTCGGCAAGGCCGTCGAGGGCGTGCACGCGAAGAGCACGCCGACGGACCTCGCCTCGGACGCGGACGTAGCAGCCGAGTCCGCGATCCGCGAGGTTCTCGGCCGGCTCCGGCCCGGCGACGCGATCCTGGGGGAGGAGGGGGGCGCGACCGGCGAGGGCGAGCTGCGCTGGGTCGTCGACCCACTCGACGGGACGATCAACTTCCTGTTCGGGATCCCCGCGTTTGCGGTCAGCGTCGCGTGCGAGGACTCCTCAGGAACGATCGCCGGCGTGGTGCTCGACCCGATCCGCGACGAATGCTTCGAGGCGACGCGGTCGGGGCCGGCGACGCTGAATGGCGAGCCGATCCACGCCTCGGAGCGCGCGGCCAGCCTGGATCTGGCGATGGTCGCGACCGGGTTCGGCTACGACTCGGCGGTCCGCGCTCGCCAGGCCGTGGTCGTATCGCGCGTGCTGCCCCGGGTCAGGGACATCCGCCGTGTCGGCGCCGCGGCGCTCGACCTCGCCTGGTGCGCATGCGCTCGCTACGACGCCTACTACGAGCGTGGCGTCCACGCGTGGGACGTCGCGGCCGGCGCCCTGATCGCTGAGCGCGCCGGCGCGGAGGTCCGCGACCTGCAGGCCGCGAACGGCGACCCGGCGGGGTTAGTGGTGGCGCCGCCGGCGCTGATCGAGGAGCTGTTCGCGCTCGTCAGTGGGTGAGGGGGCGGTACAAAAAGGGAACACTTGTTCGTCCGGTGTTCAATCTAGACTCCGCCAGACGCGGCGGTGATGGAACTGGAATACATGGCGCTCTCAAAAGGCGCTGTCCTTACGGACATGTGGGTTCGAATCCCACCCGCCGCATCGGTCGTTATGCGCTCGAACACTGAGTACGCCGAGGCGATGCGCCTAGTCGCACAGGGCTTGAATGACTGCGAAATCAGTCGTCTCATGGGGATCCCTAGACCCACAATTCGCGACTGGCGACACGGGTCCACTGCACCGCGCCGCATAGACGCTCGTGCCGCCTGTCCACGCTGCGGTCATCCTGAGCACGACTTCGAAGCTCTAGATCGCCTGCCTTATGCGTATCTGCTTGGCATGTACCTCGGCGACGGTCATATCAGTCGGTCGCGCACTTGGCGCATGCGGATCTCGCTCGACTTGAAGTGGCCGGGTGTGATGTTCGAGTGCGGTGACGCAATCCAGGCAATCCTTCCGACTAACCGCGTCTCCTATTGCCGAGAGCATCCGACCAGTGGGTGCGCCGTAGCGAGCGTGTATTCGAAACAGCTGCTTTGCCTGTTCCCGCAGCACGGATCTGGTCCGAAGCATCTGCGCAAGATCGAACTGGTCCCGTGGCAGCAGCGAATCGTCACCAACCAACCTAGGCAGTTTCTCCGGGGACTAATTCATTCCGACGGGTGCCGCTTTGTTAACCGTGTCCACGCCAAGGGCAAGGCGTATGAATATCCGCGCTACAACTTCACCAACGCATCGGACGATATTCGGGGCCTCTTCACGGCCGCGTGCGATCAGCTTGGCATCGAGTGGCGGCCCATGAACGCCCGCAACATCTCGGTCGCACGGCACACGTCCGTCGCGTTCCTAGACGAGTTCGTCGGCCCGAAGAGCTAGTCGAGCTATGCCGCAGCCGGTTGAGGCGGCGTCGGTCCTGTAGGCCGATAGCCACGGCGCCGGGCCTCTTCGATTGGAACCTCGACTTCGACGTTCCAGCCCTGCGAGAAGCCCACCATCGCGAAGACGATCAGCAACACCTGCACGGGGACGAGCAGCAACGTGAGCAGCCCGAGCATGTCGGAGCTGAGCCCGCCCCCGCCGAACAGGCTTTGGGCACCCGCGAACCCGGAATGGCTGCGGTCGAACCAGCTCGTTCCCGCCGCGCCGCTACCGGCGATCAAGGTCATGATCAGAAGCAGGATCGCCATCGTGGCCACGATCGGGAGCAGCCCGCGGGCCCAGCGCGTGGCGATGTAGTACCCCATGATCAGGTAGGCGAGGCACCACAGGAAGTTCACCGGCTTCATCCCCGCCAGCTTCGACCAACCGCCAAAGGTGACGATCAGCATCAGGCCGACGGAGATCAGCATGATCAACACGACGATCGCCTTCGTCGTCTTGTTGGTCGCCTTCTCCCGGTTGGGATAGACCACCGTGTGTCCCGGGGTGATCGTCCTCCACTGCGGCACGTTGCGGAACATACAAGCTCAGCGGGCGGCGTGCAGCAGTTCGCGGCTTAGAATCGAGTCCTACCGCGGGCGTGGCGGAATTCGGCAGACGCGCCAGGTTTAGGTCCTGGTGGGCGAAAGCCCGTGGGGGTTCGAGTCCCTCCGCCCGCACTAAGCGAGCTTCCCGTAGTCGCCGGGATCCCATGCGAGCAGCGCAAGCAGTTGAACGATCGCGCTCTGGTTGAGCAGGGTCACGCCGCCGCTTGAGAGGTGGAACTGATCATGGCGGTCGCGCTTGTCGTGCCATGCGTAGTCGGCATAGCCGCGAATCGCGTTGATGATTTCGGTGCGCAGTCCGGCGTCGCCGGTGGCTGCGTGGAGCAGCAGGAGGTTGCGAAAGAAGATCGCGTTGAACGCAGCCGGCTGGCGCTGATACCCGCCCGCAAAGTGGCGCAGCGCCTTGCGAGCGATGGCCTCAGCCCGAGCGAGATAGGTGGCCTGTGCGCTTCCGCCGCGCCGCGCGAGCAGCACATTCGCGCCGATCATGCTGCCTTGGTTGTAGCTCCACGTTGTGTGATCGAGGGTGCCGTCGCCGCGCAGCCTGTCCCAGAAGAGGCCGGTGGCGGGGGAGTCGGTGTTGCGGCTGGCGTCGAGCGTCGCGAGCACCCAGTCGTACATTTCTTCGGTGCCGATCGGCCCCTCCGCCGCGACGGGGGCGCCGCTCAGCTCGGCGAGGTGCAGACCGAGTTCGGCGTTCGGCGCGTTGGACACGGTGTTGCGGTCGTGATTCCGCGCGCCGACGCCGCGGCCCTGCTCGACCCAAAACACGCCGCCGGGGTTCGGGTCAGCACGCCGGTCCCAGCCGGCGGCGGCGAATCGAAACAGTGCTTCGGCCCGGTCCAGGTAGCCGGATCCCGGACGCATCCGCTCGAGCTGGACGAGTGCAAGCCCGACCCACGCGTTGTCGTCGTAGTAGCGATCTCCGCCGCGCCACGTTCCGAGCACGTCCGACGAGTACGCCGGCGCATCGCCGCTCGGATCCCAATAGCGCTCCACCGCGGCCAGGCTGTTCGCGATCGCCGCATCGGCGCCGACGTCGATCGCGCCGCTTTCCATGCCCGAGACGTCCAACGTCGCCACAAGCGCGCGGGCGAACGGCCACAGATGCGCGGCGCTCCCCGGCTGGTGCAGCCTTCCGTCGCGGCGATACAGCCCCTCGGAAGTGCGAAAGCGGTCCTCCATCGCTGCGAAGGCGCGCGCGGCCTTGGCCGCGTAGCTCTCGGGCGCGTCGGTCATGCGTCTACGGTAATCCCCGAGTTCGTGGCCGCCAATCGGGTTTCGATTGTCACCGCCCAGCCCGGTGGCAATGAGCCCTTTCGCCAGTTGGAGTTCGGCTTCCGTCCGGCGCATGATCGAACATATGTTCGTGGACTGTCCAGACGGAAACCTAGCCGCGCCAGGTACCATCCCGGGCCCATAAGGGGAGTGAGTTAACGGTTATTCGCCCGGTCTCCAAAACCGGGAATCCGGGTTCGAATCCCGGCTCCCCTGCTTGAAGTCGCACACCGTCTACCGGACCTTTCGCACGGAGCAGCGGCGGGAGTTCGTGAGGATCACGGAGGACGTTGCGGAAGCCGTCGAGGAGGCTCGGATCGCTGAAGGGATGGTGCTGGTTGCGGCGATGCACATCACCGCGGCGGTGTGGATCAACGACGATGAGCCGGGACTCCAGGAGGACGTGCTCGAATGGCTTGACAAGGTCGCGCCTCTGAGCTGGAAGGAGCCCGAGAACCAGGTCGCCCGCGAACTGCTGCCCAACCCGGGCGACTACCGACACCATCGCGGCGGTGAGGACAACGGCGACGCGCACTTGAAGAACCTGCTCGTCCACCACCAGGTGATCGTGCCGGTCACCGAGGGTGAGCTCGACCTTGGCCGGTGGCAGCAGATCTTCTACTGCGAGTTCGATGGGCAGCGCTCGAAGCGGCTCGTGATCAAGGTCCTGGGCGAGTAGGTGGAGCCGTCGCGGGTGTTCGCCGATGGCGCGCTCGCGGGTCGAGTCGCGCTCGTGACCGGTGGTGGCACAAACCTCGGCAAGGCGGCTGCGACCGAGCTCGCCCGGTGTGGGGCTTCGGTAATGATCGCCGGCAGGCGCGAGGAGGTGTTAGAGGAGGCGGCGGCGGAGATCGGAGAAGGCTGCTCCTGGGTGGCAGGGGACATCCGCAAAGGCGCCGAGCGGCTCGTCGCCGCCGCCGTCGAGCAGCATGGTCGGCTCGACTTCCTGCTGAATAATGCCGGCGGCCAGTACTTCGTACCCGCGGAGAGCATCACGACGAAGGGTTGGCGGGCGGTCCACCGTCTGAACGTCGAGGGCACGCTCGCGATGTGCGAGGCGGCCTACACGCTCGCGATGCAGCCGGCCGGCGCCGGGACGATCGTCAACGTGACCGTGTCGCCGCATCAGGGCTTCCCGGCGATGGCGCATACCGGTGCCGCACGCGCCGCCGTCGAGGCGTTCACTCGGGAGCTCGCGGGCAAGTGGGCGCCGGACGGCGTCTCGGTGACCGCGATCGCGCTTGGGCGGCTGGCCACCGAGTCCCTGCGCAAGTACCCGGCCGAGCTGTGGCGCCAGGCCGCCGCCAGCGTGCCGCTTCAGCGACTCGGCGAGGTGGAGGAGTACGGCTGGCTGGTGGCGCTGCTCGCTTCCCCGCTGGGCACGGCATTTTCCGGATCGGTCCTCACGTTGGACGGAGCGCTCGATAACTGGAGCGGACCGTGGCCGCCCCCGGATCTGGTCCGGGAGGGCCAGGTACCGACCGAAGAGCGACGGCCGGCCGCATGAACGAGAGCCCCGGGTAGCATCTCCGTACTCCGCGGGCGAGGTGTTACCGGTTGCACGGGAGCCTTCCAAGCTCTAAGAACGGGTTCGAGTCCCGTCGCCCGCTCTGGCGTTCGGCGTAGAATCGCCCGACCACGGGGAGTGGCGCAGTCTGGTAGCGCACCCGGCTGGGGGCCGGGCGGTCGCAGGTTCAAATCCTGTCTCCCCGATGAAGCAAAAGCCCCGCTAATGGCGGGCCTTTTCGGTGCTCATGGCGATCTTGAACGGTCGTTGACGGGGTCCATTTGGGGTCCAATTCCCCTGCCGTTCCGGTCAGCCTGACCGCGACCCCTCGCGGGTCCGGATGTGTATCCACGCCAGCGAGCGACGGCGCATCACCGTCGACTCGCGACGAGTGCAGCGACGTGGGCCATGGTTGCGAGGGCAAGTCCGGTCCGTGCGAAGGCGCGAGCGGCCGCGCGGCCTTCGCGGAGGCGAATCACAAGCGAGCAGGCCCCGCTCGTGGCGACGAGGAGGTGCGTTGCCGTGGGCGGGTCGAGACCCGCATTCGTGCTCGCGGGGGCATGGAGGCGGGTACCGCTTCGTGACCGCCTGTGTCCGATTCCAGCAGTGCCGGTGACCGCGCCGACGCGCGACGGCGCCGCTGCTTTGCTCAACAACTCGGGCGTATGCGGCGGCCGGGATCCAGCTGCTTCCCTTGGACGAATCCGATCGTCCTCCTGCCGCTCCTGTGACCTTCTGCGCCCCTCAGAGACACGCTGCGCTGTCCGCGACTGGAGGAGCACCGGCCGACCTCGACAAGGGTAAGTCGGCCGGTGCTACCGGAGATCACCTCGACGGCGGCGTGGTCAGGCGTCCCTCGCAACCTCGTAGGTCACGGATGCGAGGCCGTCACCGATGGTGGTCGCGTTGACGAGGCGCAAGGGCGTCTTGTCGCGGATCTCGTCGAAGAGGCGATCGCCTGCCCCGAGCACGACCGGGTAGACCGTCAGCCGTAGCTCGTCGACCAGGTCGTGGTCCATCAGACCGCGCACAAGCTGACGACTGCCGTAGACCACGATCTCGCCGCTGATCTGTTGCTTCAGCTTCGAGACCTCGTCCACCACGTCGCCCTTGAGGACCGTCGAGTTTTTCCAGTCGGGACCCACGAGCGAGGTCGAGGACACGACGTACTTGGGCAGGCTTCTCAACCTGTCCGCCCACTCGCCAGACCGGGATGACCACCCCGCCGCGAAATACTCATAGCTCCGCCGACCCAACAGTAGGGCCTCGGTGCCCAGCGCCTCCTGGAACTCGACCTTTCCCCACTCTTCGCGGTCCTTGTCCCCAACCTGGAGGAACCAGCCGCCGTGCCTGAAGCCCTCCTCACCGGTTGGGTCCTGGACGACTCCGTCGAGCGAGACGTTCTCGCTGATCACAAGCTTTCCCATTGCGGGTCTCCTTTTGTTGGTGTTGTCACCGTCACCAGGCAGACACCGCGGCACCGGGAAACTGGGCGCCACCGAGATCGCCCAGTTCGCCCCTCCACCGGTGTCTATAGGGAGGATGGGACTACGACACGGTTCGGAAGGGAGACGCAACGGTGGGCACAAACGACCTGATCACCAGAGCACGGACTGGAGACGGCGATGCGTTCGAAGTGCTGACCCAGCCCTACCACCGAGAGCTCCAGGTGCACTGCTACCGGATGCTCGGCTCCTTCCAGGACGCCGAGGACGCGCTGCAAGACACATTGCTGAGTGCCTGGCAAGGCCTGAGCGGGTTCCAAGAGCGCGCGTCGCTTCGAACGTGGCTGTATCGGATCGCCACCAACCGCTGCCTCAACGCGCGTCGATCGGCCAGCCGACGCAAAGCCAAGGAGTGGGACGTGCCCGGGGTTGAGCCGCCCGAGCCGACGCGGCTCGGCGAGGTCCCTTGGCTGCAGCCATATCCCGACACCCTCCTCGAGAGCGCGATCGATGCGTCTCCCGGCCCGGAAGCCCGTTACGAGCAGACCGAGTCCATCTCCTTGGCGTTCGTGACCGCCCTTCAGCTCCTTCCGCCTCGACAGTTGGCCGTGCTTGTCCTGCGCGACGTGCTCGGGTTCCACGCCAACGAAGTCGCCGACATGCTCGACTCGACCCTGGAGTCCGTGAACAGCGCCCTCAAGCGGGCCCGCGCCGGCCTGCAGATGAAGGTGACCTCGGGTGGAGAGCGCGTCCCGGCACCCGCCTCCGACGCGCCTTCGCAGGATGCGATCGTGGCCAAGTTCGTCGCCGCATACGAGTCCTCCGATCTCGACTCGCTCGTGGCACTGCTGACCGACGACGTCTTCATCTCGATGCCGCCCCTGCCCTTCGAGTACCAGGGCCGCGAGCCGGCTTCCCGCTTCTTTGCCGGCATCTTCGGCTCAGGCCGCAAGTTCGACCTCCTGCGGACTCGAGCCAATGGTCAGCCAGCGCTCGGTGCCTACGTACGCGACTCAACCGGCATCAGCCACGGCGTCGGCCTGTTCGTCCTCACTCTCGCCGGCGATCAGATCTGTGCGACGACTCGCTTCGAGAACACGGTGCTTCCATGGTTCGGGCTGCCACGATCAATCCCGAGCCGATAGACCGAAACCCCGAAGCGGCACCCGGCGCCACGGGTCGACCCGCTCCGCCGGCACCTCCACGCCATCGCGCTGAGAGCGACAGCCTCGCTTAGCACCATCGCCGTAGGCCTGAGCCACGATTAGTCGTGGCACGAGCCAGCAAATCGCTGGTGCTAGCCGCGCACGCCGGATCAACGCTGCTGCTATCGCCTGGCGCCCCGCCGGGCCTCATCAGCGCTCCTGTTCGCCGAGCAAAGCAGTCGCCACGACCGCATGGCCTGTATAGGCGTGAAGCAGCAGCACCCGCTCGATCGCGCCCGAACGGTGACACCTGCTCCCCTTCCAGCACGGGGTATTTCGACGTTCCGCCAATCCTCCACGGTTAGCGCGGAATTCAGAGCTTCGGAGAAGCTTCATTCGTGCCGGCTCCTGATGATCGGCGGTCGGCAATCCGGTTGACACCTAGTGACGCTAAGTATAGCATTGCTAGGTGTGGAAGCCGAACAGCTGAAGGGACATCTGGACGGGCTCGTCCTCTCCGTCATCGCCGGCGAGCCCAAGCACGGCTATGCCGTGATCGAGGCGCTCAAGACACGCAGCCAGGGTCGGCTGGACCTACCGGAGGGCACGGTATATCCGGCGCTGCACAGACTGGAACGCAACGGCCTGCTCGCCAGCAAATGGTCGCAGAGTGGCCGGCGCAGGCGCGTCTATCGACTGACCACCAAGGGCGAGCGCGAACTCGGCATGCGCCGCCGGCGGTGGCGCGACTTCGCGACGACGGTAGAAGCGGTGCTGGCATGACCGACAGCACTCAGTACCTAACCGAGCTTGACGCGGACCTTGCCCGGGCCGGCATCCATGGCGCGCGCCGGAAGCGGATCATCGCTGAGTTCGCCGACCACCTCCGCTGCGACCCAGACGCCGACCTGGGCGACCCGGTCGCACTCGCCGCCCAGTTTGCCGACGAGCTCGGCACGAGCGTCGCACGGACGGCCGCTTTCCGAGCGTTCCTCGCCTTGGCACTCGCCGGTGTCCTCGTTGCTGTTCGCCTCGTCGCGTTGCTGCCGCTGCAGGCGGTTACCTTCGGCACCCGCGACACGGTTGCGCTGCTGATCGCGGCAGTGGCCGGCCAGGTGGCGTTCGTGGCGGGCGGGCTCGGCCTGCTCCGGGCCCTACAGCTCCGCGGGCGGGGAGCGATCCCAAGACAGGAGGCTGCCATTCTCGCGCGCCGGGCCGGCGTCGGGCTGGCCGCCGGCGCGGTGACCCTCGTCGCCTTCCCCATCACACAGAGCTACCAGGCCCAATCCGGTGCGGTCGCGATCGGCAGCCACCCCACGAACTTATGGTGGCCACTCGCCTCGGCCTTGGGCCTGGCGGCGCTCGCCTTGGCGGCCACCGCAGTCGTCCGAGCGGCCCGGCTTCGCCCGCAGGCGAGCGGGCGCGCTGGCGACCTACTCGCTGACCTCGGGCCACTGCGGCCCGCCTTAGCCCGGATCTCCGGCGGTTCCGTGAACCGGCTAGCGCTCGCGCTCGGTGCCGGTCTGACGATCGTGGTGGCGCTCACCGGAATCGCCGCCGGCGATCCATACGATGGGATCCTCAGGGGCTTGCTCGAGGGCGGTGCCTTCCTGGGCGCCTACGCTGTCCTCGGGCGCTATCTGGGAATCAGGCGCTGAGGCACCGAGACTTCAGTCGCGGACACCGAGAAACGGTCCGCCGATGCTCCGCGCACCCGCCTCCAAAAAACCTCGAGACTCTCGTCGCGCTGCCCTACGAACCCGCTCCGCGCGGACAGGAGGCCTTGTGCTGCGCTGGCGCAGAATGTCGCTCTCCGCCACAGCCGATGCCGCTTCGCATGGCGACTGCAGCGCTTGGTCGTCGACGATCCTCGAGCGATGAGTTGCGATGACGTGCAACCGTCCCGGACACATGCGGTCGTGAGAACGGACGCATAGATAGAGTATAGTGGACATATGACGGAGCTGTCGTTGCTTGCTGAAGAACTCGGTGTTAGTGAGCGGACACTGCGGCGAGCGGTGAACGAGGGAGGCCTTCGTGCGGCGAGGCCGACGTCTAGGAACCTGCGGCTGTCGTTGTCGGAGCGTCGATACGTTCGACGCTCATGGCGGTTGATCTCCGCTTTGCGTGCCGCGCTGCGCACGGAGAAGAACGTTCGCTTCGCGCTGCTGTTCGGGTCAGCGGCGAGAGGAACCGATACAACGGCGAGCGATGTTGACGTGCTCGTGCAGATGCGCGACTCGAGCTTGGAGAGGATCGTCGACCTCGGTGCCAAGCTCAGCGCGATGGTTGGCCGGCGAGTTGACGTCGTTCGCCTCGAGGACGCGGAGGGCGAGCCGTCATTGCTCGCCGAGCTCGTGGCGGAGGGCCGGGTTCTCGTCGATCGCGAGGGGCAATGGGCGCGTTTACGCGGGCGTGAGGGTGCGCTGCGTCAGCGCGGTCGTGTGCAGGACGCCCAGAGTGCGCATGCCGCGCTTGTTGGGATCGATCGCCTCGCGGCGGCTGAGTGATGGCCGAGCGAACGCCGCGCAAGGTGGACCGCCAGCGGTGGCGTCGTGACATCGTCCGATACCTCGGAGACTTCCCGCGCCAATACGCCGCTCTGGAGAACGCGATGGGCGCGTTCGGCGATGACTTCGAGTTGACCGAGTTCAAGCAAGCCTTCGACACCGCCGACGACATGGAGGCGTACAACCGGGTCCAGGCGGTCGAGCGGGCAGTCGGGCGGGTCCAGAACTATGTCGCTGATCTCGCCGAGGCTGGAGCCAAGCTCGCACAGTTACCCGGTCCGCCGCTGGAAGGCCAGAGGTCTCGCGCCGAGCAGGCGTTCGAGGCTCTGCGCGCAGGCGGGATCATCGACCGCGGCCTTTGCCGGCGGCTGCTGCAGGCGCAGGCTGCCAGGACAAGGATCGAGCACAGCTATGTCCAGACCCCGGCCGGCGACGTCCATCGTGCGACGAAGCTCGTGCGCGACGCTGCCCGCCAGTTCATCGGCGCCTATCGAGCCTGGATCGGGCCGTATCTCGAGCCGACTAACGACTGAGCGTCGCGCTGCCCTGGGGCAGCGAGCGTTCGGGTCCAATTCGGGGTCCAAATTGAGCGAAACCCAGCGCAACTCAATCGATTTGGCCGCGGCAGACAAAGGTTGGTTGACCGAGCGCCGCACTGAATCGGTCGAGCTGGGGGCCGGGCGGTCGCAGGTTCAAATCCTGTCTCCCCGATCGGTTCATGTTCTGCGAAGTTCAGCAAACATGGGCAAGAAACGCCCGAAACACGGGGGATCGCGTGAGTCGTTTCGCCTGGTCTGGCGGGGTTTCGGCGGCAGGACGTTTGCAGCGGCGCCCCAAAGCGTTTCCAGAACGCTGGCAGGCCGGACGCGGGAACCGGGGGCCCGACAGGCGATCCTGCCGTGATGACGGACAAGGAGGACCGAAGTGACCCAGGCCAATGCCGCCCAACTGAAAGCCGAGCTCGACGCGGGGAAGGAGATCCTGCGTACGGCAACGCTCGCCCGCCTCGCCTACGACGGACTCGACGGCACGCCGCGCGTGATCCCGATCGGCTTCCTCTGGACCGGCCAGGCGGTGGTCGTCGCCACGCACCCGACCGCGCCGAAGTTCGCGGCGCTACGCGCCCGGCCGCGCGGGGCGCTGACGATCGACACTCCGAGCCCGGCGCGCTCCCTGCTGCTGCGCGGCGAGGCCGAGATCGAGGTCGTCGACGGCCCGGTGCCGGAGTACCTCCAGGCAGCGGCGAAGTCGATGGACGGCGAGGAGCTCGCCGCCTTCGAAGGGGCCTGCCGCGAAACCTACGACCGGATGGCGCGGATCAGCATCGTCCCCGACTGGGCCCGCTACTTCGACTTCGGCGCCGGCCGCTTCCCTGACTTCCTCCGCGAGCTGACCTCCAAGGACTGAGGCGCGAGCAGCCGGCCGTCCTCCCAGCGACAGTCGCGTTCACCGAGCTCGTCGCGCAGGCGCCGCAGCGCCAGCACGTCTACAACATCCGGCCAGACCAGGCTCGACACTCAGGTGAGTCCGGCGGCAGCCAATGCCGCCGGGTCCGGCTCAACGGTGCCGTGCGGCTTTAGCAGCTCTGGGTAGATTGATCGCAGCCCTCGCGCACGACCGACCGCCCCCAGCACCGTAAAGGCGACACGCTGGACTGGCTGGGGAGGCCGGGTCATACGGATGACGTCGGAGAACTCTCGCCCGGTCAGGGCCATCTGCAGCGGCGAGGGCAGACCCTTTGCGTTCGTCCGGCCGGAGTTGGCGAGCCCGAACATGGTCGCGATCATTGCTTCGAAGCGCGGGTCGGGCGGCGTGATCTCGATGATGACGCTGGCCTCCTCCTCGCCGATGTTCCACCAGTCGTGCGGAGCGCCGGCAGGCGCAACGGCTTCTTCTCCCGGCCCTAGCTCACGTTCGCGCCCCCCGATCCGGGCTTGGAGGCGCCCGGCGATAACATGGAAACGCTCTCGGATGGCTGGATGAACATGCTCGCCGATCACGGCGCCGCCGGGCTGCACCGTGAGGTGAACAAGGACTGATTGGCCAGCGCCGTCCTGATCGCCTCGCAGGACAACCGAACGCTCGCCCGTCACTCGGTTCTCATACAGGTCACCGCGCCGGGCCACACGTGCAACGCTCGCAGAAATCGCCCGGCCCTGTCGACACGGCGCGCGTGCTGGACGTCCGTGCCGCTACGAACGTAGGACTCTCCAACTGGAACACGCGAAGTCCCGGATCTCGTGCAGCTAGTCGTGCGCGTAGACCTCGACGCGGTAGCCGTCGGGGTCGGCCACTTGAACGCGCACGAAACGCCCCTCGTCCCGCCACTACGTCTCGACAACGCCCGCCGCCCGGAAGCGGTCGCGCGCGGCACGGACGGCAGCCTCGTCCGCCAGCCGGAAGCCGAAGTGGTTCGTGCGAGGAAGCTCTCCGGCGATCGGCTTCCCTTGCGAGAGCGCAAGCTCGGACCCGTCGTCCGATCCGAGGATCACATGCGCTGGACCGTCGGATGCGACGGTTACACGTCGGCGCGGTCCGGCATCAAGCTGCGCCGGCGGGCAAACGCGGTAGCCGCCGCGAGGGCGGCGAACCCGATGACGAGCAGGAGCGAGGCGCGCGGGTTGATCTGCGTGAGGCGGCCTGCTCCCGCGGCGCCGATTGCAAGCCCGGCGGCTTGGCTTGTCGTGAGCCAGGTGAAGGCTTCGGTCGCGCGGTCCGCCGGCGCCACGTGGTCCAGGAGTTCGAACACGGCCACGTTCAGCAGGCCGACGCCCGCTCCGGCGAACATCAGAATTCCGGCGATCAGACCGACGGACTGCGTGAGGAGGGTGAGCGGTAGCACGAGGGCGACGAGGACCGAGCCGGCTACATAGCGAGATCCCGCGCTCGGTAGTGACCGACGGCTGCCCGACCACAGCGAGAGCGTGATGCTCCCGACGGCGCAGGCGGCCAGCGGTAGCGCTCCGAGCTCCGCTGTCCCCGTCGATGCCGCGACGGCGGTCACGGCGACCTCGAGAGCTCCGAGCGATCCACCGATCGCCAGGTCACCAGCGACGATTGTGCGTAAGCCGGCACTCTCGCGCAAGACTCCCCAGACGCGGTGCGCGGCCTGCCGACGCCTTGCGGCCGCGTACGGGCGGTTGCGGGCTGAGAGAAGCCAGGACGCACCAGCTGCTCCCACCACGAGCGTCGCCAGCGCCACGTTGGGAGATGCGAGCAGGGCGAGCGCCCCCGTGAAAGCGGGGCTTGCGATCTGCGCGGCGTCCGCGATGGCGGCGTTGAGCGCGTGTCCGACGCCGGCGAGCTCGGGGCCGGCGACCGATGTCCACATCGAGCGGGCGGTCGCGATGATCGGAGGCGCACACGCGCCGGCGAGCCCGGCACCGGGAAACAGGAGCAACGGCCTCTGGCCGCCAGAGCAACCGATCAGCAGAACAGTGGCGCCCAACAGGTGACCGGTCGCCAGATAACCCAGCGCACCAGGCCCGTGGCGGTCGATCAAGCGTCCGCGGACGGGCGCGAGCAGTCCCGAGCCCACTGAAAACGCGGCGACGGCTACGCCCGCGGTCGCGAACGAGTGCGTCGCGCTGTGGACCGCCAAGATCATGGCGAGCCCGTAGCCGCTGAAGGACAGCCATCCCAGGCCGCACGCGAGCGCCAGCGAGGGGGCTTGATCGCGCGCCAGCAGCGCGCGATAAGAGGTGAACATGAAGTGACTCCTGACCGGTCCGACTACTCGTCGGCCGTTTGCGTGACGCGAGGGCTCGGGCAGCTCTACGCAGAGCTGCGTGTCACGAGCTCTACGGCGGCGTCAGGCAAAAGCGAGTCAGCACAGTGCGCGAGAGCTTACGCCAGGAGTCCAAGCTTCTACTGTGTCCACCATGGTCAAGCGCGAAGCTGCGTGCAGTTGCGGGCAACTTAAACTCGCCGTGGAGGGGGAGCCGGTGCGCGTCTCGGTGTGTCACTGTCGCGCGTGCCAGCGCCGGACCGGAAGCGCATTCGGCCTCCAGGCGCGCTTTGCGCGCGACCAGGTGCAGATCAGCGGGCGAACGCGCGAGTTCGCCCGGACCTCCGACGAGGGCGATCCAAGGACATTCGGCTTCTGTCCTGATTGCGGCGCGACCGTGTACTACGTCCTCAGCGCGGCACCGGACGTAATCGCGATTCCCGTCGGGGCGTTTGCCGATTCTGATTTTCCACCGCCGAAGTTCTCAGTCTGGGAGTCGCGCAAGCACGAGTGGGTGACGCTGCCATCAGACGTCGAGCATTACGCGTGAGCCGATGCGCTGCGACGTAGCGCTGCATCACTGAGCGCCAACTGGCCCCACCGGTCACGTTCTGCCGCCGGCATCCGTCATAGGGATAGAACCCGAAATGCGGAGGCCTCTGATGGCAGCAGTAACCCCTGAACGGTCCTTTCTGGCGACGCGCCGCGGCAAGCTCACGCTGGCTCTGCTGTGCGCCGTCGCGTTCCTCGACTTCGTCGACGCGTCGATCGTCAACGTCGCGCTTCCTTCGATCCGGCGCGACCTGCACTTCTCGGTGCAGGGCCTGCAGTGGATCCCGAGCGCCTACCTGCTCACCTATGGCGGGTTCATGCTCCTCGGCGGGCGGGCCGCCGACCTGCTCGGCCGCCGCCGGGTGCTCGTCGCCGGCACGTTGCTGATCGGGCTCTCATCGTTGATCGGTGGCTTTGCGGGCAGCTCGGGCGTCCTCGTCGGCGCTCGCCTCGCGCAGGGCCTTGGCGCGGCGATGACGCTCCCGGCCGCGCTTTCGATCCTCACCACGACCTTCAAGGAGGGGAAGGATCGGCACACGGCGCTCGGGGTCTGGGGAGGCGTTGGGGGACTCGCTTCGGCCGCGGGTGTGCTCCTCGGCGGGCTACTGACAGAAGGGCCCGGCTGGCGCTGGGTGATGTTCGTCAACCCGCTGGCGTGCGTGCTCGTGCTCGGCGGGATCTTCCGGCTGATCGGCGGTGAGCGCCGCCGCGCGCAGCTCGCGAACTTCGACATCCTCGGCGCGATCCTCGCCACGAGCGGGATGCTGCTGCTCGTCTACACGCTGGTCAAGGCACCGACCGTCGGCTGGGGCAGCGCCCGCACGATCGGCGAGCTCGGCGCTGGGCTCGCGCTGCTGGCGGGATTCGTGATCAACGAGCTGCGCCACCGCAACCCGATCGCGCCGCTCTCGATCTTTCGCATCAACGGCCTCGGGTTCTCCGACGCGACGCAGCTGATCGCCTTCGCCGGGTTCGTCGCGATGTTCTTCTTCCTGACCATCT
>Ga0102924_1003834_pt1 | contig 15553 bp, 17 predicted proteins | sample PaiPotPPM11metaG_FD_80116 | JGI IMG/M metagenome (GOLD analysis project Ga0102924, IMG submission 80116) | Iron sulfur acid spring bacterial and archeal communities from Banff, Canada, to study Microbial Dark Matter (Phase II) - Paint Pots PPM... ... | reverse complement strand
GTCCAGCCAGCTCGCGCAAGTGGCCCGCGACGTCCGCGGCGCCGTCATCCCCGCGTCCGGTCACAACATCGAGCTGGAGAACCCGGCCGCCCTGGCCCAGGCATACCTTGACTTCTTCGCTGGCAGCTGATTTGCCCGCGTTTACACCCATATTCGCAGGTCCTGACACGCTGTTGACCGCGCTCGAGCAGAGCCCGCCTTGGTGCGGGAGTTCCGCGAGGACCTCACCGGGTACGACCACCTAAAGCAGCTGCTGTCCGTCGCCTGGGTGCATTTCATCCCCGGCCAGTTCCGGTTCGGCCAGCCCGACAACGACGCAGCGGCGCGGCTGGTCACCAGCGGCATCAGCTGGCGGCACGCCTGCGTACCGTGCGTTCCGCACGAGGGACACGGTCCTGGCCCCCGCTGAGCACCCGCATAGCCGACGTCGCACGCGAACAGGCCGGGCCCGGAGCGGATTCATCGGAAGCAGCCACGCCAGCCAGTACGCGCTGGAGCAGCGATCCCGTGGCTGGGACGCGTCCAGCCAGACGCACTAGGTATAAGGAGAAACCGATGACCAGGGCATTTGTCCGTCAGCGCGCTCCACGGCGTACTCGGATGCTGCTGGTGCTGCCGGCTGCCGCCGCAGCCGCGGCGGCGCTGGCCGCGTGCGGCAGCTCGTCGAGCACCGCCCATGCTTCTGGCGGCAGCGCCGCCCCCGCCGCGACGGCCGCGGCCGGCCTGAAGACCGCGAAGATCGGCGGCATGACGTTGCTCACCAACGCCAAGGGCTTCACCGTCTACTCCTTCGCCCCCGACACGTCCACCAAGTCAAACTGCAACGGAGCGTGCGCCCAGGCCTGGCCGCCGGTGAAGCCCGCGACCGCATCCACGATCAAGGCCCCGTTCTCGACGATCAAGCGATCCGACGGCGCGACACAGCTCACCTTCCACGGGCATCCGCTGTACACCTTCACCGGCGACACGTCCCCCGGGCAGGCCAAGGGCAACGGCGTCAACGCGTTCGGCGGACTGTGGCACGAAGCCCCCGCCTCCGGCAGCGCGGCGCCAGCCAGCCATTCCTCGTCTGGCACCGGCGGATACTGACCAGGCGCACCACGACACAACGGACGGACGACATCATGACATCGCGGGAAACATCAGCTCGCGGGGGAACAATCACGGCAGCCGCGCGAGCCGTACTGGACCACACGGAGCCATCGGGGCTTGACTGGCGAAGAGTCATCCTGCGCGTGGCGGGCTCGGGCCTGCTCATCGCCACCGCGGCGATCCACCTGGACCTGTACATAACCGGCTACCGGACGATCCCGACGATCGGCTGGCTGTTCCTGCTGCAGGTGATCGCCGCCTTCGCCCTCGGGCTGGCCGTGCTGGCCATTCCCGGCCGGCTCATCATCCTCAGCCGGCTGGCGGCCGCGGGAGGAGCGCTCTTCGCCCTCGCTACCCTCGGGGGCTACCTGCTCACGGTCTCCATCGGGCTGTTCGGATTCAAGGAGGTCCGCACGACGGCGGGCATCGTCGCGGGCGTGGTGGAGGTGGCGGCCTTCGTGGTGCTAGCCGCGCTCACGCTGGCTCCCGCCCCGGCTGACGCCGCGCCAAAGGCCCCGGCCCGCGGCGCGGCAGCGGCCGCGGCCAGGTTCGTCGCTCAGATCCCGGCACCGGTCGGCAGAGCGGCCGCGATGACCGCCGGAGGGCTGGCGGTCGCCGCCCTGGTGCTGCTCGGAGTGGGGGTCGCCGCGGCCACGCCGCCAGCACCGGCGCCCGCTGGCCCCAGCGCTGGAGCCGCCGCTGGCCTGAAGACCACGACGATCGGCGGGAAGGTCGTACTGACCAACGCCAAGGGCTTCACGGTCTACTCGTTCGCCCCGGACACGCCGACCAAGTCGAAGTGCTACGGAGGCTGCGCGGCCTACTGGCCTCCGGTCACCGGCACCACCACGGCCGGCTCGGGGCTGCCCGGCAAGGTCGGCACGATCACCCGCTCCGACGGCTCTCACCAGCTCACCTACAACGGCCATCCGCTGTACACCTACATCGGCGACTCGGCTCCGGGCCAGGCCAGGGGCAACAACCTCAACCTGAACGGCGGACTCTGGCACGAAGTGCCCGCCGCCCCCTGACAGCGCCGCACCTTTGACCTGCCGGTTGACGGGAGCCCCATCGCGGCCAGGCCTCGACTGCCCGAGCAGCGACGTCAGCCCACCTCACCTGCATAAGTACCGGTCACGGGCTTCCTCCGGAATCAATCAGAGGTCCTGTTTCGTGCCGTATGATGCCCTTTCGTTCGCGGTGATCGTGCGGGCAGGCACGTCGCGGCCAACGGCGGGCCAGGCCGCCCGACGGCAAGCCGCTCCGGCCCGCACCCACTCCCCCCGCCCACAGGACCGGCCCAGAGCCGACCAAGCGCTGGCTGATCCCAACCACCGAGGACGCTGGGACACATATCGCTGAATATCGCCGAACAGATGTAGCCAGTCAGGACGAGGCTCTACAGATCGCCCGGTTCGGTGCACCTTTGTGGAGGGGCGAGCTCGGGTAGCTGTGGAACCGTCTTCGGGGAGACGGTGAGACGGGCAGCCGCGGCGCCTAGCTCCTCCGTCCTTCTCCCGCCCCGTTAGGACGGCCGCTCCACGCCTGGCGGCTGGATCAGGCGCTCGCCGGCGAGCTGCAGCAGTGCTGCCGCGGCGGCGGTGAGGCGGCGACGGCGCAGGACCACGGAGTTGAGCGACCAGCGGAAGTCGTGCTCGCGGACCTTGGCGGCGTGCAGGTCGCGGTACGGGGCGATGGCGTAGTCGGGGAGGATGGCGACGCCGACGCCGGCGCGGACGAAGGCGACGGCGGCGTCGATGCCGCCGACCTCCGCGGCGATGGCGCGGCGCATTCCGTAGGCGGCGAAGACGCCGTCGGCGACGGTGCGCATGGCGAAGCCTGGCGGCAGGTCGATGAACGTCTCGCGCTCCAGCTCGCGGATCGCCACGGTCGGCCGCCCGGCGAGCGGGTGGCCGGCCGGGACCGCGAGCAGCTGGGGGACGCGCAGCAGCTCACGGGCGGCGTACTCGCGGGGCAGCGGGCGGAAGAGCCGGCGAACGCCACGTCGAGGTCGTAAGCGGACAGGGCAGTGAGCATCCCGGCGGAGCCGGCGGTCGCGTCGCGCAACTGGAGCTCCACGCCGGGGTGGCGGTCGCGGAAGTCCCTGGCGAGCCCGGGCAGGTCCATCAGGCCGAGGTCAGACAGCATGCCGATGCGCAGCGTGCCGCGCAGGCCGCGGCTCACCCCCGCGACCGCGTCGCGGGCGGCCAGGGCCGCGTCCAGGACGGCCTGCGCCTCGGGGAGCAGCGCCCCCCCGGCCTCGGTCAGCTGGACACGACGGGCGTTGCGCTCGAGTAGCACGACGTGCAGGTCCTTCTCCAGCGTCGTGATCGCGGCCGATACGGCGCTCTGGACCACGTGGAGCCGCTGCGCGGCGCGGGTGAAGCTCCGCTCTCTCGCGACCGCGACGAAGTATTCCAGCTGGCGCAGATCCATGGCGCTCCCGTGCCCGGCGTGACGCCCGGTGAATCAGCATCGGTGATGGACCGATCAAAACTAGTCGTTTGTCTTGATGCTAGCGGCCGGCCAGGCTGAAAGCGCCGCCACCGCCCGGCGGGCGCGAGGGCGCCCCCGGGGCCAGCACCCGCCAGGGCCCCTGTGGCGGGGCCTGTACCGGCTTGTGCTGACTGCCGTAAGAGGGGCCGCCGTACCCGGCGCCGTGCGAACACGGAAAGGACCGATCATGAACGTCGCACTCCTCGGCCCGGGGCGGATGGGCCGCGTGCTCGCCTCCCACGTCAACGAAAGCATGACCTCGCCGTATGGAACCGCTCGCCCGCCGCCACCGGCGGCAGGGCCGCCGCCGGGGCGCGTCTGGCGCCCTCGCCAGGCGAGGCCGCCGAGAGAGCGGGCGGACCCGGAGCGACTGCGGATCTACGACAGCGCGGCGAAGGCCGCCGCAGGCCGCGGAGTCCGTGCCGTTCCGGGGCCGAACGTCGACCTTCCCGCCGCCCGCTGGCACGGCCAGCCCCCGCCCGTCCCGTTCACGCGAGAAAGGAAGAAGCCCGTGTCCGTCACTGACGACGTGCAGCGCCGCTCCGCCCACATCCACTGGCCCGCTAACGCCAACCCCGACCAGGCTGACCTGTGCGCCCATAACGACATCGTCATCAGCGTGCCCGCCGAGGCCATCTGGGACCGCCTGGTCCGCGCGGCCGACTGGCCGCGCTGGTACTCCAACGCGGCAGGCGTCACTGTCAACGACGCCGGTGGGATCCTGGCCCCCGGCGTCACCTTCGACTGGGTCACCTTCGGCGCGCCCATCCACAGCACGGTCCACGAGTTCGAGCCGGCCAGCCGGATCGGCTGGTACGGCACCACGGACCAGTGGCTGGCTTACCACACCTGGCTGCTCCTGCCGCGCCCGGACGGCAGCACCTATGTCGTCATGGAAGAGACCGGCAACGGCGCCGCCCCGCGCAGACTCGCCTCGGCCAACCCCGGCCACATGCACCGCGGCCACGACCTGTGGAACACCAGCCTGAAGTTCCTCTGCGAGTCCTGACCGTCGGGGGATGCCCTCTGGTCCCGGCATCCCCCGATTCCGCTTGCGGAGCGCGCAGTCGCGGGCAGATCACCCAGATCTGCACCCGCAATAAGGCATGCCTGACGGCACCGAACACAGCCAGAGCGGCGGGAGTGTGCGCTCCCTTGATCATGGAGCTCCGTTACGCTCAAGTTGCGAGGGCGGGTTTCGTGGGGTCCAGTAGCCGGGCGGCGGCTGAGTGTCTTCCAGCCTACCTGTACGCCGTCGTCGTCTGCGTGAGGAATTGTGCCTGAGCGGACGGTATAGCCTGCGGCTAGAAGGTAAATCCCGCGCACAAGGCAGCGATGGTTGGGTTGGCCGCGGTTCCCCCGATGCAGAAGATCCCCACGAAGATGGCTGCGATCCAACTACATCCGCCCCATATGAGGCAGGCGATCACTGCGGCAGCGCCAATTCCTATTAGTACTCCGATGAGAATCCACTGCCAGGTGGCGAGCGGAGAGTGCGGCGACTGCCCGAAATTATTGTCTACCGTGACCTGGTTTCCGAACTCTGCCAGGCGATTCTCGAGCTGAATGTAAAGGTCATCGAGGCCGCCGCCGCTGACGTGCCCGGCCATCTCATCCCAAAGGTCACTGATCTCCTGGGCATCAGCGGCGGAGATATCGGCGCGTTGCAGGCCCATGCGGAACCGTGCCCGGCCATCGTCGAGCGAACCCTGAACGCGGCCTCTGACACCCTCGAACCGCTGGAGGAACTGTGCATGCCCAGGGGAAGCTCGTTGCTCTCTGACCAGGGTCGCTGCCTGGGTCGTGGCTCGCACAGCGGCCTGGAGGTCGGCTATTGCCGCTGTTCTGGCCATGTCGCCAGCATTCAGGCTAAGAGCCGACGCCCTTTCGTGGGCCCGAAGCTGGATGGTGGAGGAGGCCATCATTTGAACTGCATGCTGCACATGGTGAAGAACGTCCTCTAATCCTGCCTGCTGAATGAGACGTTCTGCTTGCTGCTGGCTGCCAGGCATCCCCGCTCCCCCGGCTTGTCCCCTTGGCAAGACGCTTTAATGCGCCATGCTGACTGATAGCATCGTCGCTTACTCGTCAAGGGCTGTCAAGCAATGCCCGATGGCCAGTTTCCGGATAGCAATGCCAGGCGGCGTCCGCGTCATTACGCTCGTGATACCCGAGCTCGTCTTTCTATAGCGGGGCAGCCGGGCCTCAATGTGCAGGCGAGGCCACGGATCCACCTGAGGCGCCGCTGCCGAAAGTAAGGCCGCGGTTCGAATGAGGACTCGCCAGCGCGATTCCAAGATAAGCCGACCCTCAAGTTGCCGCTGATGTCCAACGGACTCTTCGCGAAGTACGGGAGGTGGCACGCTCGCCGCCCAGGGAACCGCCGAGCATCTGGAGCGGCCGGCTGCAGACACGGGCAGCGCCGAATCCCATCTGAAGCGCTGCCGCAAGCGCCTCATCATCAACGTCGGCCGCCAGCGGCGGGCGGAGCTCCTGGAAGCAAATCAGGATCCTTGTCCCCGCCGACTCGGGTGGCCATCGGCGAGATAACCGGCTGTCGAGGATCCCGGCGACGGCTCACGACTCCCTGACTGCAGCATGAGCAGATGGGCGGTCTGTGCTCGGGAGTGGCCGCGGTGCGAAGGGCACGTGCCTGTCACGGGAGCCCTTGCCGTGGTAGGAAATTCGTGTGAGGGTCACCAGCACGGTTGCCGAATATCTGGCGCTGGCGAGGATCGAGGACGACGCGAGCCGTCTGACGGCGTGGACGGCCGACTATGAAGCGGCCCACCGCGACGTGTTCGACATCTACTACCGCTCCTACAGTGACCCGCGCCGCCGGATCGACGCCGTCGCCGATGTCGCCAGGATCGCACCGCTGGTGCGGGAGCGGGAGGCCAGGGCTGAGGCGCTTGCGAGGCAGGCAGAGCAGGAGTTCAGAGCCCGGGGATTGCTGGAGGAACTCGACGTTGTCCTCCTGGTCGGGAATCGCACCGCCAACGGGTGGATCGCCGAGTTCCGCGGCCGGTGGACTCTGTTCGTGGCGCTGGAGTTGCTGGGCGCCGCGCCCTATGACGGCGTCCTGGTCTCCCATGAGGCGCTGCACCTGGCGCATGTGCATCTTGGTGCGGCGACCTGGCCGGAAGACATCGGAACCCATCTCGTCCAGGAGGGTGTGGCGACCGCCGCCTCGCGGGAGCTGCATCCCGGCCTGTCCGACAGCGGTTACCTGTGGACCGACGACCAGCACGACTCATGGGTAGATGAGTGCCGTGAGGCCCAAAAAGCCCTGACCGCGCTGGTGCTCGACGAGATGGCCACCCCCGCGGAGGCGCCCCACGTCAAGGGCCTGTTCGCACCAGGCTGCCAGGCCTCGGGACTCCCTGCGCGGTCCGGCTACTGGCTCGCAGAACTCCTGGCGCAGGACTGGCTGTCCCAGCACAGCCTCCGGGACGTGCTGGGCTGGGATCACGCAGAGGCTACCAGCCGGGCCTCCGCCGACCTGCGCAACCGACTGAAGTGACAACCCCGCCAGCGGCGGTCAGGCGGCACCCATCCTGCTCGTCGGCATAGGCGGACTAGCTGGGGACCAGAGCACTCTGGCGACCCGGCAATCGCATGGCATCCAGCCCCGCGCTGGAGACACGGTTTGAGGCTGACCGCTGACCGAATTTGCGGTGCGCTACTCGCTAGGGGTTGCCGGACGTCCCTCCTGATGGCTATGGGCGACGAGATGTGCTTGAGCGATGGGTACGAAGATGATCTGTCACGCTCGCCGTGACGGCTCCTGCCCAGGCTGGCCTGAGGCCGGGGTCCTGGCCTGGTGCGGGTTGCCGGTCGGCCCAGCAGTGCATGGGTGCCCCGTCCCAGTGCTGCGGCTTGAGCTGGCCGAAGTCGCTCAGGCCGAGATGGCGCGCTACGGCCTGCGAGGAGGCGTTCTGCTCGTGTATCCAGGCCACCACGGGCAAGTCCGGTTCAGCCGCCGCTGCCTCGCGCTGGGCGGCGCGGGCGAGCTCGGTGGCGTAGCCGCGTCCCCAGCAACTCGGGTGCAAGGCAGCCACGTCGCCAGATGTCATGGCCCGAAGATCGAGGCGGTCCGTCAGGAGGTGGCCGGGCCCCCGGGTGCCGGTCATGATGTGAGCGTAATCGTGCCGCCCATGATGCTCCGATCCTTCAGACCAGCGCCGCGCCTGGCTTCAAGATCATCGAGGCGCGCACCGGGTGGCCGTGGCAGGCAGCAGACCTGCGCCGCCATCTGAGCCGACCGAGAGCCGATGGTCACAGCCACAATCTCGTCGGCCCGGTTCGGGCTTGCGCACGCGATCGCTGGTGGTCACCCCGTAGGTGACCTGGCTGACGTGCCCGCTGGTGAATATCACCACGCCAAGAGAATCAGGAACCCAGGCGGTGACAACGGCGAAGAGCGCCTGCAAGCCTGTCGCGATGGCCGTTAACCGAGGTCGTGCTCCCGCGCGCTGGCCTGAACGAGCCAGTCAGCCATTCGTCCCCTTCCGCTGAGGCTGCCAGTTGTCTACGGACCGCCTGGTTAGCGGACCCGGGCTCGCAGGAATCTCCCGGTCTGCTCGGTGGCCTCGGCCGCCTCCGGGGTGCCGAGCAGGAGCGGGTAGACGTGGGGCAGACCCTCGCCGATCTGCAGGGTGACGTCGACTCCGGCTTCGGCTGCTGCTCTGGCCAGCCGTTCGGAATCGCTGAGCAGCAGGTCGGCCGTGCCGACCTGGATCAGCAGCGGCGGGAGCCCGGCCAGCGAGGCGAACAGCGGCGACGCGAGCGGCGTCCTGGGGTCGGCCCCGGCCAGGTAGTCGGCGGCGAACTGAGCGAGCATGGCGGGGGTGGAGATCGGATCCTGGCTGGCGCGCTCGGTCATCGAGGCGCCCGAGCCGGTCAGGTCCACCGTCGGGGACATCAGCGCGGCGGCCGCGGGCAGCACCTCCCCGGCGTCGCGCGTGGCCACGAGCAGGGCCATGGCGAGCCCTCCGCCAGCCGAGTCGCCGGCCACCGCTAGTGATCGCGCGCTCAGGCCCTGACTGGCGCGGAGCCAGCGCCAGGCGGCCAGGACATCGTTGATGGCGGCAGGGAAGGGATGCTCGGGGGCCAGGCGGTATTCGGGAAACAGCACCCGCATCCCGCTGGCCCGTCCGAGCCGGGCCGCCAGTTCGCCGTCACTGCGCAGCGACCCGAGCTCGTAACCTCCGCCGTGCAGGAACAACAGGACCCGGTCCGCGGCCGCGCCGGGGGCGGCCAGCCAGTGGGCTGGCACCCCGCCCGCGGTCACCTCCGTCACCAGCACGTCGTCAGGCACCGGATAAAGCCGGTCCCCCGGAGTGAAGGCAGCGCGGAACTCTGCCAGCGTCGGCGGAGCCTGGCCGGCGCCGGCCTTCTGCCGATCCCTGAGGACGTCGATCGCGTCCTGCATGGCCTGGCTCGGCATGTCGGCATCTCCTTCGGCGTGGCCTGCCACTTCGTCCCAAGGCGTCCCCGCGCGGCACACGCCGACGAGGCGACGCCCCTGACTAGGTAACCAGTGACGGTCTCCTGGTCCGGGAACACCTCGACCACACCGCGTCGTCGTCGATCACCGTGCCGAAGTTCCTGATCATGTCGACATCGCCCTCGGCGAGACCCAGCATCCGCTCGATGCTGGTTAGCCGGGGATCCGCACAAGTGACGATTGCGATCTTGGGCGCTGGCGGCTTTCCGCGGCTGGAATCGTAGTCTTGGGCGATGGTCGCATTGGCGCTCAGCGCCTCGTCGATGATGCTCATGGCCCCTCCGCCTCGGGCGTGGGCTGGCCCTCGTCTCAGAGTCACGCTCGGGGTCAGGCCGCCCGCACCCGGGTAAGTCCCTGGCCTCGGTGACGCTCTAACAGCCGCGACAGCAACATGCCGCTCCGGCCGACCTTTCGAAATCTGGGCTGGCCGCAGCTTTGCGGCAGGAACCTGTCGAGACGCCAGCCCCGACTCCGTCTCAGCATCGGATCGGCAAGACAACTATCGGAGGATAGATTTCGTGGCACACATTCAACGTTTCGATCACGTCGGCATCACCGTCGCGGACCTCGCCTCGGCCACGGCGTTCTTTGTCGGACTGGGTCTCGAGGTCGAGGGCACGGGATCCGTGGAGGGCGAGTTCGTGGAGACCGTCTGCGGTATCCCGGGCGCGCACTGTGAGATCGCAATGCTGCGGCCGCCCGACGGAGGGTCCCGGCTGGAGCTCTCGAGCTTCGTCACGCCCGACCACGTGCCCGGATCGCCCACAGCGATGGCCAACGAGCTTGGCCTGCGCAACGTGTCATTCGAGGTCGGCAACCTCGAGGCGGTCGTCGACGAGTTGGCTATGGACGGGTACGGGCTCGTCGGCGGCATCGGCGAGTACGAGAACAGCGTGCGGATGGCCTACGTTCGCGGCCCTGAAGGGATTATCGTGTCCCTGTTCGAGCAGATCGGCTGACCCGCGCGCGCGTTGCCCGCGTGGGTCAATCCGCCGCCTCTGCCCGTCACCCATCGCTGGCGCGCTCTGGACGTTCCTATTGGGCGGATCCGCACGGGCCGCCCGAGCGGCCCAGGCCGCCGATCTCAGCGGCCTAGACTGCTGAGATGACACGGACGGATACTGCCTCGCGAGTGATCGCCGCCCCGCCGGATCGTGTGTACGAAGCCCTCGTCGGTCCTGAGGCGCTGACAGCCTGGCTACCACCCGACGGGATGAGCGGCAGATTCGAGCGATTCGACGCCCGGCCAGGCGGGTCTTACCGGCTCGTGCTGACCTACGCGGACCCCACGACTACACGCGGCAAGGCAACCGCGGACTCGGACATCGTCGAAGCCCGCTTTGTCGACCTCGTTCCTGGTGTGCGAGTCGTGCAGGCTGTCGACTTCGTCTCCGACGATCCCGCCAACGCTGGCACCATGACCATGGCCTGGGAGCTCACCGCGGTCGACGCCGGGACGCGCGTCGACATCAGGGCCGATGACGTTCCCGCCGGTATCTCCCCGGAAGATCACGCCGCCGGACTCAGCTCCTCACTGGCCAACCTGGCCACCTACCTCGAGCGGTAACGCACGCGGCACGGGCACGCTCCAGCCGGGTCGCCTCAACCTCTCGGATAGAGTCCGCACCCCTGGAGGTCCGTCCGCATGACAAGTCACCTTGCGAACGTCTGTGTAATAACCAAAGCCATGGACGTGGCGGTCGCCGTATGAGCGGCGGCACCTACTTGCTGGGCGGCCACCGGGTCCACCGCGTGGGCTTCGGCGCCATGCAGCTGCCCGGTCGCCGCGCGTTCGGGCCACCACCCGACCGTCAGCAAGCGTTGGACGTCCTCCGCTACGCGGTGGCAGAGGGCGTGGACCACATCGATACCGCCCAGTTCTACGGGCCTGCTGTTGCGAATGAGCTGATCCACGCCGCGCTCCACCCCTACCCGAAGGGGCTGGTTCTGGTATCGAAAGTAGGGGCCCGGCGCGACGACTCCGGCGGCATACACGAGGCGCAACGCCCGGAGCAGCTGCGGGCAGGGTACTGGCCAACCTCGACTCCTTGCGGCTCGACCAAGTACCCGTGGTCAACCTCCGTCGCCATCCCGAAGCTGGGGTCCCCGTTGACGAACAGGTAGCCGCCATGGTGGCCATGCGCGACGAGGGCCTGATCGGAGCGGTCGGACTGAGTAACGTCACTGCCGCGGAGTACGAGACGGCCAAGGCTATTACTGAGGTGGCCTGCGTCCAGAACGCGTACAACCTGGCCGACCGATCCGACCAGGCTCTGCTGGACGCCTGCGCGGCTGACGGGGTCCCATATGTGCCGTTCTTCCCGCTCGGCTCCGCGTTCCGCCCCGGCAATCCGGTGCTGACAGCTCCGGCCGTCGTCGCCACCGCCAACCGGCTCGGAGCCACGACGGCCCAGGTGGCCCTGGCCTGGCTGCTGCGGCAGCCTCCGAACCTGCTGCTGATTCCTGGTACCTCCTCGCTGACTCACCTTCGGGAGAACCTCGCGGCGGCCGAGCTGGAACTCGACGCCCAAGCCATGGACGACATCGGATGAGCTCCATGAGCTGGTGGTGCGGTGGCGCTCATGAGTCCGGGCGCGGAAACCGCCAGCGGCCGTCCGCGTACCTTCGGCCCTACCGAGGTCTTCCCGCGTGTTCCCGGCATCCGGCAGACTTCGAGAGGATCGGCGGTCTGGAGGTGGTCCCGGTGACGTTGTCTCCGCTGGCGGAGCGTCGATGAGTGGCGTGCCGTCGGGAACTGTCACGCTGCTGTTCACTGACGTAGAGGGTTCAACGCGGTTGTGGGACGCCGAGCGGGACGCGATGGCGATTGCCCTGCGCCGCCACGACGAGATCCTGCGCGGCGCGATCGAACAGGTCGGTGGCTACGTTTTCAAGACCGTCGGCGACTCGTTCTGCGCGGCGTTCTCCGCCGCCCGTTCTGGGCTCGACGCGGCACTGGGCGCGCAGCGGAACCTGGCTGCGCAGTCATGGCCGACCAGCCGGCCGATCGTGGTGCGGATGGGCCTGCATGCCGGGGTCTGCGAGGAGCGCGACGGAGACTATTTCGGGCCGGCGGTGAACCGGGCCGCGCGGCTGCTGGCGGTCGCCAGCGGCGGCGAGATAGTGGTCTCCGGGGTGACGGCGGAACTGCTGTCTGATGAGCTGCCCGAGGGCGTAGGGCTGCGAGAGCTGGGGACGCGCCAGCTGAAGGACCTCAGCCGGCCGGAGCGGATCTACCAGGTCGAGGCGGCGTTCCTGGCCGGGCGGATGGCCGTCCCCGTTGCGGAGCAGCCACGCACGCTGGCCGACCTTGAGCCGCTACTCGCTGGCCTGCCCACGGCTGCCGTGGCGGAGGTGCCGGACGTGGCGCGCATTGAGTGCGGTTCCGGCACCGCCAGGCGGGACAGCTCCTGGGTGGTGCCCCGTTGCCTGGAGATCGACATCGGCAGCGGCTCGGTCCGGCTCGACTTCCGGCAGGCCGTGATCGCCGCGCCGGAGATGCGCATCAACGCCCGGATCGCCGGCGGCAGCCTGAAGATCATCACCCGGCCCGGCATCATAGTGGACGCCGACGAGGTGACCGTGAGCAGCGGCAGCGTCAAGGTGGCAGCCCCGCAGGCCGGGCCTGGCCCCGTGGAGTTGCGCGTGAAGGTCTCCGGCCGGGTCGGCAGCGGCTCGCTCTCCGCCCGGCCCGCCCGCAGCACTGGCTGGTGGCGGGCGCTGTGGCGGCGGGTGCTACGCCGGCTGGCCGGGGACAGCCAGCCGGCACAGCCCGCAGCACCGCCGTGACCGGCGCGGGCTAGGAATCGGGGGCGTCGGCCGTGCCGGGGCCCTCGGCTTCGGCGTCCTCGGCGCCCGGGTCGTGGAGGGGCACCCGCGGCAGGGCGTAGAGCCGGTCCGGGCCGAGGTTCTGGGCGTCGGCCAGGACTACGTCCTGCTGCGCCTTCATCTTCTCGGCTGTCTGCTTGGCCAGCTCCGACGCCAGCCCGCCGAGCTGCCGGACCCCGGTGTCGTCCACTAGCACATGGCTTGTGGACAGGATCACGATGCCCTCGACCTGGCCGGACGGTCCCTCCGGTGGAGACAGTGCCTGCGGTCCGGACAGCGCCGCTCCCACCACGGCCGCGTCAAACGGGTTCGCCGGATGCCGGGTCGCCGTGTTGCGCTCGCGGACCACCCACTTGTGGTAGCTCAGCACCTCGCCTTGCAGCGGCAGGCTCGTCACGTCGTCGGCTGTCAGCCCGAAGCGCTGGCCCGTGGCGAAGCACCGGGCATAGGCGACGAGCGCGGCCGACCACAGCGCCACGGGTACCACCGGGTCGCGTTCTTCCTCAGGCCTGGCCAGCTCCGTCAGCAGCCGCTTGCAGCTTTCCATGACGAACTGGAGATCCTGGATGATGACTGCCTGGTCGGCGAGAACCTGCGCCGACGGGATATCCAGAGCCACCGTCAGGGGCGAGTTCGCCGGTACTGCCGGGTTCGTGTCGCCCATTACCCCTCATTCTGCCGACCGTCTCCAGCCCTGCATTGTGACCGTGCCACGGGCGGACCGGCCCGCAGGTCTCACCAAGCGACAGGCTCGTACCCGGCCGCGGCTGACCGTACTCGTGGTCCTGATTCGGGGCATGCAGGTCTGGTCAGCGTTAGCCGAGCACTTCGTCCAGCCAGTCGAACATGACGCGGTGCTTGAGACTGAAGTTGTCGAGTTGCCCGGGCTGCGTAGGCAGGTCACTGAGCGCGTGCCGGCGACTACCCGGGACGGGACGCCGGTCTGCCGGCCTGTTCCGGGAGATCGCTTCGGCTACTGCCCGGCTGATGGGATGTAGCGAACGGGATGGCGACATCGCAGATCTGCTGGCCGGCCGGCGCGAAGAGCGGTTCGGCCTCTGGCCGGTAGACCTCTCTGGGTGCTCCGGCGCGCCTGCGGCCGGGAGCGGCTGCCCAGCGCGCCAGCCGGTCGTAGATCGACCAGATCGCGGGAATCTCGAAATGTGTCCTGGTTACCGAGATAAAGGCTTCCCGGTGCGCGGGCTCGACCCGCCAGGCCAGCTCGGCCGGGTCCCGGGGTGGATGCCTGACCGGGACGCACACTTCGACCGGGCCGTCGCTGTCGGCGGTGACCATGCCGTGGAAGATCACGAAATGCCCGCCCGCTGCGCCGCCGCACCGCGAAGCATGAGCGGTGAGCCGGGCGGCGGCTTCCCGGGTCCAGGTCAGCTGACCGATGTAAACGTGCCGCTGCTCGGTAAGCACTATCTGCTGCGCCATGTCCCGTTCGTGGACGGCCAACTCCGGGGCGGGCATCTCCGACGCGGCCACGCCTGGCCTGAGGGTGGCCAGGATCTGCCGCTGGGCGGTGAACCGCCTTTCCGTCAAAGCCCAGTGCGCGTCGATGATTTCCGCGGCTTCGGCCTGCGACGCCGACACCACCCTGCCAACCTCCGGCAACGGCATGTCCAGCAGGCGCAGCATGACGATCAGGCGCGCGGTGTAGAGCTGACTCTCGTGATATCTGCGGTAGCCGTTCCGCTGGTCAACAGCTACGGGCCGCAGCAACCCCAGGCGCTCGTACAACCGCAGAGCCTTCAGCGACAGCTGGGACCGGCGGGAGAACTCTCCGATCGTCATCTCCGCTGCCGGACCGCCCACACAAGATATCTACCGCACCGGGAACGCCACGTCGAATACTTCGTCATCTGCCGCGGCGGAGTAGAAATCGGTCCAGTACGTTTCCCGCGGGGCGGCGGCAATCTCCAGGCCCTCGCCCTCGATCCAGTTCTCGATCGCCACGTAGACGTCACCCACCGCGCCGGACTGCACGGTCCGCTTCAGCGCGCGCACGTACGCTTCCCGGTGCGCCGGAATCGTCCGCGTAGCCGCATCATCTGGCGCTGCGCCGTCCGCACGCAAGGGGGTACAGCACTCGACCGCCGTCTCGCCCTCGTTCGGGTTGCCCTCGTAGATCACGATAAAAACCGGCTCGTCGCCGACATGGCCCCGCAGCAAATACGGCTGCTCCGCCGTCCCGGCCGCCATGCTCCCCGCAGTCTTACGCACCCGCGCCATCGCCTCCGGAAGCCACCGCTCCAACGACTGCTGGTCGACCATCCGCTGCTCGGTGACAACGACCTGTGCCGGTACCTCACGCATCCGAACGTCCATGACACACCCTCTCCTGATCCTGCGTACTGACCCGGCCAGGATCCGGCCTGCCCTTAGGGCAGCGTCAAGACCTTTCCCCAACGCAGAATCTCCCTTTCCGCGCGGCACTCGCGATCGTCCAGCACCATGCGCTTGCCGCGCATGGCGGCGGCAATGCGCGCAGGTTGGCAGCGGCACCGTCAGCCCGTCTCACCTGCATCGGCACTGGTCGATCATGAAATAGGGGCCCCGTCGGCTAGTGGTCGGCGTCGGTTAGCTGGGGGGTGCGGGGCCGCACCGGGGACTCCGCTAGCG
>Ga0102924_1003833_pt1 | contig 15554 bp, 12 predicted proteins | sample PaiPotPPM11metaG_FD_80116 | JGI IMG/M metagenome (GOLD analysis project Ga0102924, IMG submission 80116) | Iron sulfur acid spring bacterial and archeal communities from Banff, Canada, to study Microbial Dark Matter (Phase II) - Paint Pots PPM... ... | reverse complement strand
GGTTCACTGATCTCTTTCGGTTCCACTTTTGGCAACAACAGTTGTAAACGCATCGCTGATGTCCTCCCTCTTTTTTCTCCTCTCTATTTTACACCACTTTTACCACTGGACGAACAGTCACGGGAAGTCTTTCCTTACTGGCCAGACAGATCAGGCCGCTGCTTGTATCTATGCCTCATGCGAGTATCGGGGTACAGCCACGGGTGATTGAATTGACTGCCGTCGGTGGGGTAATTCTGATCGGCCTAGCGCTCAATATTCTAGACATCAAGCGCATCAAAGTTGCAAATATGCTGCCCGCGTTGTTGCTGGCACCGCTGATCGTGGCGCTACTCAACGTGCTTGGTATTCCCGTAGATTTTGGTTTGGGTAGGTGACATCTCCCCATGCCCGTGATCAGGCAGGGGCTGCCCGTCCTCGCGAACGGGCATTCCTGCTTCGTTGGGGGTTGCCTGCCCGAGCTTTTGCCCGAGCGGGTCTGACACCCCCTCCACAGGCCGACACCGAGAGCCCCTCGGCCTGAAAAGTAGGGTAAGCTGACGTGCAGACGATGCTGCATGCGAGTTCTTAGAGGCTAATCTTGCTCAAACCCAAAAGTCTCAAAAGCCAATGTGCGACAATTCTCTTTCACCGTGTGCACAACATCCGTCGGCACACCATTGGGAACCTCTGCCTGAATTTCGAGGGTGACCTTGACCTTTGCACCGTTCAAACTGACCAAGTGTTTCACAACTTCATCCATAATTTTCGCTGCATCTCGGCCCATCAGCCGCTCGTTGATCGTGGCCGATCCATAGAAGCGGTGCATTTGTGGTTCTTCGGGTACCGGAAAGAGTTGTACGGGGACAGGTGCAACTGGTGTTGATCCTTGTGCCTGTGGGCTGGTTATGGTGGCCCCACCACGTTCAAGCACTGCTGGAGAAGGCCTTTCCTGGCTCTGAGTAGAGGCCATTGACGGCAAAGACGCTTTAAGCTTTGCTTCTGCTTCCAATGCCTCCGTCTCCATCTGTGCTGATGCGATCTCAGGTTTCACCAGGAAAGAATGTGCATCAAGGACGATGTTGACCGCATGCCCTGCTTGCAAGTTCACATAGCGTTGACGATCTTCATCCCAGCCACTTGCGTATGCAAACGTCTCTTGTGCCCATCTGGTTGATTGTAGCCCATCACGGATAGCATTCAAGAGCACGTCTTGATGTTTCAAGCGTGGTAAATAGACGTATTTGGCGAAATTCTCTACCAGTTCTTTAATATGCACATGGTTCCCGCGCCACAAAGGAGTTTTGTCTAACTCGTGGCGTAAAATGACACCTGCCAGCTGGGTAACCAACAACTCCTGATTTCTCAGGTAGCGACTGGCAGTGGAGGCCAGCAAACCTTGTCCTTGTTGCGGTGAAAGGCGAAACTCTGCCAATTCATTAGATTTTACCTTGGGATCTTGTTGGTCGGGAACTAGCAGCCAACTGTATGCTTCAGGGATCAGCGCCAGAATGCGTGAGTGTGCATCTTTCCGCTTGGTCTCTGCTTGATGGTATTGAAATGCATCGAGATTGAGAGGTTCACGCTCGTCCTCGATTGATTTCCATGCCATATATTGCCGTGTCATTTGTTTCAGTTCATCCATGCGCAAGCGGTCTGCGGCCAGAAAGATGAGGGTGTTCCGATAGTTGCGTGGTGCAGTTCCACGCCAATCAAGTAGCTTGGTTGCCTCTTGCTGAGCAGGAGAATGTTGATCGTTCCTGGCATGTGTATAGTGCGGTTTAATAAGTACTAGGCGCACAGCTGCCTCTTCATCGGCAATGTCCGCTCCCGAGTCTGGGCAGGGATGTACCCAGCCAAAGTCGCCTTTATTATTGCCGTGCAGCTCAGGTTTGAGATAGTCTTTGATGAGTAGTGCGAAGACTTCCTCTTCATCACGTTGTGCCGCTCGATCCTGGGCTATACGTGTGACACTTGGCTGGGTGGTATACCAGTAGCGCCTGTCATTCAAATAGAGATAGGTGGCCTCGTCGGTCAGGCGGCGTAAGGCATCGCCGAAGGTGGCCACGCTCTCGCCCGGTTGAGCACAGCCTAGTTTGATGTGGCTATCGCTGGCACCCTTATTCTGGCTGCCTTCAGTCGGAGCTGAGCCGAAGAAGATTGTGCGTGCAACGCGGCGGCAAGCTGAGAAGCGTCCCAGGTTGGTATTGTTACGATCGAGCAGGACAGGGAGAGCCTGCGGGCCATCAATATCTTTTTCGATCACTGAGCGCCAAGTATCCGGTAGATATTGCATGAGAGCGGCTTGTACATTGGCGTCATCGACCGGGACACTGGCGGGTAAGATAAGCAAGCTGGCATCCTGTCGTTCCCACAGGGTGTGCACAACGCTTGCCATCAGGCGCAGGACGCCACGTGTGCGTTGGAACTTTTCCAGGCTAGACCAGTCGTTATAGAGGCGGTCGAAGAGTTCGGGATGAATGGGATAAGCTGCTTTGATCCGTCGCTCGTAATCGGAATCGCGACAGAATGAAGGAAATTCCTGTTGTTGCGTCCGATAATAATCGACAAAGGCTTTTGCTACGGCATCACGTGCGGCAAAGTCGCTGGGATTCGTGATGGATTGGAAGAGGCGTCGTCGCACAATTTCGAAGCTCTCGTCTCGGCCTGCTGGACTCCAGGGAGACTCCAGGCGACCAAACACCGTTCTTAACCGATCTAGCGCTTCAGCTCCACCTTGACCACCTGCCTCTACTGCCGAGGATGGTAGCGAGCCGACGAGCAATGTGCGAGGCGTGGCTTTGACCGATTCGGTGAGCGCCTGGGCAAAGCTAATATTGGTATCAAATGATCCACCGGAAAGGTCATTGCGACTGTAAACATGGCGTATATAGGCAACCCATTCGTCAATCAGAATCAGGCAGGGTGCAGCTTGCGACAACAACTCGCGCAATGTGGCGGAGCCTGGACTGATCCCCTGGCGATCGGCATCGGCTACCAGGGCATAGCCTTCACGACCCAACAATTGCCAAGCCAGTTCACCCCATAGTGTATGCACAGTCGTTCCATCGGGCTTGTGATATTTCTCGCCAGGAGACATCTCGAAGCCGACGAGTACGGCCCGACGTGTCTCTGGGACTGCGGTGACGGTGGCTGCATCTAGCACAGGCTCGATACCTACTAATTCACTGATATTGACGCCTGAAAAGAGATGATAGAGTGCCAGTAGGGAGTGTGTTTTGCCACCACCAAAGTTGGTCTGCAATTCGATCACTGGATCACCGCCAGTACCGGATAGGCGGCGGAGAGCCGTTGTCAGCAGACGCTTCAAGCCCTCGGTTAAGAATGTGCGCTGAAAGAAATCTTGCGGTCGACGATACTCGTCTGAGCCTTCGTTACGATATACCTGACCAAGGTCGGCGGCAAACTCTGCCAGTTGATAACGACCTGAGGAAACATCAGGGTGTGGTGTGATGACAGTGCGCCAGGGAAGTAAGCCGTTGGTAGGCTGTCCAGCGATGGATGCAACAGAGCTATTCTGTACTTCTTTGCGTGCCTGCTCTTCAAAACGCAAGCGCATAATTTCCTGGAGCTGACGTTTAATCTCTTTGGCTTCATCTGCAGAAACCGCACTGAGCAGACGGTGGATGCTATCCAGAGCGCGGGAGACATCATCAAAATTAAAAGCTTCCTGATGTGCCCAGCGATTACGCGTCTCACGCAGTTCACTGACATAATTGCGCTCCATGTGACCGAGCGTCTTACTGAAGACCTGCTTCCACTGATCCCACATAATCAGGAAAAGAGCCTGTGTATCTAGATGCAGATCTTGACCATCGCTGGTGATATGATAATCGTGAAGGGCATTGAGGGCTTGATAGCGCCAGCGTTGACCATGGGCGGCCTCCATCTCCCGTTCTACAAATGGTTTGAGGCCAGCATTCAGGATCTCTAAAGCTCTCCCAATACGCTCTCGGTTACTAATTGCCATCTCTTTATCCCTTCTTCCTATATCAGAGTAGCCTGTTGCGGTAGGCGTGCCACGCGTTGCGCCTGATCCCGAATATCTGACCAAGAAGTAATCAACATATTATAGGCCAGTGCCTCCTGAGCCCAACCTTTGCGCTCGCAGATCGTATACAGCCGATAAGCCAGATCACGCACAACCTCAGCCAGATCCCCAACACGGCCCAATACATTGCCTGCACCGTCGTACCCATGTTTATCCAGGCCATAGATAGCACGCTGTATCACCTCCCACGCCGTCAAATGAGCATTGGCCCTAGGCTGCCACTTCTGACTGTCAGAGAACTCTTCAGGTTTGAGCAAACGTACCTTCCCTGCCTTGGCCTCTAAAATACCAGCTTCGACTAGCGTCTGAATGGCCGTATTCTTCGCCTTAGAAAGTGTCTCGGCCTGCCCATATGGCCCCTCCTCCATGGCAAACGTCTCGAACCAGGCAATCGCCCAACGCGTCTCCACATCGGACTCACCCTCCAGCTCTGCCAGCACCTCATCAAGAGCGCGGTTGATCAGTTGCAATGCCGTACGCACCTTCACTGGTGTGCCATCCGACTCCAGAACTTTGCTATAGCGCGAGTAGATAGCCATGCCGGGGCCGATGCTAGCCTGTGCCAGATCTACCGGAGCGATGCTGCCGTGCTGCATTTGCTTGAGTGCTTTGGGGAGTTCTGCTTTCAGCTCATTGATAAATTGACGACGCGAAGCAATGGGTGCGTTTATTGGACGTGGGCGACAGACCAGGACAATGGATGAGGCAAGAGCATTTGTTCCTATGCCGACACTGCGATTTGCCATTTCTGTGCGCATAGGCCAAGTTCCTGTGATGGCAAACCCTGAGCTGATTAAGCCTTCCAGCATTGTCTCCCATCCCGTCGAAGCAGTAACCTTGGTATTGTTTCCATTTTTACTGTTATCATCTTCACCATTTATATCTGTTTCAGATTCTGCTTGTTTGAAGGCATAATAGACAGTGAGCGGATAATCAGGGCTCTGAATGGCTCGCATACGCTCGAAAGCTTTCCTCAATCCAGTTTCAAAGAATTCTCGAGCTTCCTTTTTCCCTCCCTTAAAACGGTAAGGGATTGCTACGAGTTCTTGTGCCTTGGGGACCAACATTGTGCCGAATAGGTCGGGATAGATGGACCTGAGAGAATGACGTAACCAAACATAGAAGAAATCTGAGAGGTCAGCATAACCAATGTTGTCATAATATGGCGGGTCAGTGGAAATAAGCGGCTGTGTGACATCATTGACTATTGTAGCCGCATCACGCTGCGCAGTTTTACCTGGAGCGTTACAAGAAGTCATCTCTACAACTTCTGCTACCCAACTAATTGCGCCCATAAAATTTCCACTAGAAGTACTAAAAGGATTTGCCTCAGCAAAGTCCCAAGCCATTGCAATTGCTTGACGCGCAAATGTATTGCGCATCTTCTCTCCTACTGCATTCCACGAGCAAACAGAAGACCAATAGTCGGCACATCTATCAACTGCAAGAGCTAAATACGTTACTACTGCATCGGTGTATTCAGCAATATTTACATTGGCTTTTGAATTGATATTGTGAGTGAACTCACTATAAGCACCTGCATCAGACAATACTTGTTCTTTAACATCTTGCAAGAGATCACTCAAGGTGGTCAGTGCTACCAGTTGACGTACTGAGAAAGCGTCTCCCCACGTATACATACCATACATAGGAAGCCGATCAACATCATGACATGGAGTGGTTACCAGTTCTTCTGGCTTCCAGTTCGCTTGCTCTAAGTAAGCAATTTTTTCATGTTCAGAATCTGGAGATAAATATAATCTTCCTTTATGCCCATCTGCAACAATAGCAAGTGGCATAGCATTCATTCTGCCTTGTTGCGCTTCAGCTCGAATATAATCGAGAGCCGTAGAACTTTGACAAGCAATACATTTTGCTCCTTGCCTATTGACGGTACCATCCTGCTGCTCACTTTTCTCACTGGCTATGGCAAAACGGATTGTTGGAGGTGTCGTTGTATAGTCTACTTGTGGTTTAACCCATGCTTCTTTGCCTTTTTTTGTCGATAGCCCAAATGAACGTACCAAAGGCATTTGTGCACCACAAGCAGGGTTGGAACATGTCACCGTCCTTGCCCAGAGCCAAGCAATCACTGTTGCCTCGCCCCCACCATACTCCTTTGGAAGTGTCACTTTCGGATAGAGATGCCCAATACGTCGTTCTGCCTCGTCGCGCATCCATTTGCCATAATAGCGCACATCATCGGCGAGTCCTCGTGCACCGCGCCAGTCACCGTCAACCAAAGCCTTTCTAGCTTCAGGGTTTACAGGAGGTTGTCCTGCGAACTTGGGCGGGATTTCGATCAGGGCCTTGTTGATGAGTACGGCTACGGGATTGAGATCGCTAGCATGTGCTTCTAGTCCTAGCCGTTGTGCTTCTAGGGGAATGGAGCCACCTCCGGCAAAAGGATCGAGGACTGGAGGAGGATTGCCATCGGTGGATTTGAGGATCTCTGCTCGTATCTCACTCAAGAGCTTCTCATCGTTGGAGTTCTCCCACATCACCAAGCGCCTGATCAAGTCGAATAGCCGTTCCCGCTCTGCTTCTTGCTCCTCTTCTGTGGGGAACAAATCTTTATGCTCGGAGGGATCATCGACGAGTGAGGCGAAAAGTACTGCACGGCAGGCTGCCAGTGGACGGCGTGCCCACCAGAGGTGCAAGGTAGAGGGATGCCCGTGGCGAATGGATTTCTCGCGGGCTGAGGCCGTATTGATGGCATCAAGAGGTAGGGCAACCTCGATCAGTTTTTTGCGATAGCTCATGGTGTGGCGACAACTCCTTTGTCTAGCGACGGCTTCCGGTGGCTGAATCCGGGTGCTTTTCAGGCAATGCACTGTAGGGTTGGTGACATGGCACAGGATAGCGGATGAGGCGATGGATGTCAAGCAAACTGTCGATGTTTCGCTAGAGGAACTATTATGCAGATGTGCTTCTTCTGGAGCATGCCAAGGGTAATTCAGCCAGATCTCACCTGATTTTTGCCGACCTTGTAAAAAGATGCCGAGAGTAATTCAGCCAACCCTAAAGTAACAATTTCACTTCGTAACTACTCAAGTAGGTATACAATCGTAAGTGCTATGGCTGTACCTAATAGATGCTTTTGGTTTCATCTTTGTCTTACATAAACCCACATTCCGCAGTTTGAATCTGCAATGGCTTCCTAAGCGGCTTTGCAAAGCAGAGGTTACGACCATCTCTGCAATATAAACTGGCTTCGGAAGCAATCTCTCAAAAATAACTGCGGAATGTGGGATAAATAAACTCTATTCCGAATTCGGAGAGAGTGAGCTTAGGAGACCAATATGCAGAGGGATGTTTCTCACCTCACCACGACACCAACCGGAATAGAGTCTAATAGCCTCATGATGAAAGGATCAACTCGGAACATACTTGCGCCCACCTGTACTTAGCATTGCTTCTAATGTCAGATACCACGTTTCTAAATTCATCACTTTTTTTTCTATCTGCACTACCATCACGCAATTTTTCGAATATATTGTATCGATTTTTCTGCTGTATCGTCCTCTCAAGTATTTTAAGCCTATTTCGATATATATGGTGTGTCATTTCTAACTGTGGTTTGAGAGTGTCAAAAGTAGACAATTTCGACGTTATTTGTTGCTCTTGTTGTTTACTTCTGCTATATTCTTGAGTTACATTTTCTATATCCGTTTCAAGTTTAATTCTTTTTAAGTAAAGATCATTAAATTCGTCAAATTCCTCCATAAAGTTTTCTAAAGGACTGCTTGTTAATGTTTTGATGCTTGTATTTGTATCTTTTAATTGCATTTGAAGGGACTGCAATTCTCTACCCAGCCGAGATATATCATCTACCTCCCGTTCTCTGTAATCAATATTAGCAACAGTATCATGTAAAAGAGTAGATAATCCATTATCGAATTCTTCTATATCTTTCTTTACTTTCTTAAATCTATCGTTATATTCCTTTAAATTACTAGCACTTAGATTCTTGTCTAAATCATTTTTTAAATCGTCCATGCTATTTTCCAGTGGTGTTTTCTTCTCTAGAAGAAAACTATCGAGTTCTTCCCTGCATTCATCTGCTAGTCTCTGTCCCCCCAGTTGGTACTTTAGTTTAAAGGTCCTTGTTTGACCAGCTATGTCCAGGTGAAGTTCTTGTTGTCTTGCTTGTACCAATTGCATATTTCCTGAGCCAATGTCTAACTGAGTGCGCTTAGATGGGCTTGAGTCGCCACTAGGGCTCAATGGCCGTTTTGATCCGGTTTCAGATGATGCAGTATCAGGATTGGCTCTAGGTTTGGGTGCTGCAAAAGCACTGGACCTCGCGGCCAATGCTAGAATATCCTGCTCGCTTGTTGACCCGGTAGATTGCTGTTCACGGCTCCCTTGCCACACTTGGCTGTATGACAGGCTGGAAGACTGAGAGCCTTCTGGCCGATTTGTATTTCCACGGTCTGTTTCTCTGAAATGGCCTTTTCTTGGCGGCATACTATATCTCCTTTTCTCATATCGTTCATTATCACACCACACCCCCACTTTACTCTCTCTCAATTCTACCCAACGGATGCCTCACCTTCAAGAGCAATCAGCGGACAACTAAAGGACATCTTGCCAAGGAAGCTACTAATCTCCAGTGCAATGGAACAGTTAGAATACCTCATAATCGCACTAGGATGCACGAGACATGGGTGTGTTGCATGCTCGATGGGCGAGCAAGCTGGGAGGTGAGGAGGCCGATAGATTGCTAGAGTCCGTTGTGAACTTATGAAGCATGAGCCATCAAAAGAGTAAAACGATGAAGCATGAGCATGGCGAAAGCAGAACCATTGGGCGGCCCGGCTTGTCTGCCTGCTCTGCAGCTGCTTGCTGATCGTGGGGACTAATCATGCCTTGCATTGCTGTCTCCAGGAAGCTTTCGATTTGCTCATGCACTCCACCACTTGCCTTTGGGGGCGAAAATACGGTATCATGACTCTTGGGATAAGTCCTTTTCTTGCTCGCTTTTTCGTCTTTTGCAAGAATTATCCCTGCTTTTTCCCTCCTTCGCAACCCCTTGCCCTCTTAGTTGGAATCAATGACACCACCCCAATGGATGAGCACGGGAAGTGCGGAAGAGCCCTTTAAATGGCCATTTCTGTATAATTATCCTGGCGAGAGCGAACCTTTTCTTTCCTCTGGAGGAAAGGCTTCCAGCAGCTTTTTCATGCGCCTCAAGCAGAATATGAGAGCAAGAAGCAAAGGGGAAAACCTGCGAGTTCAACCTCAACCTGAGTTTTGCGCCTCGTGTGTTTTTGCCAGAAAGTTCGAGTCAAAGCACAAGACCGAAGGTATATCTGGATGAAAATGTCCCCATAGATCTAGGATGAGATACCTCTGCGGAAGGCAGGTTTTACGGAGCGATCAAGAAAGATGTAGCCAAGTGTAATGGCACTCAGAATGATTCCGAAGATGGGGGCAAGGAGGTGTATGTTTCTATATTCAGGCTGCGTCAACAAGAAGAGTTCGTAAGCAATCTCCATAGACTCATAGACTGCTGTGAACCAGAATGCCCAGAATTGGAGCGTCCACAGTCCGCACACCACGATGAAGCCGAGCGTTGCTCCCATACTCAAAGCGAGAAAGTCACGTGAACCTGCAGGTGTAAAGAAGAGCAAACCAATACAACTGATGGCACCCAATAATTCGAAGAGTGACAGGGTGGTGATACCGGAGGGACGTTGATAGCGGATGACTTTTCTATTTTTCTCTCTCTGTACTTTCATATTGAAGCAACTCTTCTTTCATATCTCTTCCAAATGAGTCAGCCTCACCAAAATCGGGAGAGAGCTTGAATGAGACTGTCAAAAACACTTCAAACACTATCTTACCAAACTTTGTCCATTCTGTGGAATGGTGTAAACGTTTCCTATCGTCCTGTTGTCGCAGAGGATTGCCCTCTGAAAAGAAACGGGATATACTCAGGCATATTCTACTTGACGGTCTGGCGAGCAGAAAAACGAGGGCACCCAAGTAACAGGAATCCCATACGCTTTGTGCTAGTTGCCGAGAGGGGTCAGAGAACTGTAGAGTAGACTCATGAGTTTGTTTGTGAACAACAAGGAGTCCTCCTCGCAGCTCCCTGATGCGCAGGAAGGCATGCAGGCATTCCTGCAGAAGCGCCAACCGCGCTTTCAACGCCCATCGTTGGCATTGTTTGATGGGAAAAACGAACGCTCTTGATGAGAGGAGACACATGACTGATGAGACCTGTGGATATTGCGCACCAGCGACTTCACAACCAACACATTGCTGAGCCAACGTTTGAGCATCCCAAAGATGTGGTGGAGTGGCTGGGCGCTGTCCAAGCCCAAGATTATGCAGCTGCTCTCTGGGCTGTTGGACTACGCTTACAAGACGTGACATCTGATGATCTGGAGCAAGCATTTGCAGACGGAACGATCCTTCGCACGCATGTAATGCGGCCCACCTGGCATTTTGTCTCACCAGCCGATATTGGCTGGCTACTTGCCCTCACCGCTCCCCGCGTCAATGCCGCCAATACCTCTCGGTATCGTCAGCTTGAATTGAATGAGATCATCTTTGGCCGCAGTCAGGAGGCGTTGGTCAAAGCATTACAGGGCGGCAAGCAACTGACTCGTCCAGAACTGGTGCCTGTGCTCAAGCAAGCTGGCATCGCGACTGATGATGCACAACGTTTGACCCATCTGATGATGCGGGCTGAGTTGGACGGCATTGTCTGTAGCGGTGGCAGACAGGGCAAGCAATTCACCTATGCCCTCCTTGAGGAGCGGACTCCACAAGCCAAGACGCTGGATCGGGAGGAAGCACTGGCAAAGCTGGTCAGGCGCTACTTTACCAGCCACGGCCCGGCGACCGTGCACGATTTTGTGTGGTGGTCAGGACTCACAGCAGCCGATGCGAGAGTCGGCCTGCAAATGGTCAGTTCTCATCTGCAGTACGAGGTGGTCGACGGTCAGACCTACTGGTTTTCGGCCTCGCCATCACCAGCCAAAGATCTCTCTCAAAAAGCCTCCTTGTTACCCAATTTTGATGAATACTTGGTTGGCTATACCGACCGCAGCATCGTCTTTGATGCCTCACACACTCACTTGCTGGATGCTTGGGGCAATATCCTCTTTCACCATACCATGGTTCTCGATGGTCGGGTGGTCGGTACCTGGAAGCGCACGCTCAACAAAGACAGGGTCATTCTTACTCCAAGCCTCTTTACTTCGCTGGGCCAAGCCGAAACGGACGCCTTTGCCCTCTCAGCAAACCACTATGGCGCGTTTCTTGATCGATCTGCCACTCTCACCTTCCAAGTGCAAGAGCCAGGAAGGTAAACAAGATGAGCAAGAAAAGAGAGGATATATGAAAATGTGGCAAGCATAGCGCTCACATCTCATCGAGTCCAAGACGATCATTCTGATTGACGAAGCCTGGTTCCTGATGCAGTACCGCAAAGGTGCCAAGTTCCTAGAAGCTGAGATGGCCAATGCAACACTGGTTCCCTTGGCACAGGCTCAAACACATTTTCCTTGAGCAGGCGTGGCAACACTCTTAGGCTCCACAATGGCCAACGGGTCCCTGAAGCCCGCAGAGGAGCATCCCATTATATGCCAGGATATCATTTGGTTGTAACATCAGGGTCACCTGTTGATTGGTTTTGTTATCTGTACTTGATGTGATCATGCCATATGCTATCGATCCCTCTATTTTGGTAAGGATCATGTTCTCCCGGATACCTGAAATGATGGTGTTGCCTTGCCAAGTATCACATGGTTGTGATACGCCCGGTCCACAAAATTGATACGCACGCGCTATGAATGTCGCATGTCCATCATTTCCTACGGTGAGTAACGTCGTGTGAAAGTGCCACTCTCCCGTGAATGGTCGAAGTGCTTCACGTGAGAATGTGGAGAGATGTGCTGGCGATTGCAAACTGGATGATCGTACACCTTGTGCTTGGGCGGATGCGAGAGATCCACCAGTGAGAGTAAGAGAGCCGATCAAGAGCGCGAATGCAAGGCTGATGATGCCAGCGAGATACCATCTTTTTAGTTGGACAGCTTGGAGTTTGTGCATACGTTCCTCCTCCCATATGGCAACCTCACAGCGTTTGAGGAGCTTGCCTCATACACGTTTGATCTGACGAAAAGGGGAACAGATAAGCTCTACCTTATCCGAATCTGCAAGGGTGAGGAAACGCCCTCCAGCACCTGATCTCTCTGCAGATTTAGCAAAGGTTTACCACCTTGTCTCTCTTACTCATGGCGCTCTATGCTAATCTGACGAAAAAGTTAAAAGAATATATTTTCGAGGATGATAAGGAGAAATATGCATACCATTATACATCACCTTTCCCCTGCATCAGGCTCGTTTTCCATAGCTCGTGTCTGAAGCCGCTGCTCCTGCTGCCTGATCCTGAGATTGTTGTTGTCGCTTGCGACGGACCCTATTCCCATAAGCGATCGTCCACAGGATCAGTCCGATCGTGATGGCATTGAAGATGAGAGGGGAAAGAGCAAGCACCTGCGCGACCGGAAGGGTGTAGACGAGAATGACACGAAGAGCGAATTCTACGAGCAGCCCAACTCCCCATAATAGCAGCTGTGACCTCAATCCCATCTCCATACTGCATCGTCGCTTGATTGATCATGAATGGCAATCCTTTTTACTCATCATCTTCGATAGCCCCCAAAGCTTTGAGCATCGCTTTCTGGGCTCCTGTTAATCCTTTTGCATCAGTGATATTCATACGTTCATACGGTCTATCGCTTCTCAATGTTTGTAGGCACTCATTAGTCCTCACATCCCAGAATTTAATAGTTCCGTCGTTACTCCCGCTAGCGAGGATTTTGCCATCAGGACTGAAAGCTACGGATGAGACCCAATGGGCGTGTCCTTGTAGGGTGGTGAGGCACAGACCCGTGCTTGTATCCCACAGACGCACCGTCTGGTCAGCACTGCCACTGGCGAGGATTTTGCCATCAGGACTGAAGACCACAGACAATACCCTTTCGCCATGTTCTTGGAGAATATTGAAGCACAGACCCGTGCTTACGTCCCACAGGCGCACTGTCTGATCTTGGCTGCCACTGGCGAGGATTTTGCCATCAGGACTGAAGGCCACAGACAATACCCTTCCACTATGCTCTTGGAGAATATTGAAGCTCTGGCTAGTATTCATATCCCACAGACGCACTGTCTGATCCTCGCTACCACTGGCTAGGGTCCTTCCATTAGAGCTGAAGGCCACTGACCATACTGCCTTACTATGCACTTGGAGAATATTGAGGCACAGACCCGTGCTTACGTCCCACAGGCGCACCGTCTGATCCTCGCTGCCACTGGCGAGAAATTTTCCATTAGGGCTGAAGGTGACCGATCGGACCCAATTGGTGTGACCTTGCAACATATTGAGGCACAGACCCGTGCTTACGTCCCACAGGTGCACTGTCTGATCCTCGTTGCCACTGGCGAGGATTTTCCCACTAGGACTGAAGGTTACTGACCACACCCTTTTGCCATGCCCTTGCAACGTCTTGAGGCGCAGACCAGTGTTTGAGGGTGTGTCTCACGAAGAGTGGAAAGCATTCCTTTCAGTTTCTTCTCGATCTCTACCCTTCCTATGCTGGTAAGCAGTTTTTCAGCAATAGGTGAGACGATGAGACGAACTTGTGCATCCCTGACGTGTTCCTTTGACTACGCCTTGGTAAGTGCGTGGCTGATGAAGGTGCCGATTGTCCCTGCGTTCATCTCCTGATACATCTGCTCAACAATGACCAAGGTCACATGCTCAAGAATCACAGGTTGCAAAGAAAAGGATCCTGTACTGTTGGTCTCGATCAAGGACCGTTGGCGTAAGGAGGCAAGGGCATTCAAGATATCCCTCTTCGCGACAGAAGCTACGACATCCTCTTGAAGGTCTTTCAACGAAACCTCCTCGCGTTCAATTGCTAGCCAGTAGATCAGGTCCCGTTCTAGCGATGTCAAGCGTCGAAGCTGTTGATCCAGCAGGTTTTGCACGTCTAAACTCATTTCTTGTTCTTTCAAGAACTCAGCAACGTCTCCCTCAAACAACTCATGTACCGTTGCCGATACCAGTTTCAACGCAAGTGGGTTGCCAGAATAAAAATCGATAAGGGCGTCGTATGCTTCATCCGATTCGATCAAGCCCTTGTCCTTGAGAATCTGGTGCCCTGCCGCTTGCTCTAAGCCAGAAACTTGTAATGAATGAACATATGAGATACTTCCCTCCAAGAGGGCAATTTCCTTTGGTTTCTCTCGGCTGGTTAGTAAGAGGCAGCTCTGGTGTCTCGTTTCTCCCACACGCTGGAGGAGCTTTCCATATCCTTCGTATCCCTCTCGATATTGCCCAACTCGATCCCCTGCTTGCAGCACAGACTCACTATTGTCTAATACCAGCAGAATACGATATTTTCGTAGATATTCTATAAGAATTGATATTTTGACATCTACATCTTCTAAAATATTTATCTGCTGTTGTTCTGAAATAAATTTGATGCACTCTTGTAGAATACTCTTCAGTGGTGGAGCATTTTGGAGTGAACGCCAGAACACATGGTCAAATTCCTCTTGGATCTGGTCTACGAGCGTGGCGACCAGACTTGTCTTGCCAATTCCTCCGACGCCGAGCACGGCTACCATGCGGCAGCGGTCGTCGATGATCCACTGCTTCAATTGGGCGAGTTCCTTGTCCCGCCCGTAAAACTGGCTGCTGTGGGGAGCCTCTCCCCAGTCTACTTTGGGAGATGTGCCTGCAACAGGGTTCTCGTTTTTAGTATTAGATGGCTTACTTGTTAGGCTCGCTATGGGATTGGGTGTCTGGACAACTCCACTGAGAGGAAGAGAAGCTGTTTGGGTATCGGCTGGTAGCAGTTGGTTGTGCAGTGGAATCGAGGAAGTCTGCTGATCACCTCGTGCAAGTTGAGGTGTATGTGGGAGTTTTGTTGAAGGTGCATGCTTACTGATTGGGAGAAGTGACGGGAGGACTTGGAAGAAGGCCAGGAGGGTCCCAAGGGCAGTAAGAACAGCGATAGGGACGATGGCTTGGGTGCCTTGTATGATCCAGAGGATCGTCCCACCAGCGATGAGAAGCAGCACAAAGAAGACGATAAGCCAGCGCATCCACAGGGGCAAGGGATGTTTCTGCTCCTGATCATGCAGCTGTGGTTCCATGTGGTAATCTCCATAAAACGTCCTTCTGGGGACCCATCTCCTTGAGGGATGGGAGGAAAGAAACTGCCCACAGGCAGGATCTGTTCAAAGTTGATCCCCTTGCGGGGGACCGTTTTCTGTCGGAACGGTCAAACCCCTCTGCTTTCGCAGGTAATGGTAGCCTCGACGAAGTTAGAAAGCGGTTTGTTTGTCAGCGGCACTGGCACTAACCCTCGTAAACCTGTTTAACCACTGACCGTAGAGCATCGGGCTGGCTTCGCACCCTATGGTACCTATCTATTCGCCTCTAACGTAGCCCGATAGTTGCTTCCCGCTCTCT
>Ga0102924_1003832_pt1 | contig 15558 bp, 17 predicted proteins | sample PaiPotPPM11metaG_FD_80116 | JGI IMG/M metagenome (GOLD analysis project Ga0102924, IMG submission 80116) | Iron sulfur acid spring bacterial and archeal communities from Banff, Canada, to study Microbial Dark Matter (Phase II) - Paint Pots PPM... ... | reverse complement strand
CGCCGGTGCCGGTGATCGCGGCGGGCGGGATCGGTGACGCCCGCGGTGTCGCCGCGGTGTTCGCCCTGGGCGCCCAGGCCGCGTGGGTGGGCACGCGGTTCCTGCTGGCCGAGGAGATGCCGATCCACGAGGACTACCGGCGCCGGCTGATCGCCGCGGCCGAGACCGACCCGCAGTGGTATCCCGACCTGTACGACGTCGGGTGGCCCGACTCTCCGCACCGCGCCCTGCGCAACTCCACGGCGCAGGCGTGGGAAGCCGCGGGCTGCCCCCCGGACGACCAGCGGCCGGGCATAGGCGACGTGATCGCCCACCTGGCCTCCGGCGAGGCCATCGTCCGCTATGAGGGAGCGCCGCCGATGGTCGGGACCACCGGTGAGATCGAGCCACTCTCCATGTGGGCCGGGCAGAGCGTCGCGCTGGCCAGGCAGCCCCAGTCCGCCGCGGACATCGTGACCGAGCTGACTTCCCGCTTGTAACCAGTGCGTTCGCTCATCCCGGCTGCGGATGCGGCGGCGGGGCGGGCGCGGGCGCCTGAGCACGGGCGGCGTCGGGGGCGACCACCGCGGCCGCGGCCACCAGGACGAACAGTTCCACCATGCTGACCTGGAACAGGTGCGGGTCGTGCCGGTCGATGAGCGAGACGATCCGGTACGCCGCGGCGTCGGCGGCCAGCAGGATCAGGGCCAGCGACCACACGCCCGAGCCGGCCGCCCGGCCGGACCAGGCCCCGGGCGCGCGGACCAGGCAGGCCAGGGCGACCAGGATGCAGCACAGGCCCGGAATGTCCGGCAGCCAGAAGTGGCCGGCTGCCTCGAGGGCCAGCATCGGGCCGAACACCACGAGGTAGCCGAGCGGCAGGGCCAGCAGCCAGGGCCGGCCAGCCGTCGGCGGAGCGTCCCGGTGGAACGCGGCCATGGCCAGGACCGGAGCCAGGCTGAGCAGGACCCAGGCGGCCCATGACCCGTACGGCGTCAGCACCCGGCCGGCCAGCTGGGCCTGCACCAAGGCGACCAGGTCGATGATGCTGGCCAGCGCCGCCAGGACCCAGGCCGGGCGGTAGTGCCCGAGGGCCAGGGTCACGAAGATCGCGATCCAGGCGAAGCTGGCCACGTAGAGCACCGTGGTCCAGGTGCCGGCGGACGAGCCGCCCAGCGGGCTCACGGTCAGCGCCTGGAGCCCGAGCAGCTGGCGGCTCCAGGTGGTCAGCACGAGCACGTTCAGGGCCTGCATCGCGTGCAGCAGCAGCAGGGCCAGCACTGCGCGCCGCACGGCCTGGCCCCAGGCAAAGTACCGGCGCGGCGTGCCCGCGCCGCCCAGGTACAGCCGCCCGGCCAGGCTGACCACGCTGGCGATCTCGGCCAGGCCGGGGCCGGCCGCCTGGCTGATGTAGGCGTCGGCCTGCGGGTCGCCGGTCAGCCAGGTGTCTAAGAAGGCCGCGACCATGTCCTCTTCCCACTGCTCGCGGTAATAGCCCGGCAGCAGCCGCAGCACCCGCCGGTACCGTCGCTCCAGGTCGCCGCTCATCCCGCCAGTCATCCCGCCGCCTCCGCTCCGGCCAGGCCCAGCCGAGTCCGCACCACCCGGGCGGTGGCGGCGCGAAGCTCGGCCTCCTGCGCCAGCGCGCCCCGCCCGTCCCTGGTCAGCCGGTAGTAGCGGCGCAGCCGGCCGTCGTGCGCCTCCTCCCGGTCGGGCTCGATCAGCCCGTCGGCCACCAGCCGGTCCAGCACCCCGTACAGGCTGCCGATCTTCAGCCGTACCCGGCCCTGCGACAGCTCGTCGACCTCACCCACGATCCCGTACCCGTGCCGCGGGCCCTCGGCCAGCGCGGTGAGCACGAAGAACGCCTGTCCCGTCATCGGCTTATCCGCCATGACGCCAATATAATGGAAACCAAGATATTAGTCGACCGCGGACCCGGCTCAGGCGACCAGTTCGCAGGCCTGGCCGCCTCGGCGGGTTCACGCCAGCTCCTCCACCTGGGCCGAGCGCAGCCGGACGGCCGCGCTGGCCTGCTGCTTCCATCGGTCGACGTTCACGCCGGCGATGAGGAGCCACAGGCAGAGCGATCCTTCCGCGATGATCGTGGGGATCCCGACCCAGGCCCCCAGCTGGGCGGCGACTCCCGGCGCGAGCATGGTCGTGAAGCCGCCGGCCAGGTAGGTCAGGGCGTCGATCGCCAGCAGCACGCCGATGGTCCGGGGCAGGAACGTCGAGTTGATCACGAGCCAGGCGACGACGATGAAGTCGAAGCCATAGAACACCGTGTAGATGCTGTAGTCAGTCGTCGCCAGGTCGCCGGGCAGGTAGGCCAGCGCGTGCAGCTGGGCTGCCGGCAGGGCGCTGGCATAGTGCCTGCTGCCCAGGAGCACCACCGGGGTGAACTGGTTGAGCAGGCTGGCCGCCTCGACCGCCGTCGCGACCAGGCTGAAGAACACGTCAAGCAGCGCGAGCCTGCGGCTGACCACCTTGAGCAGCTCATAAAACAGCAGCGCCATCGGGACATTGGTCACGGTGACCACGACGTGCGCGGCCAGGCCTAACCGGTACAGCAGCTCATGGGCCTGGATGTTGCGGGCCGTGGCGGCCATGTTGTGCACGATCAGAATGGACGGGACCACGCCGATGGAGAAGGCGCCGGCAACGATGTTGATCAGGTACAAGCCGCCGGCCATCCGGGCCAGCCGACGCGGCGAGACACCCGCGAAGAAATCCGTCATTGACTTTCCTTAGCTGGTCGGGGCGACGCCAGCACTGCCGCCGGCGTCGATCGCCGGGGTCGATTTCAGGATGAGGACCTCATAACCGCGCAGGGCCTCGAGAAATGGCTGGAAGCTGCCAGTGACCAGGCAGCGCACGACCGCGCCCTCGGTGTCGACGTCGCTGACGCCCGACGCCCGCTCGATCCGCCGGACGGGTGGCGGGCCCGCGAAGCTGACTTCGACTCGCTGGACCGGAAGCTTGGCGATCACGCGATGGAGCCTAGGCAGCGCGCCACGCGCAGGCATCAGTGGAACCCCTGAGCCGGTACTGAGTGCTCCCGCAGACGGCGATGTCACCAGAATGGATGGGCTTCAGGGCGGGATCTCTTCCCGCAAGCCTCAGTGAACGCCGTGCGACGCCTTGGCGGCGTAAGAATGGCCTCGCCAGTCACGTCAGCATCATCGGCGCTTAGTTACCGGGTCAGCGCCTTGTGAAACCGTTCACAAGGCGCCTCCGCGGAAGCGCCAGGTGCCGCCATGCCGACGTTGGGGCCAGTCCCGCTGGTCCCTCCCGCTCGTCCGGTCTCGCAGGTCCTGACCGTCACGGTGACCCCAGTTCCGGTCCGCCCGCAACCCCCCTGGTGACGGCGCCGGAATAGGCGACCCCGTGATCGCGGTCACTTCTCCGTCAATATCACTGACAAGTGACCGTGATCACGGGGCTCATCTAAATGATCATGAGGTGGCAGGCTTCATCGCACTGACCAGGTTCCGCGATCGTCGTGGACTTGTGGGTCAGTGCCTTGTGAAACCGTTCACAAGGCGCTTCCGCGGAAGCGCGCATGGCCGCCATGCGAAGCCGTACTGGGGAAACCAGGATCTCGGAGCTGACCGAGGTCAGCTCCGAGATCGAGGAAGCAAAGCTATCCGCTGACCGGACGGGCGGGCGTCAGTGTGCCTGGTTCACCCCGGCCAGCGGCGTTGGCCGTCAGAGCGGGCGGACGTTCTCCGCCTGCGGGCCCTTCTGCCCCTGGGTCGTGTCGAACTCGACCTTCTGGTTCTCGTTCAGCGACCTGTAGCCGGACGTCGCGATCGCGGAGAAGTGGACGAACACGTCCGCCGTCCCGTCATCGGGGGCAATGAAACCGAAGCCCTTGTCGGCGTTGAACCACTTCACCGTGCCTGTTGCCATGTGTCTAAAGTCCTTATCCGTTATGCGACGGCGCGATATCGCCGCGCCGTCCGCGAGCATACCCGGTTCCTGGCTCCGGAGCAGGCCCCTGCCCCGGTCTCATCCGCTCCCCCGGACGATCGATGCCGCCCAGCACCACCTAGCCCGCCGGGTCCATGTTTCTGTAGGGTTCCTTGGCCAAGATCTTTTGAGGCGCTCGACCAGCAACAACCAGCAACAAGACGAGGAGGCGGGGACCTCATGCCCTCCCTGAACGACCGTGTGGTGCTCCTGACCGGCGGGGCAACAGGCATCGGGCGGGCCATCGCCCTCGACATGGCAGCCGCCGGGGCGACCGTGGCCATCGGCGACACCAACATCGAGGGCGGGCAGCGAACGGCCGGGGAGATTCGTAACAAGGGCGGCCAGGCGTCGTTCAGGCCCTGCGATGTGGCCCGCGCGGACGAGGTCACGGCACTGGTCGACGGCGCGGTCGCCGACTTCGGACGCCTCGATGTGCTGGTCAATGACGCCGGCATCTCCGGCGGGTCGCGCCGCCTGCACGAGCTCGACGTCGACTCCTGGGACCGGACGATCGCGGTCAACCTGCGCGGCACCTTCCTGTGCGCCAGGGCGGCCATCCCGCACCTGCTGCGGAACCCCGGGAGCGCCATGGTCAACATCGCCTCCACGTACGGCATCATCGGCGCGCCGCTGGCCCCGTCGTACTGTGCCTCCAAGGGCGCCATCGTGAACCTGACCCGCCAGCTGGCGGTCGACTACAGCCCGGAAGGGCTGCGGGTCAACGCGATCTGCCCCGGCTACATCGACACCGACATGGGCGGCCACCGGGCCGCCCTGCCGCCGGCCGAGCGCGCCGCGGCGCAGGCCCGGCGGGAGGCCAACGCGGCCCTGCAGCCCATCGGCCGCCAGGCGCAGGCCGAGGAGGTGGCCCGCGTCGCGACGTTCCTGGCCTCCGACGACGCGTCGTTCATGACCGGATCGATCGTGACCGTCGATGGCGGGTGCACGGCGACCTTCCGGCACGGATGAGCCGTCAGGACCCGCCCGGCCGCACCAGCCCGGCATCGTAGGCGGCGACCGCGGCCTGCAGGCGATCGCGCGCGCCGAGCTTGCCCAGCATGCTCTGCACGTGGCTTTTCACCGTGGTCTCGGCCAGGTGGAGCCTGGCCCCGATCTCGGCGTTTGACAGTCCGCGGGCGATCAGCAGCAGCACGTCGACCTCTCGGGCGGACAGCAGATCCCTGATCTGCCGTCCGCCGTCCCCGGCCGCGGGCGAGTCCTCGGCCATCTTCTCCAGCAGCCGCCGGGTGACCGACGGCCCGAGGATGGCCTCACCCGAGGCGATCACCCGCACGGCCTCGACCAGCTGGTCGGCGGTGGCCTCCTTCAGCAGGAAGCCGGATGCGCCGGCCCTCAGGGCCTCGGTGACGTACGCGTCGAGGTGGAAGGTGGTCAGGATCAGGATTCTGGTCGGGACCGGGGCGGCGCCGCGCAGCAGCGCCCTGGCCGCCGCGACGCCGTCCAGGCGCGGCATCCTGATGTCCATCAGCGCCACCTGCGGGCGCAGCCGGCGCACGGCCTCGACCGCTTCGGCGCCGTCTCCGGCCTCGCCGACGACCACCATGCCGGGCTCGGACTCGATGATGGCCCGCAGGCCCGAGCGGACCAGCGCCTGGTCGTCGGCGATCAGGATGCTGATAGTCATGGCGCCTCCTGGTCGGGAACGGGGATCGCCGCCTCGACCTCGAACCCGCCGCCCGGCCGGGCACCGGTGCGCAGGGTCCCGCCGTACGCGGCGGCCCGCTCGCGCATCCCCACGATTCCGTGGGCCGTGCTCAGGGCCCGGCCGCCGGGGCCCGCGCCGTCGTCGTGTACCGAGACCCGCACCGTTCCCCCGTTCCGGATGATGGTCACGCAGGCCTTCGCGCCGGTCCCGCCGTGCTTGATGACGTTGGTCAGCGACTCCTGCACGATCCGGTAGACCGCCAGCCCGATGCCAGGCGGCAGCCGCATCGGCTCCACGTCGAGCCGCGTCTCCAGGCCGCCCGCGCGCAGGCCCGCGACGAGCTCGTCCACCCGCCCAAGCCCCGGCTGCGGGCCCAGCTGCGCCTCGGCGTCCGGACGCAGCACCGCCAGCACGCCGCGCATCTCGGCCAGCGCCTGCCGGCTGGCGGCCGAGATTCCGCTCAGGAAGGCGGGGACCGCGTCCGGGTTCGACCGGGCCGAGCGGGCCGCGGCCTCGGACTGGATGGCGATCAGGCTGATCGAGTGGCCGATGACGTCGTGCAGCTCGCGGGCGATGCGCAGCCGCTCGTCCACGACCGCCCGCGCGGCGCGCTCGCCCTCCTCGGCCTCCAGCCGCGCCGCGCGGTCCCGCAGCTCGGCCACGTAGTCGCGGCGCGTGCGGATCGCGTACCCCAGCACCCAGCTCGCCGCGATCAGCGCCCCGAGGCTGAACGACTCCAGGGGCCCGGTCGGGTTGCGCGCGCCCGGAGCCGCGTCAGCCACGCCCACCGCGACCGCGGCGAGCACCACGGCGCCGGCGTCCCGCAGCGTCCCGGCCAGCTCGGCCCCCTGGGCGCGCCGCCCGTGCCTGCCCAGGGCGTAGGCGGCGCAGCCCGTAGCGAAGATCGCCGCCAGGGCCGGATAGCCGACGGCGAGCATGAAGACCGCCGGCGGCGTCGTCGCGGCGAGCACCGCCAGCGGCGCCCGCCGCCGGGCCAGCAGCAGGAGGCCCTGCCCGAGCGCGAGCGGCACGATGACGACGTGGGGCAGCCAGGCGGCGACCTTGTCCTCGGTCCCGGCCGCGGTCTCGAGCGCGACAGCCACGCTGACGGCCACGTCCACGGGCCACCGGCCCGGTCTCCATGCCCGCACAGCCACCATCATGCCCGCCAGCTCGGGGCCCGGCGCGTCAGGCGTGGCGGCCGCGCAGCGTGACTGCCGCTTTCGCTCATGTCAGCGACGCTACGGCCCGCCCGAGGCCGCCGGCGTCGGCCGCAGGGAGGAACCAGGGACCGGCCCGGGCCCAAACCCCCTCCCCGAGGAGGAGGCAGGCGCCGCGCCGGGCCCGGCCTTCCTCCCTGCGGCCGAAGCCAGCGCCAGCACCGGCGCGGCAACGTCGGGGACAAGCGCACGGGCCTTCGCGCCCGGCCTCAGATCCGACGTCGAGAGGACGAGGCCCATGAGAGCCGGCCAGAACTCATCCGCCGAACGCGACCGGTTCCGGGGGGCAGTCGCAGCCACGCTCGCCGGGGGTTTCATCGTGCTCGCGCCGATCGCGGTGGCCAGTGCCTGGATTCGCGGCACCGTGCTGTCCACCAGCGGGTACGCCGCCGCCGTCAGCAACATCCCCGCCCGTCCCGCGGTGCGAGCCGTGATCCGCGAAGCCGTCACCGCCGAGGCCAGTGCCGTGCTGTCCCGCGCCGGCGGCGGGCTGGCCGGCCCGCTCCGCGGAGCACTGCGCACCGGGCTCGCGGACCTGGCCGGCCGGCAGACCAGCGCGTTCCTGGCCGGCCCGGCGTTCCGGCGGCTCTGGGTAGCGGCCAGCCGGTTCGCGCACGCCCAGCTCATCAGCCTGCTCAGCGGGCACGGCACCCTGATGCCGACTGCCGGCCAACAGGTGACCCTGAACCTGACCCCGCTGGTCACTGACGTGCTCCAGGGCATCCTCAGGGGCCTGCCCGCCGCCATCGGCCACGGCATCACCCGGCCGCCCGTCAGCGCCGTCGCCGCCGCCTGCCAGGTCCGCCAGGTCCACCATGTCCACCATGTGCACCAGGTCCACAGCCACCTGCGGGCACCGCTATGCCTCCGGATCCCGCTTTTCCCGGCCGCCGCGCTAACCCGCCTGCGGCTCGCCTACCGCATCCTCACCACGACGACGTGGCTAGCGCTGATCCTCACCCCGCTGGCATTCGCCGGGGCCCTGGCCGCTTCGCCGGGCCGACGCCGCACCCTGCTCGGCATGACGGCCGGCGGCACGCTCACGCTCCTCCTCGGCCTGATCATTCTCAGCTGGCTGCAATCCAGCCTCGCCGCCGGCACCGATCCCCACTACCAGCCAATAACCAGCGCCATCCTGCACGCCCTGACCAGCAGGTTCTTCACCCTCACCACCTGGTGCGCGGCCGCGTGCCTAACCCTGGCCATAGTGGCCTTGCTGGCCGGGCCTTATCGCTGGGCCGTCATGATCCGGCGGTATTTCCGCTTTTCACCAGCCGTCGCATCATGAGCCATCAGCACGAGCCAGCAACGTTACTACGCGGGACGAGAACGCTCATTATCACGACCGGCTATCACAATTGTTAAATCGAATCTGATCGATTATCGGTTCAGAAACTGAGTCGAAGAAACACCACCCCGGCTCGCGGGCCGCACGTCCGCCTGGCCTGGTCACGCGCGTGCCTGCGGGCCCGGATCGGGTCCGGCGCCGCTCGATCTTTCATTATATGAAATATAGTTCAAACTCTGGACAACGACCATCATGAGGATTACGCTCGCCGCAGCCGATGGACATGCTGGAGCGATATTCGTGATGAGCCGCAATCCGGGTGTGCTGGATCTCTACCGCCGCATGAGCGTCATCCGGCAGTTCGAGGAACGTTGCCTTGAACTCAGCCGGGCCGGCTTTATCAAGGGATCGATACATCTGTGCCTGGGCCAGGAAGCGATCCCGGTCGGCGTGTCTGAAGCGCTTGAGCCGCGGGACCGGGTTATCGCGACCTACCGCGGCCACGGCTGGGCCATTTCACGCGGCGTGCCGCTGGAGCCGCTGCTGGGCGAAATCTGCCAGCGGGCCGGCGGGCTGAATGGCGGCCGGTGCGGCTCCCCGCTGCTGTCCGCACCGGACTACGGCTTCCTGGGCGAGAACTCGATCGTCGGGGCCGGCGTGCCGATCGCCGCGGGCGTGGCCATGGCGGCGCAGTACCAGAACACGGGCCGGGTCGTGGTCGTGTCGGTCGGCGACGGAGCCATGAACCAGGGCTCGCTGCATGAGGGCCTGGTGCTGGCGGCGGCCAGGAACCTGCCGCTGGTGATCGTGTGCGAGAACAACGGCTGGTCGGAGATGACCGCCGCGGCGGCCTTCCTGCGGTCGGGCCACCTGACCGATCGCGCGGCGGGCTATCACATTCCGGCCGAGCTGGTCGACGGCTGCGACGCGGAGGCCGTTTCCGACGCCGCGAGCTGGGCGGTCGCCGAGGCGCGGGCGGGCCGGGGCCCGGTCTTCCTCGAGTGCAAGACGGTCCGCCTGGGCGGTCACTACAACGGCGACATCGAGCATTACCGGCCGCGCGAGGACAGCGAGGAAGCCAGGCGAGACGAGCCGCTGGCCCGGCTGCGCCGCCAGCTGGCGGACGAGGACCCGGACGCGGCCGCGGTGCTGGCCGGCATCGACGCCGAGGTGGGCCGGGAGATCGACGCGGTCACCGCGATCGTCCAGGCCATGGACGAGCCCGCCGCCGAGACCGCCGTGGCCCATGTGGTGGCCGATCCGGCCCCGGCCGCGGCGCCCGACGGTGCCGCCGCGGAGGCCGACGGCGCCGCGGCGAACGGGGACTCCGCGGGCGCCGAGCTCACCTACCAGCGGGCCATCAACCGGGCCCTCAGGGATGAGCTGGAGAGCCGCCCGGAGGTCGTGGTCTACGGCGAGGATGTCGGCGCCGCGGGCGGCATCTTCGGTGTATCGCGCGGCCTGCAGCGGGACTTCGGCCCCGGCCGCGTGTTCGACGCCCCGATCTCCGAGAGCGCCATCCTCGGCTCCGCGGTGGGCGCGGCCATGGAGGGCATGAGGCCGGTCGTCGAGATCATGTGGGGCGACTTCCTGCTCGTGGCGCTGGATCAGCTCATCAACCAGGCGGCCAATGTCCGCTTTGTCAATCGCTCCCGGCTGCACGCTCCTCTGGTGGTCCGCTTCCAGCAGGGCGCGACGCCCGGCGCCTGCGCTCAGCACTCCCAGAGCCTGGAGGCCTTCCTGGCCCACGTCCCCGGCCTCAAGGTGGGCGTTCCGGCCACCCCGGCCGACGCCTACGCCATGACCAGGGCGGCGGTGGCCGACCCGGATCCGGTCCTGCTGGCCGAGGCACGAGAGCTGTACCAGGTGAGCGGCCCGGTCGACGCGGTCGGCCCGCCGCAGGTCGTGGGCGGCGCGAGGGTGCACCGCCAGGGCTCGGACGTGGCCATCCTGACCTGGGGACCGATGCTGCACCGCGCCCTGGCCGCGGCCGGCCGGCTGGCGCAGGCGGGTCATGAGGCGTGCGTGGTCGACCTGCGGTGGCTCCGCCCGCTCGACGACGCCGCCATCGATGCCGCCGTCCGGCAGTGCCACGGCCGCGTGATCGTGGCCCACGAGGCCAACGTGACCGGCGGCTTCGGCGCCGAGGTCGCGGCCCGGATCGGCGAGCGGCACTTCGGCTCGCTCGCGGCGCCGGTGCGCCGGGTGGGCGCGCCCGACGTGCGCGTGCCGGCCGCCCCGGCCCTGCAGAAGGCGGTGCTGCCATCGGCTGACTGGCTGGTGGCGGCGGCCATGGACATGCTCGGCGACTCGCTTTACGCCGCCAACGAGAACAGCTAGGAGGCACGCGGATGGAACGGCTGTGCTTCGTCATGGATCTCAATCCGGGCCAGGAGCAGAAATACGACCGGGTCCACCAGGAGATGTTCCCCGAGATGCACGACGCGCTGGTCGAGGCCGGCTACACCAACTACACGATCTTCCGGCTGCGGACCACGGTCGTCGGCTACGCGGAGTGCGTTCCCGACGTGGCCACGGTCCTGGACCGGATGAAGAAACACCCGGTGAGCACCCGCTGGGCGGAGGCGCTGGCCGGCGTGCCCAGGCACCCGCTCGAGCTGGCCGAGCAGGTCTGGCGGCTGTGATGGGCGTCCGGTCGATCTTCCACGTCGGCTTCGTCGTGCGCGACCTCGACGCGAGCATCCGCTTCTACACCGACGGCCTCGGGCTGCGGCTGCGCCACCAGCAGACGCAGGACAACGACTACACCCGGTGCCTGGTCGGCTATCCGGACGCCAGCCTGCGCATCGCCCAGTTCCAGCTGCCCGAGGGCGAGCCGCCGGAGTCCGGTCACATCCTCGAGCTCATCGAGTACCTGACGCCGGAAGGCAGCCCGGCCGACCTGGAGCGGAACACCACCGGGGCGGGCCACCTGGCCTTCGTGGTCGATGACATCGACGCCATGACGACCAGCCTGGCGACGCTGGGGGCCCGGCCGCTGAGCCAGCCCAACGAGATCACCGCGGGCATCAACAAGGGCGGCCGGGCCGTCTACCTGCACGATCCCGACGGCATCACGCTCGAGCTGGTCCAGCCTGCCAGCGTACCTGCGAGAGCCGTGCCGGCGAGGGCCGTGCCGTGACCGGCAGTTACCGGCCTCCGGATCTCGGCGGGACGACCGCGGTGGTGACCGGCGCGGGCCAGGGCATCGGCACGGCCATTGCCCGCGCCCTGGCCGGCTGCGGGGCGCGCGTGGTCATCAACGGCCGCCACCCGGCCACCCTCAAGGTGGTTGCCGACGAGATCGCGGCCGGCGGCGGGGCCTGCGAGTGGCTGGCCGGGAGCGTCACAGAACCGGATCATGTCGCCGAGCTCATGGCCGTGGCGGCGGGCCGGGACGGGGTCATTCATGCCCTGGTCAACAACGCGGGCATCGCCGGGCCGACCGCTCCCCTGGCAGAGCTGAGCCTCGAGGACTGGAACGAGACGATCGCGGTCAACCTGACCGGGGTGTTCCTGGCCTGCCGCGCGGCCATCCCGTACCTGCGGTCGGCGGACCGGGGCAAGATCGTCAACATCGGCTCGGCCACGGGCAAGCGGCCGCTGCTGAACCGCACGCCGTACGCGGCGGCCAAGCTCGGCGTCGTCGGGCTGACCCGCACCCTCGCGCACGAGCTGGGCCCGGACAACATCAGCGTCAACACCATCTCGCCGTTCATGGTCGACAACAGCCGGCTCGAGATGGTGATCGGCCGCATGGCGGCCGCCAGCAACCGCAGCCCGCGCGAGGTCCGAGACGAGATGGCGGCCGCGAACGCGTTCGGGCGCGCGGTGACCGAGGACGACGTGGCGCGGCTGACGCTCATGCTCTGCTCGTCCGTCGCGGACGACATGACCGGCCAGGACATCAACATGACCGCGGGCCTGGTCATGTACTAGCGGCGTCAGGTACTAGCGGCCCGATCAGGCCGAACCGCCAGCCAGCACGAGGAGGCACAACCGAATGGACCCGATTGCGATCGGACTGATCGGGTGCGGCGGCATGGGCCGCCGGCATCTGCGGGCTTACGCGGCGGTCGCCGACGTCAGCCCGGGCGAGTTCGACCTGGTGGCCGTCTGCGACGCCCGGCCGGACGCCGCCGAGCTCGCGGCTGAGCTGGCTGAGCAGCTGCTCGGCCGCCGGCCGCGGGTGTTCAGCTCGCACGAGGACCTGATCAGGAGCGGGATCTGCGAAGCGGTCGACGTGGTGACCGACCCGTCCGCCCACCACGTCGTGGCCGGCCCGGCGCTGGCCGCGGGGCTCCACGTCACCTGCGAGAAGCCGCTGGGCATCACGGTCCGGGCCTGCCAGGAGATCCTCGACGCGGCCCGGCCCGGTGTCGTGCTGTCCACGGCGGAGAACTACCGCCGCGACGGCCCCAACCGGCTGGCTCGCCGGGTACTCGACTCGGGGCTGCTCGGGCACCTGCACGCGATGGTCGAGACCAGCATCGGCGGCAGCGACCAGGTGCTGATCACCCCGTGGCGGCACATCCGCGAGTCCGGGCCCATGGCCCTGGACATGGGCGTGCACTTCCTGGACATCTTCAACTACCTGCTCGGTGACCTGAAGACGGCCTACGGATCCTCGTTCATCGCCGAGCCCGTCCGGCGCAGCGACCCGGGCTCGCCGGCCGTCCCGGGAATCGATTACCTGGAGCCGGGCGCCTTCCGCGCCACCGGAGACGACTCGCTGGTCGGGCTCTACCAGAGCGAGTCCGGCGTGTTCGCCCAGCTCACCTACATTCCGTCGGGGCCGGGCACGACCTTCCGCCAGCGCACGCTGCACGGCCGCAACGGCTCGATGTCGGTGCCCAGGGACCGGAGCGGAGAGCCGGTGACGGTGCGCCTCGGGAGCAAGGAACTGGCCGGCGCCGCGCTCCGCGAGGCGGTCGGGGGCTTCGCGCTTGACGGCATCGCGGCGGTCTTCTTCGGGCCCGAGGGGACGGAGTACGACCGGCCCTTCGAGTGGGTGGACGCCGCCAACATCGGCCTGGAGCTGGACGACTTCGCGCAGGCCGTCCGGGCGGGCCAGCCGGTCGAGGTCGACGGGCGCGGCGGCCTGGCGGCGGTGGCCGGCGTGTGGGCCCTGGCCGAGTCGCAGCACCTGGGCCAGGCCGTCGCGGTCGCCGACGTCGCCTCGGGCGCCATCCGGGGCGCGCAAGCACATCTCGACTCTCTCCTGGGGTTCCAGCCATGATCGACCTGACGGCCTTCCTCACCTCACCGTTCAAGCAGGTCGCGCTCGTCGTCGAGGACCTGGACAGCTCGGTCAGGGCCTGGCACGAGCGCCTGGGCATCGGCCCCTGGACGGCCTGGCGGCTCGGGCCGCACGTGCTGCAGGACATGACCTACCACGGGTCGGCGGTCGAGTTCGAGTTCCGGCACGCGCTGGCCTGGCAGGGCGAGATGCAGTTCGAGCTGGTCCAGCCGCTCAGCGGGCCCAGCATCTTCGCTGACCACCTCCGCGAGCACGGCCCCGGCCTGCACCACGTCGGAAAGTACGTGGAAGATCACCCGGCGGCCGTCGCGGCCGTGCTGGCCGACGGATTCACGCCGGTCCAGAGCGCGCACGGGTTTGGCGCGACCGGGGACGGCGCGTTCGCCTACTTCGCCCCGCCCGGGCTCAGCGGACTGATCGTGGAGCTCATCGAGGCTCCGAAGGTCCGGATCGAGCCCGAGTTCAGATACCCCTCAGCAGCGGATTAGGGAGGTGAGTGCGGTGCGCATCGCATCGGTGGAGGCCATTCCCGCGGGCTCGGCCTGCTACGTGCGGATCACGTCCGAGGACGGCACGTCCGGCGTCGGAGAGTCGACGTACTTCGGCTGGCCGACCGCCATCGCCGAGATCGTCCGGTCCTTCGAGCCCTTCCTGAAGGGCAAGGACGCCGGCGATGTCGAGCATCTGTGGCTGTCGCTGTACCGGGCGCTGAGTTTCCGCGGCATGGCCATCTCGGGTGCCATCAGCGCCGTCGACCAGGCCCTGTGGGACCTGCGCGGCAAGCACTTCGAGGTGCCCGTGTGGCAATTGCTCGGCGGGCGGGCCCGCCGGGCGGTCCGGGCCATGCGGGTGGTCGACACCGGGACGCAGGAGGAGGTGGTGGCGGCCGCGCGGGCCGCGGTCGAGGACGACGGGTACACGGCGCTCAAGATCCTGCTGTTCCAGGAGGAGCATCACCAGATGCGCCAGGCCGAGCGCATCGGTGATCTCGTCCAGCGCTTCGCGGCCATCCGCGACGCCGTCGGCTGGCAGATCGACCTGGGCGTCGAGCTGCACCGGAACATGTCGGCCGGCAATGCCGTGCTGCTGTGCGGCGAGCTGGCCCGCTACCGGCCGCTGTTCGTGGAGGACCCGATACCGCCCGACAGCGTGGCCGGCCTGCGGGCGTTCGCGGCCAAGGTGGGCGTGCCGGTCGCGGCCGGCGAGCGGAACACCACGATCTGGGAGTTCGCGGAGTACGTCGAGCGGCCGGGGGTGGACTTCGTCCGCCCGGACGTCGGCATCGCCGGCGGCATCACCCACGTCAGGAAGATCTGCGCGCTGGCCGAGGCATTCCACGCCGATGTCCTGCCCCACGCGGTGCCGTCCGGCCCGGTGGCCGTCGCGGCCCACGTCCAGCTGGGCATGTGCACGCCGAACTGGGAGCTGCAGGAGCACCGGCCGCAGGGCGCGGCCTGGACCGACCTGGTCGATGAGATCATCCCGGTGCGCGACGGGTACCTCATCCCGCCGGACCGGCCGGGCCTGGGCATCAGCCTGGACGACGCCGGCCTGGCCAGGCACCCGCCCCGCAGCGCCGACCTGTCGCACGCGCCGCTGCGCGAGGACGACTCGGTGGCGATCAGATGAGCGCCGACCGCCCGGTCGTGGGGCTGGCCTGCAGCGAGCCCACCTACCAGGCCTACATCGACCCGGCCGACGTCCGGCGGCTTGAGACGCGGGCCGACTTCCGCTATCAGCCCTTCAGCCTGGAGGGCAGCGGTCTCAGCCCGGTGCCCAGGGATCCGCGGGCGGAAGCGGAGCTGGCCCGCTTCGCCGCCGACCTGGACGTGCTGGTGATCTGCCACGGATCGCCGTTCGTCAGCGGCGACGTGCTGGCCGCCGCCCCCCGCCTCAGCCTGCTCGGCGAGCTCGAGGGCGACCGGTTCTCTTACCACCTCAGCCTGGACGAGGCGGTGGCCAGGGGGCTGCGGGTCATCGACACCTCGCACGGGTCATCGTGGCCGACGGCCGAGTGGGCGCTGGGCCTGGCCCTGATCGGCCTGCGCAACGCCGGGGCCTGGTTCCGGCGGATCACCGCCCACCAGCCCGCCTTCCCCGGCGGCGTCCGGCCCCGGTCCGGCCCCGGCTACGACGGGGCGGAGCTCAGCGGCAAGCGGGTCGGGAT
>Ga0102924_1003831_pt1 | contig 15561 bp, 14 predicted proteins | sample PaiPotPPM11metaG_FD_80116 | JGI IMG/M metagenome (GOLD analysis project Ga0102924, IMG submission 80116) | Iron sulfur acid spring bacterial and archeal communities from Banff, Canada, to study Microbial Dark Matter (Phase II) - Paint Pots PPM... ... | reverse complement strand
GAGATCACCAACGTGGACCTCGCGTGCAGGCTTGGCGGGCTGCTTGTTGCATTGAATCCTGCCGAGGTCGCACGCTCGCGCGGCCAAGCTGCGCGTTTTAAAAAATCGTGCAGCCCACAGCCATTTGTCCATTCGAACGCCAGGCATGATCTATCTTAATAATAAGGGTGTCTCCGTGCCCGTCAGTTTTTTAAAACATGCCGGAACTTCCCGACATTGCCGCGTACCTCAGCGCGCTCGCGACACGGATCGTGGGTCAACCGATCCAACAAATACGTTTGGCCAGTCCCTTTCTGCTGCGCACCGCGCAACCACCAATCGCAGACGTAGAAGGACGCACCGTCCGCGAACTGCGGCGAATCGGGAAAAGAATCGCCGTTGGCGTGGAAGGCGATTTCTGGCTGGTGTTGCACTTGATGATTGCCGGGCGTCTCCACTGGCGGTCGCGAGGAGCAAAGCTGGCTGGGCGGCAAAGCCTGGCGGCATTCGATTTTCCCAACGGCTCTCTGGTGCTCACCGAAGCCGGCACAAAGCATCGCGCATCGCTATATGTGTTGCGCGGAGAAGAGGGATTGCAATCCGTTGATCCTGGCGGAATCGACCTCCTCAGCAGCGATCTCAATTCGTTTCGTGCCGCACTGACAGCCGAGAACCGTACCCTCAAGAGGGCCCTTACCGATCCCCGGATAATTAGTGGCATTGGCAATGCTTATTCGGATGAGATTTTGCACGCCGCCCAACTCTCCCCTATTACGCTCACGAACAAATTGAAGCCGGAGGAGTGGGAACGGCTGTTCGCTGCGACCCGCGACACTCTCGACCTCTGGATAAACCGGCTGCGCGCCGAAGCAGAAAACGGCTTTCCAGAAAAAGTAACTGCTTTCCGCAAAGAAATGGCAGTGCACGGGCGATACGGGGAACCTTGCCCAAGGTGCGGCGAGAAGATTCAGCGAATTCGTTACGCGCACAACGAAACTAACCATTGCCCTCGCTGCCAAACCGGAGGGAAACTTCTGGCGGACCGAAGTCTGTCGCGGCTCTTGCGATCCGACTGGCCGCGCACGATGGATGAGCTTGAGGCGCTGAAACGCCGGTAGCGCGTGGTCTCTCCCGGAAGGAACTCTGCAGCGTTCCGCGTGCGGCGCAGTCGAAAGGATTGGGCACCCTCGCTTTATGATGGATCGGCGAAAGGTGGGTTCAGCCGCCGATGAGTCCAACTCAGAAGATGGCGAACTTTAATGAAACCTGTAGGCGGCAAAAATGCTCATAACTAAGGGACGGTTCGGAAAAGGAACTCGCCATTGAACGCGCAGCTTGATATCAGAGAACAAGGTCGACTTTTTCGCTGGCCTTTGGGTCCACGTCCTCGCGACCATCCGGACCTGAGCGAACTCGGGCTTTAGCAAACTGCAAGAGGAACCTGCCACATTTTGGAAGATTGCGGCACAAGGGTGAAAAGCAAAAGAGCGGCTGCATCCTTCACGATTCTGAGAGCCGCGTCGAAGCCGCTTCATGGGCCAACGCGCTTTAATTTGCCGTTCTATTCATAAGGAGAAATCAAATGCTTGAAACTAAATCCACCACAAACGAAAACGAAATTTCCCGCGACCGGCTCGCGGAGTTATTGAACGAAGACCTTGCTCGCGAATATCAAGCGATCATCGCCTACGTGGTCTACTCGCAGGTGCTCAGCGGGGCCCAATATATGGACATTGCGGCCCAGCTTGAAATTCATGCCAAGCAGGAGCTCGATCATGCTCTGACTCTGTCGCGGCAGATCGATTATCTCGGCAAAATGCCGGCGGTCACTCCGAAGCCGGTACGCACATCGAAGGACCCGAAGGAGATGCTCCGCTTCGATCTCGATAATGAAAACGAAACCATTCGCAATTACCGCGATCGCGTCCGGCAATGCGAGACGCTGGGAGAATACGCGATGGCGGAACAGATTCGCCAAATCCTGGTGCAGGAGCAGGACCATCAAATCGATTTAGCGACTGCGCTTGGCGAAGAAGTCCCAGATGTTAGCGGTGGCCCCCAGGGGCGTGGCCGCCGCTAACTCGGCGTCCTGTTCGGCTTTACTCCGCTTGTTTGCGCGCAATGCCGGAAGCAGCGCAGAAGCCTGCCAAAACAGAAATAGCAGTCAGGGACAGTCAGGAAATCAAAAGCGAATGATTAAGCGACGGCTTCCTTCGGTGCAGGTGGCGCGGCTCGTCCCGTTTGCCCTTTCCCAAGAAAGTTCAGCAGCTCGGTGTTGACTTCGTCTGCGTGCGTCCAGTTGATGGCGTGTGGGCCATCCTTCACTACAACAAGCCGGGCGCCCTTGATCAGCTTGGCAGTTCGCGCTCCCGCAGCCTGGAGAGGCACAATGCGGTCAGCATCGCCTTGGAGGACCAGCGTCGGAATGTCGATGCGGGCCACGTCCTGACGAAAATCCTCATGCCAGGTGGGAACACACGCCAGGCTCGCCATAGCCGACGCGCCGGCTGCAACGTTCCAGCTTGCCTGTAAGGCCTGCTCGCTGATGCGCTTGCCCAGAAAAACGTCGGCGTTGTAAAAATTCTTGAAAAACTCAGTGAAGAACGCATAACGGTCCGCGGCCACCGCTTTTTCAATTCCCTTAAACACGCTGCCGTCCACGCCTTCAGGATTGTCTGAGGTTTTCAAGAGGTACGGCGGCACTGAGCTAATAAATACCGCTTTGCTCACGCCTTGCGATCCATACTTGCCCAAATATCGTGCCACCTCGCCTCCGCCCATCGAGAAACCGACGAGCGCGAAGTCACGCAACTTGAGATGGCTCACGACCTGGTGCAGGTCCTGCGCAAATGTATCGTAGTTATAGCCTTCCGTTGGCTGGCTGGAGTTGCCGAAGCCTCGGCGGTCGTAGGTAATCACCCTGTGTCCCGAATTCAGCAGAACTGGCAGTTGCTTCTCCCACGAGGCGCCGCTGAGCGGGTATCCATGGATCAGGACAACCGGTTTGCCCGAACCGTGGTCCTCATAATAGAGATCGATGTTGCCGGAATTTTCTTTTCCAACAGTAATGAACGGCATGATGGTCTCCTTCCGTTGGTTGTGAAGATCGGACTGGCTCTGAGGTGAACTAGATGGTTGTGGTGTTTCTCTTTCCCCTAAAGATGCACGTCATGTTCGCATAGGTGCGTATTTTTATTGTGCGCTCACTTGGCCGGGTTTAACCAAGGTTCCGTAATCCATTCTTCAGTCTTGGCCTAGGCGCTTCGAGAAACAAAGCGAGGCAGGATTGTCGCCGGCGCACGATGCCACTGCTGGTCAAATTTTTAGTAGTTAGAATTTTGCGAGGAGCGCTGGAACGAGGAGCGCTAGAAACTGAAAAGGCGATCTCCGAGGAGATCGCCTTTTGCAAGATTCGCCCGGCTTATAGCGCCTGAACGTTTTCAGCCTGCCAGCCCTTTGGACCCTTGGTCACGTCAAACTGCACCGTCTGGCCCTCCTGCAGGCTCTTAAAGCCGCCTGCCTGGATCGCTGAGAAGTGCACAAAAACGTCTTCGCCATTCTGACGGCTGATAAAGCCGTAGCCTTTGGCGTCGTTGAACCACTTTACTGTTCCTTGTTCTGCCATGTTGTTACGTGTTCCTTTTCAAATTGATTTACGCTGGAAAGAGTCGGAAGAAACTTACGCAGGTTACTGGCTGTTGAGGCAAGAACTGCTCACCACCGATTCGGTCTAACGTACACGGGCATCCTACTCGGAATTGGTGCAATTAGCAAGCCTTATTCGCAGCCTTATTCGCAGATGGCTCCCCCCCACCCTAAATAGGGGCAGGGCAACGCGACGACGTCCCCTTCCGACTATCTCGGCTCCGAATCAGTGGGTTGTGATACCGCCGCCAGCCGTGAAGCAGGGAACCAGCGTGCTCATCCACCCTCAGCACAAGGCCCGCAAACAGCGTATACTCAAATTGCTTGACCCCGAAGATGCTCCGTGAGCCTGCGCCTTCGTGATTGAGAGATTGCGAGGCGCTTCTTGCACCGGCGGTCATTTCTGAACACTTCACTCCACGGTACCATCGAACGCGCTTGCACCCAAAGACGTGCGGCTTGACGCGGACTTGTGACGGTCATTGCGACGCGACAACCAGAGTGGCGTTTATCTCGCCGCTCCACAACCAGTCCGAATGACGGGAGCTCATGTATGTCCGCGATAAATGGCGACAAGTCAAGATTTAACCGGGTACGCAAACAAAACATTGCTCGCCGGAAACGAACCCGGGAGCTGCTAAATCTAGAGCAAGCTAAATCCGGAAGTGTGACAAGCAGCGCCAAAGGTGTCAAAGGGAAGGTGGCCGCATGACCACTACAACATTTATTCCGCCGTTCTCGGCACCCATTCCCAGTACTCTGAAAAAAAAGCGGGTGCTTTTGGTTGACACTTCGGCCGCCAAGCGCGATTTGCGCGCCGAAGTCATGCGAAAGCTCGGCATGGATGTTGACTGTGCCGCGGATATCGCAGAAGCTCGCTCCTGGTGGCGGGCCGACTTGTACGACCTGGTTTTGATCAATGTGGACAAGGGAGCGGGGCATCGAGACAAATTCTGTGACGACATTCGCAGCGCTACGCCTCGCCAGCAGCTTGCTTTTTTTGTCGGCAAACCCGAGTACCTCGCAAATCTCCCGACTGTGGATGGAGACACTGCGATACCGGTTCACCACGATGAGGTCCTAATGGGGGACGTGAAGACCGCCCTCTCTGTTGACCTTGCAGATTTGTCGCAGCGCTGGGGAATCATGGAGGCCTCGCGCCGGATTTCCGCGGTGCGCTCCGCATCCAATGCTCGTACCCGGGCGATGCGCGACCGGCCGTCTCCGCCGCGCGATCTCGAAATGCGGCACGGTAAACGCCCCGCGGACGAACCGCCAAGCTTAGATGATCTACTAAGAGAGGAAATGCAATGAAGAACCTTTACGTGGGCAATCTACCCCACAGCACAACCGAAGCTGAACTGCGCGGCGTTTTCGAGGCGCATGGCGCAGTCGAAAAAGTAAGCCTGGTGACGGACCGGGAAACCGGACGCTCGCGGGGTTTCGCCTTTGTGGAAATGACGAACCCCAGCGAAGCCGATAAAGCTATCGCCGCCTTGAACGGAACGGATCTGGGTGGCCGCACGTTGACCATCAATGAAGCCAAGCCGAAGACCGACCGCCCCAAGAGCGGACAACGTTTCGGCGGCGGCGGAGGCCGTGGCCGCGATGATTACCGTGGCCATGCACGTCAGCCACGCGAACCGCGCTGGTAGCCCTTTCGGGCTGACCAGCAGTGCAGTGCCGGTCGCGAGATCATCGGCCTGCGATCAACGACTAACACATTGGGAGATGAGGTATGCCACGGGGCCGATCAACGTTTACAAAGCGTCAGAAGGAACAAACACGACAGCAAAAACAGCGGGAAAAAGCTGAGCGCAGAACTCAGCGGAAACAAGAGAAACCCACTGAAAGCAATGTGGATGAAATGGCTGAATTGCGCGAACACGCCGCTGCCCAGGCTGCCCTGTTCAACGTTGGCGTCGAAGATGACGAGCCAAGCGCCGATCAAAACGAATCCGAGCGGTAAATATTAAACGATAGTCGCTCTACGATTACTCAAGTCGCCGGGGGCTTTAAGCCGCGGCGACTTGATTTCGTTTCTAGACAAATACTTCGCCAGGCAATGCCGTCAAAGTCCGCGACGCCAAAGTGTTTTCGACGAAGCGCCTCGGCGTCTCCGCCGCTGCAGCATCAATCTGCTTGCGTTCGATCCGCAGTTTAAGAGTACGCTCGATCTGCCGGAGTTCCAGTACTTCCGCACCAGCCACCAGTGTTGAAGCGCGTCCCTGAAACCCCGCGCGTCCTGTGCGTCCCACACGATGGATGAAATCCTCAGCCATCTTTGGCACGTCATAGTTGATGACGTGGGCTACGTCATCCACGTGTAACCCGCGCGAAGCGATGTCGGTCGCCACCAGCACCTGGTAGCGACCTTCCTGGAAGCCGCTCAGAGCGCCGTTGCGTTGCGATTGCGAACGATCGCCATGAATCATGGCGGCATTGAAACCGTCGCGCACCAGTTCCTTGGCAATGCGTTCGGTACCACGCTTGGTGCGGCTGAAGATCAGCGTTTGTCCCTTTTCCGCGTAAAGCAGTTGCCTGAGAACGTCCATCTTCTGTCCCGGACGGACTTCATAGGCATTTAGCTGTACGCTTTCGGCGGGTTTGAGCACCGATCCCAATGCCACCCGTACCGGATCGCGCATGTAGTCGTAGACCAGCCCGGCAACGGACTGCTCCAGCGTGGCTGAGTAACACAGAGTCTGCCTGCGGGTGGGAAGTGTGGCAACAATGCGACGGATCGCGGGCAGAAATCCCATGTCTAACATGCGATCGGCTTCGTCGAGCACCAGAATCTTGACGTGCTGCAGGTCGGCGAACTTGCGGTTCATCAGATCCTGGAGCCGCCCTGGAGTCGCAATCACCAAGCCGGCGCCGGAACGCAGATTGCGGATTTGCGTCTGCTCGGATACTCCACCAATGATCAGCGCCGCTTTGTGCATGGTTTTCGTGCGCAGCCGCTCGTAAACCTCGTGGACTTGCATTGCGAGTTCACGGGTTGGCAGCAACACCAGAGCGACCGTCTGATGGGCTGGTTCGCGGTTCAGCATTTCGATAAGCGGAATTACAAATGCCAGGGTCTTGCCGGTGCCCGTTTGGGCAGTACCGATGACGTCCCGGCCTTCAAGAGCAGGAGGAATTGCACTCTCCTGGATAGGTGTGAGGTTAATAAATTGAGCTGCCGCCAGTTTCTTCTGCAGCGCAGAAGAGATGGGCAGTTCGGTAAATGTTGTCATTCGATTTGTTTCTTTCTCGAGGGGCTGGTTTGTACACACTCTGACACACGTCGGAAATGTGTCCAGCCGCTCACATTTTAATTTTTAATTATTGGCGCCAACTAAACGGCGGGCAGGAAATGCGGAGATGAATCTGATCCAACGAGGGACCACCGCGTGACGAGCAAACCGTGGCAAATAGCGTCCAAAAACAGTATACCACGTGCCATTTACCATTTAGATATAACGGCCCTGGTTCGGAGCCGCACCCTGGTAACCCTAGTCAGGTAGGTTAACCGACGCGATGCACACTCGGATGGCCATAAAACCGCTAGATCACACCTCTGTGATTTTCCTCCGTGAACTCTGTGTCCTCTGTGGTTAAAGCTCTTTTTAGTTACAACTAGGGAAGTATGAACAGGGAAAAGCCGAAAGCTTGAACGGGATGTTCTCTGTTAGGCCGCGGACAAGCATTGACCCCGGTTTTAGTCTTCATCCAGGTATTCTTGCGGCACATCGTCTTCGGGTACTTCACGGGTACGCACTTCCTTTTCGTCACGTCTATCGGCCTCTTCAACTCCGGATACCACTCCCGCCTCGAATGCGTTACCCTCTTCGAGCAGTTCGTCCACGCTCTCCGAATCGGCGCTTTCGACGTCGGACAAACCTTGCAGATCTCCCGATTCTTCGCCTGATCGCCACCCCGGCAACGTGCTCGAAAACGCCGGCCCACGCCGTCCTCGGGTTTTCACTCGCGTCTGCTTGCTGCTTACACGCGCGGTCGTCCCGCTCGTCGCTTTCTTGGAGCTTTTCTTTTTTGCGGCAGCTTGGCGCGGAGCGGATGCCTTCTTTGTTGATTTCTTCGCAGTTCTACTCTTCTGTGCGCGCTTCTTTGTTGGCTTCGCTTTGCTCCCGAGAGCCTTCTTCGATCTAGTCGATTTCTTCTTGTTTTTCTTCTTTATAGCCATTCGCGCAGTCTAGCACCGCGGCAGGTGGGCAAAAGAGGACTTTCCTACGAGCGATACCGCTGTACCACGTTTCTCACGATTTTCAAAAATTCCGATGTTGGTTCGCCTTTGTTAACGTAAACATCGATGTTTCGGAGGTTTTCGGGCATCGATCCTGAGAAAAGAATTATCGGTACGTCAGGCTTAATTCTTTTCATCTCCACAGCCAAGTCGACGCCAGTGCTGCCTTGCAGCATGTGATCGGCTATCGTGCAACAGATGGGCGCTTCGCGGAGCGTATCCAGTGCGTCTTCCGTGTTCGTGACGCCAATTACCCTGTAACCGTCTTTTTCCAGAACTTTCCGTCTCAAATCCAGATAAATTCGGTCATCCTCGACGAGAAGGACGACCGGTTTGCTGAAGGGGAATTGATACACTTTTCCGTGCTGGTCTTTATAGATAGGCTTCGGCAAGTCAGATTCATTTCTAAATTATTAGTCAAACGGCGAAGCGGCGTTCTTTGAATAATCGTTCCTGAGGAGTGCTGCTGTAAATACGGGAAAGACTGTATTGCATCGAACAAAGTTGCTGTGAGATGGAGCTAAGTTCCATCGGGAAGCTGAAGCGCAGGACTAAACCATTCGGATGGTTGCAGGCCCCCGCAAGCAACCTCAAATTATCCCGTTCAGTAATCTTGTGTGCCTGATCGTTGCGCTCGTCATGCTGTTTCTCCGCTCAAAAGGATGGGTGAAATGAGTCAGTAAGGTTTCACAACCGAAAGCAGCGCCAAGCCTGATTGTTGAGATATCCCATTTCACTCATTTCGAAACCCTCGTCAATACTGTCAAAAAGCGCCACTCTGGTCTTTGGTCCAGTATTAAGGGCTAGGACGCCGCTATGTTTGTGGGCGAAGCGTGACCCGGCCCGGCACGAAGGACTGCAGCGCCGAATCTGCTGAGAGCGGCCCCACAACCGAAGGAGCGTCCGTCGTCAACTGAGGAATTACGGCCGGGGGACTTGAGGTCCACGAAATCCCGTACATGCACGAGACTTGGATACGCACATCCAGCGGCACGCAAGGGATTGCCCGGGCCGCAGATCCTGCTTTCTTTTCGGCGAACAACAAGTCCACTCATTCGGTCCACAGCGCAGTGCGCTATACCCGCCAGACGCCGCTTGGAATTGCGTCACTAGCGCGAGCATATGGGTATTCAGAGCTATCAGTTGATCTTCTCGGGTGCGAGCGCTATGTGCAACCTCGAAAGAATTTACGCTGCTCCGAACTGCCGCAGCGCGAACCCGGAGTAGCCGGAACGTTCGAACTCCGAATTGCTCATGGCGACGTTCGTAGTACGACTGCAGGCGAAGCGCGCTTCGCTCAATAGATGCTGTAGTCCGTTTCATTGAACGTCCCGCAATAGCTCGGGAACTCGCTTTCCCCTCCGTCAGCTTCGCCTGCTGCTGACCCAATAAAGTGAGTTTCCTGTCTAAAACTGCGAAGCTGTACGACGGTTCAATTCTTGCATTCTGGCGATCATGAGCCTGCGCGGAAACCAAGGTCGAGGTAGCGAAAATCATTGTTGCCAAGGTCACCAAGTTTGAGATCATCTCTTCGACGCCGCTCGAGTGTCTTCCGCCGCTTTAAGACGCCGCATAAACTCATTGAATGGAAACCGGTCCCCTGGACAGTCAGTGCTGGCAATATCACTATGTCGTAGGACGTGCTGCAAAGGAATTTTGTATTTTTGCCGCAACATGCGGCAGAGTTTGACCAGCGCGTTTAGCTGCTTTGCCGTGGGCGTCTTAGGGCGTTTTTTGCCTAGTTGATCATCGCGGGTGCTGAAATCGCCAATTACTGAGATCCCGAGATAGGCATTGTACCCTCGCGCATGTGCACCCTCGCATCGTTCCGGCCTGCCATGTTGCACGCGTCCATCAGGCAGAATGAGGTAGTGATACGCTACGTGATACACCTGACCGGAGCAGTAGATTTGAAACCCTCGTTGCTGGTGATATCGATCTACGTCCCTCTCTCCGCTTGGCAGCTTTTCCGAACCGATGAAGGCTGTGTGATGAATCACGATTCCAGTGGGGATTATCGTATTCACGAAAGACTGAAGAGAGGCTTCATATTTAGCAGCCGAAGGCCCGCCAGGCGGGCCCAAGGTACTTTGGCTTGCACGAAAGCTCCCTGCTGCTCCGCTTGCAGCAAGCATTCCCGTATCTGAGGCTTCATAGGTCAGGTAGTCAGATGTCAAGTCAAACTGTGTCAGTATGGGCGCAGTGCTCACAAGTGGCGCTTTCCCCTGACGCTTCTGAATCGTGATCTGGCGCGCCCGCACCGCAGATGCGCCTTTGTCCGTCATTACCAACACAAGAAGAACCGCCGGAGCTTTCTGGCCTAACCGACCGGAGAATATAAGTGAGAGTGGAGCGCGCCAGTCGGATCCATCTCGACAACTGGCCACTGCAGGAGTGCTGATTTCACCAGCCGCTCGCGGCAAGGAAGGAACTACAATGAAACACTTCGCCGCATTAAGGACCGAATCTGGTATGGCGTTTTGCGAATTGCTGGAAATGCGCGCCAGCGCGTCGCCCGCGACATCGAGTACTGTATCTCTTGCGCGTGCCTGCTGATCGTGGTGCAGACAGAATAGCAACAGTCCGCAAACGAGAACCCATTTCAACATCTGAGAGCATTGCCTCGCAGCACGATTCGATTCCCGCCCCAACAACGGTGTTGGCCGAAGCTGTCGTATTCAGCTCAAAAACCTCGAATCTCGCCTGAAGAATCCTAGTGAGCGCAGGAGCTTTTTCGGGCTGCATCGCCGCGCAGTGTGGCCGAAAGCGAATGGTTGCCAAAAGTAGGATCGTGTTGCTGATCTGCAGAGTATGTCTGGTTCTAGGCGTCTGATTAACGGCGGGTCTGGGCAAACCATGCGCTCACGCGGCGATTGGCTTCCTGCAGTTCAGCTGTGGTCATCCGCTCGCGTAAGGCGGGTGATGGCTCGTCTACAGCCCCCCGCTCTGCCGCAATGCCCGCCCAAGTGTAGGCTCTGACGTAATCTCGTGGCACGCCAATACCGTTTAGATACAAGTCGCTGAGCGCAACCTGCGCTCTCGTGTGACCCAAGTTGGCCGCTTTCTTAAGCCATTCCGCCGCCTTAGCCTCGTCTTTCGGGACGCCAATCCCTTTCAGGTAACTTAACCCGAGTTTCCAACTCGCCTCGGCATCGCCGGTTCTGGCGGCCTCTTCCAAGGGGCCCCCTGCATTCGTGTAACCTGGTGCATCTTTGCCGGTGGTAACTCCGATTAGATTCTGTTTCTGCGCAGGCGTGTGATGCTGAGTCTCTGTTCGTGGTTGCGAGGTCTCACTGCGTTCTACATGTTGGAGAGATGCTGCCGGAGACGAGGTGCTGTCCGGTATTCGTGCCGTAATGCGATTAAGCGTACTTAACGATGCCGGCTCACGTCGAAGCAGCAACACATAAGTGAACAGTATCGCGAGAAGGATGGCAACGGCGAGAATGAGTGTTCGGTTATTGCCTGCAGACTCCTCGTCCATCGTCACAAAAGTCGGTGCATCGGGATGTGTGGGAGCTGTCAGTGCTTCGAACTTTGGACGCTCTGCCGAGGTCGACTCATGGTTCTGCGGGTCGCATGCCGCGCCCCCTGAAAGTTGGACATTATCTTCACTTAACGAGCCGCTCTGCTGCACTACCCAGACTGCATTTAAGATTTTCTGAAGTTCAGCCACCCGGGCAACTGGGCGAGTCGCTCTTTGCTGTCCAAGGGACTCGCTGTTGGGGTTGCTTTGCTCGGACGACGGGAAGCCTGACTCCAGTATGAAGGCGGCCAATCCCTTGGCTATGCGCTTTAGACGCCTGATCGCGCGCCAATCAAATGCGTTCGGCTCTGACGATAAAGCTTCGAGCACGCCCTCCACTGCTGAACCACGCGTTATCGGCACAACCAACACCGACCTGACACCGAGCTGCCGACAGGCTTGCGAATCTGCTCGGGAATCGTTCTCTGCGTCGTTACAGAGTTGAACTTTGCCCGTTGCAAAGCAAGTTCCCGTCAAGCCTAGTCCGGGATAACACCGGGTTCCGGGAGGCGGAGCACTCTCGCCCAGTGATCGTATGCACTCCAAATGATCGCCGACAACGAATGCGATCGCAGCGCCGGACATTTTCGGCATACTCAGTATGTCGTTCAGTGAGGCGTCATTTTGGCGCGGGTCGGCTTTTGTAACTGCGTTCTCTGGGAGCAATACGACGTCAGGAGCGGGGGCCTCAGCCACATTTCCGCGGGCGCGGTGATGACTAGGATCGGCTCCCAGTTCTTGGACTGGAGAACTAAGATGCATACGGCCTTAATACCATTTTATTGCAGAAAGACCCCGGGTGACGGCTGGCCAGGATTTTTTCGTTCTACTCTGATCAGCTACTCAGGAGCTTCAAACCTGGCGTGGTTCCTTTTACCTCGTCCAATTTGCTCGATTCGACAGAGACTCAGACTGCACTTAGACTAACAAAGTGTTCTTTGGAGCGTGTGCGTGTGCCTCCGAAACCCTCCGTTCCGCATCCGTAGAGCTATTCGCGACGAAACGTTTCGACCACAATGGATCAATACGGCAATGCCTCGGCCCTGGCCAAGCGCAAAGCCAATCGACCGATCATGCAACGCCTCTGTTGAGAAGGTCTATCAACCAACAAGTTTCGGTCCAATAAATAAGGGGAACTGTGAGCCAGTTCCCCTTATTGGACAGTTTTGGACAGTCGTTGCTAGTGCCCGATTGCCCGTAACCTTATGATTACGTTGGTTGCGGGGGTGGATTTGAACCACCGACCTTTGGGTTATGAGCCGAGACAAACATTGACTCGTCTTTGCCTTTCAATGACTTAGTTACTGGGTACTCTACGGTTTTGCGCGTTGTTTTACCGTATTCTGTTCCACAGTTGTTCCACGAACTGTTCCAAGTTCTTGTAGTTGTCCGCTACGCTTTCTTCTCGAGGCCTGCGTCCCAGTCTGAATCGAATTACCACCGAGCCGCCCATTAACAACTCAGCTTCAGATTGCTTCTAAAGACATTCACAGACAACCCACATGCGCGATGAGTTCGTAGGCATCTTGTGGGGCAATTGGCGTTTTCTTGGTCTGCTATCGCGGCACGCGGGTCTGCGAAGACGATGCCCGGCGTCCATCCTTAGGACGCCCGCTAACTGGCAATCCCCTAGCGGATTCGGTTGAAGCCGCCAGGTCCGCGAGAAATGAGGCAGGTACTTACTGGCCCATCGAAGAGATAAGCTCCGCCGCTTTAGAATGGCTGTGGGACTGAAGATCACCATGCTGTGCGCAATCTCGGGCCCGTGCGCCTGAGTCCATGAAAACTAAAACCTACCCCGACCCTAAGCCTTATCCCGAGAAGGTGCGGCTCGTTATCTTGGACCTGGATGCCTTTCTCTACCCTTACGATAAGGCATACCGCAAGGCCGTTCTGCGAGCTTGGCGGTCGGTAGAAAAGGAATACGGCCTCCCCATATTCCGGAAGAAAATAGCGCAAAAATTGATTGAAGAGGCAAAGGAAGAAGCGAAGAAGAATCCAGATGACGCATTATGCCGGTACATCAGCGAGATGGCGGAACGCCTGGAAAGCACGGGCCACCCCGGCGCCTCCGTAATCGGCATACTGGAAGCCTATCGTCGCAGCCGGCGGGTAGCGCGCTCAGGTGGGGCGGAAGAAGGTATGCAGTATGATCACTCCCTTGACCCACCTTACAAAGACATGATCGCCATGGCCTTTAATCTGAGGCTACTTCAGGACCTCAGGAGCGAAAAGAAAGCAGGACTCACGCGCGACGAACTGCGAGGAAAAATCCTGGAGGGAGAAAAAGGGGTTACGCGGCTATGGAATAGGCAGATGGGCAGCGGGTTCATCCGGCCCGATGCCGGACTGGTAAGCAAGATACAGCGGCTAACTGACGCTGGGGTCGAAGTTGCTGTCCTCTCGCATTCGTTCAAGCAGGGCGAAGGACAGGCAATGGAAAAGTTGGAAAAGCTTGGCCTCAAAGGGGTGATTCCCGAGCGCAAAATTTTTGGGCTAGAAGAGATTTCTCCCTATAAAAAAGGCAAGCACACGGAGGTTTTTGAGAAAGCGCTTGCGGCCATTAACAACATGCGCGACCCGGCGGACCCGATTAAGCCGTTCGAGACAATCATGGCAGAAGATACGATCGGCAACCTGCGGGGTGCCAAGAAAGCAGGCATGCAAACCGTGTGGGTGCCGCGCAGGGACAAAGACATGCCAGATCATCCCTCACAGAAGCTGCAGAAAAAGCTCGCGTCGGTCGATCATATCTACGCTACGCCGCATCAGTTTTTGGACGCGCTGGATGCTGCGATCCGTGCTTCCAGAGAAGACCTGTAAGGGCGGAGTTACTCCCGAGGCGGGAGTAACGCTTTCGGGATGTTCTCAATCCAGATCTCATTCCCAAAAAACCGGGCTGACGTATTCCCCGACTCGCCATCAAGCGCGCCTTGCTCGCTTTGGCAAGCCCCCAGGCCACCAGTTCCAATCACCTGCAATACGAAGGAGCGCGGGACCGATCACAATACGAACGAGTGTGGCGTCAATCAACACGGCGACCGCCAACGTAACTCCGATCATCTTGACCACCAGGAAACTTCCGAAAGTGAATGCCGCAAATACCACGATCATGATCGCGGCGGCGCTCGTAATCAGGCCTGCGGTTCTAGCCAGACCCTCCGGGATCGCATCCATTTCACTTAGCCCGCTCCTTCTGGCTTCGAGAACGCGTGCAACCAGAAATACCTCGTAATCCATGCTTAATCCGAAAACGATTGCAAAGGCGACGATCGGAACAAGAGGAAACACGCTACCGGTTCCCCCAGGAACTCCCAGGAAGCTGCTTCCGCGCCCGTTTTGGAAAACGAAAACCAATGCTCCGAAGGATGCCGCGACCGAGAACAGGTTGAGTGCGATGGCCTTCAGGGCGACGAAGATAGATCGGAATCCACAGAGTAGCGCAAGGAGCGTCCCCCCCACTATAAGCGCCGTCACCGACGGAAAGCGGTCTCTAATAATCGTTTCATAATCGGCGTTGAGTGCCGGGATGCCCCCAACGAGAAGCGTTGCGCCAGGAACTCCGGTGAGAACTAGCGCGCCGGTCTTGCGAAGCTCCCGCACCCAGTTGACTTGGTCGCGCAGGGAGACCGAACTCGCGGGTAACACCTCAAGCAGCGCCGCTTGCCCGTCACTACTCAGAAACGTTCGGCGCGTCTCCCGCGAGAGGTCACGGAGGGAAAACCGGTTGCTCTCGGCAATCGCAGTGATAGAAATCACGCGGCCACAGCGAGGGTCGCTCGCGAGGCGCTTGGTGACACGATCAACCACATTCCACCCAGCGTCGGTTTGCGCGATGGAGTCCGTTGGAAGCTCGACAATGATGCGCAACGATTCAACAACGCCTTCCCGATCCATCTGTCTCAGGGTGTGGAGGGCATGGACTGATTCCGCCGCCCGCGGAAGCCAATCTCCCCGGGGGACACTGGTATCCAGTCGTCTGATCTGCCAGCCGAGCAGAAGCAAAGGAGTGCCTGCCAAAAGGAGGGCAAGCCAGGGATGCGCGACAATCACCTTTCCCCATTGCCGCCAGCGCTTTCCCGTACGCGCGGCCCGATGCGCATCCAACTTTGGAGTAACGGGCAATCTGCCAAGATTAATCCGCGGACCGAGCAACGCCAGCACT
>Ga0102924_1003830_pt1 | contig 15563 bp, 11 predicted proteins | sample PaiPotPPM11metaG_FD_80116 | JGI IMG/M metagenome (GOLD analysis project Ga0102924, IMG submission 80116) | Iron sulfur acid spring bacterial and archeal communities from Banff, Canada, to study Microbial Dark Matter (Phase II) - Paint Pots PPM... ... | reverse complement strand
GCCCTGGAGCGCGAGGCGCTGCTGGGCGGCGTAGTGGAGACGGCGGCGCTGCGCCGCGCGGACACGGTCAAGACGGCGTTGTTGCGCGCGGTCTCGCACGACTTGCGGTCGCCGCTGACGGCGATCTCGGCGGCGGGCGAGGCGGTCGGCTCGCCGTCGCTGTCGCAGCCCGAGCGCGAAGAGCTGGCGGCGGTCATCCAGGAGGAGACGCGACGCCTGTCGCGGCTGGTGGACAACCTGCTGGACCTCTCGCGTCTGGAAGCCGGCGCGGCGGAGCCGCGCCGGGACTGGACGTCGGTGGAGGAGCTGATCCGCACGGCGCTGCGCGAGCTGGCGGCGGGCGAGGACGAGTTCAGCCTGTCGATCGAGCGCGACCTGCCGCTGGTGCGGGTCGACCCGGCGCAGATGGAGCGGGCGTTCGTGAACGTGCTGGAGAACGCGCGGCGACACTCGGGCGGGCACCCGGTGTGGGTGCGCGCTCGGGCCGTGCGCGGCCTGGCGGGCGCGCGGGGGCGGGGGGCGGCGGCTGGCGGCGGCGACGGCGGCGCGGCGGCCGAGCCGTCCCTGGAAGGACACAGGCCGGCGGGCGACCGCGTGATCGTGCGCATCGTCGATCGCGGCCCGGGCATCCCGCCGGCCCAGCTCGAGCGCGTGTTCGAGCCCTTCTACCGCGCGGGCACCGCGGCGGGGGGCCACCGCGGGTCGGGACTCGGCCTGGCGATCGCCCGTGGCTTCACCGAGGCGAACGCGGGATCGCTGCACGTGGAGTCGCTGCCGGGGCAGGGGGCGACGTTCGTATTCGGCCTGCCGCTGCAGGAGCCCGATGAGCACTCCCAGCAAGACGGCGACCCGGCCGCCTCGGCGGCGCATGGGGCCGGCGCTGGCGAGCCGCTCGCGGGTCGAGCGCCGGCCAGGTGAGCACGCAGTCCCAAGGCGGGCAGGTCCCGGTCGTCAAGCCGCGCGTGCTGGTCGTAGACGACGAGCCGCAGATCGTGCGCGCGCTGAAGGTGGTGCTGCGCGAGGCGGGCTTTGAGGCGGTGCCGGCGGAAACGGCGTCTGAAGCGCTGGACCTGGCGGCGGTGCGCCCGCCGGATGCGGCGATCGTCGATCTGGTGCTGCCGGACGGTGACGGCGTGGAGCTCACGCGCAGGCTGCGCGAATGGAGCGAGATGCCGATCCTGGTGCTGTCGGCGGTGGGCGAGGAGGAGCAGAAGGTGCGCGCGCTGGAGGCGGGCGCGGACGACTACATCACCAAGCCGTTCGGGGCGCGCGAGCTGGTCGCCCGGCTGCAGGCGGCTCTGCGGCGCACCGCGCCGGCCGAGCAGGAGCCGAAGATCGTGGTGGAGGGCCTGGAGATAGACCTCGCGGCGCGGCTCGTGCGCCGTGACTCCCAACCGGTGCACCTGACCCCGATCGAGTTCGAGCTGCTGCGCGTGCTGGTGCGAAACCGCGGCCGGCTGATGACACACCACAAGCTGCTCGCGGAGGTGTGGGGCCCGGAGTACGTGCACGACATCCAGCCGCTGCGCACGCACATCGCGCGGCTGCGGGCGAAGATCGAGCCGGAGGGGGCGCAAGGGCCGCGCTACATAGTGACCGACCCGGGCGTTGGGTACCGCTTCTCTCTTTAGATTTTTAGTTGAGCCCCTTCGGGGCGGTGTTGTCGGTCGGGGGATCTCCCGCGGGCGCGTTTGTGCTCTCGGACAGCATCCCCGCGATCGCGTCCCACCAGTCGGGCCGTTACGAGATCGTTATGGCAAATGGCACGTTCGACACGCGGACGTCATTAGGACGGTGACACACTCGAGCCGTTCTCATCCCACAGTTTAACTCGGAGGTGCTCCGTCATGAGGACTCTGACAGATAGGCAGACTTCGCTGGGACTCCAGCTGAAGGTGTACATGACCCGGGCGAAGCTCGACCGAAAGATCGCCGGCGGACCCCCGGACGTTCTCGACCCCGCGCTTGCGCTGCGCGCCTGGCAGTTGACCGCCCCCGGCACTCGGCGTGAGATCGCTGGCAGCCTGCGCAACATCATGGACTACGCCGACCGCCGCGGCTCGCAGCCGACCATCTCCTCGGTCGTCGTCGAGCCGAGGGCGGTCAGGGGCGGCCGCCGCGCGATCCTCGAACTGGCGGAGCGCCTCGAAGCGGCGATGCCGGTCAGCGCGCGCGGCGTGGCGCTCGCTCGGGCGCTGCTGACCGACGGTCGCAGTCCCCTGTTCAACCCCCACTGCGAGCGTACGGTGAGCGAGGCCGCATGGGAAGTCAAGGAGGCGCTCGACGAGTGCCCCGACAGCGACTTCAATGCGATTGTGGCCTACGGCTTCTCCGCGGTCGAAGCTGGGCAGGCTACCGATTACGCGGGTATCCGCTGAATCTGGGTTTGCCCGATGCGCCCGTCACAAAATCGTTATGTCGCCACCGCGATTCGTTATGTCGCTGTGACGCGGCCGGAACAATAGTGTTCCCATGGACGCCGTAGCCATCATTCTCGGAATCGCGATGTTCGCGATCCTGCTGCTGATCATCGAGGGAGTCGACCGGATATGAGCGCTCCGCTTCCCCTCGGCTTCTTCATCGCGCACATGAGCGGGGCCGACTTCTTCGGTCTGGTCGTGTCGGTGCTCGTGATCGGTTACCTCTTTTACGCCTTGATCCGCGGAGAGAAGCTCTAAGAGATGACGTTTGCCGGTTGGTTCACGATCGTGGCGTTCGTGGTCATCCTGACTGCGCTCGCCTTCCCGTTCGGCAGTTACATGGCGAAGGTGTACACGGGCAAGCGGGTTTTTCTGTCGCCCATCTTCGCCGGGCCCGAGCGGTTCCTCTATCGCCTTCTCAGGGTTGATCCGGAGAGCGGACAGGATTGGAAGGCGTACGCGAAAAGCTTGATCATCTTTTCGCTTGCGGGCTGGTTGCTGTTGTATGTGATTCTGCGCACCCAAGATGCTGCCTGGGTGCCCCACGCGCTGAACCCGCTCGGCTATCACTCCGGCTCGTGGAATGTGTCGTTCAACACCGCCTCGTCGTTCATGACGAACACGAACTGGCAGTACTACAGCGGCGAGACGACGATGAGCTACCTCACTCAGATGATCGGGCTGACCGTGCAGAACTGGCTGTCGGCCGGCGTGGGGATCGTCGTGGCGGTTGCACTGGTCCGCGGGATCATCGGGCGCAGCGGCAAATCCATCGGCAACTTCTGGCAGGACATGGTGCGCACGATTCTGTACGTGCTCGCGCCGATCTCGGTGGTGGGCGCGATCGTGCTCGTCTCCCAGGGTGTAATCGCCAACTTCTCCAACTACCTGACCGTTCACACGGTCACGGGCCTGACGCAGTCGATCGCGATGGGGCCAGTCGCTTCTCAGGAGGTCATCAAGGAGCTGGGCACGAACGGCGGCGGCTTCTTCAACACCAACTCGGCACACCCGTTCGAGAATCCGACCGGCTTCAGCAATTTCTTCGAGATGCTGCTCGTGCTGAGCATCCCGGCGGCGCTCGTGTTCTTCTACGGGCGCATGACCGGCAACCGCCGCCAGGGTTTCGCGATCTACGCGACGATGATGGTGATGTTCCTCGGCGCGGTCACGGTCGCCTACGTCGCCGAGGCGCACGGTTCGCCCGCCCAGCACGCCGCCGGCCTGCACACGCACGTGATCTCCGGCTCCACAGGCGGGAACCTGGAAGGCAAGGAGCAGCGCTTCGGGATCGCCGGATCGGCGCTGTTCGACGTCGTTACCACCGTCACCTCGTGTGGTGCGGTCAACAGCGCGATCGAGTCGTTCACCGGCATCGGCGGCGCCGTTCCGTTCGCCAACCTGTCGGCCAGCGAGGTGATCTTCGGCGGAGTCGGCACGGGTCTGTACTCGATCCTGCTGTACGTGCTGCTGGCTGTGTTCATCGGTGGGCTGATGGTGGGGCGCACGCCGGAGTGGCTGGGCAAGAAGCTCGAGGCCAGGGAGATCAAGCTCGCCGGCCTGGGCATCCTGATCACGCCGCTGGCCGCGCTGTTTTGCACGGCGCTTGCCACCGCCAGTCACGCCGGGCGCGTATCGATCTCCGAAGGCGCGCTGTCCAAGGCGGGCGGCAGCACGCCGCAGGGCTTCTCGGAGACCTTCTACGCCTACCTCTCCCAGGCCAACAACAACGGCTCGGCGTTCGCCGGCTACACGGGCTACATCCAGCCCAACGCCGGCAACCTCGGCGCCCACGGCGTCACCTTCGCCGACATTCTCGGCGGCTTCGACATGATGTTCGCGCGCTACGCCCCGATCCTGTTCGCGCTCGCGGTCGCCGGCGCGCTGGCGGGCAAGCGCGTCACACCCGCGGGCCTCGGCACGATGCGCACCGACAACCCCACGTTCGTGGTGCTGCTGATCGGCGTGATCATCCTCGTCGGCGCGCTCACCTTCTTCCCCGCCCTGCTACTCGGCCCGATCGTCCAGGGCCTGACCGGACACCTCTACTGATGGGTCCGTCCAGAAACATCCTGCGGTCTGAGTTCGCCGTTCCGCGGCGTCATACGCCGCCCACGATGCTCGACGTACAACCAGCACGCCTGCGCTCGCGTGCGGCGTCTGCCATCCACGGCACGACGCCCTCATCCCCACAACCTGTTTCTGGACGGACCCTATGAAACGCGACATCGTCACATCGGTCATCGGCATCATCGTCTTCACGGTCCTGCTCGGGCTCGTCTACCCGCTGGTGATCACCGGCGTCAGCCAGGTGGCATTCCCGGGCAACGCCAACGGGCAGCAGATAAAGCTTGACGGCAAGCTCGTGGGCTCGAAGCTGATCGGCCAGAACTTCGGAACCCCCGTACTCGAAAAGAACGGCAAGGTAAAGGTTGTCAAAGGTGCAGTGGTGACAGAAGCCGACCCGCGCTACTTCCAGACGCGCCCCTCGGCCACCGAAGGCGGAGCGGACAACGCGGCGGCGAGCACGTTCTCCAACAAAGGGCCCAACAGCGTCAAGACCAAGGAAGCCGACGAAGAAAACATCAAGGCCTACCTGGAACTCAACAAGAACCCGGCCACCAAAGGTGAATATGACCCCGGCCTGACCGTGGCGAAGATCCCGGTGGACGCGGTCAACACCTCGGCCTCGGGCCTTGACCCGGAAATCTCCAAGGCCAACGCCTGGATCCAGGCCTACCGCGTGGCGGGCGTGCGCAAGCTCTCGCTGGCGACTGTCAACGGACTGATCGCCAAGTACACCTCGGGCCGCGGCCTGGGCTTCTCCGGTGAGGAAGGCGTGAACGTCCTCGAGCTCAACCTCGCCCTCGACCGCATGGAAGGGAAGTCCTGATGTCCGCGCAGGTTCCTGCCACCCACGAGCGCCAAGCGATCTCGCTGTTCCAGCGAGACATCGTCGGGCGCGCGCTGATCGACAGCTTCAAGAAGCTCGACCCGCGCGTGCAGATCCGCAACCCGGTGATGTTCGTCGTGGAGATCGGCTCGGTTATCACGACGGTCACGTGGCTGATCCAGGTGTTCGGCGGCAAGCCGCTGGGCGGCGGCAACGAGCCCGCCTGGTACACGTTCTTGATCGCGATCTGGCTGTGGCTGACGGTCGTGTTCGCGAACATGGCAGAGGCCTTCGCCGAGGGTCGCGGCCGCGCGCAGGCGGACACGCTGCGGGCGATGCGCAAGGAGACCGTCGCAAAAATGCGCGACGGCTCGACCAAGGCCGCCTCCGAGCTCACGCGCGGCGACGTCGTGATTGTGCCCGCCGGCGAGCTGATCCCCGGCGACGGCACCGTGATCGAGGGCATCGCGACGGTGGACGAGTCGGCGATCACGGGGGAGTCCGCGCCGGTCATCCGCGAGTCGGGCGGGGACCGCAGCGCGGTGACAGGGGGAACGCGCGTGACCTCCGACGAGATCCTCGTGGAAATCACCCAGGAGCCCGGCAAATCGTTCCTCGATCGCATGATCTCGCTGGTCGAGGGGGCCGAACGGCGTAAGACCCCCAACGAGATCGCGCTGAACATCCTGCTGGCCGCGCTGACCCTGATCTTCATGATCGTCGTTGCGACGCTGCGTCCGTTCGGCCTGTTCGCGGGGACGTCGGTCTCGGAGACGACCCTGATCGCGCTGCTCGTCGCGCTGATCCCGACGACGATCGGGGCGCTGCTGAGCGCGATCGGGATTGCGGGGATGGACCGCCTGGTGCGCCGCAACGTGCTGGCGCTGTCGGGCCGCGCGGTGGAGGCGTCGGGCGACGTGGACGTGCTGCTGCTCGACAAGACGGGCACGATCACGATCGGCAACCGGCTGGCCTCCGAGTTCGTGCCGATGCCGGGCGTGCCCGAGTCCGAGCTGGCGGAGGTCGCGCAGATGGCCTCGCTGGCCGACGAGACGCCCGAGGGCCGCTCGATCGTTGTGCTGGCCAAGCAGTACGGCATCCGCGAGCACGACATGACGACGCTGCACGCCGAGTTCGTGCCGTTCACCGCGCAGACGCGGATGAGCGGCGTGGACATCGACGGCCGGCGCATGCGCAAGGGCGCGGGTGACGCGATCATCGACCTCGTCAAGGGCGAAGGCGGCTCGCCGCCGCCCGAGCTGCAGGTGCAGCTCGACCGCATCGGCAACGAGGGCGGCACGCCGCTGGCGGTGGCGCGCGACAACCAGGTGCTGGGCGTGGTCTACCTCAAGGACACGATCAAGGAGGGCATGAAGGCGCGCTTTGACCAGCTGCGCGCGATGGGCATCAAAACGGTGATGGTCACCGGCGACAACCGCTTGACCGCGGCCAAGATCGCCGAGGAGTCGGGCGTGGACGACTTCCTCGCGGAAGCCACCCCCGAGCGCAAGCTCGCGCTGATCCGCGAGCAGCAGGCGGACGGGCGCCTGGTGGCGATGACGGGCGCCGGCACCAACGACGCGCCGCCGCTGGCGCAGGCGGACGTGGGCGTGGCGATGAACACAGGCACCCAGGCGGCGCGCGCGGCGGGCAACATGGTCGACCTGGACTCCAACCCGACCAAGCTCATCGAGATCGTCGAGGTGGGCAAGCAGCTGCTGATCACGCGCGGCGCGCTGACGACGTTCTCGATCGCCAACGACGTTGCCAAGTACTTCGCGATCCTGCCCGCCGTGTTCATCTCCACCTACGCCGCGACGCCGGGGAGCAAGGGCCCGCTGCACGTGCTCAACATCATGGGCCTGGGCACCCCGCGCAGCGCGATCGTCTCGGCGATCATCTTCAACGCGATCGTGATCCCGCTGCTGATCCCGCTGTCGCTGCGGGGCGTGGCCTACCGGCCGATCGGAGCGAGCGCGCTGCTGCGCCGCAACCTGTTGATCTACGGCCTGGGCGGGATCATCGCCCCGTTCATCGGCATCAAGCTGATCGACCTGGTCGTGCACAACCTGCTGGGCGCCTGAGCGGCGCGGGGCGCGCCCACTACACGCCGCTGTCGCGTAGGTTGCCGATCAGGCCTTCCATATCAGCGTCGGTACGCGCTGCCACGTGGCCTGACTGCGAGAACATCGATCACCCGCTCGGCATCCCGACGATCGAAGGTCACTCGCCACTCACCGACACGCAGCCGCCACAGGCGCTCGGCACCACGCAACAGCTTGACGTCCCCCGCAGGCAGCGCACCGATCGCGGCACTGATTCGCTCCCGGTCTCGCCGGCCGAGTCTTCGCAGAGACTTCAATGCAGCCGGGCGGACCTCGATCCGCCATCCGTGCGGCTCAGCCAGCGCTCAGCTCCGCCTCGGCCTCAGACCAAGGAACGCCGGGCTCGCTCCGCGCCTGCCGAATGGCCTGCAGATCCTCCTCGCTGAGCTCCTCGTCGTCATACGGCGCCGCATCGAGCTTGGCGATCACCGGGTCTTGAGCGCGGCGAAGCAGGATCGCAGCCGCTGACAGCGACTCGTCCGGAAGGGCATCCACCAGCTTGTACAACTCTGTCTTGGTCACGACAAAGAAAACCGTAGCAGCGCTGCTGGCCCGCGCGGGGTGGCGTTGCGGGTGAGACCTCGCGTCAAGGTATCGTAAGGCGGTGGTGAGCCGGGAAGCCTGGTCGGCACAGCTTTGGGCTGTCCGCAACGCCATGTGCCGCCACCCCCGCCCCCAGACCAGCCTCTCCGCCTGCCGCCTCCTCGTGGGATCCGGGCCGCTGGCATGAGGCTTGCCCCTCCCGTGCCCTCCGCCTGGCGGCGCGAGGCGCTGCGCACGAACCTGTGGCTGGTGCCGACGGTCGAGATCGCGCTGGCGGTCGCGCTGTTTGCCGGCAGCTACGCGCTCGACCGCGCCGCCTATGACGGCTCGCTGCACCTGCCCTCGTGGGTCATCAGCGGCAGCGCCGATGCCGCCCGCCAGATACTGACGGCGATCGCCGCGGCGGTGATCACGGTCGTGACGCTCGTCTTCTCGATCACGATCGTGACGCTGACGCTTGCCTCGACGCAGTTTGGGCCGCGCATGCTGCGCAACTTCATCCGCGACCGGATCACGCAGCTGACGCTCGGGAGCTTCGTGGCGACGTTCGTCTATGCGATCCTCGCGCTCGTCTCGATCGCCCCCGGCGCTCACGGGGAATTCGTCCCGCACCTGTCGATCACGCTGACGATGGCGCTGGTGATCGCAGACGTGGCGGTGCTGGTCCTGTTCATCGACCACATCGCCAAGTCGATCCAGCTACCGCAGGTGATCGCGAGCATCGCCGGCGACCTCTCGCGGGCGATCGAAGCGGAGGTGGCGCTGCCCGTCGCCGACGGCCCCAAGGCGGGGCCGTCGCTGTCGGAGATGCTGGTGCGCCTGGACGAGGACAGTGGCGTGGTCCGCGCCCCGAGCAGCGGCTACCTGCAGTACGTGAGCATGAGCACGCTGATCGACATCTCCTCGCGTGGCCACGCGGTGATCCGCCTGCTGCGCCGCCCCGGCCACTTCGTCGTGGAGGGCGAACCGCTGGCGGACGTGTGGCCGGCCGCCGCCGCGCCCGGCGTGGCGCGGGCGCTCGGCGGCGCGCATGCGACCGGCCCGCATAGGACCCTCACGCAGGATCTCTCCTTCGCGGTCGATCAGCTCGTGGAGATCGCCATCCGGGCGCTCTCGCCGGCCGTCAACGATACGTTCACTGCGCTTGCATGCATCGATTGGCTGGGTGACGGGCTGAGTAAGATCGCCGATCGCTGGCGACCGGCCGCGGTGCATCGCGATGCTGCGGGCCATGTGCGCGTGATCACCGTCACCGTCAGCTTCCGCCGGCTGGCCGAGCGCGCGCACGACAAGATCCGCCAGGCCAGCCGCGGGATGCCCGCGGTGATGATCCGCCAGCTCGACGCGCTGGCCAAGGTGATGGCCCACACCGCCTCGTCCGAGCAGCGCGAGCTGCTGATCGAGCAGGCGTCGATGATCCTGCGCGCCTGCGATGAGTCAGTCCAGGAGGCTGCCGACCGCTCCGACGTGCGCAGGCGCTATGACCTGGTCCTGCGCGCTGCCGAGCGGCGAGCCGCTCAACAGTCGTAGCCGGTCGCGCGCGGCTCGCCGTCGCGTTCAGCACAATGGCCGGATGGCAGACGGCCGCGGACACCTGAAGGTCTTCATCGGGATGGCCCCGGGCGTGGGCAAGACCTACCGCATGTTGCAGGAGGGCGCGGCCGAAGCGGACAACGGGCGCGACGTGGTGGTCGGCTACCTGGAGCCGCACGGGCGCGCCGAGACGGTCGCGCAGGCGGAGGGGCTGGAGATGATCCCGCGCCGCCGCGTGACCTACCGTGGCACCACCCTGGAGGAGATGGATCTGCAGGCGGTGCTCGCGCGCAGGCCCGAGCTTTGCCTGATCGACGAGCTCGCCCATACCAACGCGCCGGGAGTGGAGCACGAGAAGCGCTATGAGGACGTGCGCGACGTGCTCGAGGCGGGTATCGACGTGTACTCGACCGTCAACGTCCAGCACCTGGAGAGCCTCAACGACCAGGTCACGCGCCTGACCGGCTCGATCACCCGCGAGACGATTCCCGACGAGGTGCTGTCGGCCGCCGACGAGGTGGTGCTGATCGATCTGACGCCCGAGGCGCTGATTGCGCGCCTGCGCGCGGGCAAGGTCTACCGCCCCGAGCGCGTGCCGGCGGCGCTGAACAACTTCTTCAAGATCGAGAACCTGTCCGCGCTGCGCGAGACCGCGCTGCGCCAGGTCGCCGAGGACGTCGAGGTCAAGCGCCTGGTGCGCTGGCCGATCTCCGATCGGTCCAGCGGGCCGGTGCGCCGCGACGAGGAGGGTCTGCCCACCGTAACCGAGACGCAGCCGCAGGCGATCGCCGAGCGCTTGTTGGCGCTGGCCACGCTTGCGCCCCACTCCGAGCGGATCGTGCGGCGCGCCTGGCGCTCGGCCCAGCGCCTGGACGCGGAGCTGGACGTGCTCGTGGTGCGCCCGCCCGGACGTCCGCCGAGCTCTGAGGATCGCAAGCGCCTGGAGGAGCTGCGGCGCCTGGTCTCGATGCTCGGGGCGCGCCTGCGGGTGGAGGAGGGGGAGGATGTCGCCGCGGTCGTCATCAGGGTGGCGCGCTCGCTTGGCTCGACCTACATCTTGATGGGCACGCCCAGCCCTCCGCGCGGGCTTGGCCGCCTTGGCGCCAGCGCGGAGCGCTCGCTGCTGTTGCGGCTCTTGCGCGGGCTGCCCGGTGTGGACGTGCGTGTGGTCACCGACCCCACCCTGCGTACGCACGTCAGCGATGCAGAGCTCGCCGAGCGGGACGTCGGTGTGGCCGGGGTGGACGACGCCGACGCGCTGGCCGAGCGGGCCGCCGATTAAAGGTCGGCTAAAACCCGTCTTGCAAGGGCAGGTGGCGGCCTAAGCGCCCCGTAAGAGTGGCTAGAGTCGCGCAACCCTCGCTCTCCTATCCTGTTGCGCATCGATATGACAAGACTTCGCCGACCGCTCACAATTGCCACCGCCTCAATCGCCTGCATCGCGCTCGCCCTCGCCGCTGTCGCTCAGGCCGGCGGCAGCCGCCATGCGACGTCGCCGCGTGCGCGCGCCTCCTCCAGCTATCCCCTGGTGGGCCTGGGCAACGAGACCGCGCGGATGTTCCGCAACGGCTACTACACGCAGTTGCACACCAGGATCGTTCGCTACATCGCCCCCTACGACGCCGTCGCGCACCGCTACTCGCTCGACCAGGCGATCACGTTCATCCAGGGCGCCGAAGCCACCCACGAGCAGGTGCTGGTGGCCTTCTATCACTCCGAGTACAGCCCCCTGAACCTGCCCAGCGTCGCCCAATATCAGCGCGATGTGGCCAAGTTCATCAAGATCTTCCCGCACGTCAAGCAGTACCAGGCATGGGACGAGGCCAACCGTGGCTACATCCCGCACGCGGAGGCCAGCCCCTCGGCGGACGCCACCGCCATGTACTACCAGGCGCTGCTGCGCGAGTGCAAGGGCTGCAACGTCGTCGGCCTGGACGTGCTCGACCAGCAGGACATCGGCCCAACCCTCGAATACATCAGGGAATTCAAGGAAGAGATCGGGCGCCTACGGACGATCATGCCGACCATCTGGGGCCTGCACAACTACTCCGACGTCAACCGCCTGGAAAGCTGGCGCACACGCGACATCATCAAAGCCTTTGGCGGCGGTCAAACGTGGCTGACCGAGACGGGCGGGATCGTGCAGTTCGGCGGCGCCTTCCCCAACGTTCATGGGTCCGGGCTGACGCGCGCGCAGAAGGTGATCCAGTACATGTTCCGCCTGGCCGGCGTGCTGCCGCAGGTCAAGCGCATGTACGTATACGACTGGACCGGCGGGGTGTCCTCCACGCGCTTTGACGCGGGGCTGACCAACGCCCACGAACAGCCGCGACCGGGCTACGTAGTCGTGTGCGAGCAGCTGCACGCTGCGCACTGCAACAACGTCAAGACCGCCAGGAACTAGCGGCTGAGCACCGGGCTCGATCGCACATCCGCGCTCGCGCGCCGGCGCTGGCGCGGCGGACCGGGGTCGTGGCGCAAGAGCGCCATCGCAGCCAGTGCCAGCAGGCCGACCGCAGCGGCCACCGGGGCGAGGGTCTTCAGGGGATAGGTGGCGCCCGAGTGCAGCGTGAGGTTGAACGCGGTGTGGTCGCCGGCGTTGTAGATGCTCTGTAGGCCGGCGTGGTCGATCCGCAGCAGCGTGGGCGCGAGCGCCGCGAACAGCGCCCATCCCACCAGGGCGAGCACGCCTCCCCGCAGGGCCGGCGCCGAAAGTCGCAGCCGGGGCGTCACCCAGGCGGCCGCCAGCACCGCTGCGCCGGCCGCCAAGAAGAACGGCCAGATGCCGCCCCAGCCGCGCCCGAGGCCGTACGCGGAGGCGATCGTCGGCTGGAAGAGCCCTTTGGACAGGTAGCGCATCCAGGTGACCGTCTCGTTCTCATAGCCGACCAGCGGGTGCGTGATCGTGGCGACCACGGTCGTCGTGATCGACACCGCCGCAAGCGCGATCGTGGGGCCGGGGAAGCGCTTGAGCGACAGGGCGATCGGGAAGGCCAGGAACGGCAGCAGCGTGTCCAGGAAGCGCGGGCCCATGAATCCGCCGCCAAAGGGCAGGTAGTAGCCGGAGTTGTAGAGCAGGTAGCACAGGCAGATGCCGCCGATCGTCAGCGCCTCGGCGCGCTTGGCGCGCTTGTACAGCAGCACGGTCCCGATCGCGCCCATGATCAGCACCGGGGAGATGGTCAGCAGCCCGCGCGAGTCCAGCAGCAGCGTGATCAGCACCCTTGGGCTCGGCGCGCCGATCCCAAAGAAGCCTTTCTGCTGGCGTGGCACGTCCGAGTAGGCCAGGTGCGTGAACGAGTGAAAGGCGTAGTGGTTGTACAGCAGCAGCGGGACGATGCCGACCAGGCCGCCCGCCACGTATGCGCCGCCGCGGCGCAGCACTCCCAGCGCCGTCAACGAGTCCTTGCGCGAGAGCAGATACAGGCCGAGCACGACAGCGGCGAAAAACGTCGGGTACTCCGACGAGAACGCATAGCCCATCGCCAAGCCGGCCAGCGCCAGCAGCGTCGCGCTGGGCGGGCCCTCGCGCTCGCGCAGCATCAGCCAGAAGGCGGCGAAGCACAGGAACGTGGTGAACATGTGCGAGAACAGCAGCTGCGACAGCGCCAGTGCCATCGTCCCCAGGCCGAGCACCACCGCCGCCGCCACGCCGTAGCCGGGCTCGAAGCGCTCGGCCACGCGCCACACCAGCAGCAACAGCAACAGGCCTGGCAGCACGTTGCCCCACAGGCCGATCAGGTAGATCATCTCGTCGCCCGGATGGTTCGGCGGCGCCACGTGCGCGCGCGTCCACGATTCGGCGTCGACCACGTTCAGCGTGTCGTAGAACGGCAGCACGAACAGCGCCAGCCCGGGCGCGCGGGCGGAGTAGTAGTGCCCCTTGTAGAACACCTTGTCGCCGGTGTTGGCCTGATACTGGTCGATCGTCGTGCTGTCGTCGTTGAGCGCGCGCGTCAGGTCATAGTGGGAGGTCTGGTTCCAGGAGAAGCTCTGGATCATCACCGCTGACGCCAGGCCCACCAGCAGGACCGCCGCCAGCGCCATGCGCGGGCGCGTCATCAATCGGTGCCGTGCAAGGCCGCTGGCCCTGGGCCGATCTCGTAGATCGCCACCGAGCCGACCTGACGGCGGGTGATACCCAGGCCGGCGATCGGCTTGCGGGCGGCCGCCTGCGGGTTGGGCGGCTCGGCGACCACCCAGCCCTGCTCGGGCGGCAGACCCTTGGGAATCTGCGTGTGCAACACGACCGTGCGGATGCCGTAGTAGCGCAGCTTCTCCACGCTCGCGCGGTCGGGGAAGCCGTTCATGCCGCCGCGCAGATCGTCCTCGGCGGGGATGTCGAAGGTGCTCTCGCCGTTGGCGATCTTGGCAAAGCTGTCGGTGGAGAAGTACTGCCACACGCGGTCGAGCGCTCCGTCGGTCGGTAGGTCGATGATCGGCCCGGGCAGCCCGATCTCAGCGCGCGCGGGCTGGGGCACGACCGGGTGGCCGAGGTGTCCCGCCCCTTCGCCGATGACGATGAGGACGAGCACCGCGCCCAGCAGCGCGGGCACGGCCGGCAGCGCTGCGCGTCTCGCCCATGGTCTGATGCGTGCCACGAGCAGCTGCACGCCGGCGGCGGCGAGCAGCGCGTAGAAGAGCGTGGCCAAGGTGAAGATGCGGCCCGGCACGCGCACGCCGTCCCAGCCGGGCGCATAGTCGAACAGCAGGCGATACGGATAGCCCGCTCCGGTCAGGCCGAGTCCCATGGCGAGCACCGAGCAGGTCACGATCCCGATCAACAGGCCGACGCGCAGGCGCCGCGTAAACGGGTTGCGGGCGTGGTCCTCGTCGGGTGTGTCGTGGATACCCTGCCGGCGTCTGCGCGTCAGCCCGCCCGCGCCGCCCGCGAGCAGGCCCACCAGCGCGAGCGCGAGGATGACGCCGCCGGGGAAGTACACGTCCTCGTTCTTGGAATGCACTTTCGCGCGCGCGCCCGCGGTAACGCTGCCCCACACGCGGTTCTCCGAGGAGGCGGACAGGAGTGCGGCGGGGCCGGATGAGTACGTCTTCACTTCCTTGATCGTGCGCTTGGCGGTGGGGTAGTCGTTGGCCACCTGCAGGTAGGGCCGCGCCTCATAGACGGTCACGGCTCCCAGTACGGCCATCCCGACGAGCGTCACCGCCAGCAACTGGTGCGGGATCAGCGGCCCGCGTCCCGATCCGGTCGTGCGCCAAGCATCGCCGGGGGTGAGGCGTCCGCGCCACCAGTAGGCGAGCACGACCAGCGCGAGCACGGCCAGCAGGTAGCAGTACTGCAGGCCGAGCGTGAAGCCAAGGCTGACCTGCCAGGCCGATACCAGCCAGCCGGCCAGCACGAGCTTGCGCGAAGAGCGCCGGTAGCCGCGCAGCAGCAAGAACAGGGCCAGCGGCAGCCCGCCGGAGGAGATCACGTGCAGGTGGCCCGCCTCGGTGACCCGGTAGGGCGCGTAGGCGAACGCGACGCCGGCGGCGGCGCCGCCGAGCTTGCCCAGGCCGAGCTCGCGGGCGAACAGGTAGGCGCCGGCGAAGCACAGCGACCAGGCCCACAGGAACAGCAGGTTGTAGCGGACGAGGGTGGCAACGGTGCCCGAACCGAAGAAGGCCGCGGGGCCATATCCGAGCAGCGAGTCCGAAAAGGCGAGGCTGAGCGGGTGCGGATAGAAGGCGTTGGAGTTGAAGATGTGCAGCGGGTCGTGCAGCATCGCGTGCCCTACCCATGCGATCTGCCACGCGGTTCGCACCGGGTCGCCAAGGTCGGGCGCGATGCGGCTGGGCAGGTGCAGCACGAGCGGCCAACTGGTGACCACGGCCAGCAGCACGCCGGCGAGGGCCACGAGCAGGAGCTCGCCGCGGGCGAGCGCCGGCGAGGAGGCCCAGCGTTGCGTTGCGCCGACCGAGCCATCTCGTCGGGCTGCGCGGGTGCGCCCCGTGATGCGCTCGCGCCCGGGCTCGCCTGGCGTGGCCTGAGGCGGGGCGCCGGTCGGCTCGGGCGATCCGGGGGGCGTGCGGGGAGGGCTGGGAAGGCCGGTGCTCATGGCCTGCTGG
>Ga0102924_1003828_pt1 | contig 15582 bp, 12 predicted proteins | sample PaiPotPPM11metaG_FD_80116 | JGI IMG/M metagenome (GOLD analysis project Ga0102924, IMG submission 80116) | Iron sulfur acid spring bacterial and archeal communities from Banff, Canada, to study Microbial Dark Matter (Phase II) - Paint Pots PPM... ... | reverse complement strand
TCGATGTGCACGACCTTCGCGCCGACGCCGAACGACGCGAGCGTATCCTCCAGAACTGCCGAGCGTGCCGATTCGTCGATGTGTTGCGCCTGCGGCGGATCGAAGAGCGAGAGATCGGGAAGTTTGTAGGCGCGCCGGCCTGCGGCTACCGCCGGACCTTCGTACTCGCCCGAAACGGCCGGCTCATCCTCGTCTTCGTCTTCGTCTTCAAGGTCGTCATCGCCGAGCTCGTCGTCGTCGAGCTCCTCGTCGTCTTCTTCCTCGTCGACATCGGGATCCTCATCGTCGTCCGCAGCGTCGTCCTCGAGCACTTCTTCATCTTCATACTCAACGGTGACTGGCGGCGGCGCCGAAAGCAGTGGCTCCACGGCAACGATCGCCGTGGTTCCGAGATCGCGCTCTTTCTTGCGCTCGCCGGCCGGCAGCGCAAACGCGTCGCGCAGCGTCTCGTGGCCTTGCGGCAAAGCCATGCGCAGCTTCGGCATGCGCAGCTTCGAAAAGACAAGCACGATCCAGCCGATGATTTTCTTGACAGAGACGTCGCTGATCCAGACCGCCAGCAGAATGGCGATCAATCCGATCACGATGCGCGATCCCGTCAATCCGAGCAGCGCATAGAGTCCGCGCCACATTTCGGTTCCGACAAAGCCCCCGCGCTTGGCCAGCGAGGCGTCGATCAGCACGAAATAGCCCAGCGCGGCGACGCCGAAGGTCGCCATGATGCGCGGCAGGTTGATCTCCAGGAAGATGATTGCGCCGAAGAGCGCGATGAGAACCGGGAAAAGTCCGGCCGCGGATCCAAAGAGCCAATGGAGCGTTCGCGCGGTAACGGCACCGGCGCTTCCGGCATGCGCCGGGGCCAAGGTTAGCGCAACGGCCAGCAGAACGGCGATGCCAATCGCAGCCATGCCGGCGATCTCGAAGTTCAGTCGCGATTTCGCCGCCCGGCGGCGCACGCGTGCCATGGACCGCTTACTTCTTCATTCTAATAGGAGTTCATTTGAGCCCGACCACCATCGCCGTCCTCGAAGGCGACCAGACCGGACAAGAGCTGCTGCTCGAAGCGCTGCGCGTTCTCGAGCGCTCCGTGATCGACGTCGAGCTGGCATTCGAGCGTTTCGATCTCTCGCTCGAAAACCGGCGCGCGACGCACAACGCCATCGTCCACGAAGCCGCCGAAGCCATGAAACGCACGCACTATGGACTGAAAGCGGCCACGATCACGCCCGAGGAAAAAGACGACGTCGGTTCACCCAATGCAATCTTGCGCAAAGAAGTTGGCGGCAAAGTAATCGTGCGCACCGGACGGCGCTTGCCGCGCATTCGCCCGGTGGGCGGCGTCCACGCGCCGATCTCGGTCGTGCGCATGGCCGTGGGCGATGCGTACGGCGCCAAGGAGTGGCGCGAAGGCGAGGGCTCGAGCGAAGTGGCCTATCGCACCGAATCGATCGACCGCGGCGTTTGCCAGATCGTCGCAGAGTACGCCTTCGTTCATGCCGCGCGCATGCACGGCAAGGTATTCGGCGGCCCCAAATACACGGTAAGTCCGGTTTATGAAGGCATGTTCAAGGAAGAAATGGATGCCGCCGCCGCGCGTCATCCCGACGTGCCCTACGACCCGCAATTGATCGACGCCACCTACGCGCTGTTGCTGAGCACCGACGGCGAAATCCCGATGGTGATTCCGGCACTCAACCGCGACGGCGACTGCCTTTCCGATTTGGTCATCCAACTCTTCGGTTCCATCGCGGGCGCGGAATCGGTTTTGCTTTCCTTTGAAGAGGGCCTCAAACCGTCGGTCGTCATGACCGAGGCGCCACACGGCACGGCGCCGCGCCTCTTCGGCAAGAACGTAGCCAATCCGATGGCGATGATCCTCGCCTGCGGTGCGCTGCTCTCTTATATGGAAGACAAGCGCGCTCAAAACGCGTCACGCGCGATTTACGAGTCGACGATGGAGGCCGTCCACGAAGGGATCGCCACCAGCGATCTCGGCGGCCACGCCTCGACGACCGATTTCACTGACGCTGTAATCGAACGTGTGAAACGCAAGCTCGACGTGTGGTCCAGCCTTTAGCTCGCAATTAGGGCGACGCCGGCAAGAGCAAAAACGACGCCGGCCTTCTGTAACGCAGCGAGCCGTTCGCCGAGGACGAAGCGCGCGAGAAATACCGTGCTCGCCGGATAAAGCGAAGTGAGAACCGCGGCGATCGAAAGAAAGCCCGTGTAAGCCGCAATCACATAGAATGCGTTAGCCGCCATATCGAGCGCACCCGCCAGCGCAATGACGCCGAGCGCTGCCGGAGCAGCCACGACGCTTCGGCGCATGACAGCCGCAATTACTAACAGCAATGCAATCGAACCAACGCGCGCCGAGACGATCGGATAAAGCCCGGCATCTTTGCCACCTAGTGCGAGAAACGTATAGAAGCCGCCGAGGATGATGCCGCAGGCGATCGCTTCCTTCACGCCGGCGGTTGAAAACTCGAACGTGCCGTCGGCCTCCGTCGAAAACGAGATGAGGATGACCGCGAGCAACGCAACTCCGATGCCGGCGAGCTTGAAGTTGCCCAAATGTTCGCCGCGCGCCGCGCCGACGATGACCGGCGTCAAGGCCGCCAACACCGCGGTGATCGGCGAAACGACTCCCATCTTTCCAATTGACAGCGCGTGGTAGAGCAGCAGTAACCCCAAGCCGCCGCACATGCCGGCAATGAAACCGAACTCAAGTGCTTGTACCGTCGGGCGCCCCGGCAAAAACGGGAGTGCGATTAGGATCAAGACGAGTCCAACTGCCTGCGAGATCACGGTTACCGCAAACATCGGGCTGCGCCGTGTGGCAAAGCCGCCGCAAAAATCCGCCGAGCCGTAAAACACCGCGGCGAGCAAACCTAAGACTATCGCCACGAACTACCGCTGCGTCGGATCGAGCGCATCGCGCAAGCCGTCGCCCAAGAGATTGAACCCAAGCACCATCAGCGTAATCGCCACGCCGGGGAAGATTAACGACCACGGCGCGGAGAGCCAGTAGTCGCGTGCATCGTTGAGCATTGCACCCCATTCCGGCGTCGGCGGACGCGCGCCCAGCCCGAGATACGACAAGCCCGCAGCTTCGAGCTCCGCCGTGCCGATGCCGAGCATCGCCTGCACGATGAGCGGCGCGAGAATATTCGGCATGATGTGCCGCCACAAGATGCGCGGTATGCGCGCGCCCAACGCCTTAGCGGCTTCGACGTATTCCAGCTCCTTCACGGAAAGCACCGAAGACCGCGCCAGCCGCGCATATTGCGGGATGTAGACGATTCCGACGGCGATCATCAAATGGTTGATGCTCGGGCCCAAGATCGTCGTGATGCCGATCGCCAAGATGATCGATGGAAAGGCGAGCATCAGATCCATCAGCGACATGATCGCGCCGTCGGTCGCCTTGCCCAAGTATCCGCCGGCGACTCCGAAGAGCGTGCCGATCGTAATGGCAATGCCCACCGCCAAAAATCCGATGCGAATTGAAATGCGCGAACCGTAGACGATGCGCGAAAACAAATCGCGGCCCAGTTTGTCCGTGCCGAACGGATGCGCGAGGCTGGGATGCTGCGATTGCTGCGCGAGGTTTTGTGCCAGCGGATCGCCGTGCGCAATAAGCGGCGCAAATACTGCGGTAATCACCAGGATCCCAATCAGCCCGAGCCCGATTAACGCGCCCGGTGATTTTATTAGGCGCCGCCAGACGTCAGCGAGATAACCACGGCCGGGAGCGATCTGCTCCGCCGCCGCCGCGAGACTGACGTCCACGATCCCTTACACTACGACGAGCTTCGGGTGCTGCGTGTGAAACTTCGTCCGGGCTTGATACGCCTTCGCGATCTGCGTGATCTGCATCTCGCCCCACGCGCGGCCCATCATCGCGATCCCTGTCGGCAGATTATGATCGCCGAAACCATTGGGAACGCTGATCTCTGGAAGTCCGGCTAGGTTTCCCGGACTGCCCAAACCCGCGACTCCGTTGTATTTTGCGGGGTACGCTTTGTCGAACTTGATACCGACCGGATATGAAACGGTCGACCGCGTCGGATGAACGATCGCGTCATAGCCCGCGAACGCCTTACCGAGGGCTTCATTCAGCAGCGTCCGGCGGCGCATCCCGTCCACATAATCGACGGCGAGCGCGTTGTAGACTTGATAACCGCCCAGGCGGTCGTCTGTGGATTGCAACTCGCGCGATTTTCCGCTTTCGATCAGATCGCGGAACGCCGAGGCGCACTCTCCCGCGAAGATCGCTTCGAAGACGGAGCCGTATGGGCCGCGCGGGAGCACAACGTTCGTGACGACTTCCGCGAATTCGCGCAGCACGTCCAGCGAAGCCAAAAAGTTGTTCGCCACCGCCGGCATTATTCGTTCGGTCGACCGCGCGAGCACGCCGATTTTCGGCTTGCGTCCGCGAATCACCGGGAATGGCGCGTCGAGCGACGTGCGATCGGCTGGATCGTGTCCGGCGATCGCACGTAACACGAGCTCCGTGTCGCGCGCTGAACGGCACAGCGGCCCGAGTTTGTCGGACGTCCACATCAGCGCCATCGCACCGTGCCGGCTCACGCGTCCGTACGTCGGACGCAGGCCGGCTACGCCGCAGTACGCGGCCGGCGCCATGATCGATCCGTTTGTTTCAGACCCGATCGCAAAACCAACTAGTCCGGCAGCCACCGCAGCTCCGGGGCCGCTCGAAGAGCCGCCGCTCCAGTAATCGCGATTCCACGGCGTGCGTCCGGGTCCGGTGAACGACGCGTCGGCGTCGTCGTAGCCAAAGCCGCCCGCGAGTTCGACCATCGCGAGTTTCGCGAGCAGCACTCCGCCGGCTGCGCGCAGCTTTTGCACGACAGTCGCATCAAAGTTGAAGACTTGGTTGCGATAGGGCGCCGCGCCCCAGGTCGTGGGCGCGCCCACCGCGGCCAACAGGTCCTTTACGCCGTACGGGACTCCGTGCAGCGGCCCGCGCGATTTTCCGGCGGCCAGTTCGCGATCGGCACTGCGGGCTTCGCGCAGCGCGCGATCGTTCATGATCGTGACCACCGCTCCGTATGTGCTCCCATATTTTTCGAGCCGCGCGAGATAGAGCTTGGTCAATTCGACCGATGAGACTTTCTTTTTTGCGATTAACGAGCCAAGCGCCATTGCGTCGGAAAAAGCCAACTGCTCTTCGGTCATGACGTTATCACCTTAAATGAAGTAGCCGGTTCGACCGAATTCGGAATAGACGTTCCCTTCGGATTGACGGCGCGGCCGATCTGCAAGCCTCCGTCGATGCCTTCGGCAATCGTCCGCAGCTCTTCGTCGGCAAGTTTCGGATCGAAAGCCCGCATCCGCGCGGCCAGCGCCGTCGCGGCATCCGACGGCTTCTTCGGCGCCGGGCTCGGAGTTGGAGTGGGCGTCGTTTGCGCCCCGGCGGGAGCTGCCAAAATGGCTCCTGCGCTAACCGCCGCAGCGATGAACTGTTTGCGCGTTTTCAAAATGAATTAGACCTCCATAACGACGGGGACAATAATGGGACGGCGTTTGTAGCGCGTCATGATCGACTTGGCCAAACCTTCGCGTATGTGCTCCTTCACCGTGTTCGTGTCGCGGAGCCCTTCGACGGACACCTCTTCGATGAGCGTGGTAAGCTCGGCGCGCAATTCGTCCATCACGCCGTCGGCTTCGGGCATGTAAAAAACGCCGCGCGAGATGAGATCCGGGCCGGCGATCACCCGCGCTTCTTCGGCATCGATCGTCACGACGACCATCATGAATCCGTCGGCTGCGAGCAGCCGGCGATCGCGCAAGACCGCTTCGCCAACATCGCCGACGCCCGAACCGTCGACGAAAACATGTCCACCGTACGTCTTGCCGATCTTATCGCCGTATTCCGGCGTAAACTCGAGCACGTCTCCGTTTTCCACCACAAACACGTTGCGCGCTTCGACGCCGGTCTTTTGCGCGAGTTTGCCGTGCTGCACGAGCATACGATACTCGCCGTGCACCGGAACGAAGAACTCCGGACGCACAAGGTTGAGCATCAGCAGCAACTCTTCTTGCGAACCGTGTCCGGAGACGTGCGAGCGGCCATCGGTTCCGTGCACCACGATCGCGCCGAGCCTGAAGAGATTGTTAATCGTTTTGTAGACGCCCTTTTCGTTGCCGGGAATCGGCGTCGCGCTGATCACCACAGTGTCACCCGGCACGATTTTTAGACGCGGATGATCGCGGACCGACATGCGCGTGAGTCCGCTCATCGGCTCGCCTTGCGAGCCGGTCGTCATGACGACGACCTTCTCGGGCGGCAACTCGTCGATCTCTTCAACCCGAATGGTGCGATCGCCCGGCACGTTCAGATACCCGAGCTCGGATGCGAAATGCACGACGTTTGTCAGCGAGCGCCCGAGAAACGCGATTTTTCGATCGAACTGTATCGCATGCTCGATCACTTGCTGAATGCGCGGAACGTTCGAGGCAAACGATGCGACGATGATCCGACCCTTCGCGTGCGAGAAAACATTGGTGAATGCTTCGCCGACGGTTCGTTCCGAAAGCGTGTGGCCTGGACGTTCGGCATTCGTGCTGTCCGAGAGCATGCACAGCACGCCCTCGTCGCCAACCCGCGCGATCGCTGCGAAGTCAGCGGGTCTGCCGTCGATCGGCGTTTGATCGAATTTGAAATCGCCGGTGTGGAAGACCGTTCCGACTTCGGTGCGCAGCGCGAGCGCGCATGCCCCCGAAACCGAATGGTTGATGTGAATGAACTCGGCATCGATCGATCCGTAGCGCACGCGGTCGCCGGGCTTAACCGTCACCAGCTGCGCGTCGCTTATCATCTTGTGATCGCGCGACTTCGCTTTGATCAATGCGAGCGTCAGCGGCGTGCCGACGACGGGTACGTTGAACTCACGCAAGAGGTAGGGAATTCCGCCGATGTGATCTTCGTGACCGTGCGTGACGAGCAGCGCCCGGAATTTGTCGCGATGTTCGCGCACGTACGTGAAATCGTTGATGACGATATCCACGCCGTACATCTCTTCGTCCGGGAACATCAGCCCGCAATCGACGACGACCAGGTCGTCGTTGGTCTCGATGACGGTCATGTTGCGCCCGATCTCGCCGCAGCCGCCCAGTGGAATGATCCGCAGATACGGCCCGGCCGGCGGTTGGGGGACTGTCAGTGCGTTTGTATTCACCACATCTTTACATTTGAACCGCAGCGCGTGATTGAGTGGGCGGAGGCCATCATGCTCGACCGATACCGCGCCGCGCTGGCGCTGACCTCGCTCCTGTTGCTCGCGGCTGCGCCCGGCCATCACCGCCGGTCCGCCCACCACCGCCATGCCGGCCTCGCATCACCAGCGGCGGGCATCGCACTCTACTCGCGCCGGGCCTTGCGGCGAGCCAAGATCATCCTGCAGCTAAAGCTGCTCGAACTGCGCGAAATGCAGCTCGATCGAGTCCGCCAAGCCCTTCAGCGCCATATTCCGATCGATCGATTGCTTCAGGATCCTCCGCCTACGCCGCGGCCATAAAAGGCGCGGCCCGGCGGCCCGTGAAACATTCGGTTTGCCGACGGCGTATTGCCGAGCGGCAAGCTTCCGTTTGTACGGGGAGGTCCTTTCATGGAGACGCAAGCACCGGCTGCTGCTAAATCAAGCGGGCTATCGACCGTTGTCAACACGATTGCATCGCCGTCCGAAGCATTCGAAACCCTGCGCACCGCGCCGACCTGGGGATGGGCGCTGATCATCGCGATCGTTTTGATGTTCATTGGAGCCTATTTGCAAGGCCCGGCCACGCGCCACGCGGGCGTCACGCAGGCGCAGCAAATGATGGCGACGAGTTCATTCTTTGCGGCCTTAACGCCGGCTCAGAAACAACAAGCGATCGCCAGAGCCGGACAGCCTTCACCGTGGCCGTACGTCGGCCTCATCGTCGTGCTTTTCATCGCCGTTTTTTTCAACGCGCTGATCTTGCTGATCGGCAACGCGGTCGGGCGTGGCCAAGCGGATTTCAAACGGCTGTGGGCCGGATCGATGAACATCGCAGTGCCGACGTTCGGGCTCGGCTCGGTCGTTTTGGGAATCATCACGATGCTGCGCGGACCCGACGCTTTCAACAGTAATCTGGACGTCGTGCGCGCGATGCCGAGCCTGGCATACCTGGCGCCGCACGTATCGGCCGCTACGGGAGCCTTCCTAGCCTCGATTAGCGTCTTCACGCTCTGGGGGCTGTTCCTCAACGCGACGATGCTGCGCGTCACCGGCCGGACGAGTGCGGGTGCCGCATACGGCTTCGCCGCGTTAGTTACTCTGATCGGTGCGCTTTTCGCCGCCGGAGGCGTAGCGATGCTCCACAACTTCGGAATGGGATAGTCTGGGCATGAACGTTCGCCTCGCGCAGGCTGCAACTGCGCTACTCCTTCTGGCATTAGCGGCGCCGGCATCAGCCGGCGCCGCAGGTTTGACATTGTCTGATAGCGTCCGCTACGCGCTGACGCACAGCCCGCAGGTCATCAAGCAGCAGGCGGTCGTTGCGCAAATGCACGAGCAATACGTCAAGCTGCATTCGGTTTCGCTGCCGAACGTTATCGGGCAGCTGCAAAACTATTCGCAAAAATCCAATAACCTGCAAGGCAGTTTTGCGATCGCCGGTATCTCGCAGCAGCGCACGTTCAGTCAAAACACGGCGCAGATCGGCTCGAACTACACGTTCGACACGGGTTTTCTCTCCACGCTCCAAGCCTTGGCCGCGAAATCGCAAGAAGCGGCCGCGCAGGCCGACTTGCGCAAGGTCAAAGGCGATTTGGCAAACAGCGTGGCCGCGGACTTCTATGCCATTGCCACGCAAGATGAAACGGCGCGGTTGGCATCGTCGGACGTGCAATACCAGCACGTCCTGCTGACCGTCGCGCAAGCCAAAGCTCGGGCCGGCGTTTCGGCCGCCGTCGACGTTTTGCGCGCGCAAGCTTCGGAGGACAAGAGCCGCTCCGCGCTGATCGCCGATCAATCGCAGGCGGCCGACGCGCGCGAAACACTTGCACAACTGATCGGCGCACCGCTGGATACGGTTTTCGACGTGCCCTCCGCGGTCGCGCAGCCTCCGCTTCCCGCAGATCCCCTCGACCGCCTGATCGCAATCGCGCAGGGAAGCCGCCCGGATATTGTCAGCGCGCAGTCCAACCTGGCCGCCGCGCAACTGACGCGCAAAGGTTTCGATCGCGAACTCTTTCCGACAGTGCAGATGTCGGCATTCTTCGGCAACCAATATTCGCCCACAAACGCAGCCTTTTTCCCGACCGCACCGCGCGGCTCGCCGGGATTTTGGCAACTGCAAGCGATCAGCACGTTCACGCTGCCACTCTGGGACTACGGCGCGCGCAGGTCGGAACGCGAAAACGACGATGCGCAAGTCACGGCGGCGCAAAATTCGCTCGATTCGGCCAACGCACAGGTGTCACTGGAAGTGCGCCAAGCCTACCGCGCAGCCCAAACTGCCAAAGCGCAGCTGCAGTACGCCGGCGGCGAGGTAGCGGCCGCGGTCGAATCGGCTCGAATCGCGCGGCTGCAGTACGAGAACGGACTCATTGCCATAAGCGACGTGTTGCAGGCGCAGGAAGCCGCGCTCTCCTCACAGATCGATCTATACAACGCCCGCGTCGCTTACGTAGAAGCGATCATCAAACTGCGCGTCGCGCTCGGCATCTATGATGCGCCCGGCGCGGTCGCCGGACTTTAGGATGCACGGAGCTTCTATTACATGAGCAAACGCACACGCAACCTCGCCATTATCGCCGCCGCCATCGTACTGCTCGTCGTGATAGCGGTCATCGCCGGGCGCAGCCAGCGGTCGACCGTTACCGTGAGCGTCGTGACGGTAAAGCCGTCGACATTTAGCACGAAGCTTCCGGAGAGCGGCCTCGTGCAGCGCCCACGCGTGGCAACGATCCCGGCCCTCATCTCCGGCAACCTCGCGCAAATCTACGTCAAACCCGGGGATCGGGTCACAGCGGGCCAGCTGTTGGCGACGATCGTCAATCCGCAGCTCCAGGCCAACGCCGCCGGTTCGCAAGCCGATTACAGCTCCGCGGTTGCGAATATCAGCACGGCGCGCATCAACGAACAAAACGCTAAAGTAGGCTATCAAGGTGCGCTGCAAAACGCCAAGACGAATCTCGACGAGGCGCAGCGTATCTACAAAGCCGACGTCAACCTCTATAACAACAAAGCCATCCCGCGCAACCAGCTCGACGTAGACAAGGCCAAGCTCGATCAGGCGCAGGTTCAGTACGATCAAGCGCTGCGTCAATTGCAACTTGGCGCTGTGACCGGATACGGACAGAGCAGCGTACAGTACGCGCAGGCTGCCGCGCAAAAAGCGCAGATCCTGAATCAATCCAATCAGCAGCAGCTTGGGTTTACGAGCATCACCGCGCCGGTCGACGGGACGATCCAAACGGTCGCAACGCAGCCGGCGGACCCACTCACGCAGTTGCGTCCCGGAGATCCCGTCACGGCAGGTCAAGGGCTGTTCACTATTGCCGCCGGCGGCGGATTCGTCGTTAAAGCGCAAGTCGACGAACAAGACGTCATCAACGTGCGCAACGGCCAAGCCGTAAATATTACCGGCGAGGATTTCCCAGGCCGCACGCTTAGCGGACACGTGGCTTCGATCTCACCGGTCGCGATCAAGTCTACGGATCCCTCGAGCACGGCGCGGCAGGTCGTCACGACGATCCGCCTCGATCAGTCGCCAAGCTTCCTGCGCGACGGGATGACGGTCGACGTCGATATCCTTACAACCGACATCAAGAATGCGCTGGCCATACCCAGCGCCGCCATCGGCACAGACGCGAAGGGCTCGTACGTGTACGTGGTTCGCAGCGGTAAGCTGGCGAAAACGTACGTACGCACGGGGCCCAAGAACGATACGCAAACCGTCATTAAGTCGGGTCTGGCTCGCGGCGACAAAATCGTCGCGGCGCGCAACCCGCTGCTGCACGACGGGCAAAACGTGACGCCGGCTCCGGCCGGAAAGGCAACGCCCGCAAGCTGATGTCGCGCTTTCTGGCTTATGTTCCGGAAGCGTTCGAAAGCATCTGGCGTCACGGATCGCGATCGGCGCTGTCAGCGCTCGGAATGATCATCGGCATCGCGTCGGTGATTGCGGTTTTAGGGTTGAGCCAAGCGGCGTCCAGCGGTATGAAAGAACAGATCGCAAGCGGCGGCGATCCCGGTTTCATCGTGGTCGCGGACCAATCGCAAAACAATCCCGCCGCCGCCACGCTGTATTATCGCGACGCGGCGCTCATGCAATCGTACGCGGCCGGGTCCGTTTCGCAGGCCATTCCGATCTATCAGCAGCGAAACTACCGCGTAACCGTCAGCGGAAAAAGCGAGTTCGTCAGCGTCACGTCAACGCGCGACCTGACCAAGGAAAGCGGCCTCATCGTCGATTCCGGGCGCTTGACCGATGCCACCGACGTCGCGGCCGGCGCGAACGTCGCCGTAGTCTCGGTCGACGCGGCCGACGCATTCTTTCCGAGCGGCGGCGCGGTCGGCCGGACGATCAACATCGGTACGCAACGGCTCACCGTCATCGGCGTGATTTCCATAAAAGCCAACCTGTTCCGCAGTTTGGTCGGCGAAACGATCTGGGTGCCCTACACGACGATGCACCGCATCGCGCCGGGACCGATTGACTATATCGAGTTCTGGCCTCTGAGCCGCGCGCAGAATCCCGTGCAAGTGATTTTGGACGTGAAGGCTGCCCTCGCGCGCATACACCCGCACGGACAGTATAACGTGCAAGATCAACTTGCCTTCAACGCCATTTTCGAGAACGTTCTCAACTTCATCGGCGTCGGACTCACATTCATCGGAGGAGTGGCCCTGTTCGTGGCAGGTGTCGGCATTATGAACATCATGCTCGTCTCGGTGAGCGAGCGCACGCGCGAAATCGGCATACGCAAATCGATCGGTGCGAACGCGCAAGATATCGCCATGCAGTTCCTGATCGAAGCGACGCTGCTCTCGCTGGGCGGCGGACTGATTGGAACGGTGATTGGCGTCATAATCGTGCTCTTGATGCGTCCGATCATCGAGAACAGCGTCGGGGCTGCACCCGTTCCGTGGGCAGTCGTGATCGGCATTGCCGCGGGCTTTTCGCTGGCCGTCGGAATAGGTTTTGGTTCTTATCCGGCTGCACGCGCGGGGAGACTCGATCCGGTGGAAGCGCTGCGCGGCTGATGTGGCCTTACATTATCGAAGCGGCTCGGGTGCTGCTCGCCAACCGCACGCGTTCGATTCTTACCGTGATCGGTTTGATCGTGGGCGTCGCGACGATCGTTTCAGTGCAAGTTGCGGCGCAAGGCATGGCCGGGGCCGTCAGCGGCATTTTCAAAGGGACCAACGCGAGCACGTTTTTCGTTTTTCCGAAGACGACGCAAGGAAACGTCGTCCGCGCCGCCCTCAAACTGAGCGATCTCGCACTCGTGCAGCAGCGAGTGCCCGGCGTCATCAGCGTCATCCCATTTTCGAGGCGGCAAGTTATCGTCGATGCTGGCCATCAACGGGTTCGCCTGAGATTCGGCGGCGAGTCCGACAAACGCTTTAGCACGTCGCCGCTGGTGGCCGGCCGCACGCTGGATGCGAACGACATCGCGACCGCCGCGCCGATTTGCGTGATCTCGGATAACGCTTACACGCGGCTCTTTCCGGCCGCGACGTCGCCCGCCGATACGATCGGCACCTCGATCTACGTCGGCAGCAAGCGGTACGTTATCGTCGGCGTGCTGGGAAAAACGAAGATCGACACGGCCGCATTGGGTTTTGACGTCAGCAACGACGTAGCCATTCCTTACACAACCTACTACAATAATTATCAGCGCGGCAGCAGCTTCTTCGGCATCTCGGTCCTGGCCGCGCAAAACGCGAATCTTAAATCACTCGAGACGCAGACTCAGGCGGTGCTGACGCAAGCGCACGGTGCGCAATACCAATACTTCGACTTCGGATTTTTTGCCAAGGCGATCAACGGCTTCTTCAGCGTCGTCGGTTTGATCGTCGGTGCGGTCGGCGCGATCTCAATGGTCGTTGCCGGCATCGGCATCATGAACATCATGCTGGTTTCGGTGACCGAACGCACGAGAGAGATCGGGATTCGCAAGGCGATCGGTGCGCGCCGTTCGCAAGTGCTGCTCCAATTTTTTGTCGAGGCGCTGCTGCTTTCCGTGTTCGGGTGCCTTACCGGTATGCTGCTCGGGGTCGGGCTCGGCATCATTGTGAACAAGGGTTTCATCGCGCGCATCTCCGGCGTGACCGGCGGCATCCCGTGGCTCGAAGTGATCGTGATCGCGGTCGGCTTTGCGACCATCGTCACGCTCGTCTTCGGCACGTATCCTGCCTATCGTGCCGCGAAACTCGATCCGATCGAAGCTTTACGCTATGAATAGGCCCGATAATGTCATCGACGTGCGAGACGTCACCAAGACCTACGACAGCGGCGCATTGCAGGTGCAGGCGCTGCGCGGACTGACGTTCACGATGCAACGCGGCGAGTACGTCGCGATTATGGGGCCGTCCGGTTCGGGAAAATCGACGTTGATGAACGTGCTGGGTTGCCTCGATCGCGCCACGACCGGAACCTACCGGCTCGACGGCATCGACGTCTCCGGACTCGACGACAACCAGCTTGCGGAGATCCGCCTGAAGAAACTCGGTTTCGTTTTTCAAGGCTTCAACCTGTTGCCGCGAACCGACGCGCTGCGCAACGTCTCGCTGCCGCTCTTCTATGCGGGCCTGCCCTCCAAAGAGCGCGAGCGGCTGGCGCTCGAGCGTCTGCGCGAGGTTGGCATCGGCGAACGCGCCCGCCACAAGCCGAGCGAACTTTCGGGCGGCGAGCAGCAGCGCGTCGCGATCGCGCGGGCCCTCGTCAACGACCCCGCCGTGCTGCTAGCCGACGAACCCACGGGCAACTTGGACTCCAAGACGAGCGCCGAGATCCTCGCGCTCTTCGACCGGCTTAGTACCGGCGGCCGGACCATCATCGTCGTGACGCACGACGAGAACGTCGCCTCCCGCGCCAGACGCATCCTCCGGATGCTCGACGGCGTTATAATTAGTGACGCGCCTACGGGTGCGTAACATTTCGTACCCCTGGGGGTAGAAGAGGCTGATAATGAAAAACCGCATTCTGCCGGCCACGATAATCGCGCTTGCCGGAGCCGTCATAGGCTCGTTCGCGATGATGCTCTACGCGAGCACGCACTTCGTCGCCGTCACCGGACCCGTTCACGAACCTCCGGCGGTCAGCGCCGCTTCTATTTCGGGCGGGAGCGATCAGGAGCGAATCATCAGCGCGGTCAAACGCGTGAAGCCTTCGGTCGTTGCGATCGACGTTTCGGTCAACGGCAAACAATATATTCCGATCGACCCGTTCATGCAGCAAGTTTTCGGACAGCAAGGGCCCGGCGTGCTGCAACCGTATAGCGCCCGGGATTCCGGATCGGGCTTCATCTACGGTTCCCAGGGATACATCGTTACGAATGCGCACGTCGTCCGGCCGATTCCGGGCGCGCAGATAACTTCGATCACCGTCGTGTTTCCAAATGGTCAGAAGGTTCCGGCTAAGGTCGTAGCAGCCAACGTCGGCGCGGACCTCGCGCTGCTCAAACTCAACGACGGCCGCCGGCTTCCACCCGGCCTGGCCTTAGCGGATTCGGACAAGCTCCAACAGGGGCAATGGGCGATCGCCATTGGCGAGCCATACGAACTCCAGCAGAGCGTAACGGTCGGCGTCGTTTCAGCCTTCGACCGCAGCGAACCGATTCAAACCGACACCGGGCAATCCATTACTTACAAAGGCCTGCTTCAAACGTCGGCGCCGATCAACTTCGGCAACTCCGGCGGACCGCTCATCGACATGAACGGCGACGTCATCGGCGTCAACCAATCCACACTCGGCGGGCGCGCACAGGGCATCGGTTTCGCGATTCCCTCGAACACGGTCAGGCGCGTGGTCGAGCAGATGATCGCGCATCCGGGGATCACACAGCCGCCGGCGCAAGCGTTCATGGGCGTCTTGCTGCAGTCCATTAGCCAAGGCTTCCGCAGCCAGACGAACTATCGCGGACAGGGCGGCGTCGGCGTGGTTCAGGTTGTCAGCGGCTCGCCGGCAGACGCCGCGGGCATCGAGCCGGGCGACGTCATCCTGAAGATGAACGGCAAAGCCTACAGCGATGCCAACGCGCTGACCGGCGCAATCGGCAAACTGCATCCCGGTGATAAAGTGAACATCGAGTTCTGGTCCCAAGGCAACAAGCGCCTGGGCCAGGTAACGCTCGGCGCCAGGCCGGACGTCCAGCAACAGGTGGACCAGCAACCACCAGACCAGCAGCCGTAGTACCCGGAAAGGGCCGCGAAAGCGGCCTTTTTTCGTGTTAGCCCGGGCTTTTTGTGGGCAGGAGAACCCTGCAACCGAGCACGCTGCCAACTTGTTTAACTTAGTGGAACAGGATGGGGCCGATCGCGTACTATAATCGGAACCTCTGTTGTCCTTGTAGTCCATAAG
>Ga0102924_1003827_pt1 | contig 15584 bp, 14 predicted proteins | sample PaiPotPPM11metaG_FD_80116 | JGI IMG/M metagenome (GOLD analysis project Ga0102924, IMG submission 80116) | Iron sulfur acid spring bacterial and archeal communities from Banff, Canada, to study Microbial Dark Matter (Phase II) - Paint Pots PPM... ... | reverse complement strand
ACTGATCGTGTGGTGCGGAAATCGGAAGGGCCGCGCGCGTACGATCCCCGGGCGCGAGCCGAGCAATCCCGCCACGCTGTAAACTTTCGTTACTTCAAGCGCTTCGCTCGACGTCATCGGCGGAAGAATCGACGGCAAGCGGCGCGCGAGCATAGTCTTGCCGCAACCGGGTGGTCCGAGTAACAGCAAATTGTGTCCGCCGGCCGCGGCGATCTCCAGCGCACGTTTGGCGCCGGCTTGGCCTTTCACGTCACTAAAATCGCCGTACAACACTTCGTCGAGCGGCGAAACCGCCGGCGTAACCGTGCGCGTGCGCCACTTTGCACCATTGCCTGAAACGGCGGCAAAAGCGCTTTGCAGCGAATCGACCGCATAGAGCTCGATGCCTTCGACGAGCGCCGCTTCCTCGGCGTTGGCGAACGGCACGACGAGCTTCGTGAAGCCGGCATTGCGCGCGCCGAGCACCATCGGCAGAATTCCGTGTACCGGCTGCAGCGATCCGTTGAGCGCAAGTTCGCCCAGCGCCACAAAGTTTTGCAGCGCGAGCCGGTCGATCTGCTCGTCTATTGCAAGCAGCGCCAGTGCGATCGAAAGATCGAACGCCGGCCCCTCTTTGCGCACATCTGCGGGCGAAAGATTGATGAGCAGGCGTCCCGCCGGATACATAAATCCCGAATTGAAGATCGCGCTGCGGACGCGCTCGCGCGCTTCGTTCAACGCGCGATCGGGCAATCCAATGATCGCAAGCGCGGGCGAGCCGGGCGAACTGTCGGCTTCGACGCGCACGACGTAGCCGTCGATGCCGAGCATCGCGGCCGAAAACGCAAGTGAGAGCACGCGACTCTATCACGCCGAGGACGCAAATTGGAAAGGCCGGCCCTTACAGCAGGCCGAAGCGCCCGGCCATGGTGACTGCCCGAATTCCGAGCGTCGCGCGGATTCTCACGGTGGTTTTGTTCTGCGCTGCGTATCTGGTAGTCCGGCGAGGGGATTAGCCGCTTGCACCTGACCACGCTCGACTGGGTCATTATCGTCGTCTCGGTTGGCATCATGTTCATCCCCGCGATCGTGCTGGCGCGCCGCGCGGGCAAGAATACCACGGAATTTTTTGTCGCGGGACGGCAAGCGCCGTGGTGGCTGATCGGCATCTCATTGGTGGCGACGACGTTCAGCACGGACACGCCGAACCTGGTCACCGGCTTCGTGCGCGGCAGCGGCATCGCTGCCAATTGGCAGTGGTGGGCGTTTCTGCTCAGCGGTATGGCCACGGTGTTTTTCTTCGCGCGGCTATGGCGCCGCAGCGGGGTCATGACCGACTTGGAGTTTTACGAGCACCGCTATTCCGGCAAAGCGGCATCGTTCGTGCGCGGTTTTCGCGCGATCTATCTCGGCTTGTTTTTTAACTGCGTGATCATCGCGAGCGTAAGCCTGGCCGCATCGAAAATTGCGGCGGTGCTGTTCGGCATTCCGCAGTGGATGACGCTCGTGGTCGGCGGCACGTTCCCCGTGATTTTCGCGTCGCTCTCGGGGCTGTGGGGCGTAATGGTCACCGATATGATTCAATTCACGATCACGATGTCCAGTTCGTTTGCGGCCGCCTATTTCGCGCTCACCCTTCCGAAGGTCGGCGGTTTGCGCGGACTCTTTCATCACATCGCGCAGACGCATCCTCAATATTTGAGCGTGCTGCCGAATTTTGCGGATTGGAAGGTCAGCGCCGCAATCTTCGTGATCCCGCTTACCGTAGCGTGGTGGTCGGTGTGGTATCCGGGCTCCGAGCCGGGCGGCGGAAGTTACGTCGCGCAACGCATGCTCTCGGCAAAAACCGAACGCGATTCGATTTTCGGGACGCTGCTCTTCCAAGCGGCGCACTATGCGCTGCGTCCGTGGCCGTGGATTCTCGTCGCGCTCGCGTCAATGGTCATCTACCCGAACGTGAGCGACATCGGTCAGCACTTTCCGCATGTCCAGAAGAATCTGCTCGCCAACGACATCGCCTATCCCGCCATGCTGATTTTTCTGCCGGCGGGCTTCGCTGGGTTTATGGTGGCCGGCTTGTTTGCCGCCTACCGCTCGACCCTCGAGACGCAACTGAACTGGGGCACGTCGTACGTCGTGCACGATTTCTATCGCCGCTTTCTCAACCCGGATAAAACGGAAAAGCATTACGTCATGGTCGCGCGGATCGTCACCGTCGGAATAATGGTGGTCGCCGGCTGCATCACGCCGTTTCTACAATCCGCTCAAGACGCGTTCAACTTGATGCTGCAAATCGGCGCGGGAACCGGCTTGGTCTATTTGCTGCGCTGGTTCTGGCCGCGCATCAATGCTTGGACGGAAGTAAGCGCGATGGCTTCCTCGTTCGGAGTTGCGCTCGTGTTTTTCGTACTGGCCAAGAACGGACATCCGGTGGAAGCAAGTACGGCACTGCTCACAACCGTCGGCATCACGACGATCGTATGGCTGGCGGTGACGTTCCTCACTCCGCCGGTGGAAGAAGCGACGCTCGAGGCGTTTTATGCAAAAGTTCGGCCCGCGGGAGCCGGCTGGGCGAAGATCCGCCGGCGCAGCGGCGCACCGGCCTCGCCTGACAGCCTGCCGGTGGCCCTGCTCTGCTGGGTGCTGGGCCTGGCGGGCATCTACGCGGCGCTTTTCGGCACCGGGGCCTACCTGTACGGCCAGACCCTCCAAGGGGTTATCTACACGATTGTTCTTATTGTCGCGGTCGTCTGGCTGGCCAAACTAACCTTCCTCCCTCGTGAGCGTTCTCCACAGCGCTCACAGGGGGGCTGAACGCATTGTGGATATAACCTCGACGCGATGAAGAAATCCGGTCTGGCGGCTCTGGCGGCGATCGCCGTCCTGCTCCCCGCCTGCTCCTCGAACTCCACCTCGACGACGACCACCGGGAGCGCCACGAAGACGATCGGCGTCTCGATTCAAGATCTCGAAGCGCAATTCTATCAGCAAATGGAACTCGGGATGAAATCCGAAGCTGCCAAGTACGGCTATAAAGTCACGTTCGTCGACGCGAGCCGCGACAGCGCGCGCCAGCAGTCGCAAGTCGAAGATTTTATCTCGCGCAAAGTTGATGCGATCGTTCTCACACCTTACGATTCACAAGCGATCGGCAGCGCGATTGTCGAGGCCAACGACGCGAAGATTCCCGTCTTTACCGCCGACATCGCCAACGCGAGCAAACAAGGAATCGTGATTTCGCACGTTGCTTCCAACAACGTCCAGGGCGGCGAGCAAGCCGGTACGCTGATGTGTACTGCGCTGCACGGATCGGGCACGGTCGCGATTATCGATGAGCCCGAAGTGACGAGCGTCCAAGATCGCGTCAAAGGTTTCCGGCTGGCGCTGCAGCAGCATTGTCCGAATGTAAAAGTTGTCGCCGACGTCGACTCGGGCGGCACGCGAACCAAAGCCAACGCGGATACCGGCGACATCTTGCAGCGCTACAAAGATCTCAAAGGCATTTTTGGAATCAATGACGATTCGGCGCTCGGCGCGGTCGCCGCGATTCAAGCCGCCGGCTTGAAAGGCATAGCGGTCGTCGGTTACGACGCTTCGCCTGAAGCGCGTGCTGCCATCAAAAGCGGTTCGATGGTGGGCGACGCAATTCAACATCCCGATGTGATCGGCGCGAAGACGATCGACGTGATCCACGATTATTTCTCGGGCAAGAAGGTTCCGGCGCGCATCGATGTGCCCGTTGGAACGTACACGAAGGCCGACGCGAAATAACCCAGCCGGCTAACCCGCTTCTCCAAATGCGCGGCATCGGGAAAACATTTCCCGGCGTGCGCGCGCTCGACGACGTTTCGCTCGACTTGCAGGCGGGCGAAGTGCACGCGCTGGTCGGTGAAAACGGCGCAGGTAAGTCGACGCTCATGAAAATCCTCGCCGGCGCGCTTACCGCGGATGCCGGCGAAATTGCGATCGACGGAAAAACCGTCACCATCGATTCGCCGCGTACGGCCGAAAATCTCGGCATCGGCATGATCTATCAAGAGTTCAATCTCGTGCCGGCTCTCAATGCCGTCGATAACATCGTGCTGGGAAATGAACCTACGAACAGAGTTTTGCTGGACGAGCGCGCGGCGCGCAAGCGCGCGGAAGCCGCCTTTGCGAAGCTGGGCATTACGCTGCCGCTCACGGTCGAAACCTCACGCTTGTCGGTAGCGCAACAGCAGATGATCGAGATCACGAAAGTGCTCTCGCGCAGCGCGCGGATCATCGTCATGGACGAGCCGACCGCGGCGTTGACCGATCGCGAAATCACAAAACTCTTCGAAGTGATTCGGACGCTCAAAGCGGGCGGTGCCGGGCTCGTCTACATCTCGCACCGGCTCGAGGAACTGCCCGACATTGCGGATCGGGTCACGGTCTTGCGCGACGGCCGCGTCATCGAAACGCGCGCGGCCAAAGATTTTCCGGCCGACGAGATCATCCGCGCGATGGTGGGGCGGCGCTTGGAATCGCATTTTCCCGAGCTGCCGCCGGTTGCGCCGGACGCGCCCGCGGTCCTGACGGTGCGCGACCTGCAGCGCCCACCAGCGGTGAACGGCGTTTCATTCCAGGTCCGGCGCGGCGAGATCGTGGGGCTTGCCGGTCTGGTGGGAGCGGGCCGGACCGAAATCGTGCGCGCGATCGCCGGCGCCGACGTTCCGAAGAACGGAACGATCGAAGTGCAGGACCGCGTGATGCACATCCGCTCGCCGCGTGACGGCATCGCCGGCGGATTCGCGTTCATCACCGAGGATCGTAAAGCGCAGGGCCTCGTGCTGGGAATGACCGTTCGCGAAAACGTGACGCTCGCGCACTTGCAGCAATTCGTACAGCGCGATCAATTGATCGATCGCCGCAAAGAAGAAGAAACGACGCGGGAATACATCAAACAATTGGATATTCGCACGCCCAGCTCGGAACAATTGGTTCGCAACCTTTCAGGCGGCAACCAGCAAAAAGTCGTGCTGGCCAAATGGCTGCTCGGAAATGCGAAGGTGTTTCTCTTTGACGAACCCACGCGCGGCATCGACGTCGGCGCGAAGGCTGAGATCTACAACCTAATGATCCAGCTGGCAAGCGGCGGCGCCGGCATCGTGATGGTCAGCAGCGAGTTGCCCGAAGTGCTCGGCATGGCGCATCGTATCCTGGTCATTCGCGGCGGAAAGATCGTCCAAGAATTCGACCGCGCGCAGGCCACGCCGGACGCGGTTATCGCGGCGGCAACGGGAGCGGCGGCGTGAAGGCCGAGATGCGCACATATTGGCTGCGCGTGGGAGCCGCCGTGCTGGTCTTGGTCGCGGTGGCGCTTGTGATCAATGTTGCGGCGCACGGTTCGTTCTTGCAGTCCGGCAACGTCGTCCGCGTGCTGCGCCAGATTACCTACAACTTCATCATGGGCGTGGGCGAGACGTTCGTCATCATTACGGCCGGCATAGATCTTTCGATCGGATCGCTGATCTCGCTGACGGGCGTCGTCATGGCGCTCTTCGCAAACGCGACCGGGCTGCATGGTTTTCCGCTGATTGTCGCAACGCTGTTCGTCGGCTTGGTGGTCGGCGGCGCGGCGGGTTTCGTCAACGCTGTGCCGGTCGTCAAACTCAATCTGCCGCCATTCATCACCACGCTCGCGATGATGCAGATCGCGCTCGGACTTTCCTATATCCTCTCGGGCGGCCAACCGGTTCCCGTACAGAGTACGGATTTCCAGCACACCGGCTACGGCTCGTTCCCGGGGACGAACATTCCGGTGCCCGTCATCTGGATGGTTGTCGTGCTGGTCATAAGCTCGGTGCTGCTGATGCGCACGCGCTTCGGGCGGTACGTTTTTGCGATCGGCGGCAACGAAGAGGCCGCGCGGCTGGCCGGCATTAGCGTCGGGCGCGTGAAGACTGCCGTGTATGTGATCAGCGGAATGTGCGCCGGCACCGTTGGCTTCTTATACATGTCGCTGTTTTCGTCGGGGTCGCCGCAGACCGCAACCGGCAACGAAATGCTCAACGCGATTGCGGCCGTCGTCGTGGGCGGCACGAGCTTGATGGGCGGGCGCGGGGCGATTATCGGCACGTTTTTTGGCGCGCTGCTGATCGGCTTCTTGGATAACGCCATGAACTTGCTGCAGATCAACTCGTACTTGCAATGGGTCGTGCTCGGCGTCGTGATCTTGCTTGCCGTTGTGCTCGAAGAGCTGCGCAAGAGGTACTTTCGACGGGCGTAAAATCGCACCGCCGCCGCAAAGAGCCTCTTAGCGCGCTCGCGCTGGGCGCGCTCGGCGTGGTCTTCGGCGACATCGGAACGAGCCCGCTGTATGCGTTCTCGCTGTGCTTTGCGGGAGAGTATCCGGCGGCCGTAACGCCGCAAAACATTCTCGGCATTCTTTCGCTCATCTTTTGGGCGCTGGTAATTGTCGTCACGGTCAAGTACGTCATCTTCATGCTGCGCGCCGATTTTGACGGCGAAGGCGGCACGCTCGCGCTCTTGGCTCAGCTCGTTCCGGTCCGGCGCGCGGCTAAACCGCTGGGCCTCTCGGCAATCGCGCTGCTCATGTTGTTTGGTGCTTCGATGCTTTACGGCGACGGGGCGATCACGCCGGCGATCTCGGTAATCTCCGCGGTTGAGGGACTCAACGTCTGGACGAGCGCGGCGCATCCGTTCGTCGTGCCGATTGCAATAGTGATCTTGATCGGTCTCTTTCTCATCCAGCGCCGCGGCACCGGGGGAATCGGATTTCTTTTCGGCCCGATCGTTTTCGTCTGGTTTGTCGTCATCGGGGTTTTGGGATCCATGGCGATCGCTCGCAATCCGACCGTGCTGGCGGCGCTCAACCCGGTGTATAGCTGGGAATTCTTGTTGCGCAATGGCCTGTTGAGTTTCTTGATCTTCGGCGCGGTCGTGCTGTGCGTTACGGGTGTCGAAGCGCTCTATGCCGATTTGGCTCACTTTGGCAGGAAGCCGATTGCGCTCGCCTGGGCGACGATCGTTTTCCCCGCACTCGTGCTGAACTATTTCGGGCAAGGGGCGCTGGTGCTCAGCAATCCGCATGCGATCGGCGCGCCGTTTTTTGCGCTGGTGCCGCGGTGGGGATTGATTCCGATGGTCGTGCTCGCGACGGCCGCCACGATTATCGCATCGCAAGCACTCATTTCGGGCGCCTTTTCTTTAACGCAGCAAGCCATACAACTCGGGTATTTGCCGCGCTTCCGGATCATTCATACCTCGCGGCATTTTGCGGGCCAAATCTACATCCCGACGATCAACGCCTTGCTTGGAATCGTCTGCATTATTTTAGTGGCAGCCTTCCGCTCGTCGGACAAACTGGGCGGCGCGTACGGATTAGCGGTCACGATAACGATGCTGACGACAACGATCGGTTTTGCCGAGCTGCTGCGGAAGAAGTGGAAATGGCCCGCTTGGCAATGGGTGCCGTTGATCCTGATCTTTCTGTCCTGGGACATTCCGTTCTTGATCGGCAACGCTTCGAAGTTCGTCTCGGGCGGCTGGGTGCCGGTTGCGATGGCGCTGGCGCTCTTCGCCGTGTTCATCACGTGGAATCGCGGACGGCGCCGGCTCATGGAGAGCCTGTCTGGGCACACGATGCCGGTGGAGCATTTCCTGAAAGAGCTCAAAGCACCAACGTATGTCAGCGGAACCGCATTCTTCCTCAGCCCCGAACCGACCGGCATTCCGTTCGTCCTGCAGCACGGCTGGATACGCAGTCACATTATCTTCGATACGATCGTGCTCCTGACCATCATGCATTCCGCCCGGCCGTTCGTGTATCCGGAGAATCGCATAGAGGTCGAGCAACTCGCGCCGCGGCTGCTGCGCGTCAAGGCGTTCTATGGATTCATGGATATTCCCAACATTCAGGACATACTCCGCGCGCTGCGCATTCAGCGTCCGAACATCGACTTCTCACATCCGACGTACTATTTGGCGAATCCGAAAATCGCCGACGATCCATCCCCGCATGGATTGCCTCCGTGGCAGCTCAATCTGTTCCGCTGGCTGGCGCGCAACGCACGCCCGCTCACCGACTCGCTCGGCCTACCGCCGAACAGCGTGATCGAATTTGGCGTGGAAGTAAAGCTTTAACCAGTTGTCATCCTGAGGAATCGAAGGACCCTGAGGTATCGAAGGGGTTGCTGATCGAGCTGCGCGTACTTGTCATCCTGAGGAATCGAAGGACCCTGAGGTATCGAAGGGGCTTCTGATCGAGCTGCGCGTCGTTATAGAGCAGGGTGAAAATATACTGGGTGTACATGGTCGAGTGCATTGATGGAAGCTATTACATCGGGATAACCAACGACTCCGTCCGCCGTGTCGCCGAGCACAATGAAGGGTTGGACGTTCATTGCTATACCTTCAGGCGGCGACCCGTTCAACTCGTTTACTCGGCTGATTTCTATGACCCGAATCAAGCGAATGCGTGGGAAAAACAGATCAAAGGCTGGTCGCGAAAGAAAAAGCAGGCATTGATAGCCGGCGATATCGCGCGCTTAGTAGAGCTCTCGCGGGAAATACGTCCGTCGAAGTAGCTGCTGCCCTTCGTTACCTCAGGGTCCTTCGATTCCTCAGGATGACAACGCGCCGCCAGCGCTGCGCGGTCCTTCGATACCTCAGGATGACAATCTAGAAGTCTGAGTCCTTCAGGCCGACGTTCGTGCGCAGATCGGTCCACGTTTCTTGCGAGAGTATTTTGTCGCCGCCCCAGCGGATCTGCGCGAGCGGGAAGTGCGTCGCTTTCGAAAAGTAGATGACGGCACGGGTAACGCCGGAATCGCCGCTTTGATCAGCGATGCGCAACTCGACGAGAGTCGTAGCTTGGCCGTCGATCTTCGGACCGTCACGCTGGGAAAGCCGGCCTTTGATCTCTTTGTATTTGCTGACTTGGTTCTGTAACAGGCCATCCGCGATCGTCAAACCGCGCAGCGTGATCGCCCGACGGTCGTGCAGTCCGACGTTGCGATGAACCGCCGAGAGTATGCCACCCTGATGGCCGCTGACCGTGTCGCCGCCGGTCCAGACTCCGCCGGAGCCGGCACCGGGCCCGGCAACGATCAGCGTCTTGGCTTCATGCGGCTTCCTGAACCAAAAATCGTACACGCGATCTTGAGTTTGGTTGCCCTCGATTTCATGCGCATGCACCGTGACCGTATAATCGTTCACCCGCGCGAACGCTTCGTCGAATGCGGTGAGCGCGGGCACGGTCGCTGTCGGGACAGGCGCGACGGCGGCTGCGAGCGCCACCGCAAACATTGAAATCTTAAAAAGCACGCCTAAACCTTCTCTTGGGATGCCGCCTCTGCTTGCCGTTCGTCGTAGAGCAGCGTACCGTGCTTGCCTTCCACCCCAATAAGAACGTCGCATTTTGCGTTGGCAGCGATCTCTTCGATCTCGCGGCCAAGCGGCGCGCCGGTATACGTTCCTTCGCGATATGAACCCATGATGATGAGGTCTGCGCGTTCGCGCTTGGCTAGATCGAGCACGGCTTGCGAAGTGTGGCGGTGGTGAACGATTTCCGTACGCACGTCAATGCCGAATCTCTTGCCGATCGTTTCGGCCGAAGCCATGACGTCGAGCGCGAAACGGTCTTCATCCTCCATGACGGCATTGGTCGGCAGCGTAAAAGGAACTTCGATCACATAAAGCGCGAGCATTTCAGAATTTTGTCCGCGCGCCAAACGAGCCGCCAGCACCATCATGTGCTCGGAGCGAATCTCCGAAGAGAAAACGATCAGGACCGTCCCAAAACTCTCTTTGAGCAGCCGTTCGGCCGCGCGCGCCGCGATGTCGGCGCGGCTTTTGGGCGGATGCAGCATCCAGTAGAGCGTCGCGCTGATCGAGAGGACGGTTGCGGCGGCCGCCGCGGCGCCCGCCACCGTGATGTGCACGCCGGTCATCGGCGCGCCCGGACCATAAGCACGACGCGGTACGTGCCGAGCCCCATCATCGCGGCGCCCAGGATAATTCCGGGAATCGCTTCGAGACGCGGGCCCGCGACGCGCACAATCTGCACAAGAATACCGGCGCCCAGCACGATAAAGAGTAATCCGTTGAAAGCTTTGAAACCGATGTAGGCTTTCGATTGGCGAAAGCTCATCGCGGCCTCATCGTGAAGCTCGGATCGCGGGCTTTCAGTTTGCCGACGAGCTCGTCCATCAGTTCCAGCTCGCCCGCGTTTTTGAGGATCTGCACTTGATCGCGGTTCCAGTCGCGCGGCGCGGAGCCGAAGACGGGCAATTTCTTGCGCAGCCTGTAGATGACATAGATCACGATGCCGAACAAGAGCCAGGAAGGTCCGGCGATGCGCCCTATGTGATGCGTCAGCAGCACGAAGATGAGGATCGCAAATATTCCGAAGAATCCGATGACCGCGACCAGCGGAAACTGTACGTCCTCGCCGCGGAAGCGCATTTTGAGATTGAACGGAATGAGGAACTTGCGCGGCGTGAGCGGATCCTTTATGCGAAGAGCGATGAGGGCGACAAAGACGAGCGTATAGCTTGCCGCCGCGCCGAAGGCATAGAGATCGCCCAGGAATTCATAGCCGAAATCTCCCTGCAAGGCCGCGAAAACGAGTTCGATCGCGGCGAGCGTGCAGAAGACAAAGATCGAGATGACGGGCGTTTTAAATTTGCGGTGGACGCGCTTGAAGATGCTCGGCAGCAGTTGGAATTGGCTCATCGCGTAGGCGATGCGCGAGCTTCCGAAAACGCCGGAGTTGCTCGAGATCAGCAGCAGCGTCGCGCCGAAGACCGGCACGTAAAACGCCGCCAGCAGTCCGAAGTACGGAATGTTTGATGCCATGACGGCCACGGCTTTGTCTTGATTTTGGGTAGCGCCCAAATAGTGCCAGAACTGCTGCGCGTGGCCGGCAGCGTCGTGCGGAACCGGATGCCAGGGCTGCATGCCAAGCGCCAAATTCGAATAGGCCAGCGCAAATATGAGGATCGTCAGAATCAGCGAGATCGACGTCCGCGGAATGATTGAAGCGGGGCGGTTCGTTTCTTCGGCCGCATGCGAAATGGACTCAAGCCCGACGAACGAGATGATGGCCAGCGAGATGCCGTTCATCAGCTGGAACGAGTTCGGCCAGCCGGACTGCATGCTGTGAATCAAGAGCTCGGGATGAAACGTAAACAAGAATCCCAAAACTAGAATCAGCGTTTCGCTGAACACGTCGATCGCGCTGACAAAACCGTTAAAGGCAGTACTCTCGCGCACGCCGATGACGTTGAGGACGGCAAGTCCCGCGATCAACAGTAGAATCACCCAAAAATGCAGCAACGGATGCGCGCCGGCTGCGAGCACGTTCAGTACCGGCAAATGACTCAGATAGCCGACGCAGCCCCACGCAAACAGCGTGATGTCGATCGTGAAATCCAAGAGCACCGCCCAGCCCGCGATAAAGCCGAGGAAATCGCCCAGTCCGCGCATGACGAAATACTGGCCGCCGCCCGCCACCGGGTACGCCGAAGCGAGCTCCGTATAGGCCAGACCTACGGCGACGTAGACGAGCCCTGCGAAAAGAAAAGCGATGTTCGTCGCGCCGCCCGCGACGCCGATGACCAATCCGAGCGCGACGAAGATGTCGGCGCCGACGTCCGCATAGCCCCACGAGTACGAACCCCAAGGCGTGACCGAGCGGCGCAGCTCTTGGCGCTCGCCCGTGATCGCGTCAGAAGACATTGCGGTGCAGCGTCAGACGGTCGCCGTCGAGCGCGACGACGTCGAAGCGAAAATGCGCGCCCGGCGCAACGATTTGCATGTAGTCGGCAGCGATGCGCCGCAGGGTCGCGCGTTTGCGGCTGCCGACCGCCGAAAGCGCGCTGCCGAAACTGCGCGTATCGCGCCGCTTCACCTCGACGAAAACGATCGTTTTGCCGTCGCGGCAAACGAGATCGATCTCGCCGCCGGGCACGCGCACGTTGCGCCGCACGATGCTGTATCCTGACGCTTCCAAGAACGCCGCCGCGCGGCTCTCGCCCTCGCGCCCTTTAGTGCTCCGTTCAAGCGCCAAATGCGGCTTCCGCCTCTTGCACTGTAAAGCCGAACGCCAGCTGCGCTTCGCGCACGCGCCACCAGCCCGAGCGATGATGCGGGCTGGGCCCGTGTTCTTTGAGCGCGCGCAAATGTTCGGGCGTCGCGTAACCCTTGTGATCGGCAAAGCCGTAGCGCGGTTCGAGCTCGTGCAGCTCGCGCAGCAGCTCGTCGCGATGAACTTTCGCTACGATCGATGCGGCCGCGACGATGGCGCTGCGCGCGTCCCCTTTGATCAGCGGCTCCTGCGGCCCGGCGAACGATTTGATGCGAACCGCATCGGTGATTAAATACTCGGGTAGAACTGCGAGCGCCGCCAAAGCGCGTTCCATCGCGAGCACACTCGCCCAATAGATGTTGAGACGATCGATCTCCGCCACGCTCGCGCTGCCGATCGCCCAAGCCGAACACGCGCACTTGATTTTCTCGGCGAGCTCGACGCGCAACTCCGGCCGTACTTGTTTGGAGTCGTTGAGTCCGCGCAGCATCAGCGGTCCGCGCGCAACGACGCACGCCGCCACGACGGGCCCGGCCAGCGGGCCGCGGCCGACTTCGTCGATCCCTCCGACGTACACGAAGCCGTGCGCGCGCGCAGTTTCTTCGAATATGTGAATCCGGTGCAGGCGGCGGCGCTCGCGCTCGTACGCGTTCTTGGCTTTACGCTGTTTGGTCGTCACGCGTAGCGCTCTCCAGAGTCATCCTGCCGAACTTGCCGTCGTTAAAATCCTTCACGTACGACTGTGCGGCGTTATGGTAATCGCTCTCTCCGCCGTGCCGCACGAATCCTCGCTTCTGCGCGAACGCCGAGAGGTCGGGCACCTTCGTGCGCCCGCCGCTCTTTTCCGTCAGCCAGCGATGAAAACGCGCGATGACGTCCTCCGGATCGTAATGGTCGCGAGGAACCGCGCCCACGAGCGCGAGTTTCCACTGAGCGTCCGCCGTCGGGATGCGCGGAACCAGGATGCCGGGCGTGTCCATCAGTTCGAGCTGCGGCGTGACTTTGAACCATTGCAGCTGCCGCGTCACCCCGGCTCGATCTTCCGTACGCGCAACCGAGCGACCCACGAGGCCGTTGATGACCGAAGACTTGCCGGAATTGGGAATCCCAACGACCATGGCGCGCCGCATTTGGTGCCCTTGGGCGGCGAAGTCGCGCAGCCGTTGTTTGACTTCTACGAACGCGCCCTGCCGGCGGGCGTTCACCGCGAGGGCGTCCTTCCCCAGAATCGCGATCCATTGCGCGGTTTCGGCCGGCTCGGCCAGGTCCTCGCGACTCAGAATTTTTAGGCGCTGCCGTTTTCCGGCGATCTCATCGAGCAGCGGATTGAAGCCGCTGGCCGGCACGCGCGCGTCGACCACTTCGATGACGACGTCCACGAGTTTCACGTATTCGCCCATCCGCCGCATCGCGGACGCCATATGGCCGGGATACCATTGGATGACGCGTTCGAAGTCGTTGCCGCCGGTCACAACGGCTACAGCGTGCCGAGTTCCGCAGGCGGCCAAATTCCGGCGACCGCTTTGCCGAGCACGTCACTCTCCCGTACGAATCCCCAAAAGCGCGAATCATTGCTGTCGATGCGGTTGTCGCCCAAAACGTAGAGCGAGTCGGGCGGCACGACCGCCTGCGGAAAACTGCGATCGTCTGCAAAACGGACGTACGCTTCGGGCAGCGCCCTGCCGTTGACGATCACGTGACCGCGATCGATCGCAATGCGATCGCCCGGCAGACCGACGATCCGCTTGATGAAGATCTCCTGCGTGGGAGAATCGTGGCGAAAGGCGACGATGTCGCCGCGCTGCGGCGGGTGCAAATGGTACGAGATCGTGTTGATCAGAACGAACTCTCCGCTTGCGATCCGCGGCGCCATTGAAAGGCCCGAGACTTCCGGTGTCCGCATGAAGAACGCAGTAGCGATCGCAGCCAATGCAGCGAGTTGCAGCGTAGCCCGTGCGACCGAGCGCCAATGCAGTTGCCCTTGCACGGATCGACTGCTTCGACGCAAATGCGTCGAATCCTAACTAGAGAATGTGGGCGTGCGTGAGCGGCCAGAAGATCAAAAAAGCTCGTCCCGTAAACGACGCCGGCTTGCCCATCTCGGGTCCACTGTCGAACGTTCCGGCAAATTGCGCGAAGCCCCAGACGTGCGAATCCTCCGAGTCGTTGCGGTTGTCGCCCATCATGAAATAGCAGTCCTTGGGAATGCGATCGGGCGCGCTCCAATAACGCCGCGGCGGCACGTTGGCTTTCTGCGGATCCAGCGGGTCGTAGCTGTTCGGGTCGCCGAGCTCCGTCACGTATATATTGTAGTTGCGGATCTGCAGGTTATACGCGGGACGCTCCGCGATGTATGGTTCCCGCAGCGCCTGGCCGTTCAGGTACACGATGCCGTTCTTGACCGCCAGCCGGTCACCCGGACGGCCGATGACGCGCTTGATGAAGTCGTCCGACGTGGGGATAGGCGGCGGAAAGACGACGATGTCACCCTCGTGCGGTTTGGTAAAGCGATACTGGAACTTGTTGACGAGCAGCACGTCGCCGACTTGCAGCGTGGGCACCATTGAAGCCGACGGTATGTAGTATGTGCGCGCCACGAACGTGATCAGCAGGAACGCGGCCACGCCGGCCACGATGAACGGGTCCAGATATTCGCGTGCAAAATGCGCAGATTTTCCCTTCGATCCGGCCTTTACGGGCTGCAAGCTCAACACGATTCTGGCAACCAGAAAGATCCCGACCAGGGCGAGCAGCTCGAACGGCGTCACAGCGATAGATCCCAGCAATTAATGCAGGACGTGCAGCCGGTTCAGCGGCCACAAGAGTAAAAATGCGCGGCCGGTGAATTCGGCGTTCGCGGACGTATTCGCCAGCGGCCCTGCAGCAAACGGGCCGTGCAGTTGCGCAAATCCCCAAATGTGCGAGTCGTCGGAGTCGTTCCGATTATCGCCCATCACGAAATAGAAGCCGGCGGGAATGCGATCCGCAGCTTGCCAGAGTGCGCGCGGTGGAACATCCGCTTGTGCCGGCGATAGTCTCTGCGGGCCGTCGCCGTTGTCGACGTAGATTCCGTAATTGCGAACCTGCAGATCGTATGCGGGCGCCTGCGCGACATACGGTTCGCTCGCCGGTTTGCCGTTGACGTAGACCGCGCCGCCGCTGACGCGCAACGCATCGCCCGGAATTGCAACGACGCGTTTGATGAAGTCGCTCGCCGAGGGGATTGGCGGCTTGAAGACGACGATGTCGCCGCGGTTGGGCGCGTGCAAGCGGTATTCGAATTCGTTCACGAGTAGCACGTCGTGCTGCTGCAGCGTCGGAAGCATGGACTCGGACGGGATGTAAAACGTTCGGATGACGAACGTGATCAGAAAGAGCGCCGCCAAACCCGCCACGATGAATGCATCGAGATACTCGCGGACGGCGACTTTTGCATGGTCGGCTTTGAAACTGAGCATGACGCGAGCTGCGGCAAAAACGCAGATCAGCCCCAGCAGTTGCAGCGGGGACAGGGCCAGGTTAGCGGGCAGGT
>Ga0102924_1003826_pt1 | contig 15584 bp, 18 predicted proteins | sample PaiPotPPM11metaG_FD_80116 | JGI IMG/M metagenome (GOLD analysis project Ga0102924, IMG submission 80116) | Iron sulfur acid spring bacterial and archeal communities from Banff, Canada, to study Microbial Dark Matter (Phase II) - Paint Pots PPM... ... | reverse complement strand
GTAGTGGATATCCAGTGCGGGTGACGGCCGCGTGGGGTCTGATGCCACCGCGCGCCTGCTGGCCCGCACCATGATCGCGAAGAATTTTCCTTTCACGAAGGATTTTCATTGAATGAGATGAAAATCCTTCGCGATCATGAACCTGAGCTGCCGGGATGCCGGACAAATCAGGCAAACGGAACGGTCACCGCGCGGCTATCCACCGCCGTCCCACTGTCCCTGTCTTGTACCGAACCCAGGTTCCACCGGAAGCGGGGCAGCAATGACCATGATCAATCCCGAAGCGGCTGCCGTTATCGTCCGTGGGGACACGGCGGAGACCCTGGGTAGTCCGGACTACCCGGCCGCGGTGCGACTGCTCGCCGACGCCTCAGCTACCGGCGGAGCACTCAGCGCCCAGCAGGTGACTCTCCGGCGCGGCACTGAAGCAGCAAAGCGGAACTTGTCCGCCGACATGGCCGGCGTGTCGATTCCGCTGCCTCCCGCTCGTGACATAAGCAAAGAGCGGCCAGAGGCCCTGGCCGCGAGTCACTCGCCAGGAGGCGGACACCATGGGAAACATCCGAGTGCATGAGTTCATGTCCCTCGACGGGGTCATCGACGAGCCGCGATGGACGTTCGAGTACGGTTTCGACCCCAAGATGGGCGAGGCGCTCGCCGGCGCCATGGCAGGCTGCCAGGGGATCCTGCTTGGTCGCACCACGTACGAGATGTTCGAGCCGGCGTGGTCGCCTCGGACCGCCGAGGAAGACCCCGGGGCGCCGTTCATGAACGACACCATGAAGTACGTGGTCTCATCCACCCTGGAAAAGGCGACGTGGCGCAACTCCGAGATCTTGGGGTCGTACGACGCTGACGCCATCCGGCGGCTCAAGGAGCGCGTGCCCGGCCCGATCTACGTCAGCGGCAGCGGCACGCTGGTGCGGGCCATGCTCGCCGACGGGCTCGTGGACGAGCTGCACCTGTTCATTTACCCGCTGACCCGAGGCGGGGGCCCAAGGCTGTTCGAGGGCACCCCGGCCACGAAGTTCACCCTGGCCAGCAGCGCGGCCTACAACAAGGGCGTCCTGTACACGCGCTACCACCTCGCCTGACCCTACCGGGTGCGTCACGCCGGGCAGCGGGTGCCAGTCATCCGCTGCCGCAGGTGCCAGGTCGCACCCCGGTCGGCCGATTCGAGTCCCGTCCACCGGAACCCGCTTTCGGTGATGTCGCTGAACATCCACTGATTGAGCGTCCCGTCTGGATCCGGGCCTTCGAGAAGAATTCCGTCGCCTCGTTTCCCGCCGTGCAGGATGACGGTGATCCCGCTGACCGCTCCGAGCCAGATGACCTGCCATCGGCGGGAGGCGGGGTCGTAGAAGCGGGTGCTGGTGCCGATCGCGCGGCCGGTCCCGCCGATGCGCGGGTAGGTAAGGACATCTTGGATAACCCGCCCGTCGAGCACCCAGGCGAACGACCACTGCCCCGGCTTGCGATAGACGCATTCGCCATCGTCGCCGAAGAACTCCACCTGCATGTCCCACGTGCCGACGAACTGACCGAAGAGCATCAGTTCATCGCGCAGGGCGGGAAGGGGTCCGTCGGCGCGCAGCAGCGGGAGGATGGGGAATCCGGCGCCAGCATTCAACTAACTCTCCAGTCGACGGGAATCCGGCTTGACGGGAATTCGACGCCAATCTCCCGGGTAGTCGAGCACCAGTCCGTGCTCGTCGACCGGCAGGTCGGCGCGGAAACTCCCGGACTCGTACCGATAGGCGGAGCTGCTGGTGCGCGTATAGCGCTGCGCCACGGCGGAGAACGTGAGCTCGGGGACGTTGATATAAGCGACCATGAGGTCGCGGGCCGCGCCCACCGCCAGGCCGAGCCTGCGGATCGGCAGGGTGTTGGTCAGCGGCGTGGTGGACAGGTCCACATCGATGCACCCGTGCAACTCTGGCACCGGACACCCACGGACCTCGTCGACCCATTCTCCCTGTCCGTCCGACTGCAAGGTCAGCCGGGTGGTCTCGACCCCGCTGACCTTGACTGCCAGCCGCCTGACCCGCCAACCGACGTCGCAGCTCAGTCGGCAGGACACCCGGACCGGCTGGTCATCGAGAACCAGCACGGCCAGGCTGTCCAGCCGCGGTGCCCGGGAAGGGCCGGACAGGACGGCATGCTCCAACCCGGGCCAGCGCACCGGGGCCCAAACAGCATCTGCTCGCATCGCACCTGGCTCCCGCAACAAGGTAGTAACCGTCTAAGTCAGTAGAAGGTTAACCGTGACGCCCGGGGTACCGCAACCGTTAATCTAATTAGGTGGTTAACGCAGAGGGGCAGGGCACCCGTGACCAAGCCGCACCGGGTGACCTGGAACAAGTCAGGGAGCTGCTCAATAGCTGGCTCATCCCCAACGACACCAGGACGGCGACCGACCGCTTCGATGAGTACGCGCGAGACCATCGCGTGCGCCGCGGCGACCTAGGACGGCTGCGGGAACTCAGGGACGACCTGCGCGCGGCGGTCGAGGGCGGACCCGAGGCGACGAGCCGCACCAAAGAATGGTCCACTCGACTCGACCTGCGCCCGGTGATCAAGGACGGCGGCATCGCGTTCGACCATCCCGGCGGAGCCGCAGGCGACATGCTCGCAATCGTCCTGGCGGCCGCCGCGGACGGCCGGTGGCGGCGGCTGAAAGCGTGCCCGGACTGCCGCTGGGTCTTCTACGACCACACCCGCAACGCCAGCAAGCGCTGGTGCCTGATGTACGCGGGCGGCCCGGATGGCCGGGCCTGCGGCACCATAGCGAAAGTCCGCCAGCACCGGCAGAAGCAGAAAACGTCAGCCATTCGAACCTAGTCGTCCGCCAGGCCGTGCTCGATGGCGTACCTGACCAGTTCCGCCCGGTTGTGCAACTGCAGCTTGCCGAGCGTGTTCTGCACGTGGTTCTGGACGGTGCGGTGGGACAGGACAAGCCGAGTGGCGATCTGCTTGTAGGACATGCCCGTGGCGACCATCCGAAGGATTTCCGTCTCGCGTTCCGATAGCCGCGGCACGCCGCTGCCCGGTCCGGCGGGCGCGGAAGACAGCCGCCGGAACTCGCCGAGCACCAGCGCGGCCAGCCCGGGGGTGAACACCGCGTCGCCGTGGGCGGTGCGCCGCACCGCGTCGAGGAACTCCGGGCGGGCCGCGGACTTCAGCAGGTAGCCGACCGCTCCCGCCTTGACCGCGTCCAGGATGTCCTGCTGTTCGCCGCTCGCCGACAACACGAGCACGCGCACCCCCGGGTGGGCCGCGTGCAGGCCCCGCGTCACCTCGACGCCGGACATGTCCGGCAGCCGCAGGTCGAGAACGACCACGTCCGGCCGGGCCGCGCCCGCGACGCGCAGCGCCTGCGCGCCGTCGGCCGCGGTCGCGACGACGTCGTACCCGGCCTCCGTAAGATCCCGCGCGACCGCGTCGCGCCACATCGGGTGGTCATCCACCACCATGACTCGGGTGGGCGCGTTCTGGCTCACGTCCGCACCCTAAGCCGTTCCCGGCCGCGCCGCCACCGCCGCGCCGACCGCCCGCGGCAGGCGGAGCTCCACCACGGTGCCCTCGCCGGGAACGGAGCTGATGGCGGCCGAGCCGTGCAGGTCGCGCAGCCGGCCGCTGATCGAGTGGCTGATCCCGAACCGTCCGGCCGCCGCCGCCTCCGCCAGGCGGCCTTCCGGGATACCCGGGCCGTCGTCGCGAACCGTTACCACGATGAGGTCGGGCTCGTCTTCGACCAGCACCCACGCGCGGGCCTGCTCACCGCAGTGCTGCCGCACGTTGTCGAGCGCCGCCCGCATCGCGGCGGTCACCTCGGCCGCCGCCGCCCTTTCCAGCAGAACGGCCTGCGCCGGCACCGAGACCGTCACGCGATCCGTCTGAGCGGGCAGGACCAGCTGGCGGAGATCCACCGCGCCGGTCACCTGGCTACCCGCCCAGCCGTCGCCCACCAGCGCGCGGAGCGCGGCTTCCTGCTGGCCCGCCAGCCGCCCGAGTTCGGCCGCCGCGCCACCCGCTTCCGCGCCCCGCCGCTGCACGAGCGCCAGCACTTGCAGCACCGAGTCGTGGATGCCACGGGCCAGGCGCACCCGCTCCCGGCTGGCCGCTTCGGCCTCGATGGCGCGCTGGCGCTCCGCCTCGACTTCGGCGGCCAGCCGGGCCAGGTGGCCGACGATCCAGCCGCTGAGCACCAGCAGCACCGCTCCGTTGAGCCCCGCGCTGAGCGCCACATCGCGCTGCAGCACGAAAACGCAGCCGGCGGTGATCACGGCCACGGTCGTGCCCGCTCGCCTGCCGTACCTGACCGCCCAGGCCAGGACTGGTCCCGCCATCCAGGTCGCGGTTATCGGCAGCGCCCCGTGCTTGGCGGCGCCGGGGTACTGCAGCGCCGCCGTGCTCAGCAGCAGGCCGACGGTTATCAGGAGGTCGGCGGTCAGCAGAGTTCGTGAGCGGCGGTCGGGCCGCGCGTAGGCGATCGTGGTGCCCACCGTCCACGCCGCCATCACCGCGATGACCGCCCAGGCCCAGTCCGGCCGCGAGTATTCCGGCCGGTCGATGAGGCCGAGCCGCACGGCCGCGTAGCCGACGCTCGCGAACCGGAAGACCGCGATCGCGCGCCACAGCGGCTCGGAACTTGAGCGCTGGGCACCCGCGGGAGCGCCGGTCACCGTCACCTTCACAAAGCTACTGTGACGAACTTCGGCCGTCGGGACAATACGCCCGAATCGCCACCTGGGGGGCCAGGATGAAAGACCCCGGGGGCAACGAGTCCGACATCAACTAGCGTGCTCGCCGCACGTTGACGACCCGGCGCTTGCGCAGGGACTCGAGCCACTCGTTCCCGCTGAGCAGCCTGGTGGTCTTGGCCGACTTGAACTCGCCCTCGGCGGCAACGGCCATCGCGACGCTGGCGGCGGTCACGTCATCGGGTGCCTCATAGACGACGAGCACGTCGTACTCTCCGAACGGAAAGCCGGCCACCAGGAGCGTGGCCCCCACGTCCTCCAGGGCCGACTTGAGGGCGTCAACGGGGTCCTGCGGTTCTTTGAGCTGCTCCGCCATCGACTTCGCGGTGTAAGAGGCTTGGTACATGTAGAGCGCCATGGAGGGGAATTTCCCGCTGAGCGGCAACCGGAAGCATTGAGTGGCACGCGGCTTCGATCAGGAGGCCGACGTCGCCACCATCACCTGGTAGCCCCGAACGTCCCTCGGGCCGCTGGCGGGACATCGTCCGGTACAACGGTGACGGCCGGATCGCCGGGCTGGCGATCCGCCGCGCGTCACCCCGGATAGGAGAGACATGACGCACATGGAGGCGGCCCCTGCGACAGTTAAAATGAAGCATGTTCAAGGTGCAGGCGAACTCGCTCGATGAGTATTTCGACGCCGATCAGGCGCGGAAAGGCGATCTGCAGGCGTTCGACGCGCTTATCCGTGAGACGACGCCCGGCCTGGAGCGATGGTTCTATACCGGGGCGCCGGACGGCAAGCCCGGCATGCGAATGAAGCTGATCGGCTACGGCGCCTTCCGCTACGAGGTGAAGCCGGACACGGTCGACTGGCCGATCATCGGCCTGGCCCTGCAAAAGAACTACATGACGATCTATACGTCCGTCCTGAAGAACGGCGCTCCGATCGTCGACGAATACAAAGGCCTGCTCGGCGAGCTGAGAACCGGCAGAAACAACTTCAGCTTTGTGACGTTCGACCAGCTCGACAAGAAAGCGGTCGTCACATTACTTAAAGACATCGACAATACAGTTAAACAGGACCCGCTAGGATCACTGGAATACGGGACGTACCGCATACTGTGATCGTCGGTCCGCTTATCTGGTCCGCACGTGCTTCAGGTAAGACTCGCCGCGCGGTGACAACCGATAGCCGACGTCGAGGCTGAGGGTCAGCCCCAGCGCCTTCAGCCGCCTGACGTGCAGTTTAAAGTCCTGCCTGTCCCAGCCCATGGCTTCGGCCAAGACGGTGGACACGATGCCGGGACGGTCGGCGATCAGACAGAGCACCGCGCCGGTCCAGGGCCCGCGACCGCTTGCCCGGTCCATCCGGGCCAGCCGGGCCGAGATGGCGGCCACGTCCCCCTCGGTCAAGCTCGCGGTGCGGGCTAGCTCGTCCCTCGGGTCCGGCTCGTCGACTCGTCGCAGGCGGACGCGGTAAACCGGCCAGGCGGGGTCGCCCCGCAGGTCGGCAATCAGTTCACCGACGTTCGCGTACCCGGCCTCGCGTGCCTCGACCGCGTCCACCGCTGACGGCTCGACCACGTCTACCGACTCGACCTCAACCATGTCGGTCCCGGTCCGGTAGCGGTGACCGGACACGACCTGACTGCGCTTCCAACGCCGGAAGGCCAGGACGATCTCTCCGGAGTGGATCCCGTCCCGCAGCCGCTGCTCAAACTGCACCCGCCCACCCTACTGACCAGGGACCTCGCGACGGCAGCGAATTCGACGGCCAGCCGTAGCGCTAACGCGGAAACTTTGCACTACGCGGAAATAAAGCATGCAATACGCATGCGGAATTTCCATTTAGTGCAAAGTTTCCGTCTAAGCGGCGCTGGAACAATGGCGGACAACCCCGCAACCCGGGCATTTTGCACCTCTCCACGGGCGCCGGAACAGCAGCGCGCCGTTTACCATTGGCCACGGTGGACTACCGAGTCGAATGGTCGGCGCTTGGGGTTCTTGATCGGCGTGAGCGGCCGGTCGGCCGGGTAGCCGAGCGACACCAGGAAGGCCCAGTCGCGATCGGCAGGCAAGCCGAGCAAATCGCGGGCGAGTTCCATGTCGGCGACGCCCGCGTGGCAGCTGCCGATGCCCAGGTCGGCGGCCGCGAGCGTCATGGCCATCGTCGCCTGCCCCAGGTCGAATTGGGCCCGGTGGAATTCGTTGTCCGCGGCCGGGCCGATAACGACGACGGTCGCGGCCGAGTCCGCCACGTGCGCGGCGGCTCTCCAGACCTTCGCCAGCTCGCGGAGCTGCCCGCGGTCGGTGACGAGGATAAAGTCCCACGGCTGCCAGTTTTGCGAGGACGGAGACCGGCGGCCCGCCTCGAGGATCTGGTCCAAGTCGGCGGCGGGGATGGGGCGGTCGGCGAAAGACCGTACGTTGCGGCGCGACACAATGGCTTCCCAGGTCTGCATGGTCGCTGCAACGTCCGCGACGGCTGATTCATTCTCCGCATCCCCGCCGCTGAGGCGCGGGCGCCAGCAGGGTAGCATCTGGGTGTATGCGAGGCCGGTTGTTCCAATCCGAAGAATTTGGGACTTCCGCGCAGGCCGCCGCTACCGTCTTTTTCATCTGCCCGTATGACACCTCGCTGCAAAAGGTGCGTTTCGCGATACGGCGACTCCTTAGGGCGGGCTATCACGTCGTTGCGTACGAAACGACCACGGCCGTCTTCACGGCGGCCGATCCGACGATCCTTCCCGAGCTTATCGAACAGGTCCGAGAAGACATCAGGACGCAGATAGCGAAGCTGTCGTCCGCGGGCGTGACCGAATACGGCTTCTTCGGCAGCAGCCTCGGCTCCTTCATCCTCTACAACTGCGTCGGCGATAAAGTCCCCGAGCTGCGCTGGGGCGTGTTCAATACCGGCGGCAATATCGCCCGGGGAGTGTGGAACATGGCCTCGCTGCGGGACCTGCACCTAGCGCGAGGATGGTCGCTCCCACGGCTCGAAGAAGCGTGGGCCGGGCTCCAATGGCCGGACTTCGGCCGGCTCGAAGGCTGCAAGTTCGTCTTCGCGAGTTCGGAGCGTGACATCATCGCCCCCTTGGCCAACATCGAGCACTACCTGGAACCGATGCTCCGAGCGGGCGCCAACGTCAGCGTCCGCGAGGTGCCCGCGGTCAGTCACCGCACGGCCGTCATCGTCGGCCTGTGGAAAGGCCCGCAGCTGATCAGGCTGGTGCGCCGGCCCGCACCAGCCTAATCACCCGCGAAACGAGCTCGCCGGACCGCAGTAGCTCCCCGATCCGGTGGCTCTGTTCGGATGCCGTCACGAACTGCGGTGCATTACCGAACCGCCGACGCAGCTCATCATCGACCGCCGCGATGTGTTCGCGCCAGGCGGCGGGCGGGTCGGGGAGCGAGGCCGGGTCGATGGCCGCCGTCACGGTCAGCCCGCTCTCCCGAATCAGGTTGCGAAGCTGTGCGCGGGACGGGAAGTGGTTACCCGCCGGCGGGTTCTCCAGCTTGTCTCTTGCGGCCAGGAACACGAGCAGCCCGGCTCGGCCCGCCGTGCCGAGCACCCGGCGCAGTTCGCGCAGCATGGCCAGCTGCGCGTCCGGACCGCTGGCCGTGCAGAGCACTCCCAGGCACCAGGCGTGGCTGGCCGTGCCGTCGGCGAACGGCAGCGCGGTCGCGTCGGCTTGGACCACCGGGGCGCCAAACAGCCGAACGGCGGCCCGGCAGGCATCCGGCTCCGGCTCGACCAGCACCGGGCGAACCCCGGTCCGCGAAGCCGCGTAAGCGGAAGGCCCGCCGAGCCCGGCCCCAATGTCGATCATCAGGTCACCTGGCCGCGGATCCAGGTACTCAAGCAGCCAGTCCAGCTCCGACGGCCGACCGCTGCCCCGGCAGGCCGCGGGCATGCGGTATTCCTGGCCAAGGCTCTCGGCCACCTCGGCCGTCCATTCGGCAACGGTGCCGAACTCGGCATCCAGCGGGCCGCCACCGCTCATGCCCAAAGCATTTCCCCGATTCAGCGGGCCAACACAGAAACCACCAGTCGTTCGGAAGAGTCAAAAGACTTTTATCCCGAACGACTGGTGGTCTTCTCAGCCGCCCCCGCCGACTACTGGGGCGGGGCGACCTGGTGGAACCCGTCCGGGATGATCGTCAGGCGTCTCGTTCAATCGGGCAGCTCATGCACCGGGGGCCGCCGCGGCCGCGGCCGAGCTCGCTGCCGGGGACGGTGATCACTTCGATCCCGTTGTCGCGCAGGTAGCTGTTGGTGGTGACGTTCCGCTCGTAGGCCACGACCACGCCCGGCTCGACCGCGAGCACGTTGCAGCCGTCGTCCCACTGCTCGCGCGACGCCGAGTGCACGTCCTGGACGGCGGTGAGCACGGTGATCTCGGGCCGGTCGAGCGCGGCGGCGATGGCCCGGTGCATGTCCTCGGGCGGGTGGCCGGTGACCTTCAGTTCGCTGGCCGTCGCGCCCGGCTCGACCGTGTACGAGGGCAGCATCCCCATCCCGGCGTACTTGGTGAAGACGCCGTAGTCGGCCATGGTCAGCATGGTGTCCAGGTGCATGAAGGCCCGGGCCTTCGGCATGTCGACCGCGACCAGGCAGCGGGCGGAACCGGCGGCGAACAGCCGGCTGGCCAGCATTTCGACCGCCTGCGGCGTCGTCCGCTCGCTCATACCGACCAGGACCGCGCCGTTGCCGATGACCAGCACGTCCCCGCCCTCGACGGTAGCGGGGGCGGCTTCCGCCCCGTGGTACCAGACGTCGAAGTCGGCCGCGGCGAACATCGGGTGCCAGCGGTAGATGGCCTCGTCGCTGATCGCCTCGGGGATGCGGGCCGGGTGGCGCATCGCGTTGATCGACACGCCGCCGTAAATCCAGCAGGACGTGTCCCGCTGGTACAGCAGGTTCGGCAGCGGCGCGAGCACGAAACCGTCCGCGTCCAGCGAGTGGAAGGCGATGCTCCGCGGCACCGGCCCGAGTTCGGCGATCTCCCGCTTGGTGATACCGCCCGCCAGGTACCGCGCCAGTTCCGCCGAGCCAAGACCCTCCATGGCGGCCCGCAGGGTCGCGGCGGCCAGGGGCCCGTGCCAGCGCGGATCGAAGAGCCGGTCAAGGACGTAGGCCCTGGCTTCCGGATCATCCAGGGTCTGGGCCAGCAGGTCGCTGTAGTAGTGGACGACCACGCCCCGCGAGCGCAGCGCGTCGGCGAACGCGTCGTGCTCGGCTTGGGCGCGGCTTACCCACAGCATGTCATCGAACAGCAGGTCGGCGACGTTGTCCGGGGTGAGGCGCTTGAGTTCTAGATCGGGGCGGTGCAGGATAACCTGCCGCAGACGGCCGACCTCGGAATCGACGTGGAACATTCATCCCCGCATCTGTTCAGTTCGTCGTTTAGGTCAGCCTAGAGGCAGACGAGAGGTTCCCTGGGCGGTGGCGTAGGCGTCGCCAGGTGTTCACCATCAGGGGCGAAAGTCAGGCTCATGGCCGAAAATCATGAGAACCCTGACAACGCCCGCAAGGGCCTGTCCCGGCGGCACATGCTCACCGCTGGCGGTGCCAGCCTCCTCGCGACGGCCGCCACGGCCGCCACCGTCGTCCCCGCCCGCGCCGCCACGACGGGCGCGAGCGCGGACGCGTCCACTGCCGGCACTCCCGAGCAGATCCACCTGACCTGGGGAGACGATCCGACTAGGTCGGTCGTGGTCTCCTGGGCCTCGCCTGGCCCGGCTAAGCGGCCGCGGGTTGTGATCGGCCAGCGGGTCATCCCGGCCGAAGAGCGCTCGTACACCGACGGCCTCAACGGCGAGACCACGTACACCTACCACGCGCCGGTCCACGGCCTGCGTCCCGGCAAGACTTACGGCTACGCCGTCACGGCCGACAACGACGCCGACGCGGCCGACCCGTTCAGCGCCACGTTCACCACGGCGCCCGAGGGGCGGGCGAAGTTCCGGTTCACCAGCTTCGGCGACCTCGCTACGCCCAACACCGCGTGGGTGCTTTCCTACGGCCAGTCCGCTTACGCCGTGGGCGCGGTCGAGTCGTTCCAGCCGCTGTTCCACCTGCTCAACGGCGACCTCTGCTACGCCGACCTGAACCCGATGAGCCAGCCGGAGGTGTGGCGGGACTTCGGCAACAACAACCAGGCCTCGGCCGCCAACCGGCCGTGGATGCCCTGCCCGGGCAACCACGAGATCGAGTTCAACAACGGCCCGCAGGGCTTCACGTCCTACCTGACCCGCTACGCGCTGCCGTCCAACGGGCTGCCGCCGTTCGCTGGGCGCTGGTACTCCTTCCAGGTCGGCTCGGTGCTCTTCGTGTCGCTGAGCGGCGACGAGGTCGTTTACCAGGACGCGGGGCCGCTGGTGGCGGGCCCGGCCGCGCTCGTGCCCGCCGCGTCTACCGGCAACGAGCCGATCGAGCCGGGCACCTCCTTCTACATCCGCGGCTACTCCGACGGCGAGCAGACCCGCTGGCTTGAGGAGACCCTGCGGGCCGGCCGCGAGAACCCCTCGGTCGACTGGATCATCGCCCAGATGCACCAGTGCCCCTGCTCGTCGTCGGAGACGGGGAACGGCTCAGACGCGGCGCTGCGGGCCGCGTGGCAGCCGCTCTTCGACCGGTACCAGGTCGACCTGGTGCTGTCCGGCCACGACCACGACTACGAGCGGTCCTTCCCCGTCCGCGGCACCGACCACAACGTCGGCACCGTCACGGCGACCGGCGCCACCGTCGACACCTGGCGGCCGCACCCGGTGACCACGGTCGACAGCGGAACCTTCGACACGAGCAAGGGCACCGTCTACCTCATCCTCGGCTGCGGCGGCACCAGCGCCAACCTCGACATCTACGGCCTGGACAAGGCCGACGGCGACACCCAGGCGCGGGTGTTCACCGAGCCCAACCGGCCCGTCAAGTCGACCACGCCCGGCGTATACGCGCGAGTCGGCGCGCAGGCGACCGAGGACGCGATCTGGTCGGCCAAGCGGGACACCGCGACCGGCTACGGCATCGCCGTCTTCGACGTGGACCCCGGCACCCACTCCGCCGGGCAGACGTCCATCACGGTCACCCAGTACCACGCGCTTGGCGCCGACCCGGTCAACCCGAACACCGGCGCCAAGGGCAAGCCCACCGACAACTACACCGTGTTCGAGACCTTCACCCTGGTCCGCCCGCGCTCGGACGGCGGCTCCGGCGAGGACTAGCTCTTCGCATCTCCCCTGCCTGGCCTGGCCCCGGTCGGCTGACCCCGAAGGAGGCCGGCCAGGCAGGGCGACGCGCTATTTCGGACTATCGGCAGGCACGTTATCATTACTTTTAGTAGCGATGCGTCTACGGTTACGGAGGTCCGGGATGAGCGGACTTGAGGCCTCGCTGGTGCTTATCGCCGGCTTTCTCGTGTTCGGGGCCGTTCTCACGGCCCTTGCCTTCGCCGGGCTCTACCTCCTCAACCGCAGGGACGAAAGGACCTGACCACGCCGAGCTGGTCTCACGCTCCGATAAGCATCGTGACGAGGTCGGACGGCTGGTAGAAGACGTGCTTGCCGACCCGGTAGGAGTCGACGAGGCCGGTGCGCCGCAGCAGTTGAAGGTGCTGGCTGACTGCCGACGGGGTGACCGCGAGTTCGACGGCCAGGTCGCTCGTGGACCGCGGCCGGCTGCGCAGGAGCGCGAGGATGCGCAGCCGCTCGCGCCCGATCAGCCGCCCGAGGTCACTGGTGTTCGGGCGCTCGCGCATTGCCCATAGGGTGCCCTGACCGCGCGCCGGGTAGCCGAGTTCCGGCTGGTGGCCGACATCGAACGGGATGACGGCGCCCGGACCGAACATCGTGGGATAGAGGATCAGCCCGCGTCGCGCTACGGCCTCTTCGCGACTTGGGTTGCTTACCCGGTCGGCCCTCAGCCTCCCGTTGGCGTAGCCGATGGTGGGAGCCAGGTTGTTGAGCATCGCGGCCGTGCCGTCCTGGGTGATGGCCTGGCCGCGGTAGGCGACATCGGCCTCAAGGATCGTCCGCATTCGCAGCCAGTAGGGCTCGATCATGACTCGCCAGTACCGTTCCATCGCCGTGACGATGCGGTCGAGCGCCCCGGAGCCGGACAGTACCTCGGGTAGGCGGCCGTTGACGGCCACGAGCTGCCGCTCGACCTCCGCCTGCTCGGTCCGGGCGATCACCTCCAGGTCGGCTTCGTACGTCGCAAGCGGCCCGGACAGCGGCGGCGTCAGGAAGTCGGGGCTGCCCATCCGGTCGTTCATCAGGCCACCGAGCACTTCCAGGTCCAGGTCCGCCAGGCGGTGCTGAACCTTGCGCACCCAGGGAAGCTGCAGCGGGAAGCGCGACGGGTCGCGCAGCGCCCGCAGCGAGAGCGTCGCCTCGGTCGCGGGCGAGATGGCGAACCGGATCTCCCCAAGGTCTTCCGGTGACAAGAGGTAAGTGAGCATTTACGCCATTCGATGTAGTCGGAGGCTTCATTATTAGCCATCCGGCTCCTGCTCCCGCATCGTTTACGGCATGCCAACCGAGATCCGCCCGGTCAAGCCGGACGAGCTGATCGATTACCTGGGCGTGCTGCCCTATGCCAACGGCCTGCCTCACTGGGAGCCGTTCCCTGCCGCGTGGCACGGTGGCCCCGAGGCTTGGCCGCCGCCCAACCCGCCGGCCACGGCGGCGCAGCTGGCAACCTGGGCCGATGAGCTGCGGCGGGCGAGCTACTTCCATCCGCAGGCCGCCTTCGTCGACGGCCAGCTCGTCGGCGGGTCCGCCATGATCAGCTTCGAGATCACCGTCCCTGGAGGCCGGCCGGTGCCGCTCGGCGGGGTCACGTCGACGGCGGTGGTCGCCACCCACCGACGCCGCGGACTGCTCCGGCGGACGATGCAAGCCATGTTCGACGAGGCGCGCGGGCGCGGTGAACCGCTGGCCGGACTCAGCGCGAGCGAGGGCTCAATATACGGCCGCTTCGGCTTCGGGCCCGCCACCCGGCGCACCCGGTGGGAGATCGAGCGCGGCCAGGCGCGGTTCCGCGATCCAAACCCCGACGGTGGGACCCTCGAGATCACCGACGCCGCCACCGCGCGGCAGGCATGGCGTACCGTTCACGACGCCGTCCGCGCCACCCGGGTCGGCGAGCTCTCAGCGACGCCGGACAAGTGGTCGGACCTGAGCGACGCGTCGACCGGCACGGCCGGCCCGCGCCGCTATCTCGTCCACCGGGCGGCCGACGGTTCCGTGGACGGCGTGGCGACGTACCGGCTCCCCTGGTCACCACGCGTCGAGGAGACGGGCACGCTCGTCGTCGAGGGACTGCAGGCCGCCAGCGACGACGCCTACCGGGCGATGTGGGGGCTGCTTCTCGACTTCGACCTGACTCGCAAGGTCGTCGCCGCGCCCCGCCCGAGCGACGAACCGCTGCGCTGGATGCTCGACGACCACCGCGCCCTGCGGGTGACCCGCCAGTCCGACAGCCTGTGGATACGGCTGCTCGACGTCCGCGCCGCCCTCTCGGCCCGCGCCTACGACACCGGGGGAACGGTCGTCCTCGGCATCGAGGCCGACCCCATGGGCCCAGGCAACGAGGGCTGCTGGCGGCTCGACGGCGGCCCGGACGGCGCCGTCTGCACCCGGGTCAACGCGACACCGGACCTGGTCATGGACCTCCAGGCGCTCGGTTCGCTCTACCTCGGCGGAATGTCCGCCGCGCTCCTGGCGGCCGCGGGCCGCATCCGCGGCAACCGTGAGTCCGTGGCCCTGCTATCCCGCATGTTCCGCACCGACCCGGAACCGTTCAACACGTTCGTCTTCTGACTTAAAACCAGTCGTGCGACGGACCGCGCATTCCGCATTCCGCGTACTGGTTACCCGGGCAGCTCAGTACTCGATCGCCGTCGCGGCCGAGGCGTGAGTGGCGGTAGAGATCGCCGAGGCTGCCGCGAACAGCGACAGGCCGATAAGAATTGCGAATATGATCTTCCTGGTCAATGTCATTGCGGGCCTCCGTTGTGAGTGAGTGCCGTTAATAACGGTAGTACGCGGCATTCGCCCCGGCTAGCCCCTGTCGACCTCGCTACCGTTTCCCCGCCTTGACCCGCGATCACGCTGTCGGGTCGGCGTGAGGCAGGATAAAAGACTCAGTCACTGACCTGGCGTTTCGCTTTCCTGCGCTTGGCCGAAAATGACCTCGGCGAAATTCAGGTCGAGTTCGCGGTAGTGGGCGCCCATCAGGTCCGCGGCGGTCTCCGGGTCGCGGGCCTCGAGCGCCGCGAGCAGCTTCTCGTGCATGAGCCGGAAGGTCTCCTGCGGAACCATGTGGATCCGGCGCGCCACGATCACGTAACGCTCCGTCCTGGTCGAGATGGCGTCCCGGTACTGAATCAGGACCTGGTTGTGCGACCCGCAGTAGACCATCCGGTGAAATGCGCGGTTGACGCTCGACAGGCCGCCCACGGCCACGGGTAGGCCGGCGTCCCGCAGGTACCTGAGCGCCTCCGCCTCGTCTTGGCCGGCGACCAGCTTCCGCGCGGCGGCGAGTTCGTCCTGCGTCATCTCCGCGGCCGCGAGCCGCGCCGCGAGAAGGTCGAGTTCCAGCCTGACCGCGACGAGGTCGGTCGCCTCCTCCCTCGTGAGCGGCGCGATGACCACGTCGCGGTGTGCGCTGCGGATGACCAGGTGATCCGCCTCAAGCCGGCGCAGTGCCTCGCGTAGCGGCGTGATGGAGACGCGGAGGGACGCGGAGAGCTGCGCGTAGTCAACGCGGCTGCCCGGCTCGAGCGTGCCAAGCAGGATCTGATTGCGCAGCTCGAGAAAGGCGCCATCCGCCTTGGTCGGCGCGCCGTCGGCCCGGTCGCCGTACGTCACGGTCCC
>Ga0102924_1003825_pt1 | contig 15586 bp, 15 predicted proteins | sample PaiPotPPM11metaG_FD_80116 | JGI IMG/M metagenome (GOLD analysis project Ga0102924, IMG submission 80116) | Iron sulfur acid spring bacterial and archeal communities from Banff, Canada, to study Microbial Dark Matter (Phase II) - Paint Pots PPM... ... | reverse complement strand
GTGTCGTCGGTGCTGAGAGGCTTGAGCTCGAGCACCTTCCCGCTCCACTGCGCGCGCATCGCCTCCATGCGGAGGGCGGCGTCGATGTCGGTGGCGAGCGTCTCGCTGCGCGCCGTCGCTACGATGAGAATCGGCAGGTCGGACGCGTCGCGCCGCAAGCGCGAGAGCACCTCGAAGGTGTTTGGCGAGGCGTAGTGCAGGTCGTCGAGCCAGAGGAAGATCGGACGGTCGGCCGAGAGGCGCTCGAGGAGTCTCTTGATGACGAGGAAGCGCAGCTCCGGGCGATCGAGCACGAAGCGCTTGCCGCTGGGCCCGAGCGGCGCGTTCACGCCCGGGGGCGTGGGCCGCAGCCATTCGGCGGTCGCGGCGACCCACGTCAGCGCCTCGTGGTCCTCCTTGCCGACCTCCCATCGCGTCATCAGGGCCTGCTCGACGCCGGCGCGGTCGGCCCCTTCCAGGCCGAAGTGCGCGTTGATCGCGGCGGTGATGCCGTCGAGCGGCGTGGGGATGCGCCCGTAGCGGGCGCGCAGCGGCAGCATCGCCCCGTGCTCGTGAACCTCGGCGCACAGCCACTCGACCAGGCGGCTCTTGCCCACACCGGCGGCTCCGATGAGCGCCACGAGCTCCTGGCGGATCGCTCCGCTCGCGACCTCGTCGACCGCGCTCCAGAGCTCGCGCTTCTCGTCCTCTCGTGCGACGAGCATCGGGGCGCGCAAGCTGAGGATCCCCGGGGCCAGTGACCGCGCGTACGCGGCCGGTGCGTGGCGCGAGCTGGGCGCGCTCTGCACGATTTCCTCGAGGGTGGCCGCGAGCGGTGGCTTGAGCTGATTCCACGCCCGCCGCGCGTCTGCCGCGAACTCGTAACGATGCCAGGGCTTCTTCTCGAGGAGCTTGAGGATGAAGTCGCCGGCGCCGGGCGGTACGCCGTCGGGCAGCCGCGGCGGCGGCACCAGGGTCCGCTTGTGGGCGCGCAGGACGTCCTGCGCGTTGCCCTCGAAGATTTCGCGGCCGCTTAGGACGCGGTACATCACGCACCCGAGCGCGTAGAAGTCCGTTGCCGGGCCGACGAGGGACGCCTGCCGCCGAATCTGCTCGGGGGCCACCCACCCGACCGTCCCGGCGCCGGAGTGCACGGCCACTTCCGGGGCCTGCGTTCCGTCGAGCCGCGAGTCGTGCCGGTACTCGCGCAGCCAGGCCAGGCCCAGGTCGAGGACGTACGCGCGCGGCCCCCGCCCGGTGGACGCGAGATCGAGCATGACGTTGGACGGCTTGAGGTCGCCATGGATGACGCCGCGCGCGTGCGCGTGGCCGAGGCCGGCCAGCACCTGGTCCACCATCGACCAGATGACGGTCCACGGGAGATGCGTCGTGTGCATCCACTCGTGCACGCTTCGCCCCGGGAGAACATCCATCACGAAGAAGGGGCTGCCGTCGGCGAGCTGGCCGAAGTCGCGGGCGCGCACGATGGCGGGGTGATCGAGGAGCGCAACGGCGCGCGCCTCCTGGTGAAACCACCAGCTCTCCTCGGGACGGCTGCTCCCCTTCTCCGGCGATCGCAGCCTCTTCAGCGCGACGCGGTCGCCCGTGACGACGTCACGGCAAAGGTAGACGACCCCCATCCCGCCTCGGCCCAGCTCGCGAACGACCTCGTACCGCTGCGCGAGAATGCTGCCGATCTCGCTAGTCGGCGTGCTTGCCGTTTCCTTCTGCCCTGCCGTCGTCATACGCGCTCGAAGCTGGTCTAGAGCTTAGCGTGGCCCTTCCGCGCCGGGAGATCTAGCTCGCGGGGGTCTCAGGCGCCGCGGGTCCCGTCAGGAGCCCCTGCGCGCTCTCGAGTCTCTCTCCCAGGATGCGCCGCAGCGCAGAAAGGTCGTAGCGTACGGGGCGGTCTCCCTCCGGGAGCTCCGCGATCTCCCGGGAGACGGCCTCCCCGTGGGCACGCGCGCGCTCGGGGATACCCAGCCGCTCCCCCAGGGAGGCGAGTGCCTCGGCCTCGTCCGCCGTCACCCGGCCGTCCATCCGGGCGATCCAGCAGGCGACCGCATAGACGAAGAGGCGGTCTTGCTTGCTCAGAGCGGCGCGATCGATAAAGCCCAGATCGACCCGCGTCTGGGTCGCCTCCTCGATCGCGGCGATCTCCTCGAGGGGCATCCCCTCGTCGACCGCCGCCCGCACGATCGCGTCGGCCTCGTCCGCGTCGAGGCTGCCGTCAGCCCACGCAATGGCGCAGAGGGCCACGAAGACGTCTTTGTCCATGATCGATCCGGCCCTTCCCCTCTCAGTCTAAGGGTCTCCCGGGCGCGCTGCGCGGGCTTCGCCGCAGTTGACGCGCGGCCAGCAAGAGACGGCGAAGCCTACACCGGGGAGTTGCCCCGCTGCCACTCCCACATTCCCAAGCGCCAGGCCACGGGTCTACGCTCGCAGCTCCGGGCCCTTTTCGCCCGGACGCGAAAGGAGCAAGCCCATGGTTACCTACCTTAGGGCCCTTCTTTTGGGTGCGCTCGCCTTCTGCGGAGCCACCCTCGCTTTCCTAGTCGGAGCGCGTGCAGGCGTTGCGCTCGACCATGTCATGACGCAGTCGCAAGCGCCCGCCGCGGCGCTCCTTCGATAGTCGGTCTCGTTCGAGGGGGAGCGAGCTCCCTTCTGCCCAGACCGAGAGGTGACCGCCGGCGGCGCCGGCAATGCGCGCCGCTGGCGGTCACCGATGTGTCGCCTGCGTCGCCTGCTTCAGGGCTTCGTGGGCTTGTGGGGCAGCGTGCGAAAGACGTGATCCCACAGCGGGGACGACACCCCGAAGCCGCCCTCGTGGTCGGCGAAGTGGTGCGTCATGTGGTGCCGGCGCAAAAGCTTGCCCCAGCGCGACCGGGGCGTGAAGTGGTGAACGAAGTAGTGGGTGCCGTCGTAGAACAGGTACCCGATGACGAACCCGGCGAAGAACGGCTCTCCGACGGCGCGGCCCATCGTCAGCATGAACAGCGAGAAGAAGAGAATCGCGAGCGGCACGCTGGTCGGCAGAGGCATCACGAGGCGGTCTTTGTCGTTGGGGAAGTCGTGGTGCACCCCGTGCAGGAGGAAGTGCACGCGCTTGCCCCACGACGTGTCGTTGGTCCAGTGAAAGACCCAGCGATGCAGCACGTACTCGGCGAACGTCCACGTGAAGATACCCCCGACGAAGAGGGCAAGGACGCAGAGGGGGGCCACGTCGTGCCGGAACAGGCTGCCGCCGAGGAAGAACGCGGCGACCGGGATCCAGACGACGAACGGCATTGCCGGGTGAATGCGCGAGAACCGCTCGAGCAGCGGGTGCTCGAACATGCGGCAGGTGTCCTCAGGGCGCACGCGGGAGCTCCGGCGGAGAAGCGTCGATTCGGCGACCTGGTTCGTCATCGGAGGTGGCTCTTCTGCAGGGCGTTCAGCGGTCCTAGTCCCGGCCACACGCTAGAGCAAGCTGCCGCGGTTCGGCAATACCTCGACCGTGTTGCGGAGCGCCCCGCGAAAGCCGTTACGCGGCGGGGGCTTAGCGCGGGGGAGCTCGCCACACTTGACGCCGGGCGCAACCTTGACAATGCGTGGGCGCTCCGCGAATGGCCGACCTCAAGACTGCACGAGCGCTGCAAATGGTCGCCCGGGCCCTCAGCCGCATCGGCCGCGAGCGAGCCCGATCGGGCGACATCACGCCCCAACAAGCGGAAGCGCTTCAGCTCATCGCGGAGCGCGGCGCCATCTCCACCTCGTCGCTGGCGATCGTGCTGGGGATCGATCCGTCCACGGCGAGTCGCAACCTCGCCGGCCTGGAGCGCGCGGGCTTCATCGTGCGCAAACGGGGCGCCGAGGACGGGCGCCAGACCGACGTGCGGCTCACGCCTCGGGGCAAGCGCATCGCCGACGCCGTGTCCATCGACTGGACCGTTGCGTACACCTCGCTTTTGGACCGGATACCCCGCCCCGAGCGCCAGCGTGTCGCGGAGACGCTCGAAATGCTAGCGCGCGTCCTCGACGGAGAAGCCGCCAGCACCGACAGGCTGAGCTGAAGGTCGGGCTCCTCTTCAGCTGCCCGGCTTCTCCTCCTGGTGCGACGGCTTGCCCTGCTGCTCCTCGACCAGCTTGCGCCGCTTCGCGTGCGTGGCACGCCCGCCCTTGCGGCCGGCGACGCGCGCCTCCTCGCTGGTGAACTCGTGGGCCGTGCCAGCAGAGTGCGCCGCTTTCCCGCCCTTTCGGGCGATCTCGCTGACCAGCTTGCGGTCCATCGCGGCGAACCCGCGTGGGCGCTTCGGCTTCTGCTCGGCGACTTCGGTGGCTTGCGGCGGACGGTCGGGCTGGAGCTCTTGCTGATCCGTCTCCGAGCCGGATTGTCCGCCGTTCACCTGAGGGTTTTTATCGTTTGTTGTAGTAGGGGGCTGCGTGCCCGTGATTCCCGCGCTCATGACGCCTTTACCTCTCCAGGCTTCATCGGTTGAGTTGATGCTCGACTAGCTCGCTTGTTTCGACTGCCTTTTCCGCGAGAGCCGCTCTGCCGAGCGCACCTGCTGGGCCCCATTGCACACATCGTGCGCAGCGGACCACGGCCGCTCCAGCTCCGGACCGGATCCCACGCAGCGCTCAATGGCTGAGTTGATCCGGACAGGCCGCCGAGATGAGAACGGTTCGCGATGAAGGACGTCGACGAAGAGAGAACCTAGAAGTCTGGCTTTCCGTGCCCGGAGGCGAAGCGAATTCTCAATTGAGAAACTTTCGCGAGATGTGCCGCGCGGCTTCGGCCGAGGCCCGCTCGATCGTCTCCTTCTGCGCGGCCTCGGACGCTCCGCTGTCCACGAGAATGACGAATTGGTCGTTCTCGGAAAAGAAACCGGCGCGCCGTTCGCTTCCGTCCTTCGTACGCATTGGCGCCGCCTCGACAGGGAGCGTGAAGACCCGGGTAGCCACCCTGACTTGGACGTACCCGAGAAACCGACTTTCGGGGTTCCCTGTGACTCGCATGACCTTGCCTCTCGGCCACACAACCTAAACATTGCGTCAGGTGCCGCAAGGTCCGCGCCACAGGCGTAGCCACGATGCCAGACCGCTCTCGTCGGCTTCTCGTGGCCCTCGCGGCTTGCCGGTTTCTCGTCTTCCTCGACACAGAGCGCACGGCTGCGCTCTATGCTCTCGACGCCCATGTCCAAGGCTCCGCCCATCGCCCCCAATCCCCTCCGCCGTGGACTCGTCGAGGACCGGACGAGCGACGCCTGCGCCGTGGTCATCTTCGGCGCGTCCGGCGACCTCACGCGTCGCAAGCTGATGCCTGCGCTTTACAACCTTGCCTGCAGTCGCTCGCTGCCGGGCGGTTTTGCGGTCGTTGGCGTTGCCCGCCGGGAAAAGACCGACGACTCCTTCCGCTCCGAAATGAAGGAGGCCGTGTCGGCCTTCTCGCGGCGCAAGCCCATCGACGCGACGCTCTGGGCGGACTTCGAGAAAGGGTTGAGCTACGTGCGGGGAGCCGCGGACGCCCCCGCCACGTACGAGGCTCTGCGCGCCCAGCTCGAGCGCGCCGACGCAGAGCGCGGCACGCGAGGCAATCGCCTCTTTTACCTCGCCGTCCCGCCGGCCGAGTTCGCCCCCATCGTCGACGGCCTGCGCACGGCTCGCCTCGTCGCGGTGCCCGAAGAAGAGCGCCGCGGTGGACCGTGGACGCGCGTCGTCTTCGAGAAGCCCTTCGGGCACGACCTCGCGAGCGCCCGCGCGCTGAACGACTCCGTCGCCGCGGCGTTCTCGGAGGCGCAGGTCTTCCGCATCGACCATTACCTCGGCAAGGAGACGGTGCAAAACCTCCTCGTCTTCCGCTTCGCCAACTCGCTCTTCGAGCCGGTCTGGGGGCGCGAGCACGTCGACCACGTACAGATCACCGTGGCCGAGGACATCGGCGTCGAGGGCCGCGGGCGCTTCTACGAGCAGACGGGCGTGACGCGCGACATCGTCGAGAACCACCTGATGCAGCTGCTCTGTCTGACCGCGATGGAGCCGCCCATATCGCTCGCCGCCGACGCGGTCCGCGACGAGAAAGTGAAGGTCCTGCACAGCCTGCGGCCCCTCGAGCGCACCCTCGTCGAACAGAACGTCGTTCGCGGCCAGTACACGCGGGGTGTTGTCCACGGTGACGAGGTTCCGAGCTACCGCGAGGAGCCCGACGTCTCGCCCGACTCGCCCGTCGAGACGTACGTCGCGATGCGCTGTTTCGTGGACAACTGGCGCTGGAGCGGCGTCCCTTTTTACGTACGCGCAGGCAAGCGGCTCGCGCGACGCGTGACCGAGATCGCCGTCGTCTTCAACGAGGTCCCGCACTCGCTCTTTCGCGTGCCCGACGGCGGGATCACGCCGAACGTCCTCTCGGTGCGCATCCAGCCCGACGAAGGCATCGCCCTGCGGTTCATTTCGAAGGAGCCGGGGCAGCAGACGATCCTGCGCGACGTCGCGATGGACTTCCGGTACGGCGCGGCGTTCGGCTCGAATACGCCGGAGGCCTACGAGCGCCTGCTCCTCGACGCGATGCGCGGCGAGGCGACGCTCTTCACCCGACGCGACGAGGTGGAGGCCCAGTGGGAGTACATCGACGGCGTCCTCCGCGCCTGGGAGGCCGAGGGCTACCCTCCCCCGCCGCTCTATCCGGCCGGTTCGTGGGGACCCGAGCAGGCCGACGATCTGCTGGCGCGCGACGGGCGCCGCTGGAGGAAGCCGTGACCGCCGCGGCGAGCCCCGGGCGGGTGCTCGCGCGCCTCGACGACGAGCTGCGCGCGTTCTGGGCGGCTGCGCCGCAGCCGGGGGAGATGCCGCGCGCGCGCGCGTGCACGATGAACCTCGTCGTCGTCGCTGCGTCTCCGGCGCTCGCGCAGCAGTGGCTCCCCGTCGTCGACGAAGTCCTCCTCGGCGTGCCCGCGCGTGCGATCGTCGTCGGGCTCGACCCCGACGGGGCCGATGCCCTCGAGGGCAGCGCGACGGCCGTCTGCACGCCCGCGGCGAGCGGCGGCCCGGCCGTGTGCTCCGAGCGGGTTTCGCTGCTCGCGCGCGGTGCGGTGTGCGCGCGCCTCTCGAGCTGCGTCGCGGCGCTTTCGGCCACGGACGTGCCGACGACGCTCGTGTGGCTTGGGCGTGTTCACGCCGACGATCCCGCGTTCGCCCCACTGGCGCGGGACGCGACGCGCGTCGTGCTCGACGCCTCGCTGGGCTCGCTCACGAGCCTCGCGCACGTTATCTACTGGGCGCGAGCTCGTCCCGCGTCGGATCGGCCCGGCGTGGCGGACCTCACCTGGACCCGCGTCGCGCCCTGGCAGGAGCTCTGCGCGCGCTTCTTCGACGAGCCGCGCACCCGCCCGCTCGCGTGGAACGTGACGCGCGTGAACGTCACGCAAGCGTCGTCCGGTGGAGGCACGCTGGGGCCGGAAGGCGCGCTCCTCCTCGGGTGGCTTGCGACGAGCCTGGGATGGAGGGCCGCCTCGCTCGGAGGCAAGCTCCGCTTGTTGCGCGCCGGCGAGCGCCCGGTGCACGCGCAGCTCTGCGCGGCGCCGGGGAGGCGTCTGCCTCCGGGCGCGCTCGCCGCGCTCGAGATCGAGGCGAGCGAGGGAGAGCTCGCGCTGAGCGGCGAGATCCGCCGCGAAGACGATGAGGCCGGCGGCGCGGCGATGGCGACGTGGAGGCTCGCCGTTACCTGCCGCGGGCAGACGCACCGCCTCGAGCAACGCATTCGTCTACGCGACGCGGAGTCGGCGCGCCTGCTCGAGCGGACGCTCCACCGGCCGACCCACGACGCCGCCCTGGTCGACGCGGTCGCCTGGGCCGACGAGCTGCGCGGCGAGGAGCTGTCGTGTACGTAGCGCGCGCGCAGCCGCCGGGCGCGCTTTCTTCCCGCGGCGCGGCGCTCCGGCGCGCGGATGCTAGGTTCCTGCCCGCATGACGACCAAAGTCGTTCCCGGGCAACTCGTGGCGGCGCCCGACCCCGCGCAAGTCGCGCGCGACGCCTGCTTGCGAATCGCGCGCGCCATCCGCAACGCGATCCGCAAGAACGGCAGCGCCGCGATCGCGCTTTCGGGCGGCAACACGCCGCGCGACGCGTACGCTCTGCTCGGGCACGAGAGCGGAATCGAATGGGCCAAGGTGGACGTCTTCTGGGTCGACGAACGCGCCGTCCCGCCGACCGACGATCGCAGCAACTACCGGTGGGCCAAGGCGACGCTCCTGGACGCGATCGGCATCGCCGCCGAGCGCGTCCACCGCATGCCCGCCGACAGGTCCGATCTCGACGCGGCGGCGCGCGAATACGAACGGGCGATCCGCGATCGCGTGGAGCTCGACGCCGAGGGCATGCCCGCGCTGGACGTCGTCGTCCTCGGCGTGGGCGACGATGGGCACACCGCGTCGCTGTTCCCCGGCGAGAGCACCGTCGACGTCACCGATCGACTCGTCGCTTTCGTTCCCGGCGCCGCCGGGCGCGAGGCGCGCCTCACGCTGACGCCGCTGGCCATCGAGCACGCGCGGCACGTCTTCATCCTCGCCGTCGGCGCCAACAAGCGGCCCGCGCTCGAGCGCGTGTGGGCCGCCCAGGGGGATGTCCACCAGACGCCTGCGCGTGTCATTCGCGGCGTGCGCGGGGCGGTCACGTGGCTCATCGACCGCGCGGCCGGCGGGATCGCGGACACGTAATCGGTTCGATCGTGGTCGTTGGGTCTCACCCCCACCACGCGCGGATCTTCTCCGTCACCGCGTCGACGGTGAACCCGAACTTCGCCGCGAGCACCTTCGCGGGCGCGCTCGCGCCGAAGTGGTCGATCCCGATGGGGAGCCCGCTCTCGCCGACGATCGCGCGCCATGGGGGCGTACGCCCCGCCTCGATCGACACCTTCCGCACGCCTCGCGGAAGGACCTTCTCGCGGTACCCCTCGTCCTGCTTGGCGAACGCCTCGAGGCACAGCGCGCTCACGACGCGCACGCGCTTGCCCTCCGCCTCGAGCTTCGCTTTCGCGCCGACCGCGAGATGAAGCTCGCTCCCGGTCGCGACGATCGCCACGTCCGGCTTGCCGCCGGCGGCCTCCTGCGCGATGTACGCGCCGCGCAGCGCGTCCCTCGGATCGAACGACGCAGCGCGCGCGATCTTCGGCAGCGTCTGCCGCGACAGCGCGAAGAGCGTCGGCCCGTCGCGGCGCTCGAGCGCGATCGTCCAGGCGGCGGCGCACTCGAGCGCGTCCGCGGGGCGCACGACGTAAAGATGCGGGATCAGCCGCAGCGCCCAGAGCTGCTCGATCGACTGGTGCGTTGGCCCGTCCTCCCCGAGGAAGATCGAGTCGTGCGTGTAGATCCACAGGCACTGCTGCTCGAGGATCGCGCTCAGGCGAACGCTCGGCCGCATGTAATCGCTGAAGATGAGGAACGTCGACCCGAACGGGATGATCCCGCCCGTCAGCGCCAACCCGTTGCAGACCGCGCCCATCCCGTGCTCGCGGATGCCGAAATGCATGTTGCGCCCGGCGAACTTGCCGGGGCCGATGCTCGGCGCGTCCTTGATGATCGTCTTCGTCGACGGCGCCAGGTCCGCCGAACCGCCGATGAGGGACGGCACGAGCCTGGCGACGACTTGCTCGAGCGCGTTCGAGAGGTTGCGCGTGGCGTCCTCCTTCTCGGGCAACGCCTTGAGGAGTTCGTCGTACAGGTTCGCCAGGACTGCGCGCTTCTCGAACGCGTCGAGCTGCGCCGCGAGCGCGCCGTTCGCCTTGCGCCACGCCTCGTAGCCTGCGTTCCACGTTTCGTGGTCCTTCGCGAGCTCCGCGGCACGCTCGCGGAAGAGGGCGTACACCTCCGCCGGAACGACGAACGACTTCTCCGCGTCGAAGCCCATGAGCTTCTTCGTGGCCGCTACCTCGTCCTTGCCGAGCGGCTCGCCGTGCGCCTCTTTCGTGTCGTGCTTGTGCGGCGCGCCGTTCCCGATGTGCGTGCGGGCGCGGATGAAGCACGGCTGCGCCTTGGTCGCCTGGTGCGCGATCGCCTTGTCGATCGCCGCGCGGATCTTCGCGTGGTCGTGGCCATCGTCGAGCCACTGCACGAACCAGCCGTACGCCTCGTACCGCTTGCACGCGTCCTCGGAGTACGCGAGCGCGGTGTCGCCCTCGATGCTGATGTGGTTGTCGTCGTAGATGACGATGAGGTTATCGAGCCCGAGGTGCCCCGCGATGCTCGACGCCTCGCCGCTCACCCCTTCCATCAGGTCGCCGTCGCTCGCCAGGCAGTAGACGCGCGAGGCGGCGAACGGCTCGCCGAAGCGCGCCGTCTTCAGCTTGAGCCCGAGCGCCAGACCCACCGCGTTGCCCACGCCCTGGCCGAGGGGGCCGGTCGTCGTCTCGACGCCCGCCGTCAGGCCGTGCTCGGGGTGCCCCGGGGTCTTGCTTCCCCACTGGCGGAAGTTCTCGATCTCCGCCAGCGGCAGGTCGTACCCCGAGAGGTGCAGCATCGAATAAAGCAGCATCGACGCGTGCCCGCAGGACAGCACGAAGCGGTCGCGCCCGATCCACGCGGGATCGCGCGGGTCGTGGCGCATGTACCGCGCGAAGAGCTCGAACGCGATGTCGGCGAGCCCCATCGGCGTGCCCGGGTGGCCGCTCGCAGCCTTTTCGACCGCGTCGATCGAAAGGCCCTTGATGGTGTTTACGGCGAGCTGGATTTGCTTCGGGTCGTAATCGCGCAGCATGTTCGTTCGTGCGTTTTACAGCAAGGCCACGAGATAGGAAGTGCCGCTGCGGCGTTTCGCGCTAATTTGACACCGCCACCCGCGCGGCACCGGTCAGGCCGATGCCCGAATCCAGCACGACGGCGACCGGCATCTTCTCGAGGAGGCGCTGCTGCCGCCCCTTGGAGACGAACGCCTTGTGAAATCCGCCGCGGACCAGCACCGGGAGGATCCGCCCGGCGATGTTGCCGCACACGTACACCCCCCCGACCGAGAGCGTCTTCAGCGCGAGATTCCCCGCCTCGGCCCCGTAGATCGTCGCGAAGAGCTCGAGCGCGCGCGCCGCGGGCTTGCTCTTCCCCGTGAGACCGAGCTGCGCGATCTCGGCGTTTCGGTCGGGTGCCGCCGCGATGGCGGCGGCGTTGCTCTTCGGCTCGGCCGTACCCTTGGCCTCGCGGAAGAAGTCGTACAGGCTGCCGAGCCCGTCGCCGGAAAGGATGCGCTCCCAGCTCACGTGCGGCCCGAAACGCGCCCGGAGAAACGTCAGGAGCTCGTCCTGGAGCCTGTCTCCCGGGGCGAAGTCGGTGTGGCCGCCCTCGGTCGGGCTCGGAACGAAGCGCCGGCCCGCCTCGTCCCAGACGAGGATCGCCTCGCCCAGGCCGGTGCCCGCGGCGAGCACGGCCACGTTCGCTCCCTTGCGCTTGGGCGCGCCGGCCTTCCCGAGGACGTGCATCTTGCTGGCAGGCACGGCGAGCGCCCCCACGGAGAGCGCGACGAGGTCGTTCAGCAGCGTGACCCGCGGGATGCGAAGCGCGCGCGACAGCCCGCGGGCGTCGATGTCCCAGCCGAGGTTTGTGATGTGGACTCGACCCCCCACGACGGGGCCCGCCACGCCGAACGCCGCAGCCTTGATCTTTGGCCCCTGCTTTCCGAGGAACTCGCGAACGACCGCGTCGAGCGACGCGAACGCTCGGCTCTCGAAGACCTCCTGCTGCACGACCCGCGCGCCCCTCGGCGTGCGCTCGACCAGCGCGAGGCGGGCGTTGGTCCCCCCGATGTCTCCGGCGACGAACACGCGAACGCCTCTACCACGACTCGCCTCCCAAAACCCAGATCGCAGCGAGCCCGAGGCCCACTCCGAGCGCCCGGCGGCCCGTGAAGGGCTCCCCGAAGATCCACGGCGCCATCAGCGCGCTCAGGGCCACGCCCCCGCCGAGGACGATCGTGCCCGTCGACGCGACCGGGCCCCCGCGGCGCAGCGTGGCGAACAGGAGGACGCTGGCCACCGACACCGCGAGCCCGCTGGCCGCGGCGAAGCCGAAGCCCGCGCGCGTCGGGGTCACCGTCGCGCCGCGCACGCCGAGCAAAAAGCTCGCCGCGATGCCGGTCACCGCGCTGACCTCGAGCACGAGCGCGCCCAGGCGGTCCTCGATCCGCCCGGAGGCCGCGCGCAAGAGCAGGTAGTGGATGGCGATGAAGACGGCGGCGCCGAGCGCCGGAGGAGTCCACGCGGGCATGCGCCCCGCCATATCACCGCGCGCGGCGCTCGCGGGGGCGAACGCGACGCCGAGGGCGCCGGCGAGGAGCGCGACGGCGTCACCGTAGCGACCATGGACCGCGCTTCACGATCGCGCTCGGAGCGCCGGAAAAACCGCGACAATCCGCGCGGCACGCTCGCTGCAGAAGAACCGCGCGGGCGCCGGCGCCTCGTTCTCCACCCCGGCTGTTCTCTTCCTTGGCTTAGCGGCGCCCTTTTTTTCAGCGCTTCCCGCCGTCGTGCACTGCCGTGAAGTGTTCGGCGAACGTCTCCGAGAAGGTGCTCCGCCCGTCGCTCCGCGCGACGAAATAGAAGTAATGCGTCGAAGCGGGCGCCATGACGGCCTCGAGCGCCTTCGCGCCGGGATTGGCGATCGGCCCCGGCGGCAGCCCCTCGTGCGTGTACGTGGAGTACGGGTTGTCCGGGTCGTGCTCGATGGCGGCCGTCGGCTTGCCGCTGAAGTTCGCGCAAGAAGCGGCCCTCTCGGGCACCACGAGGCACCCGTACGCGGCCGTGGGGTCGCACTCCAGCCGCTTCGGCACGAACCTCGGATCGCGCAGGCGGTTGAGGAACACGCTGGCGACCGTCGGGCGGTCCTCGTCGGCGCCGGTCTCCTTCTCGACGAGAGACGCGAGCGTCACGACGTCGCGGATGCCGAGCCTGGCCGAGGTCATCACGTCGTTCAGCGTGGCCGAGTGGCTGCGCGAGAGGATGTCCCACCGACGGTCGAACTCGCGCTTCATCGTCCGCACCACGTCCCGCGGGTCGCCGTCGTAGGGGAGGTCGTAGGTCGCCGGGAAGAGGAAGCCCTCGGCGCTATCGCCGGCGATCCCGAGCTCGCCGAGGAGCGCGGGGTCGGCCGTCGCGTCGAGGAACGCGCGGAGCGGGACGATTTGTCGGTCCTGGAGGCGGCGCGCCATGTCGAAGCGGTTCCACCCCTCGGGGAAAGTGACGCGCGCGTGCCCTCGCCGCGGGCCGCGCTCGAGGCGGGACATGAGCTCCCGGGGGCTCGCGTCGTCCGTGAGCAGGTGCGTGCCGGCGACGACGCCGTGCGCACCGCCCGTCGCGCGCACCCAGAGTGCGAAGAGACGCGGGCTCGCAAGAAGGCCCGCCGACGCCAGCAGGTCTGCGAGCTGCTGCGTCGACGGCTCGGCGGGGACGACGATCTCGACGGTCCGCCCCTCCCCAGGCCCGCGCTCGGCGGGATAGAGGACGAAGAGCCACGAAGACGCGGCGAACGCCGCCAGCGCGAGCGCCCCCGCGATCCACGCGCCCGCATGGCGCTTCGGCGCGGACCGCGGCGGTCCGAAGGGGGGCGGCGCGCCGCGCTTCGGCCGGCGCTTGCGGCGGCGCTTGGTGACCGGTGCGCGCGGGCTCACTCCCGCCCTCCAGACCGGCGCTCACCCCGCGCGTCGAGCCATGCTTGCAGGATGGCGCACGCCGCGGCCTCGTCCACTCGCGCTTTGGCTTTTTTCCCGCGGACCTCGCTCGCGCGGAGCGCCCCGTGCGCCTGCACGCTGGTCAGCCTCTCGTCCCAGCGCTCGTCCGCGCGGCCGGTCGCGTCGGCGATCCTCTGGGCCATCGCCCTCGCCTGGCGCGCCGCCACCCCCTCCCCGCCCCCCATGTCCAGCGGGAGCCCGACCACGAAGCGCACGATGTTTTCCTGGTCGGCCAGGGTCCGGATGCGCTCGAGCAGCGCGCGCGGATCCCGCCCGTCGAGCGTTCCGCGCGGGTGCGCCATCATCCCGAGCTCGTCGTCGATCGCGACGCCGACCCGCACGCGCCCCAGATCGAGCCCACAGGTACGTCCCGAGGCCACGGGAAGCGATTACCAAGCCCGAGCGGCCTCCGCCAGCCGCTCCGCCACCGCCCGACTCCTTCACCACGCTTGACCCGGCCACGCGCACGGGGCCATAAGTTCCGCCCTGTCGTAGGAACCCCGACGTATGACCCAGCTCCAGGCCGTAAAAGGCATGAACGACGTCCTCCCCGACGAAATCGGGGGGTGGCAGCGCATCGAGCGCGCGTACGCGCGCACGATGAGCCTGCACGGGTTCCGGGAGGTGCGCACGCCCTACGTCGAGCCGACGGGCCTCTTCGTGCGGGCCATCGGCGACACGACCGACGTGGTCGAGAAGGAGATGTACTCGTTCGAGCACCACGGCGAGACGCTCACCCTGCGCCCGGAGGGGACTGCCGGCGCGGCGCGCGCGTACATCGAGCATTCGGTGCACGCCAGGGAGCCGGTGACGCGCTGGTGGTACTCGGGGGCGATGTTCCGCGGTGAGCGCCCGGCGCGCGGCCGCTACCGCCAGTTCTACCAGCTCGGCGCCGAGATCTTCGGCGACGCCGGCCCGGGGTGCGACGCCGAGATGATCGACATGCTCGTCGTCTTCCTGCGGGATCTCGTCGTCCCCGACCTCGAAGTGCTCGTCAACTCACTCGGCGGTCCGCAGACGCGGGCGCGTTACCGCGAGGCGCTCGTCCAGCATCTCACGCCGAAGACCGCGGAGCTCTCGCCCGACTCGCAGCGGCGCCTCGGCACCAATCCCCTGCGCATTCTCGACTCGAAAGACCCGCGCGACCAGGTCGCCGTCCGCGACGCCCCCACCATCGACGACTTGCTCGACGACGACGACCGCGAGCACTTCCGCAAGCTGCGCGCCCACCTCGACGCGCTCGGAACGCCGTACTCCGTCGATCCCCGCCTCGTCCGCGGTCTCGACTACTACACGCGCACCCTCTTCGAGATCAAAGGCGCTCATGAGAAGCTCGGAGCCGGCAGTACGCTCGTCGGCGGCGGCCGCTACGACTACATGACCGCGGACCTCGGCGGCCCTCAGGTGCCGGCGATCGGCTTCGCGGCGGGGCTCGAGCGGCTCCTCATCGCGAGCGACCTTCCGCCGGCGGTGACCGCGACCGACGCGGTCGTCGCTCCCCTCGGAGAGTCGGCGATCGAGGCGGGGCTCGTGCTGGCGCGCGACCTGCGCGCCAAGGGCATCCGCTGCGAGATCGACACGCGCGGCAGCGGCCTGCGGAGCCAGCTGCGGCGCGCAAACTCGCTCGGCGCGCGCGTCGTCCTCATCCTGGGGGAGAGTGAGCTCGCCGAGGGCGCCGTCCAGGTGAAGGACCTCGACGCGCACACCGAGGAGCGCATGGCGCGCGACCAGGCGCTCCGTATCGTCGTCGACCGGCTCGTCGCCGCGTCGCGCAGCGTCGACTCACGGCCCCCGGCGCCCGGAACCTGAGGAATGAAGAAGAAGGACCGACCCCGAGATCGGATGCTGCCGGCGCGCGGATTGCTCCTCCCGATCGCTGTCCTTCCCCTCCTCGCTTCGGCGCCTGCGCTCGCGCAGCGGCGGGGC
>Ga0102924_1003824_pt1 | contig 15596 bp, 5 predicted proteins | sample PaiPotPPM11metaG_FD_80116 | JGI IMG/M metagenome (GOLD analysis project Ga0102924, IMG submission 80116) | Iron sulfur acid spring bacterial and archeal communities from Banff, Canada, to study Microbial Dark Matter (Phase II) - Paint Pots PPM... ... | reverse complement strand
CTCGGCTACGCGAGTTCCTTGTCTATGTCGGGAACGAAGTTATCCTGAATGGAGCAGAGGATCTTCACGAACAGCAGATCGGTACGGCCGTTTTTGGACGCTCACCATCGTATGACACCTCGCAGGACAACATCGTGCGTGTCAATGCAATGGAGTTACGCAAGAGAATTGATCTCTACTTCGCAAATGAAGGGGAGAACGAGCCGCTCATTTTTGAGATCCCACGCGGTAGCTATAGTCCTGTCTTCCGCCTACGGCGACAGAATCCTGTAGATCGCGTTCTTGAGGAAGCACCGTCCTTCGAGGAGACCTCTGGATCGGCGCCCCCGTCAAGCCAGGAACCTCCATTGCCAGTCGCGGCAAGGCCCTCGTTTATGAGACTGGCACTACGCAACCCTATTCAAATCTTTCTCTTCGCCGTCATCGTCTGTCTCACGACGTGGCTAACCATTGAAGTGCGGCGCAATCAGCAAATGCAGTTGAACCTTCACAAATGGCAGAGTGGGCCGGCTCTGCGTGCCTTTTGGGGCAATTTCTTTGGGCAAAGGCTTGCCCCTGAGATCGTTCTCGCAGACCAGTCGTTCGGAATCGCTCAAGATATTCTTCATAAACAACTTTCTTTGGCGGAGTATCTTGACTACAGCTATCGTGTGACCCAGTCACCTGAACCGTCGTCGAGCGATGCGCGCCAACAAGAGCAAAAGGATCTTGCCGTTATCTTCAACCGCAGTTCTGGAAGCATCGGAGACTTTCGCGTCGCGCGCAGAATCACGGAGCTTGAGACAGGGGAATATGGAACTCGCCTTTCCTTCGCTCGAGAATACGCCAGCCATCGAGTACGTTGGAGCAACACAATCTTCGTCGGTAGCAGCAGGTCGAATCCCTGGGTTGAACTCTTTGAGGACAGGATGGTGTATCACTTCAAACAATCACAAGATTCGACGCCATCCTACGTCGCGGTCGATGGCCCGACCGGCAACGAGCAAGCTCAATACACGATCTCGTCTGATCCTGGTACAAGAACTGCCTACTGTGTGATCGTTTTCCTTCCGAACCCGACCCACACGGGAAACACGCTTATCGTGGCTGGAACCGATTCGCAGGCGACTGAAGCCGGAGGAGATTTCCTGACCAGCGAGGAGAACCTCGAAAAGCTACAGGTCCTACTGCATCAGAAGGCTTTCCCTTATTTCCAGGTTCTATTGCGAATTTCACGCTTCAATGGAACGCCTCTCGAATCCGAGGTCATATCGTACCGGATCGACAAACAATAGTAGTGCTCCGCCTCAGCGGCAAGAAATACACCTCCCACGGACATGACGGATGAGCGTCATGTCAGAATGGAGAAGGGGCGCAGCCAGTGTACCCTCGGCCTGATAGGTTGCCCGTCAAGGGCATGGTCGTCGAGTTGGTTTCGTGGCGGTTTGGGCTAACGATTGATCTTTGAGTTGGTCAAGGAGAATCGCCTATGAGGCGAATACCCTCGGGCTGCAATCGCCGGCATGGCATTCAGCTTTGATCTACACTGAATCCCGACATCCTGAAAGAACATACTTAAGAACTTACTTGTGAGTTACAGTCTCCTGGCACTGAATGGAGGAAGGCTAAATCAAGCATGTTCTCCGAACGACTTTTGAAGGCGAGTCCGTGGCCCATCGCGCCGTCAGGCGGTATCTGCCGACTCGATCGCGGCGTTCAGTCGCCAGCGCACCTCGTTTGCCTTTATTCTGCGGGAAAAGATGACAGAAGGGTTTAGGCGGTGGATGCTCAGGATGGTTAAACGACTCTCGACTATATTCACTCTTTGGCTGTTGGCTCTGGCTCCCGCGTTGGCTCAGCAATCTGCCCAACCCTTCCGAGATCCTGCTCTGCCGATGGAAAAGCGCATCGACAGCCTGCTTTCGCAAATGACGCTGGAAGAGAAGATTGATTGCCTCGGCACGCGGACCGGAGTGCCTCGCCTCGGCGTGCCGAGCTTTGGCAGTTCGGAGGGGATTCACGGGGTGGTGCGGCGCGGCGGCGGTAATGCGCAACGGGCCGCCATTACGACCACACAGTTTCCGCAGCCGCCAGGTATGGGGGAGACCTGGGACCCGGAGCTGGTGCGTCAGGCGGGTGGGGTCGAAGGCTACGAGGCACGGTTCATTACACAGACGAAGAAGTACAACCAACAGATGCTGATGCTGTGGGGACCGCAGGCGGATCTTGCGCGGGATCCGCGCTGGGGGCGGAGCGAAGAGGTGTATGGGGAGGACCCGTTCTTCAACGGGACGATGGTGGTGGCGTTCACGAAGGGGTTGCAGGGGGACGATCCGAGGTACTGGCAGGCAGCGGCGCTGCTGAAGCATTTTCTCGCGAACAGTAATGAGATGTTTCGCACCAGCTCGTCTTCGAACTTCGACCAGCGGCTGTTCTGGGAGTACTACTCGGTTCCGTTTCGAATGGGGTTTCTGGAAGGTGGGGCCAAGGGGGTGATGGCCTCGTACAACGCGTGGAACGGCACACCGATGGCGGTGAATTCGGTGCTGAAGAGTATTGTTCGGGACCAATGGGGCGTGGATGTTCTTTCGAGCGATGGTGGCGCGGTGAAGCAGCTTGTGACTTCGCATAAGAGATTTGCGACGCAGCAGGAGGCTGTGGTGGCCTGCCTGAAAGCTGGGATCAACCAATTTCTTGACACGTATGTGGATGAAACCAAGGCGGCCATTAAGGACGGGTCGGTGACGGAGAAGGAGATCGACGAGTTGTTGCGGCCGAAGTTCCGCGTGACGATCAGGCTGGGGTTACTCGATCCGCCGGAGATGGTGCCTTATTCGAAGATCAAGGACTCGCCGGAACCGTGGAACACGGAACGAGATCGGGCGGTGTCGGAGAAGATGGCGCTGGAGTCGATCGTGCTGCTGAAGAATGCGAGTGGGTTTCTGCCCTTGAAGACAGACGTGATCAAGTCGGTTGCAGTCATTGGGCCACTCGCTGATTCGGTGCACTGGGACTGGTACGGCGGCACGCCTCCGCATGCGATTACGCCGCTGGATGGGATCCGGAATGAGGTAGGCCCGGGCGTGAAAGTCAACTACGCCGCCGATGAGGTTGGCAACGCGGCGATGAAGGCGGCTCAGATTTCCGACGTTGCTGTGGTGGTGGTGGGCAACGATCCGACGTGCGGTCCGGATATGGCGCATGATTGGCACAATTCTCCCGACGGCGGCGGGACGCTGCCCTGCACGGTGCCAAGCGATGGGCGCGAAGGGCGCGACCGCGAGGTGATTACCCTGGCGCAGGAGCAACTGATCAAGCAGGTGTATGCGGTAAACCCGAAGACTGTGGTGATCCTGGTGTCGAGCTTTCCGTTTGCGATCAACTGGACGCAGGCGACTGTGCCGGCGATTCTGCACATGTCGCACTCGTCGCAGGATGAGGGAACGGCGCTGGCGAAGGTGCTGTTTGGGGAGTACAACCCGGGTGGGCACCTGGTGACGACGTGGCCGAAGTCGGTGGAGCAACTGCCTCCGATGATGGACTATGACATTCGGCACGGTCGGACGTACATGTACTTCAAGGGAGAGCCTCTGTATCCGTTCGGCTATGGCTTGAGCTATACGACATTCCGCTATGCGAATCTGAAGGCGAGTTCGGCGCGGGTGGCAAAGGATGGAGCGATTACGGTGAGCGTGGATGTGACGAACGCGGGGAGCCGGACCGGGGATGACGTGGTACAGCTCTACGTGAAGCACCTCGGGTCCAAGGTTGCGCGACCGGATGAGGAGTTGAAGGGCTTTCAGCGGGTGAGATTGAAGCCGAACGAGACCAAAACAGTGGACATTCCACTGAAGGCTTCAGCGCTGGCTTACTGGGATGCGAGGCTCGGCAAATTCAAGGTTGAAGCAGAACCGGTGAAACTGATGATCGGAAGCTCGTCGAAGGAGATCAAGCTAACTACGCGTGTCAGCGTTCAGTAGCTTGCTGACTGTCTGCGCTACCAGGTCAATTGCACTTCGGAAGGAGCCTCTATCCGCCGAGGGGGCGCTTATCGTCTGCCTCTTAATCAGCAGGTAAGGCTTCGTGCCTACGAGATACTTTCGAGCAACATTTCAGCGATCTCCAGAGTCACGGTCTTCTTTGCGGTGCGTCCCTCACGCCGACTCGAATGCCGTACGGTCCGGACGGCCTTAGATCATGGATACGCTTGCCTACCAGGTATGAATCGCAACAACCTCGGTCGCCGCTGGCTTAAAGTCAACAACTTTGACATGAAGAACAAGTTGAAGGTTGCGACTCGCCCAGAGTCTGGGCAACTGGCGTGTCAATTCGGAGATAGCCGTTGGGCTGCAGATGTAGTCGGCTGCGGCCAGCGTGCCGTACTGGCCCATCCCGGCAACGCTTAGCATTGGCGCGTCGTCATGCGTCTGCGTCAGCCTCGTGACGATCGCGTAGTCCTCCGTGTCATGCGAGTCCTCAGGGGCGTGCAGCAGCCATCGAGGATTGTGATCCTGTCGATCATCGATCTCGTTGCGCGCACCCAGGACCCAACTCTAGAGCCCTTCGAAGGTACAGTACCTCCCGTCATCAAATCTTGTAAGCAGTTTTAAATCAAATAGTTATGCCAGTATTGGACCGTATTGTGCCTTGCGGCGCGCGTGCAGAACGCGTTTCTTGGCCTAGGCCGCAGTAATTGCAATTTTGTTCAAGGAGAACCAGATGACATCAAGATTCCGATCCTGCTCCCAGTGGGTTCTGCAAATATCATCCTCGATGGAACGCCGAACTACCCGGCTGCCTTTCTCCGCAATTGCGCTTGCATTCTTGCTGGCGTGCCTTCAGGCTGCCTCTGCGCAATCCGATCGCGGCTCGCTGACCGGTGTTGTCTCCGATTCGAAGGGCTTGGTGATTCAGAAGGCGGCAGTGTCGATGCGCGACGCCGACAGCGGCGAGCAGTACAAGACCACAACCACGAATACCGGTTCGTTCACCATCTCCTCCTTGCCGGCCGGCAAGTACGACCTCCACGTGGAGGCGCGGGGATTCAAGGTGTATGAACAGAACGGGATTACCATCTCCGTGGCTGAGGCTGCGCTGCAGAACGTCACACTTTCTGTCGGGTCGGTTACCGAGACCGTAACAGTCACAACCGACGCAACCTTGCTGAAGACGGAGAATGCGGAACAGAGCACAACGATCAGCCGCGTAGCTCTCAACGAGATGCCGATCGCCTTTGCGGTCTCCAACTCGATCCGTAATCCACTTTCGTTCGCAGAGCTCACGCCTGGCGTGGATCAGGGGGCCGGCGGCGGAACCGGCATTCGCGTTAACGGATTGCCTACGACCTCCTTCCACATGTCCGTGGATGGCATGGACAGTACCAACGCCAACCTGAATGACCGCGAAGACGGCGACCATCCCAGTGTGGAGAATGTGCAGGAGTTCACGCTGCAGTCGAGCAACTTCTCCGCTGAATTCGGGCAGGTAGCCGGCGGCATGTTCAACTTCACGTCCCGCTCCGGCACGAACAAGCTTCATGCTGGGGCATACATGTACCTCGAGAACGAAGACCTGAATGCGAGTGTTCCTTACTCGTATATGACGGACGGTTTAGGGCACAACATTCTGCAGAAGGATCGCCAGTTCGACTATGGATTCACGGTCGGTGGCCCGGTGTACTTGCCGAAAGTCTACGATGGGCGCAACAAGACTTTCTTCTTCTTCAATTTCGAACAATACCGCCAGAACAACAACCTGACCGCCACGCAGACCGTGCCGACGGCACTGATGCGCACCGGCAATTTCAGCGAGTATCTCGACACGTCGAATCTAGGTTCGTTCGCAACGGATCCTGAAGGCTGCCCGGTGTATCAAGGGGAAATTTACGATCCGAACGTCAGCGCCGTGGTGAATGGCAAGCTGTATTATGCACCCGCGAACGGCGCGCAAACAGCGGTAGGCACTTGCGCAATCAAGGGAAGCTCCACGGCAAATGTTCTGTCCGAAGCCCCCGACCCGGTCGCAGCCAAGATCCAGGCGCTGATCCCGGCTGCGACGCTGACGGGCCTCGCCAACAACTATGCCCCCACAGTGGCGTTCCCGACTGTCAACAGGATTCCCGCGTTCAAGATCGACCAGGTTGTCACCCAAAACTGGAAGATGTCCTTCTCCTACTCGAATATGACGAACTCGACCATCAACTCGGATGACGGATTGCCCCTCCCGATCAGTGGCCAGCGCAACACAACCAGCAACGTCTCGACCTACCGCTTCAATAACGACTACACGGTCACGCCGAATCTTCTGGTGCATGCCGGCGCGGGATATACGCGATTTCTAAACCCGGACAGCTCTCCCCAGGCGGTCCTCGACTACAACGCGAGCACGGGTCTGGGCCTGCCGAATGGCGTAGGCATCGGCTTTCCGCGCATGAATATCGGCACCGGGACCTATAACGGCGGCGTCTCGAACGGCAGTGGCGGGGGGTATGGGCCGACCCAGGAGAACCTTTACTGGATGGACCATGCCAACGGCGTCGTCAGCGCGATTTGGACACGGGGGAGTCACACGATCAAGGGTGGTGCAGAGTTCAAGCAGGATATGTGGATTGTGCATTCACAGGTGAACCAGGCCGGCAACTACAGCTTCAGCAATAATGAGACAGCGCAGGCTTACAACAACGGCAGCAGTTACACAGGCACAGGCTCCCTCGCGGGAAAGACCGCGGTAACCGGGTTCTCATACGCAAGCTTCTACCTGGGCCAGGTGGATGGCGGTTCGATCGGAAACGCGGTCATCAATCAATATCACCGGCCTACCTTTGCGTTGTACCTGCAAGATGCCTGGAAGGTTACGCCGCGGCTGACACTGGACTACGGACTGCGCTGGGATTTCACCGAGACAGAGCGGGAGCATGGCTTCCGCACCAGCGGATTCTCTCCGAATGCGATCAATGAAAACGCAGTTGGAGCCGGAGGTTTATTGAAAGGCGGGCTTGAGTATGAAGGCTTTGGAAATACGGGGCAATGCAATTGCTACTTCATGCCGCATTATCCTTACGAGATTGGACCGCGCCTGGCTGCGGCTTATCAGATCAACAATAAGACTGTCGTCCGCGCAGGCTGGGGCCTGACGTATGGCCAGGCGGCGCCCTTCGACTACGCAGGCAGCAACTTTGCGGTGGTCAGCGTGGGATTCAACACGTTGCAATTCTCTTCGCCGGCCTTTGGCGTTGCGAACACGCTGCTGAAGAATGGCTTCCAGTACAACTCCAGCCTGGTTACCAATGCGGCGCACGATCCCGGCTACCAATGCTGCACGTCGATCAATAACGCTGCGTCTCCCTACTTTGATCCGCATGGCGGACGGGCGCCTCGCATCAACAATTACACCCTTTCGCTGCAGAGGGAGATCAACAATAACCTGGTGGTGGAGCTGGCGTACGTCGCAAACCGCGGCGTATGGGAGATGTCGGGAGATCAGGGCAACCTGGGACTTCTGCAGTTGAATGCGATCTCCGCGGCTGGGCTGGCGAAATCCGGACTGGATCCGACGAACCCGATCGACGCCTACACGCTGGAGGCTCCGTTCAACACAACGGGCGCGAATAGCGCTACGGCTCGGGGGTTCACCGTTCCGTACAGTACCTTCCCGACCAGCAAATCACTGGACCAGGCGCTTCGCCCGTACCCGCAGTATGGGACAATCTATGCGGAGTATTCCCCGACCGGGAAGAGTTGGTATGACTCGCTGCAGATCAAGGTGACGAAGCGATTCAGCCACGGGCTGCAGTTCCTGGAAGCGTTCACCTATAACAAGGAACTGGACGAAGGGCAGGATACGGAGCGCGGACGCGGATCGCAGATCAATGACGCCCTGAATCGCGCCAGCAACAAGTTCCTGAGCGCGGAGGACACTCCTTTCATCAGTGCAGCCAGCTTTACCTACGAGATGCCGTACCTTCTTCCGCGGGGATACATGAAGGAGAACGTCCTGGCGCGGGAGTTGCTTGGAGGATGGACAATTGCCGGATTGGCTCGCTATTCCAATGGCGGTCTGATCCGGGTTCCGGGATCGAATGTAGGAACGAACTGTAGCGCTGCCACAGGATGCAGCTCTATCAACATCAGCAGCCTGCTGCAACGGGGCACGTTCGCGAATGCTATACCAGGTCAGGCGAAGTTCCTGGTCAATCCGAACTGCCACAGCTGCGTCGCTCACAGCGCCAACAATCTTCCGGGAAGCAACCCCGGTTTCCTGAACCCTGCCGCCTGGGTAGAGCCGCCGCTGGGTACGTTCAGCAACACATCGCCCTATCTGAACAATTACCGCTGGCAGCGTCAACCGCAGGAGAACCTGAACATCGGCAAGAAGTTCGCAGTGCCGATGCGAGGTCATGAAGATGCCAACCTGCAACTCAGGGCTGAGTTCTTCAATATCTTCAACCGCACCTACCTTCCACAACCGTCTTCGGGCACCTTTGAGACGCCGGTCACAACCGCCAACAGCGGGTTCGGGCGGGTGAATGTAGGGGGTCTGGGGACTACGGCGTATCGTACCGGACAGATCGTCGCGCGGTTTACGTTCTAACGCTCGATTTGGATGCGCCCCGCCTGTTGTATGGGCGGGGCACACGACATCCCCAGCGTTATGAAGACGTAAGGGAATCGCAGCAGTCAACCAGCTTTGGAGGTCACCGGGGTATGTATTTGTTCGTCCGTCGCACAATTGTGAACTGCGCGATCATTCTACTGGGACTGACCTATTCTCCCAATCGTGCAGCCGTCGCGCAGCAGGCGGTACTTACGCGCGGTAGCGCCGCCGTAGTGCTCCAAGCGTTTGCGCCGAATATTGTGCGTGTGACGCTGAGTCTGGATATGGCCGCTGCCTTGAAGGCTCCCGGGGTTGGCATAATGGCGACCGGCGTGGCTACAGGATGGAAGCAGGGGAGCGCGGACGGTGGCTACACATTTCGTTCCGATCATATGGTGATCCATGTTTCACCTGAATCCCACGGCGCTCCCTCGGGCACTGGAGGGGATATTGCGAAATATTTCAATGGCTCAACTCCGTATATCGGCCTGAGAATCGAAACACCGGCGGGGAAGCAGATCCTGAGCCTGCAGGGATGGGAGATGTCTGTGCCAAACCACAAGGACGGCAATGCGGGTGTGCTCAACGACAGGCGCCCGACGGACGACCCTTTCTTCAAAGTGGGTGCGACGTTTGCCGCTCAAGCGGACGAGCGCTATTACGGGTTAGGCCAGAACCAGCAGGGATTTCTGGATCTTCGCGGCCACTCGGTAGAGTGCGCCCACGATTACACCGCGGCCGCGGGACCCAGTGTGTGTGTCCCGTTCGTAGTAACAAATAAAGGCTACGCGCTGTTGTGGGACAACCCATCGCGAACCCGCGTGGACTTCGCCTTCAACGATCAGACCCGCTGGACCTCCGAGGTGGGTCAGCGAGTTTCCTTCTTCGTGATCGTGGGCGATACCTACGATCAGCTATATCAGGGCTATCGGTTGCTGACCGGCAGTGTGCCGATGCTGCCGAAGTCCGCCTACGGTTACATTCAATGCAAACAACGCTACGCGTCGCAGCAGGAGATTCTCGATGTCGCGCGCGGCTACCGCGAGCGTCATCTGCCTGCCGATGTGATGGTCGTGGACTGGTTTTACTTCACCAAGATGGGCCAGATGGACATGGATCCGAAACTCTGGCCCGACCCGGCAGCGATGAATGCCGAGTTGCACAAGCTCGGCTTCCACAGCATGATCAGTGTCTGGCCGCGCTTTGTGCCGGAGGACCGGTACTACGACGCGTTGCTGAAGAAGGGATGGTTTGAACACCTTGCCGACGGCACGCCCACCGATGGATTGCCGTACGACCGTGCCGGTTCCGACATCGACACAACCAATCCGGACGCCGCACGCTGGTACTGGAACACGATCCGCGAAAATTTCGTCGGCAAGGGATTCGACGCATTCTGGGCGGATGAAACCGAGCCTGACCTACCTCCGAATGGAAGCTACTTGCATATCGGCCCCGGGACAGAGTATTTCAATGTCTACCCCTACTTCCACACCGAGGCCTTGTACGACGGCTTCCGGCGTGACCTGCCGGAGAAGCGCGCTCTGATCCTTTCGCGTGACGCATACCTAGGCACACAACATAACGGAACCATCTTCTGGTCATCGGACATCTCCCCCACCTGGGACACTCTGAAACGACAGGTGCCGACCGGGTTGAACTTCGTGGCATCGGGCATGCCGTACTGGAGCACGGACATCGGCGGTTGGCAATACCTTCCCTACTCCCACAAGCCGGAGCAGACGCCTTTGATCGATCCCGGCGATGCGCGCGATAACGTTCATCACGATGACGACTACCCTGAATTGTATGTCCGTTGGTTCCAGTATGCGACGTTTCAGCCGACGATGCGGGCGCACGGCAGCCGCAACTTCAATGAAGTCTGGTCTTATGGCAAGCAAGCCGAGCCCATTCTGGAGAAATACCTTCGCCTGCGCTATCAACTCATGCCGTACATCTACTCCCTCGGCTACTCTTCGCACGAGACAGGCGCGCCCTTCATGCGTGGCTTGTTCATGGATTTCGGCGGCGATCCGAAGGCTGCTTCAATCAGCGATGAATACATGTTCGGCCCAGCATTGTTGATCGCCCCAGTCACGGAACAGGGAGCCACCAGCCGCAGAGTCTATTTGCCGGCAGGCACGGATTGGTATAACTACTGGACCAACGAGCGACTGCATGGAGGTCGGCACGTGACCGTGGCCGCGCCGATCGATACGATTCCCATCTTTGTGCGTGCAGGGTCGATCATTCCGCTCGGGGACGCAATCGAGAGCACCAACGAAAAACAGGCCATTGCCAGCCTGCGCGTTTATCCGGGTGCCGATGGTGACTTCACACTCTACAGCGATGACGGCACTACCTACGCTTACGAAACCGGCAAGAGTGAAATTACCCACCTGCACTGGGACAATGCGGCGAGCAAATTGGAGCACACGGGCGCATCGGCATGGAGCAAACCCGACGAAGCATTGGTGGAGATTGTTGGCAAGGCTATCAGAGACTAGAAGCCATCGGTGGGCTCGGCTGCAACATCTCAGAGAGAACCGCATTGCTCCGGACGCGGGAGGAGCCGAGAAGCCCGGAGCGAAGTCTCGAGGCGCAAATAGCGCCGGCTAGAATTTCGCTAGGCACAACTATGTTGACACGTCGCCACTTCATATCGCTCACTACTGCCGCGACTGCCGCGACTGTCCTGCCAGGCGGCCATGCCCAGACGCTCTCGCCAGTGCCCGCAGTCCTCCGGGCCACCGACATTCGGCTCGCCACAGTTCCCGACACCTTTACAGGTCTCAGTTATGAGATCGTCCAACTTTACAACGCCGACTTCTTCTCGGCCTCGAACTCGCAGCTAGTCGCCACCTTTCGACGACTCACACCGAGGGGTGTTCTTCGTCTCGGAGGTAATCTGAGCGATCTGTCTCGCTGGCATAGCGACAATGGCGACTTTTCCACTCCGAAACAAGCTGCGGCTATAGAACGCGGGAAAACTTACTGGGAGTGGAGGCTGACCGACTCTACCGTCCGATCGCGACGCGACGGAGCGATCACTCCCACCGCGATTCGCAACCTTGGGAGCTTCCTCGACGCCACGAACTGGCGCTTGATCTATGGGTTGAACTTCGGCTCCGGCAGTCCGGAACGTGCGGCCGATGAGGCCGCGGTGGTAGCCAACGAGATGGGGAACCGCCTTATTGCATTTCAGATCGGCAATGAATCGGACTTCTTCGGCGGCAATCGGCTGTTCCGTGAGCCCCCGTTTGATTTCGCAGAGTACATCACCGAATTACAGCAATTCGTCAAGGCGATCCGCGCAACTGTACCGGCTGCCCGTTTCGCAGGTCCCGATACGGCGAGCAACATGGGGTGGGTCGAGGAGTTCGGCAAAGCCCGGATGTCGCGGACCGCTAGAGATAAAGCCGTGTTGCTCTCCAGTCACTACTACGCAATGGGTCCCGCGTCCAACCCGACCATGAACGCGGACAAGTTGCTTTCGTCCAATCCACATCTCGAAGAGCAAATCGCAAGAGCTGAAAAGGCGACGGCAGACTCCGACGGAATTCCTTTTCGAATGACAGAAGGAAACTCATGCTTCGGAGGGGGGAAGCCTGACGTTAGTGACGCGTATGTATCCGCCCTTTGGGTTGCCGATTACATGCTGCGAATTGCATGTGCAGGGTATGCCGGCGTCAACCTTCACGGCGGAGGGGACGGTTTCTATACACCCATCGAGACGCTTGACCCAGATGCCGCGAATCCGAGGCCGATGTATTTCGGTATGCAATTCGCCGATCGATTCGCAGGGTACGACATGCTTTCGGTCGATCTTGAAACTACGGCGAGCGTTAGCGCCTACCTGGGCCAATCGAAAGACTCAATCCAGTTGGCTCTTATCAACAAGGGGAGTCTGCCTGTGCGTATCTCTATTGAGGCTGGATTACCGCGCAAGAAACCGGGCCAGACCTGGCGTCTCTCTGGGAACGATCTTGCGGCCAAGAGCGGGATTTCTATGGCCAAGATCGGTGCGGGCCGTTCGGCAGTCACTCTTATTCCGCCTTATGCGGCCGAAGTAAGACGATGGGATGTCTAAGTTCTAAGATGTCGACAACTCAGTAGGCGATTTACTCGAAAGTCCCCACGCTGCGATTCGTGAACGCGCAACCTGCGACTAGAGTTCAGCCATTTTTGCAATGCCGGTCGATTACGTGTCACTGTACAGACCTTTCTTATTTTGCCCCATGGAAACACCAAGAGATCGCCAAAGTCCCTGTAACATCAGAGACCCTGGCACACCGCGCGTGATGAACGCCTGGCCGCGCGAGGTATACTCGACGATCGAATGTGAGCAAGCAAGAAACTTGTCTTACTTGCCAGTATCCGTAGTCGCGATTGGCTTAATCTCGCCTGCAGCTGACCCGAGCGTCAGCACGACAATTGTATCGGCTGCATCCGGGGTGTCCGTTAGAGTCACACTCAAGCCCGAAAGGGTCTGCAGGCACTTGGCCGCGCCTCCAGTGAGAACCGAGCATTCCAGCACTTTCGCCGGCAAGCCGGGTAGCGTCAATGTCGTGTCAATGGAATTGAGAATGTGCAAATAGATGACCTTGTCTCGGTAGGTGGAGACTCCGAAATCGCCCGGTAGGTAAGGGCCGCCGCGGGTCGCGTATATGCTCTGCCCATACAATCTCAACCAGTCTCCGATTTCGCGCAGACGATCAGCCTGGGCGGGATCAATTTGACCGTCGGGGCGCGGGCCGACGTTGAGCAAGAGGTTACCATCGCGTCCCACTGCGCCAACCAACAACCGAATTACATCGTCCCTCGTTTTGATTTTAACCTTCGGCTGATAGCCCCAGGCTCCAACGGTCAGCGTGGTACAGAGTTCCCATGGGTGTTGGTTGTCGAAGTTGCCCATCGCCCCGTCACCTTCGCGAGAGGGTGCGTGATTTCTCCAAAGCGGATACGGTATTCCGGCGAGCCGGTTGATTGCGAAGGCCTGTGCGGTAAGCAGGATCACGGCGACCTCGATGATGACGAGTTCCTTGGGCTGAGAGATGATCCCGAGCGATACGATCAGGGTTGTTGCTCCTGCGGGCGGATGGCTTACCCGGAACAGAGCCATGAGCGCACCTGTAGCCGAGAGTGAGAGTGCAGCGGCCAAGACCCTCGCAGCATGAACACCGGGATGCACGCCGAAAGGCGGGCTTGAGGCTACGGTGAGCGCAAAGGCAGCATAGCCACAGATGAGGCCGATCGCGTGCCCTAGAATGGTATTTACGTGGGCTTGAGGCTTCCGCCATTGGAGAAAAGAAGAAGAGATACGCAGTTGGACCAAGCGATGGAAAGACAAATGGACTTCCGGTAAGAAGGGCTAAGAACGCAAGCAGCCCGATGGTAATGAAACCATTTATGCAAACATAGACAGCCCGCACGAGGCGTGACTGGAAGTGCTGCAGGAGCCATTCCAGTCGCATGTGTGCGAGCAGCACTCCAACGTGGTCAAAGCCCCTGTGCTCGGCAACTTCCTGGTTCGGCTCATCTCGCGTATCTGGTTCATTTGGGGAGGTCATCAGATGTTGGGGAGCAGATCGAAGTATTCATCGTCTTCATTCTTGCCGCCCTCGCCGAGGCCGATCATCTTCTCCGACTCGATGAATTCGATCCGCTCAATCCACTTGACCATCTTGTAGCCAAGTTGATTTTCGACGCGCAGCCGAAGCGGAGCTCCGTAGACCTCGGTGAGGGGCTTTCCATTCATCTCGCAAGCGAGCAGGCACTGGGCTTTGAGCACATTCTCGATACTTTGCGTGTCGTAGTATGCGCCGCCATACAGAGAGCCTCCGAAGGAGTAGAATGCGACGACCTTTGCATTTGGCTTCGGGCGAACCAGACCGACGAGAGACTTCATCGGAAGCCCACCCCACTTTGCAATGCCGGTCCAGCCCTGGATGCAGTGGTGCATCGTGATCTCCTCGGTCTTTGCCAGCGTCTCGATATCCGCTAACGAAAGCTCGACCGGGTTATCGACGAGGCCGCACACCTTGAGCTTGTAGTTCTGGAATCCGTCCCTGGCCATCTGCTTCCAATCCTCGCGTTCGGGGATCTTGCCGTTCGGCCAAAAGCGCGGAGATATGTCGGCCTCGGCGAAGTGTTCAGTCGGCGAAAGGCGATTGAGCGTAGTTAACATTAAGGGATAGGTGATGAATTTCTGGACGTGCTGCAGGAAACGCGGGTAAATCCACGAGATGTAATGTGCCACGATCCAGGTGAGAACCACGACGCCGATGCCGACGAATCCCAGAATCATTCCAATGTGGTTCTGGTCGTCGGTCCCCATCACAATGTGGTTCATGTTACGGACGAACCCAGTCATCACGATCAGCGTGACGTGAACCACGATGAAGGCGAAGAAGCTGAGCATGGTGAGAAAGTGAATGGAGCGGGCCGATTGCCTGCCGCCAAAGAGCTTCGGGTACCAGTGGAAGCGATTCACCGCAGCTGGCGACATGGCGATACCGGTCATAATGGCCAGTGGACCAAAGACGAAGACAACTGAGAAATAGGCGATTTGCTGGAGCGCGTTGTAACCGTAATACCCGTTGAGTTCCGTCGGCAGGTGGAACGTCGCGTAGTGCACCCCCGTATTCCAGGCCTGGAGCAGCACCAGCGAGGATTGGGGGACGAGGCGCCGCCACTGCTCCGTGTCGAAGAGCATGATGACGAAGAAGAAGCCCGTGATGATGAAGCCGTAGACGTTGAGAAAGTGCCAGGAGCGGGCGGTGCCGATGGTATGCCGGTAACCCGGTGTGGCAACCATGGGTGAGATGTAGCGAGCATCGTCCTTTGCGGTCCAGAGCCGATCAGTGGGCACCTGGATTGGCGTCAGACGAATCCACTCGCTTCCCGGCGTGCAGTGGTTGTTGAAGTAGAGGCGAGGATGATCGGCAAGGATGGACAGACCGCTACGGATCAGCATCGTGACGAAGAGGAAGTTGAAGAAGTGACAGTAGCGCACCCACAATGGG
>Ga0102924_1003823_pt1 | contig 15599 bp, 19 predicted proteins | sample PaiPotPPM11metaG_FD_80116 | JGI IMG/M metagenome (GOLD analysis project Ga0102924, IMG submission 80116) | Iron sulfur acid spring bacterial and archeal communities from Banff, Canada, to study Microbial Dark Matter (Phase II) - Paint Pots PPM... ... | reverse complement strand
GCCGGCCGGGCCTGGTGGCGGCCGGCGACGCGGGCCAGATGGGCCTCTCCACCGTGCACGCGGGCCTGCGAACCGGCCCGGCTCCCGCCGGACCCGCGCCGTCCACCCACGGCGGCGCGGGCCGGCCGTCGCGCCGCCGGCGGTCAGCGGTGATCGCGGTCTCGGCGGCCGTCCTGGTGCTGGCCGGCGTGGTGGCGGTCATCCTGACCCGGCCCGGCTCCTCGGCGGGCGGACCGCTCAGCACCCTTACCCTGCCCGGCGCCCAAGGTTCCTTCAGCGAGCAGGTCGCGTTCAGCCCCAACGGCAAGACGGTGGCCGTCGCTCCCGACTCGACCGACGCCGCGCAGGTGTGGAACGTCACCACCGGGCACCGCACCCAGATCGTCGCGGCCAGCCAGAGCGTCGACGCGGTAGCGTTCGACCCCCGCGGCTCGACGCTCGCCACCGCCTACGCGAACGGCAGCACGTTCCTGTGGGATGCGGCCACCGGGCAGCGGATCGGCGTCCTCGCCGATCCCCGCGTCGGGCCGTACGGCCACGGCGACACGGGTGTCACCGCGGTGGCGTTCAGCCCCGACGGCACGCTGCTGGCGACCTCCGACTCGAACGGCACCACGTACCTGTGGGATCTGGCCACCCGGCAGCGGATCGCCGCCTTCACCGAGCCCGGCGGTCCGCCGCCCGACAGCAACGGGCAGGTGGCGTACAACATCGGCGTGGCGTTCAGCCCGGACAGCAAGACGCTGGCGACCATCGATTCGGGCGGCGACATCTACCTGTGGGACGTGGCCAGCCGGCACGAGATCGCCGCCCTCAGCAACCCCGACACCGGCCTCGGCGGCCCCGCCTCGTACGGGACGGCGGCGTTCAGCCCGGACGGCAAGACGCTCGCCGCCGCGAGCTGGAACGGCCACGTCTACCTGTGGGACCTGGCCACCCGGCAGCGGATCGCCGGCCTCGCCGACCCCCGCACCGGGAAGGACGGCGTCAACGGGGTCGCGTTCACGGCCGACGGCAAGCTGCTGGCGGCCGCCGACTCCAACGGCCACACGTACCTGTGGGACGTGGCCGCCCGGCGGCGGATCGCCACCTTCGGCGATCCGCATTCCGTTACCGGCTCACGGAGCTCGAACGGCGTTCTGGGGCTGGCGTTCAGCCCCGACGGCAAACTGCTAGCCACTAGCGACGCCGACGGCCACGCGTACCTCTGGCAGGTCCCAGCATCGCCCTGAGCGGGGTCGCCGCCGGTCACGACCTGGCCCCGGCCAGCTTGCGGCCCGATCCGGAGTCCTGCAGGTCGAGCAGGCGCCGGCGCAGGTAGCCGAGCGCGTGCGCGAGCAGCCGGGACACGTGCATCTGCGAGATGCCGAGCTGCTGGCCGATCTCGGCCTGGGTCATGTCGCCGTAGAAGCGCATCAGCAGGATCTTCTGCTCCCGGCGGGGCAGCTCACCCCAGTGCGCGGCCACGGACTCCATGTCGAGCGTGTGCTCGACCTGCGGGTCCTCCTCGCCCAGCACGTCCGCCAGGCTGGACGCGTAGGGCTGGCCCGCCAGCGGCGCGTCCAGCGAGGTGGGCTGGAAGACCATGTCCGCCCGCCGCGCCTCGCGCAGGTCGTCGGCGCTGATCCCGAGGTGAGCGGTCACCTCGGCGTCCTCTGGCGTATGGCCGAGCTGCTGGGTGAGCTGGCGGGTCGCCTCGCGCACCTGGAGGACCAGTTCCTGCACGGAACGCTCGACGTGTACCTGCCAGCGCTTGTCGCGGAAATGCCGCTTGATCTCGCCCGAGATGCAGGGCTGAGCGTAGGCGGCCAGGCTGCCGCCCACGGCGGGGTCGAAGTTGTTGATCGCCTTCAGCAGGCCGACGTAACCCACCTGCATCAGGTCCTCGGTCGGCTCGGGGCTGCGCTTGTACCGCTGCACGCAGGACCGCACCAGGTTGCGGTGCCGGCTGACCAGCAGTTCGCAGGCCGCGGCCCGGCGGGCGCTAGCCAGCGGCTCGGACTGCACGATGCGCAGAAGCTGGCGGTCGTCGAGGCCGCTCAGGTCCTCGGTCATCCGGCTCGCCGCCGCGGGCGGGTTCAGCGTGCGCGCCTCGACGGATACTTTCTCTATAGAAAGTGTTTCCATGAGGAAAGACTCTCACGCCTGCGCCGTCCTGGCAAGCCTGGATCACAACCAATCAACAACCCCACGCCAAGCGTCGCGCCGTACGTTGCCTACGGCGCCGCCCATGACCGGCCACGACGCGGCCGCTGGCCATCGGCCGAGACCCGGGCCACGGCGCCGGCGGCCAGTTCCTTCAGCCCCAGGGCCAGCGCCTCGCGGCCGTCCGGGCTCATCGCCTGCAGCACGTCGCCCAGCGCGGCGCGGCGCTTTCCCCGCACCCACTCGGCCAGGCGGCGGCCGGACTCGGTCGGGAACAGGACGACCTCGCGGCGGCTGGCCGTGGCCCGGTTCCGGGTCAGCAGGCCGGCGGACTGGATCCGATCGCAGAGCCGGCTGGCCGCCGAGGCCGAGGCGCCCAGCGCCTCGGCCAGCCGGCTGAGGTTGAGACTGCCCGCCCGGTCGATGATCAGCAGCGCGCGGATCTGGGCCGGGGGCACGGACGAGCCGAGTTCCTCCACGGCCCGCTCGGACGCCTCGATCAGCATGGCCAGCCCCGTCTCCGCCCATCCCATGTCTGGCTGGCCTTCGTCGGCATCGAGGGGGCTCGAGGCAGTCATGACCACATTCGCTGCCCGATATCGCCGCGTCCTAACGCGGAATGCCCGGCCAGACGCTAGCCGGGATCGGCAGCGAGCTCCCCGAGGCCACGTGCCAGCGCCTCGCGGCCGTCCGTGCTCATCGTCTGCATGACGTCGCGCAGGGCCGCGCGGCGCCTGGTGCGGACCCACTCCGCGAGGCGGCGGCCGGACTCGGTCGGGAGCAGCACGATCTCCCGGCGGCTGGCGGCGGCCCGGTCCCGGGTCAGCAGCCCGGCGGTCTGCATCCGGTCCACCAGCCGGCTGGCCGCCGACGCCGACGCTCCCAGCGCGATGGCCAAGCGCCGGAGGTTCAGGCTGCCCGCCTGGTCGACGGCCAGCAGCGCGCGCATCTGCGCAGGCGGGATGGCCGAGCCCAGCTCTTCCACCGCTCGCTCGCACGCCTCGATCAGCACGGCCAGCCCGGTTTCCGCGGAGCCGACATCGAGCTGACCGTCAGCAGCGGACCGGGGCATGTCGCTTCCCATCACGCACCATCATGGCGCTTGGCCACGGGCCGTGCGCGCGGCCGGCACCCAGACACGACCGGACACATCCCTCACGTCGCCTATCCGGCGGGTAAACCGCCTGCCGTGTGCTGCAAGTGCGGATCTTACCAGCGGTAACGCCAGAGCTCCGGGCCGTGCAGGCCGCTTTGACCAGAGCCTCGGTATCCGGTGATACTGTCAGCGCCGCAGAGGCACGCGGTCCGGCAGTGTGGCCCATGTCCTCGTCACAGGACCCATGTCCTCGTAACCCGGAGGCGCCAGGCCATGCGCAAAGACCAGGATGGCGATCGTGGTGGACGACGAATCACGCGAGCGTTACAAAGATCTCGTCGAGTCCCTGACCGAGCTGGCCCGGACGCTGACTGAGACCGAGTCGGTCAACGGCACGCTGAACAGCATCCTCGCGCTCGCGCTGCGCTCGATCCCGGGATGTCACGCGGCGAGCGTCACGGTCCTGGACGGTGATCAGCCCCGGACCATCGCGGGCACCGACGAGGCAACCTACGAGCTGGACCGCCGCCAGTACCTGCTGCACGACGGCCCGTGCCTGGATGCCGCGCGGCGCCAGGAGGTCAACCGGTGGACCCTGCACGAAGCCGAGCAGCGGTTTCCGGATTTCACCTCCCTGGCCGAGGAAATGGGCTTGCGCAGCTACCTCTCGGCCGGGCTCAGCCTGGCCGGGAGGACGCTGGGGGCGCTGAACCTGTCGAGCCACGACCCGGACGGGTTCAGCCAGCTCGACGAGGACATGCTGGCCTTGTTCACCGTGCCGGCCGCGGCGGCCATCGTGGTGGCCGACCGCTACGTCGAGGCCCGCGACCTGTCCGAGCAGCTCGAACAGGCGCTGGTGTCCCGGGCCGTCATCGACCAGGCCATCGGCATCGTCATGGCCGAGTCGCGCTGCGACGCCGACCAGGCGTTTGCCACGCTGACCCGGGCCTCCAACAATCGCAACATGAAGCTCCGCGACCTCGCGGCCGAAATCGTAGCGCGCGTCGGCAGCGGGCCGCCCGCTTCCCCGGCCCGCTGATCCGCCCCCAGCCCCGGTCCCCAGCCTGGTCCTGGCCATCGCGATCGACGTGCCGTCCACCAGCGCTCACGCCTGCGCCGTGACCGGGAGGTTTGACCATGCTCGTTTCCAGCTACATCTCGCCCAAGGCCCGCAAGGGCAGCCCGAGCACGATCGAAGGGCGCGGCCTGGTGGCCGTGGCGCCGATCGCCCGGGACGAGCTCGTGGCCATCAAGGGCGGCCACATCGTGGACACCGCCACGCTGCGGTCCCTGCCCGAGCGCCTGGCCAACTCAGACGTCCAGATCGCCGACGGCTTCCACCTCGTGGCCCTGGAAGACGCCGAGTACGAGCCGGTCATGCTGTTCATCAACCACTCCTGCGAGGCGAACGTGGGCTTCGCGGGCAACATCGTCCTGGTGGCCATGCGCGACATCGCCGCAGGCGAGGAGCTGACCACGGACTACGCGCTGTTCGACGACTACGACAGCGAGATGCGTTGCCGGTGCGGCACGCCCTCCTGCCGGGGCACGATCGGCGGCCGCGACTGGCAGCGCCCGGAACTCCAGCGCCGGTACGGCCCCTACTTCTCCTGGTACCTGCAACGCCGGCTGGCGGCCGGGCCGGGTTCACCGAGGTGAATGTGGCGATGGGCTCGCCAGGGGGAGCGGAGGCGTCAACGGCTTGCTCCGCGGCCGCGGAGCCGCGTATCGCTGCTGGGCCCGCGTAAAGAGGCGGTCGGCCGCGGCCTGGTGGCGATGGGCGCGGCGGCATCCCGCTGCCGGTCTTGTCGGTTTGTTCATGATTTATCAATCTGTTTGGCGTTCTGGGCATCTAATGTAAAAGATGAGGATTTTCCCGGCCGCTGGGCCGTGGGCACCGCTGTGGCCTAGCGCTGAATGTCCACCACGCAGAGCGAGAAGGGGAAGCAAATGTCGTCAGCAGGTCGTCCGGCGCGGACGCTGTTGCCTGGGGAGGCTGCCAGGAATCGACTGAGCGCGGCCCGGCGGCGGATCGCGGCGGCGGGGGCCACGGGGCTGCTGGCCGCGGCGATGGCGGCGGCGGCCGCCGGGCCCGCGGCGGCCGCGGGCACCGGCGCGCCGACCGGCACCGGCGTGCCGTCGGCCACATCTACTGGGCCAACTTCGGTCCCGGCAACATCGGAAGGGCCAGCCTGAACGGCACGGGCGTCAAACAGGACTTCATCACCACCGACATCGGCGGCATCGAAGGGGTGGCCGCGAACGCCAGCCACGTCTACTGGGCCTACGGCGGCACCGGCGACACGATCGGCGAGGCCAACCTGAACGGCACCGGCGTCAAGCAGGACCTCATCAACCTCCCCGAGAGCACCCCGGACGGGGTGGCGGTGAACGCCAGCCACATCTACTGGACCAACCTCAGCTCCCCCGGCTTCAGCACGATCGGCGAGGCCAACCTGAACGGCACCGACGTCAGGCAGAACTTCATCACGGCCACCGAGACCGCCGACAGCGACCCGGCCTGGCTGGCGCTGAACGCCAGCCACATCTACTGGGTCAGCCAGAGCGATACCGGGACCGGAGTCAGCACGCTCGGACGGGCCAACCTGAACGGCACCGACGCCCAAGAGAACCTCATCACCTTCAACGGGTCCGTCCTCCCGACCGGGGTGGCGGTCAGCCCGTAGCGAGCCGCGGCCCGGCTATGGCCGTCCACGGGCCGTAGCCGGGCCGCCACGTCTCGATAGCTTACTATCGAGAGATTTCTATTGACAGCTTTCTCTCGATAGATAACTATCGAGACATGTCTCTCGACGACGCCGGGCGCAGGCCGCCCGCCCCGGGCGCTCCGGGCGCCCCGCCGCAGCCCGAGCTGCGGAAGCTGACCGACGCTCGGACCCTGCGGGCCCTGGCCCACCCCGTCCGGATCGCCCTCCTGGAGGCGCTATCTCTCGGCGGGCCGATGACGGCCACGCAGCTCGGCGAGGAGATCGGCGAGTCGCCCACCACGTGCTCGTTCCACCTGCGTCAGCTGGCCAAGTACGGGTTCGTGGAGGAGGCAGGCGGGGGCAAGGGCCGGGCCCGGCCGTGGCGGATAACCACGGTCGGCCACACGATCGCGGCCACGCACGACGACCCGGAGACCGCGCTCGCGGCCGATCTGGTGGTCCGGATGTTCCGCGAGCGCCAGCTCGCCCGGTACCGGACGTGGCTGGAGACGAAGTCGACCTACCCGCCGCGCTGGCAGGAGGCCGCGGACGACAGCGAGCACCTCTTCTACCTGACCATCGACGAGCTGGAGCAGCTCAACCAGGAACTGCTGGACCTCCTGCTGCCCCGGTTCCGCGAGCGTCTGACCGATCCGTCCCTGCGGCCGCCGGGATCGGTGCCGGTAGAGATGCTCATGTTCTCGTTCCCGCTGAGCCTGCCGCCATCCGGCCCCGACGATCAGCCGCCGGGCAGGAGGGCCGGGTAGTGGCCCGCCCGGCCGCGATCCGCAGCCTCGCCCCGCTGCGCCACCGCGGCTTCCGGCGGCTGGTGGGCGGGCAGTTCGCGTCAAACGTGGGTGACGCGTTCTACGCGGTGGCCCTGCCGTGGTACGTGCTCGCCGAGCACGGCGGGCCCGTGCTGCTGGGTACGGTGCTGGTCGCGTACGGTGTCCCGCGCACCGCCGCCTTGATCGCCGGCGGACACGCCAGCGACCGGTGGCGGCCGTGGACCGTGATGATGACCACCGACACCGTGCGCGCCGCCGCGGCCGCCGCGCTGGCCGTCGCGGCCGGGCTCGGGCCGGCCCGCGCCGTGGTCCTGGTGCCGATCGCGGTGGTGCTCGGCGCCGGCGAGGGGCTGTTCCTGCCCGGCTCGTTCGCGATCGTCCCGGCCCTGCTGCCGGACGCCGACCTGCAGGCTGGCAACGCGCTGACCTCGGGCGGGACCCAGCTCGCGACGCTGGCCGGGCCGGCCCTGGGCGGAGCCATGGTGGCGCTGCTCGGCCCGGCCCCGGCGTTCGCGATCGACGCGGCGTCGTTCGGTGTCTCGGCGCTGACCCTGGCCGGCGTGCGCGCCGCCACGCGCCCCGCCGCGGACGGCACCCCGGCCACCGCCCCGCCTGCCGGGCCAGCACCCGCGGCCGGGGCCGCCCGCGATCCGGGCACCGGGCGGCTGACGGTGCGGGCCGTGCTGCGCTCCGAGCGGATCCTCCAGCTCATGCTGCTGCTCACCGTGGCGGCCAACCTGGGCTCGGGCGGAGTGGACGGGGTGGCTCTGCCCTCGCTCGCTCACGGCCCGCTGCACGCGGGTGCGGCGGGCTACGGAGGCCTCATCGCCGCCTTCGGAGCCGGCGCGCTGCTCGGCACCCTGGCGGCCGGCCAGGCGCGGGGGGTCAGGCGGCCCGCCGTGACGGGCTCGATCGCCTTCGCCGCCGAGGCGCTGTTCCTGTCCCTCGTGCCGTATCTCGGCGGAACGATCGCGGCCGGCGCCGCGCTGGTCGTGTTCGGCGCGCTGAACGGCTTCGGCAACGTGGTAATGATCACGATCTTCCAGCGCTGGTGCCCGCCCGAACTGCTGGGCCGGCTGACCGGCCTGCTGATGACGGCCAGCTTCGGGGTGTTCCCCGTGTCGGTGGCGCTCGGCGCCCTGGTCGTGCGCACCCTGGGCCCGGCCCCGTTCTTCCCCCTGGCTGGTGCGGCCGTGGCGGCCGCGATCGTGGTCGGGCTCAGTCAGCGCGCGTGGCGCGAACTCGGCGCGGCCGCCCCTTCCCGCCGACCAGCTAACCGGCCGCCGGGCCCCGCCCCGGCAGAAACGGCAGGCCTGTCATGAACCACTCGGTGATGTGCGAGCTGGCCCGCTCCCGGGCCGGAGAAATCCGGCATCAGGCGGCCCGGAGCCGCGCCTCCGCCGGTCGTCCCGGGCCCTGGCGGGCCCGCCCGGCGGGCGGCTGGCCGGCGCTGCGCCGGCAGATCGGCTTCCGGCTGGTCGAGGCGGGCCTGCACGTGCTCGCGACCACGCGGCCGTGACCCGGGACCGCGGCCGGTCAGTCGGCGGCCCGGCCGCCACCCGCGGGCCGCGACGCGGCGAGGGAGGCGAATACGACGATAGAACTCAGATAATGACCGGTGGTGTAGTCGAAAGCGCCGCCGCATGTTATCAGCCGCAGCGCCGCGTTGCGTGTCGCCCCGTAAATCGCTCTCGCCGGGAAATTGGATTTGAGATACTCGCGCACGCCGGTCACCCGGAAAACGGCGGTGACCCCGTCGGCGAGCGTCACTTCGACGCGGTCGCGAGGGCGGAGGGCCCCCAGCCGGAAGAAGACGGCTGGCCCCTGATAGCTGTCGACGTGACCCTCGATGACCGACGCCCCGATCTGCCCGGGCGTCGGCGAGTATTTGTACCACGCCGCCTCATTCGCGCTGGTGTAAAGCGACGGCACCTGGATCATGCCGTCGGTGGTGACCCCCAGGTGCAGCAGTTTCGAGTCCACGCCGATGGCCGGGATCGTCACCGACACCGGCGCGGAGCGCCGCAGCCAGGGGCCGCGGGCCCGGTCTGACCCGACGGCGCCCGCCGCCGACCGGGCGGGCTGCGGCGCGTGGTACTGGGTCAGGAGCGCGACGCCGGCCGCTACGGTCCCGCCCACGACGAGCATGACGCCGGCCAGGCCGGCCAGCCGCGCCCGCAGGTTGCCGGACGCCGCCGGCGGGCGAGAGTATCCGCTCTGCGGCCATGACATGACCACCCGGAACCCGCCTATACGCCGCCACTCCCCATCCCCCAATACCGTCCTGCCTCCCTCCATCTTCCCAAGGGTCTGCTAATCGCGTAGCCTGATATTTCAGTGGTACCGGGCCATTGCGTCTCTGGGTCGGCTATTGGCTTTAGTATTATGACCCCTGGCACTTTCGGGGGTGTCTTCAGTCGGCCCGGCGGACGCATGAGGAGGTTCCATGAAGGTGGGCACCACGGCTGCGGGGACGAGGCTCAGTGTCCGGCTGAGCGCCGTTGTCTGCGGCATCTTGGTCCTATTCGCGTCCGTGACCGTCTCGGCTTGCTCGTCGCCCGCGTCCCCGGGGGCGGCGCCTACATCGTCATCCACTTCATCTTCCACGGCAACACCGACGGCCTCGCCGAGCAAGTCGAACGGATCCCCCACGTCGACGCCGAGCCCCAGCCCCTCGCCGAGCCGGTCGGCCACTCCCAGGTCTAGCCCGTCGGCCACGACCTCGGCGAGCCCCAGTCCCTCGCCGAGCCCGACGGCGAGCCCCACCCCCAGCCCGTTCCCGACCGCGGCCCCGCCCACGGGTGGCGGCGGCACGGCGGGATTCCAGCATGTCCTGCTGTTCGTGCTCGGCCTGGCGGCCATACTGGCCGGCGCCGGGAGCATCGCCTACCGGAGGAGGATCCTCAAGAACCGCTGACCGGGGCGCGGGCGGCAGCGCCGCCGGTCAGTCAGCTCCGGCCCGCGTCGCCAGGCCGGAGTTACCGGAACTCGCCCGCGCGGTCGGCCTCGGCGTCGGCGTCGAACGTCTCCAGGCGGAACCGGGCGTGCAGCTCGATGCCCTCCAGGAAGTGCCGGGCCTCAGCGTCCTCGGGGTCGTAGACGACGGCCCAGCGGTGCGTGGCACCGCCCGCGTCTTCCCAGCTGACGACTGCTCTCATGGATCCTCCTCGGAGATCATCTCACGGCGCCCGGGTGCCAGCGCCGGTCAGCGCCGCGGCGTGTGGGGTGCCGCGCTCCAATCCCGCCGGGCCAGCTCGAACCTCGCTTCGCCCGGGGCTTCGGACCGCCGCAGCAGGCCCACCTCGGTGAATTCTCGCAAGATCTCGCCGACCGCCTGCTCGTCCAGGCCGGCTGAGGCGGCGATCTCGGTGCGAGTCACCGGCCGGCCCGCGTTCTCCAGAGTGGCGACGGCCTCGTAGATGTGGGCCTCGGTGTCCGAGAGGGTCTGCGCGTCGATAAAGGGCCGGTCGTGGTCGGCAGTCATGATCTGTCCTCCGTTTCCTCTCGGCTGATACATGATCCATGCCCGGAGAACGGCCGGGCATGCCGCCCGGCCGCGTCGCGGGTCATGGCCCGGCCTCACGCAGCCGCGGCAGCACCTGCTCGGCGTAGAACTCGAAGAACCCGTCCTGCTCCGGGCCGACCTGCCCGACGTAGACCTCGTCGAACCCGGCGTCGGTGTAAGCCCGTATCCCCGCGGCGTGGACGGCGGGATCCGGCCCGCACGGCGCGGTGATCATGTCCTCGCTGACCAGCCCGGCGAGCTGGCCGAAATGCCGTGGCAGCGGCAGGAGCTGGGCCGCCTCGCCGGGTATCTCGTCGTTCGGCCAGAGCCGGTGCACGGTCTTGCGCGCCTGGGCCTCGTCGGGTGCCCAGCAGACCTTCAGGCCGCCCTGGACCGGGCGGTCGCCGCCGCCGGAGTCGCGGTACAACCGCACGAAGTCGGCGTCCGGCTGCACGCAGATGTACCCGTCGGCCAGGCGCCCGGCCAGCTTGACCGCCTTCTCCCCGAAGCCGGACATGTAGACCGGCGGGGGGAGCTCGGGCGTCGAGTAGATCCGCGCGGTCTCTACGGTGTAGTGCCGACCGTGGTGCGTGATCAGGCGGCCGCTGAGCAGCTCCCGGATCACGTGCACGGCCTCCTCCAGCATCTCGAGGCGCTGCTCCGCGGGCGGCCAGGGGCCGCCGACGATGTGCTCATTCAGGGCCTCGCCGGTCCCCACGCCCAGCGTGAAGTCCCCGCCGGTGAGCAGGGCCGACGTGGCGGCCGCCTGGGCCACGAGCGCCGGGTGCTGGCGGACCAGCGGGCAGGTCACGGCGGTGGTCACCGGCAGCGAGGTGACCTGCGAGATCGCGCCGATTACCGACCACACGAACCCGCTCTGCCCCTGCTCGTCCAGCCACGGATGGAAGTGGTCGGAGATCCACAGGGCCTCGAAGCCCGCCTCCTCGGCCAGCTTGGCCTGGCGGACAAGCTCGAGTGGCTCGTGCTCCTCCGAGGCCAGGAAATACCCGTATCGGGTCACTGGGTCATCGCCTCTCTGCCGCTGGTTCGGGGGTCGCGCCGCCGGACTACCCGTGGTTCGCCTGGCTACACGGGTGTTTGCCGGTGCCCCGCGCGGGGAAGCGAAATTAGCCGACCAGCCGGAAGTCTGCGGACCAGCGACGGTGCCCACGCGCCCGGGACCCGAGGGAGCCTCGATCATGAAGATTGCCTTGGTCGGCGAGCGCCTCGGCGCGCCGCCCGCCGCGTGTCCGCCCGCTCGCGTGCTCCCGCTCGCGAACGCGCTCGCGGGCCTGGGCCACCAGGTCACCGTGTACGCGCGCCAGGACTCGGCCGCGCCGCCCGCCGACGCGCCGCCCGCCGACGCGGCCCCCGGCGTCACCGTCGAGCAGGTCCCGGCCGGCCCGCCGGAGCCGCTCGCGGCCGAGACGCTCCTCCCGCATATCGCGGCGCTCGCGGGCGAGCTGGCCGCGCGGTGGCGGCGCGAGCGGCCGGACGTGATCCACGCCCACTTCTGGACCAGCGGCCTGGCCGCGCTGGTCGGCGCGCGCGACCTCGGCATCCCGGTCGTGCAGACGTTCGGCGCGCTCGGGACCGAGGGCCCGCGGCCGGGCGGCGCGTTCGCGGGACCCCGCGCCGCCGCCCGCCTGCGGCTGGAGGCCGCGATCGGCCGCAGCGCGGCGGCCGTCCTGGCCGCGGCCGCCGCGGAACGCGCGGCGCTCGTCCGGATGGGCGTGCCGCCCGCCTCGGTCACGATCGTCCCGCCCGGAGTGGACGTGACCCGGTTCCGGCCCGGCGGCCCGGCCGCGCAGCGGGGCCAGCGGCGGCGGCTGCTCATGGTCTCACCGCCGGGTGAGACGCCGGGCCCGGCCGTCGCGCTGCGAGCCCTGGCCGATGTCCCGGACGCGGAGCTGGTCATCGTGACCGGGGCCGGGCCGGCCGATCCGGCCGGCGGCCCGGGCGACGAGGCGCTGACCCGGCTCGCCCGCGCGCTGGGCGTGCAGGACCGGGTCGCCTGGACCGCGGCGGCGAGCGAGGCCGAGATGCCACCGCTGCTGCGGTCGGCGGACGTGCTCGTGCACCTCACGCCGAGCCCGCGGTTCGCCGTGGTACCGGTCGAGGCCATGGCGTGCGGCACGCCGGTCGTCGCGGCGCAGGACGCCACCCCGGGGGACGCGATCATCGACGGCAACACCGGCTTCGTGGTCCCGCCGGCCGCGCCGGCCGAGGTGGCCCGCCGGATACGCCGGCTGCTCGCCAGCCCCATGCTGCTCGACGGCTACGGGCTCGCCGCGGCGAGCCGGGCCCGCAGCCGCTATTGCTGGGAGCGCATCGGCCTGGAGACGCTGGGCGTCTACGAGGCGCTGCGGACGCCGCGGACGCCGCGGACGCTGGAGGCCGCGGCGTAGTGAGTCGTCCCGCTCCCGCGGCGCCGCCGACGGCCCCGGCGCCGGCCCGGGCCAGCGCGTCCACGCGCCGCACCGTGCTCGTCGCGGGCGCGGCGAACATAGTCGTGGCCGTGGCCAAGCTGGCCGCCGGGATCCTGACCGGCTCCAGCGCCATGCTCGCCGAGACCGCGCACTCGGCCGCCGACACGCTCAATCAGGCGTTCCTGCTGGCCTCGCTGCGGCGCGGCGGCCGGCCCCCGGACGCCCGGCATCCGTTCGGCTACGGGCAGGAACGCTACTTCTGGTCGCTGCTCGCGGCGTTCGGGATCTTCGTGGCGGGCGGCGGCTTCTCGGTGTTCGAGGGCCTGCTCAGCCTGCACCGGTCCGATCACAACCCCCTGGTGGCCTACATCGTGCTGGGCGTGGCGTTCGTCGCCGAAGGCATGTCGCTGATCCGGGCCGCGCACCAGGTCCGGTCCGAGGCGCGCCGCGACCACGACGAGGTCCTCGAGCACGTGCGCAGCAGCCCGGACACCACGGTCAAGGCCGCGCTGTTCGAGGACAGCGCGGCCGTGGTGGGCCTGGTCCTGGCCGCGGCCGGGCTGCTGCTCCAGCAGCTGACCGGATCGCCGGTCTGGGACGGCGCGGCTTCGATCGCGATCGGCGGGCTGCTGGTCGTCGTGGCCGTCCGGCTCGGCCTGGACAGCCGGGACCTGCTCATCGGCAAGGCGGCCAGCCCGCGCGAGCTGGAGCTGATCCGGGGCGAGATCGAGCGGACGCCGGGCATCGACGCGCTGCTCGAACTGCTGACCATGCGCCTGGGACCGGACCATCTGATCGTCGCCGCCCGGGTGGCGTTCGATGACGATCTCAGCGCCGACCGCGCCGAGGACCTGGCCGACGACATCGACCGGCGGCTCGCCGAGCGGCTCGCGGTGGTCCCGCGCGTGTTCGTCGATCCCACCCAGGCCTCCCGTCCGGGGCGGCTCAGCGGATCGTGATGTCGCCGGAACTTGAGCTCACGTCGATCACGTAGGGCGAGAATTTCCCGGTCGGCACCTGACGGACGGTTACGTTGGTGGTGCCCGTCGACGAGTGCGCGTCGACCTGGTAGACGGTCCGGCCGCGCGGCAGCACGAGCGTGATGTTGCCGGAGTCGGCGGTGATGGTCACCGACCGCGGGACCTTCGTGAACGTGAGCGTGATGTTGCCGGAGCCGTCGTTGCTGGTGACCTGGGCCGCGGCCAGGCCGGTGACCGCGATGTCGCCGGAGCCGTCGTTCAGCCCGGCGCGGGCGGCGCTCAGGCCGGACACGGTGACGTTGCCGGAGCCGTCGCTGAGCCGGACGCCGCCGGCGCTCAGGCCGGAGGCGGTGATGTCGCCGCTGCCGTCGCTGAGCGTGAGCGAGCCCGCCAGGCGTGAGGCCTGCAAATTGCCCGAGATGTCGGACAGCGTGACGTGCCCGCGGAAACCGCTGACGTTCATATTGCCTGATCCGTCCGACACTGTCAGGGGGAGCCCGGCCGGCGCGGTGATCGCGTACCCCAGCTCACACCGGCCTGTCGGGGCCCAGCACCGCGAATGCAGGGTGAGCCCGGTCCCGGTCGAACGCCATCCGAACGAGGGCTGGGCCAGGCTGCCCAGAAGGTTGCCGTTCAGCCAGATCCGCCGCCCGGCGCCGGAACGGACGGTGGCGTCGGCGGTGTCGATCGTGACCCGGGTCTGCCCGTCGCGGGCCGGGACGTTGAGGTGGACCCGGAAGCCGACCAAGTCCGCGTCGGCCACGGCGGAGAACGCCGTCCAGCCGACGAGAGCCAACGCGAACGGGAGGCCGATGGCCAGGGCGACGCGGCGCCCGCGAGTCAGCGGCATCGGAGCCGTCATCGTCAGTCGGCTCCGAGGTAGCGCAGCACCGCGAGCACCCGGCGATGATCACGGTCGGCGGGGGCCAGGCCGAGCTTGGAGAAGATGTTGTTGATGTGCTTCTCCACCGCGCCGTCGCCGACGAACAGCGCGGCGGCAATCGCGGCGTTGGAACGGCCCTCGGCCATCAGCGCGAGCACCTCACGCTCGCGGACGGTGAGCGGCGCGAGCGGGTGACGGCTGCGGGCCAGCAACTGGGCGACGACCTCGGGGTCGAACGCGCTGCCGCCCGCCGCGACCCGGTCCAGCGCCTCGAGGAACTCGGTCAGGTCCGCGACGCGGTCCTTGAGCAGGTAGCCGACGCCGTGCGGGCGGTCGGACAGCAGTTCGGTGGCGTAGCGTTCCTCCACGTACTGCGAGAGCACCAGCACGCCCACGGCGGGCCAGCGGCTGCGCACCACCAGCGCGGCGCGCAGGCCCTCGTCGGTGAAGGTCGGCGGCATCCGCACGTCCACCACCACCGCGTCGGGCTCGTGCTCGCCGACCGCCCGCAGGAACTCCTCGGCCTCGCCGGCCGCCGCCACGACCTCGTGCCCGGCCTCGGCCAGCAGCCGGGAGAGGCCCTCGCGCAGCAGCACGGAGTCCTCGGCGATCACGACGCGCATGGCAGCTCCACTTCGATGACGGTTCCGACGCCCGCGGGGCTGTCCACCGACAGCCGCCCGTCCACGCCCCCGACCCGGTCCGCCAGCCCGGACAGGCCCTGGCCGCGCGGGTCCGCGCCGCCGATCCCGTCGTCGCGGATGACCACGCGCAGCGTGTCGCCCGCTCGGTCGACCGTCACGCTGGCCCGGCTGGCCCGGGCGTGCTTGGCCACGTTGGTGAGCGCCTCGGCGACCACGAAGTAGGCGATCGCCTCGACCGACGCGGGCGGCCTTGAAGCGGCGTCGACCCGCACCGAGACCGGAACCGGGCTGAGCGCGGCCAGGCCGGACAAGGCGGCGTCCAGCCCGCGGTCGGTCAGCACCGGGGGATGCACGCCCCGGACCAGGTTGCGCAGCTCGACCAGGGCTTCCTTGGCCTCGGCGTGCGCCTGGTCCACGATGG
>Ga0102924_1003821_pt1 | contig 15602 bp, 13 predicted proteins | sample PaiPotPPM11metaG_FD_80116 | JGI IMG/M metagenome (GOLD analysis project Ga0102924, IMG submission 80116) | Iron sulfur acid spring bacterial and archeal communities from Banff, Canada, to study Microbial Dark Matter (Phase II) - Paint Pots PPM... ... | reverse complement strand
GCTGCAGTGCGTGCGTACGACCCCGAAGCTGCCGAGAAGGCTAGGGCGATTCTTCCGGAGGTTACCTATTGCGGCGACGCGTATCAGGCGGCCGATGGAGCAGACGCCATCCTGATCGTCACCGAATGGGACGAATTCCGGCAGATGGATTGGGGCCGCTTGCTTGCGACGGTCGAGCAGCCGTTGGTGATCGACGGAAGGAATGTGTTCGTTCCGGAAGAGATCAGCCGGAAGGGATTCCGGTATGTCAGCATTGGCCGGGTCGACGCCTCACCTCACCAATCCTCCAGTTCCGAGAAGGTCGATCCTGCATGGCCGGGAGTCGACGATCCTCAGGAAATTTCAGCCTGACCAGTGGCACAGGCCACGCTCATCCCATGGATTTTCGTCCTGATCGGTTCGCTACGCTTTACCTGGTGTCGCCCTTCTTGCGGCTGGCGAAGAGTAGCGCGCCTTCCGTTCCGATTCTGATGTACCACAGCATTAGCGATGAGGACGAGTCCAACGCTCACGCTTATTACCAGACCAAGACTTCTCCCGCAGTATTTGCGGCGCAGTTGAGATACCTGCGCGAAAACGGATACGAGACGTGCAGTCTGGCGCGAGCCGTTCAGCAGGTGCAGACGCAATCGCGAACTGGGGCTAAGCTCGTGGTTATTACTTTCGATGATGGGTACCGCAACTTTTATCGTGATGCGTTTCCGGTATTAAACCAGTACAGCTTCAGCGCAACGGTTTTTCTACCTACCGCTTATATTGGAGAGACTACGGTCTCGTTCAAAGGAACGGATTGCTTGACGTGGTCTGAAGTTCGGGAATTGAGCCGGCACGGAATCGTGTTCGGATCGCACACCGTGACTCATCCCCAGCTTCACCAATTAAGCGTGGCGAAGATTCAGGAAGAGATTGTGAACTCCCGGAGGACCATCGAGGAGATGCTCGGCTGTGCCGTGGACTCATTCGCTTACCCTTACGCCTTTCCTCAGACAGATAACGACTTTAAGAAGATGTTGCGCGATTCCCTTGGCCAGGCCGGCTATCGAAATGGGGTTTGTACCATTGTGGGCAGGGCGAACCGAAGCAGCGAGCCTTTGTTCATGGAGCGGTTGCCGGTAAACTCCTGCGACGACGCTCCGTTGTTCAAAGCCAAGCTGTCTGGGGCTTATGATTGGGTCGCAAAATCTCAGTACCTTGCCAAAAAGGGAAAAAGCTATCTCAGGAACTCGGCTGGCGAACCTAAGTGCAGCGTTTCCAACGACTTTCCCTGCAGTTCATAGGGGCGCTCGGACGGGAGTCCATGTCCTCCTGAGACCTGTCATGACGAAACACCTCCATTTATAAAAGAGACTCGATCATCCAGTAGATCGTGAGCCACTCCCCTACTGGGCACGATGAGTCTGACCAGCAGGTTCGTTTAAAATAACGAACCCAGCACACGATTAATGGAGGAATAGAGTGAACGCCCCCCGAAAAGTTCTACTCGCAGCAATCCTTGTGATTTTCGCCACGGCTTTTTCAACCGCCAGCGACATTTATATTGCCCAAAACGCAGCCGGCGGCAATACCGGCGCCGACTGCGCTGACGCGCATGCCGCCGCGTGGTTCAACAGTTCCTCAAACTGGGGATCGGCTGGCAGCCAGATTGGGCCGGGAACGACCGTGCACCTGTGTGGCACACTTACCAGTGCGCTCGCCGCTCAGGGCAGCGGCTCCAGTGGCTCGCCGATCACAATCCTGTTTGATTCTGCGACCAGTGGCAACATCTCCATGCCCGCGCTGCCCCAGAATGGTGCCATCGTCCTAAATGGCCTGCGTTACATAACGATTGATGGCAACAACCAGGTCGGCATCATCCAGAGCACGAACAATGGTAGTTCAGCAGGAGGATACGCGAACCAAGTCTGCTCGTTGGCGATCAGCGCTTCCGGTTCGTCAAATATCACCGTCCGCTATCTGCAGATTCTGAATATCTATGTGCACACGACGACCTCGGACAACAACGCTGGGGGCTGTTCCGGAGTAGGTCCCCCGGGTGCGGTGTATTTTCCCAACGCGACTGGTCCCGTGACCGTTGATCACACCATTATGACCTACTGCGCTACGTGCCTGAATGGAGACTCAGCCGCCAGTGCGGTCACGGTGAGCAATAGCACATGCGAAAACTTCGATCACTGCTTAGGGATGGGGAATCAGAACGCGGCGTCGGTGTGGGGACCGGTCTATTTCTATAACAACACAGTGGACAGCATGACCGCTTGGGATAGCACGAACAACGTTTGGCACCATGACGGTGTGCATCTGTGGGCCTATTGTACCGATGGATCCAGTTACTGTTCGGGCACCTATTGGACACAGGTCTACATTTACAACAACCACTTCGACGGAGATCCGGGCGCGAATTTCAATTCGTGGATTTTCAACGAGGAGAATATACATAACGAGTGGGTCTTCAATAATATCTTCGACAATTCTGCCCGCGCACTGCAAAACGGAGCTGGCCCAGTTTACGGCCAAGGAAACAACACCCACTACTGGAATAACACCTTCATCGGCAACTCGAGCCAAGGGGTCACGAATCTAAATACTGGCGGACCTTCCGTCACCTCTGAGAATAACGTCAACTGCTCTGGGCAACTGATAAGTATGATGAACGCGGACGAAAGCGGCCAGCAACCGACCACCGTCACCGCTCTCGATCACAACTATTACATGAGCGGTAATAGCAATGCATTCATCTGGAAGGGGAGCTTCCTCAGTTTTTCTGATTTCTCGAATTGGGAATCTGATAGTCGAGAAACCAATTCCGCGGTGTCAGCTAGCTGTACGGTCAACTCGAACGGCACACTCCAGTCGGGTTCGATTGCAGTCGGGGGTGGGACGAACCTCTACACGACTTGTAACGGTCAAGCAACGCCGGGCCTCGGTGCGCTATGTTCGGACTACAACGGAACTGCGCGGCCTTCCACGGGAGCGTGGGATGCCGGAGCTTTGTCTTATAGCACAAGTGCACAACCGAGCCCACCAACCGGACTTCAGGCGAGTGTGCAATAGCCGAGATTGCCCTTTAAAGACCGGGTGGCTATGCCTCTCTGAGGTTGTATCCACCCGGACGATCCACCCATCTAAACAGCTGTGGCTAACCCATAATCGTTCGATCCGAGTCTGACTCGGCTGGTGGGCCCCTTTAGGGCCCACCTTTTCCTACCCTCCCTCCAGGCAAAAAGTTAAAAATGAAGATATTGGTTGCGATCGCTAGTTATGGTACAGCGAACGACCCGTACTTGGCTCGTCTAGTCGACGAGTACCGGTCGATGCCTTTCGATACGGACATTGTTGTCCTCTCGAATGTTGCCAAAGCTGTGCCCGCGGATGTGGAGTTGATAGTTGGCTTGCCGACCAAGAATCCTTGGTCCCTTCCGTTTGCGCACAAGAAGGTGTTTGCGAATAGGGTGTCCAAATACGATGTCTTTATTTACTCCGAAGATGACATCCTTATTACTGAAAACAACGTTCGAGCCTTTCTCGAGTTGTCTAGCAGACTCCCGGCAAGAGAGATTCCCGGGTTCCTTCGTTTTGAAGTTGGACGGGATGGCAAGAGAAGCTATCCTGAATTTCACGTGAATTTTCGATGGGATCCCAACTCAGTTAGAACCAGAAACGAATACACCCTCGCTTTTTTCACCAACGAGCACGCAGGCTGCTACATTTTGACGCAAACGCGACTGCAGCAAGCGATCGACTCGGGAGGCTTTTTGGTTGAACCCCATCAGGGCAGGTACGACTTCGCATGCAGTGCGGCTACTGATCCCTATACACAATGTGGATTCGAGAAGGTGATCTGTATTTCTCACCTTCAAGACTTTCTCGTTCATCACCTGTCGGACAAATACGCCGGAAGATATGGTCTTCACGAAAGCGAGTTTCACAACTACGTCGGATCTTTGTTAGCGTCCGCCAAAAATAATAGTGCGCCAGCGCCATTTAACACCGACTCGATCTCACTGAGCGGTCTTTTTTCAAAGAACTATTACGAACCGATCAGGCAAGATCTTTTATCCCTGATTCCAGATGACGCGAAGTCCATACTGTCGCTGGGATGCGGCTGGGGGGCGACTGAATCGCACCTCGTGAGAGCGGGGCGTCGTGTCGTTGCCGTGGCGCTCGATCCGGTTATGTCATTGTGGGCAGAATCGAAGGGCGTGGAAGTTGCGTTCGGAGATATGGAAACAGTTCGAAAGAAACTATCTGGCGAGTCCTTCGACTGTCTTCTGATTTCAAACATAATGCATCTCGCGAGCGATCCGGCGAAGCTTCTATCGTCATTCACGGCGTTTCTGTCGAATACCTCAATTGTGATTGCCGCCGTGCCGAACCTTCCGCCGATCAGAGTGGCTTGGAAGCGGATTCATGACGGCCAACGCTGCAGAGCACTCGGAGATTTCGGCCAGACTGGAGTGCATGTTGCATCCCACAGGATTATCCGGAAATGGTTTCGCCATGCGGGCTTCAAGGTGGAGCATTTTGTCGACGATGTTCCAGGACGGTTGCGCCTCGCCGATCGCCTCACTCTAGGATTATTGCGACCGTTGTTAGCCTCGGAAGTGGCAGTCGTCGGAAGAAGAAACCAAAAGTTGCAGACACCCGCGGAGGATTCGTTCCACAGCTCGCCTGCCTTCCCCGAAAGCCTGGTGCAGCAATAGATGGACGAGCACTCCATGAAACCCCAACGGTCATTTCTGAATTCAGTTAAATGGGCCTATACGGCCAACTGGGGTGAACGCGCTTTTTCCGCGCTTTTTATGTTCATACTCGCGGCGTTATTGGGGCCGCGGTCTTTCGGTGTGCTCTCGGTCGCGTTGACCTATGTTTTGTTTCTGCAGATGTTTCTGGATCAGGGATTAGCCGCCGCGCTAATACAGAGGAAAGATCTTGAGCAAGCGCACCTGGATGCAGTCTTCTGGATGGATCTCGCCCTGAGCCTACTCTTGCTGTCCTTGAGTGTTTTGTTGAGCCGATGGTGGGCCGGGGTAAACCACGCTCCCGATGCGGCACCAATCATCTCCGTGATATCGATCTGTATTGTGATGGAGGCGCTGTCGGTGGTGCAGACCGCTCTTCTGAGAAGACAGATGGATTTCAAGAGTCTTTCCATTCGTACGAATGCGTCGGTGCTTCTGAGCGGTGTGGTTGGCATTGGCATGGCTCTAGCTGGCTGTGGCGTCTGGTCGCTTGTGGGTCAACAGCTCGTCCGAGATTTCACCGCTCTGATCCTTTTGTGGAAGTTGAGCCCTTGGCGCCCTCGCTTAGAATTTTCGTGGCGGCATCTTAGAGAGCTGATGGGTTTCTCTATCCCAAATTTCACCGCGCAGCTGGCAAACTTTGCCGACGGGCAGGCCGGTTCAGTCTTGCTGGGACTACTGTTTGGGCCGACGGCACTGGGATTGTACCGGCTAGCCGACCGTTTTGTGAACTCGGTCGTTGTGATGGCGACATCCTCAATCCAGGCAGTCTCGTTACCCGAGTTCTCACGCCTCCAAGACGATCCGGCAAAATTAAGGAACAGTGCTCTCTCATGCGTGCGGTTGAGTTCGGAGGTTACTCTTCCGGCGTTGGCTGGTTTGGCCGCCGTCAGCGTCCCGCTAATGGCTGTGCTTGGAGCGCAGTGGGCCCCAGCATCTAACGTCCTGAAGATTCTATGTGTTGCGGGCATGTGCATCATCTTTGCCTATTTCACGGGCCCGCTGATGCAGGCGCTTGCTCGAACTCATCAGCTTGCAATTTTGGAGTGGACTCGCACAATAGTGGGCATTGGGATGCTAGTGGTGGCTGGTTTTATCGTCCGCGGTGGCTCGCTTGGCTCTCAACTCATGGCTATTGGCTTCACACGCTTAGTGACGAGCGCCTTCGTTGTAGCCCCGGTCTTCTTATACATTCTTATCAATCTGGCACATATCTCGCTTCGGGACTTGATCTCGTCCCTATTTCCGTCGGTTGCCGCGGCCGTGACAGTAGTAACTGTCGTCACGATCCTGCAATCGTTCGGCGCGCTTGCGGAAGCGAGACCGATCGTGCAACTCGTGCCAGAGGTTATTGCCGGCACGGTGGCTGCCGTCGGGGTGCTCCTCACACTCGACCCCCAACTGAGCGCGGTTGCCACGAAGTCGCTCGCTAGAATCTTCGGTGGCCGAGCGGCGCCGATTCAAGCGGATTGAGTAAGAACATGGGAACCGTTTACCAGAGCTAGAGAACCTGACAACACCTGATGCGGATATACCCAAGCGTGCCATTTGGAGACGGCCCCGCAGAGATGGAGTTGGGGAGGAATCGAGTTATATGAACGGACTTCATGCAGCTCTTCCAACCGTAGCTAAGAGATACGTGTGGAATATGAAGTACGGTTTGCTTGGCTATCCTCAACTGGTGGCGCCGGAGGACGTGGTTCGCTTTTTCTCCGCGCGGTTGTCGAGTATCTCGACGATCCTCGACTTGGGCAGTGGAAGGGGATCTCTGCTGCGCGCATTGCGCGAGAAGGGTTGGGGAGGCACCTACTGTGGCGTGGAGATCTCGAACCGAGCAGTCGACGATGCCCGGAAAATCGCGGATCAGCGAAGTTCTTGGGTGGTCTCCGACTTCGAGTCGTTTCGCTCCCCTTTCCACTGGGACGCTATTGCAATGGTCGAGTCACTCTACTATGTGAAGCTTGGCGAGCTTCCCAGGTTTGTGAGCTGCACGGTTGGAATGCTCAGTCCGGAAGGGGTTTTCGTCTTTCGCCTTCATGACCTGGCGAAATATCGAGAGTACGTGGAGGCGGTTTTGGCCCTGTATCCTCGTACGGAAAAAGTTGACCAGAACTTATTTTGTATCTACCATCCCGCCCGATCCATCGATTAGCAGATCTCGGCCCGGTCGACTTGACATCGTCCTTATGCCAACCCATCCCAACGTGACGTTTGGCGGCGGTACCTCAGACAGCACAATAACCCCTATCGGGCTGGCTGCGCTGGCGATCGCGATAGTGCTGGTATTCGTGCTTCCTCGCAAATGGGTCGTTGTTCCGCTTCTTCTCTTTGTCTTTCTTGTGCCGCTGGGAGAGCAATTCAATGTCGGAGGCCTTCACTTTATCGTCCATCGCATCGTGATCCTCTGTGGTTGCCTGCGAGTGCTGGTGAAGTCCTTTTCGACGGATCGAATCTTCGCGGGCGGTTTCACTGGCATCGACAAAGTGTTTTTGCTCTGGGCTTTCTGCCGGGCGACGGCGTTTGTACTGCTTTATCATGTAGGCGCCGCAGTAGTGAATCAGCTGGGCTTTCTCTGGGACACGCTGGGAGCATATTTCCTGCTTCGGTATCTGATCCGGGACGTGGACGACATTCGCCGCATGGCTAAAGTGTTTGTTGTGATTGCAGTGATTATGGCTGCCTGCATGCTGTATGAGCAGCGCTACCTGACGAATCTCTTCTCGCTCCTGATGGGCGGACAGGTGATGCCTGACATTCGCAATGGGCACGTCCGCTGCCGGGGTGTGTTCGCGCAGGAGATTATAGCCAGTGTGTTTGGCGGGACGCTGGTGCCACTGTTCATTTGGTTATGGACTTCGTCGAAGGCGCGAATGGCGGCCGTGGCGGGGCTGATCGCGTCGGTGACGATTACGCTCACCGCGTCATCCAGCACCGGGATCGCAGCAGCCGCGGTAGGTGCTGGGACGCTTTGTCTCTGGCCGTTCCGCAAGCACGTGCGCTGGATGCTGTTGGGCTTGGTGGCTGCGATCATAGGCTTGGCTCTGGTTATGAAGGCCCCGGTCTGGTTCGCCCTGGCCCATGTTGATTTCACCGGGGGATCGACGGGCTGGGATCGGGCCAACCTAATTGACCAATGCGTGAGGCATTTCGACAGCTGGTGGCTTGTCGGAACCGCTGATAACGCCAATTGGGGCTTTTTCACGTGGGACCTGTGCAACCAGTTCGTGGCAGAGGCCGAGCAAGGGGGTCTAGCAACGCTGATCCTGTTCCTCGTGCTTATCTCGCGAAGCTTTCGCAGAATCGGAGTCGCGAGAAAGATGGCCCGCGACCGTGCCCAAGAATGGTTGCTATGGACGATTGGATGCATCCTGTGCGCTCATATTGCCGGCTTTTTTGGGATAAGCTATTTCGATCAGGTTAAGAACTGGTGGTTCGTGACTCTTGCCATGATTCCGGCAGCCAGCATGGCAGTCCAGCTGTCTAACGCGCAACGACCGCAGCCAGCTGCGATTCCGGATCAAGAGCCGACCATGCAGTTTGCATATCCTGGCTCGATAGGCGAAGAAATTCTATGAACCTCTCCATCGTAATCATCTGCTGGAATGACTGGAAGGTCATTGAGAATTGCTTGCGCTCGATCTTTGAGAGCACACATAAGATCCAGTACGAAGTGCTCGTATCGGATAATGGCTCGACAGACGGGTCTGTCGAGAAGATTCGCGCGCAGTTTCCTGCCGTCCGTGTGTTGGAAAACCGGGCAAACCTCGGTTTTGCCAAAGGCAACAATGCCGGCATCCGCGAAGCCAGTGGGGAATATGTCCTTATTTTGAATCCGGACACGATCATTCATGACGGCTCGCTGGATCGTTGGATTGAGTTTGCGGATCGGCATCCTGAGGCGGGTGCTTTCGGATGCCGGGTGCACAATCCGGATGGCACTTACCAGCGGTCGGCGCGGCCGTTTCCCACCATCTCCCGTTATCTGGTGTCGGCCTTTGGTTTGCGATTTCTCGGCCACCTAAATCACCCTGTTTTATCGGACGAATATGAGGGATGGAAAGGCGATACGGAGCGGGAAGTGGACTGGCAATCTGGTTGCTGCGTCATGCTGCGTGGCGATCTGCTTAGGAAGTTGGGCGGATTCGATGAGCAGTTCTTCTATCAGTTTGAGGAAGTGGACTTGTGTCGGCGAGTTTGGAAAGCGGGTCTTCGAATTCGGTTTACTCCTGAAGTCTCCATCACCCACCTGGGCGGGCAGTCGGTGGGTCGCTTTCCGGTCCGTTTCGCCATTGAAGTCTGCCGCAATGGATATCGTTACTTCTACAAGCATTATGGAGCCCGAGGTGCTCGGAGATATCGTCAGATGCTGTTGGCGAAGTTGCGTATCCGGCAAGCCGGTTATGGACTAGCCAATCTGGTGCGACCGAATGAAGTGGTGAAGGGCCGTCTCGAAATGTATCGCGCCACTGTGGCGTGGAATAAACAACTCGATCCGGTGCAGTTCGTCGAACATGGCACCGAGCAAGCAGTGGAATCGGTCTCGGTACAGAGCAGCTGAATACCCATTTTGATGGCTTCCGAGATTCGTAATTTCTAAGGAGAGAGAGTGTTATGAGCAAACCGACGTCCCTAGTAACCGGCGGCGCTGGATTTATGGGATCCCATGTCGCGGATCAGCTACTTCAAATGGGGCACGACGTCGTTGTCCTTGATGATCTGAGCGGTGGTTTCCGGGAGAATGTTCCTGAGCGCGCTACTTTCGTTCAAGGGTCGATTATGGATCACGACTTGATCAACCGTCTTTTCGATCGGCATTCCTTTGATTACGTCTACCATCTCGCGGCCTACGCGGCCGAAGGACTGAGTCATTTCATCAAGAGATTTAACTATAACAACAATCTGATTGGCTCCGTGAACCTGATCAATGCCGCCATCAACCACAATGTGAAATGCTTTGTGTTCACCTCCTCAATTGCAGTCTACGGTGCGGGCCAAAGTCCGATGTCGGAAGATATGACTCCTGTGCCAGAAGACTCCTACGGAATTTCCAAGCTGGCGGTGGAGCAAGAGTTGCGCGTGAGCCACGAGATGTTCGGCCTTGATTATGTCGTATTCCGTCCGCACAACGTCTACGGAGAGCGGCAGAACATTGGAGACAGGTATCGCAACGTGGTTGGAATCTTCATGAATCAGCTGCTTCGTGGAGAGTCGATGACGATTTTTGGTGACGGCACTCAGCAACGCGCGTTCACACACATCGACGACGTGGCTCCGATCATTGCAGCGTCGGTTGATTTTCCTGCGGCGCGAAACCAGATATTCAACGTGGGCGCTGATGTGCCACATACGGTGAACGAACTCGCTGAAGTGGTCTCACAGGCGATTGGGAAGCAGGCTAAGGTCAACCACCTTGATGCGCGGAACGAGGTCAAAATTGCGTTTTCCGATCACTCCAAGGCGGAGCGGATTTTCGGCAAACGGACGAAGACGACCTTGGCGGAAGGAGTTCGCGCCATGGCAGCATGGGTTCGTGAGCACGGAGCACGGGAAAGCAGCGTCTTCGAAGGCATCGAGGTATTAAGAAACCTGCCGCCCAGTTGGGCCAAGGTCGCGTCAGTAAAGGCGTAGGCTGCAGGAGCTAAAGATCATCATCACCGATTCGAAACACATGGACCCTCAAGCCACAAGATACGTCGTTGTCACTCCCGTGCGGGATGAGGAGGAACACCTCCAATCCACCATCGAGAGCATGATTCGGCAGACCGTTTTGCCGAAAGAGTGGGTAATCGTCGACGATGGCTCGAAAGACGGCACGGGTAAGATTATTGACGATTACGCCAGTCGTTACCCTTGGATTCGGGCGGTGCACCGCAAAGATCGGGGTTTTCGAAAGGCGGGCGGCGGGGTGGTAGACGCGTTCAATGATGGATATCGAGCGCTGACTTGCAGCGATTGGGATTTCATGACCAAATTCGACGGAGACCTTAGCTTCGAGCCAGATTATTTTGAGAGGTGCTTCGACGAATTTTACCGTGATGACAAGTTGGGGGTTGGGGGCGGAGTGATTTGTTACGTTCTCGACGGCGTAAAGCGATTTGAGGAGGCCCCGGCATTTCACGTGAGGGGTGCCACCAAGATCTATCGAAAGGCTTGTTGGGATGGCATTGGTGGATTTTTGGCAGCGCCCGGCTGGGACACAATGGATGAGGTCAAAGCCAATAGCCTGGGATGGACGACACGAAGCTTTCCCCAATTGCATCTGGTTCATCACAGAGACACCGGCGCCGCGGATGGACTTTGGAAGACGCTGGTGAAGTATGGGCGCGCGAACTACATCTGTGGATACCACCCTTTGTTTATGCTCAGCAAGTGCATCGTCCGCCTCTTTCGGAAGCCCTACGTAGTCGGTTCGATCGGTCTCATGTACGGGTTTGTCTCCGGATATGTAACGAACGTCCCGCAGGTGGATGATCGCGCAGCCATTGCGTATCTGCGGCGGCAGCAAATGGGGCGCCTCTTAGGCAGGGAAAGTATCTGGAGATAGCTCATCTGGGAGCACCGGCAATCACGCTGCTGGCGCACTAATTCTTCACGAGACAACCTATGTTAGATAGCACTATGACGACGAAAATCGAGCAGGTGAAATCGCTGTTTGAGGTGCCTGACAAATATCTTTGCCCTAGGCAATACGACATCCAGATCCGAGTCGAGACGGTCAGGCAATTCACCGAAAACTTGCCGGTCGATCGAGTGCTGGACATTGGGTGCGGAGACGGTTCGCTTTCCGTGCCCTTGCTGCCGCGCTGCAAACAGCTGACGCTTCTCGATCTTTCCAGCAAGATGCTCGATCTTGCGCGCAAGAAAATACCCGCGGACCGCTCCCAGGATGTGGAGCTGATCAATGGCGGTTTTCTCGACTCGAATCTGTCTCCGCAATCCTTCGATCTCATTTTGTGCGTTGGGGTTCTTGCTCATGTCGATTCACCGGCCGCCGTCATCGCGGAAGTAGCCCGGCTTGCGAAACCCGGAGCTTGCGTAATTCTTGAGTTTACCGACAGCTTTCATTTCTGGGGTGTCCCTGTCGTTTTGTATCAAAAGCTCTTAAAACTGGTGAGGCCAGAGCCGTACGCCCTCAACCGACTCAGGGAGCGGCAAGTCATGGGGCTTTGTCTGGACAACAACCTTAGCGTCTCGGGGCTGTATCGATACGGGTTGCCGCCGCTGGGAACGTCGAAGTTCGCCGGGCAAGCCGAGATGTACAAGATCACGCGATATTTGTTCGGTCCCTCAGACCGGAACCACAATGCCTGGATGGGGAATCAGTTTATTTACCGTCTGCAGAGAGCTCAGTAGCTCGCAGCGATTCGTAAAAAGGCCGGTGCAAGTCAGTCTCCGGTCAGGGATGTGTTCGGAGTTCATCGATGTACGAAACAGAGGCAAATCACAAAGTCGAATCCTGCAGCCAGATTCCATCGGAGGTGGTTTCCGCTCTGGCTGAGCTGAAAGGGAAGATTCTGGGACGAACGGTTCTTCCCTGGAGCGAGCATTGCACGGAGTGCGTTTGGCCCACTTGCTATTCCACTTGTGATTTGTACAGTCCACGGGAAGACGGGAGATGCCGACGATTCAGCGACGGCATGGTAAGGGTGGACTGCCCCGAGACACTCAATTCCTACCTGTTGAAAATCCGCTTTAAGCGCTGGGGAAAACTATGGTCGCCGGGGAGTGTACGGCTACATTCAAGCGCCCAGGCCGAACGGCTGGAACGAAGGGATTATCGCATCGGGACAGTGTTGTACCAACTTCCCATATCTCCAGGGGTAAAGGCGAAGGTTACGGGCAAGCGCTACAGCTTCAAGAAAAGGATCGCAAGCCGGTCTGCGGATAGCGCTAACCTGCCCACATCTTTCCTGCTTGAGTGCTACAACCCGGAATCCCACGCGGTTCGACTCTCACTCACTTTGCGAGCGGTGAATGAGGACGTCAAAATTCCGTTCCAGAAACTGATCGAGCTCACGCCTGGTTTTCACCGGATTCGTATCCCGATCAAGGAAATTGTTGGAGTCTTTGACGTACGAAAGCCTTTCAATATTGAATTGATCCCGGACGACGTCGAGCGGGTTGAGAACGAGATCACGCTCTATTTCGGCTTGATGGAGTTCGTCCAGGAGGTTGAGCAAGCGGCGGAAAAGTCGTCGAAGATTAAGTGTGTGGTGTGGGACCTCGATAACACGCTCTGGGATGGCATCCTAGTGGAAGATGGTCCTCGCAAGTTGAAGCTGAAACCCGGCATCGCTGAAGTGATTCGGGCGCTCGACGCGCGGGGTATCTTGCATTCGGTGGCAAGCAAGAATAACCACGATGAAGCAATGCAAACTCTCAAGCAATTTCAATTGGATGAATACTTTCTTTGTCCACAGATTTCCTGGGAGCCGAAGAGCGAAGGCATTCGCAGGATTGCCCAGCAACTCAACATAGGCGTGAATTCCTTGTTGTTCGTGGACGATTCCCCATTCGAGCTGGAACAGGTGAAGGCCGTATGCCCCGAGGTACGGCTTCTGGATGCGGTCCAGTATCGGAGCCTGCCCGACATGAAAGAGTGTCAGGTGCCGGTTACCGCCGAAAGTAAGGAGAGGCGGAAGATGTACCGGGTTGAGGCCGAGCGCCAGGATTTGGCGCAAGGCTTCGGCGAGGATTACATGGCATTCTTACGCCACTGTCAAATCCAGTTGTCGATTCGTCCCATGACCGAAGAGAATCTCGACCGGGTCCATGAATTGACCCAAAGAACCAACCAGATGAATTTCTCTGGCAATCGTTATGATCGCGATGTGTTGAGAAACATCTTAGCGACTCCGTATTTGGATACGTATGTCCTGACCTGTGAAGATCGATTTGGTTCTTATGGGGTTGTCGGTTTCAGTATCGTCGATAGCCGCGAGCCGCGAATGACGGATCTGATGTTCAGCTGTCGGATCCAGTCAAAGCGCGTTGAGCACGCATTTCTCAGTCATATCCTAAGGGTGTACATTCACAAGTCAGGGAAAGACTTCTGGGCTAATTACCGCAAGACTCCGAGGAACGCGCCTTCGGGAAAGGTGTTTGCTGATCTTGGGATGGAGGAGGTCGCAGTGACGGATGGTCTTACGTCTCTGGCTTTTCGTAAGAACCAGACGGTGCCAGACGATAGAGTGATCAGGATCGTGCTCCAGGAAGACCCGGTGGTTGCGATCTCGGGATGAGTGTCAGAGCGCAGCTGGGGTTGCTACGGCGGCGATTGTTGTCTTCCATGTACTCGCGCCGGGTCTCGCTAGGAACCATGGGGCCCGTTGTTTCCTTCACGTTCGATGATTTTCCTCGGACGGCGCTGACGGCCGGCGGGCATATTCTTAAGACGTACGGAGCTCGAGGAACGTATTACGCCGCTGTCGGCTTGATGAATACGTCAAATGAACTCGGCGAACAATTTCGGCGCGAGGACTTGAGCGTTCTAATGGCCGATGGCCACGAGCTTGCCAGCCATACCTTCACTCATATTTCGTGCCGTTCGGTCTCATGTGATAAGTTCCAGAGGGAAGTGGAGAAGGGAAGAGATGCCATTGAGGAAATAACGGGAAAGGGTGACTTCGGGAACTTCGCCTTCCCGTTTGGTGAGGTTACGCTAAACGCAAAAAGGGCATTGCGTACTGATGTAGCTAGTTGCAGGGGCATTTGGCCAGGCTTGAACGGGCCTCAAGTGGATCTAAACCTTCTCCGGGCCAATAGCTTATACGGTGGTCAGGATAAATATGCCCAGGTTCAGGGGCTCATTTCGGACAATGAGCAGCAAAGAAGTTGGTTAATTTTTTATTCTCACGACGTACGCGACAACCCATCGCGCTTTGGTTGCACCCCAGACCTGTTGGAGTTTACCGTGTCGTTCGCTTCGCGGCGGGGCGCTCGCATTATGACGGTCGCAGAAGTTGTAACGGAGTTGAGTTCAAGTTCACTATAAATATAGAGTTGTGTTTCCGAAGGCTACTCTTTTGTGGTTAAAGCAATGAAAACCGCGCGCATGGGCGAATTGAAGTCAGCAACCGCGACAGCCGTGGCCTTAGCTCCTGACAGGACGTCTCCGCCCATTTTACAGGCGGTCGAGCGCGTGGCTTCCGGTGCTTACGAGATCGACCCGCTCCGCGATTCCCGTTGGGCCGCGTTTGTCGACACTCATCCTCGGGCTTCGGTGTTTCATAGTCCGAAGTGGTTGACGGCTCTCCGAGATGTTTACGGCTACGAGCCTGCGGCTGTCACTACATGTCCTCCGGGATCTCCTCTCACGAACGGGCTTGTCTTCTGCCGGGTCAAGAGCTGGTTGACCGGTCGACGCCTGGTGTCATTGCCTTTCTCCGATCATTGCGATCCTTTGGTCGACAGGGCGGACGAACTTGATGCTTTGCTCGTGCACATGAAGCAGCAGGTCACGCAGGAAAAATGGAAGTACCTTGAAATCAGACCGATCTCCTATGAGCCGACCGGCCACACGGAGCTTAGCCAGTTCGTTACGTACTATTTCCACAAGTTGGATTTAGGTTCTGGGACTGACCAGCTATTTCACAACCTGCACAAGGACTGCGTTCAGAGAAAGATTCGACGCGCGGAACGGGAGCGGCTGGAGTATGAGGAGGGTGCCTCAGAGGATTTGCTCCAGAAGTTTTATCATCTTTTGGTGATGACTCGCCGCAGACAGTATCTGCCGCCGCAACCGTTGGCCTGGTTTCGCGGCTTGATTGCAGCCTTTGGAAAAGACCTTAAGATTCGCTTGGCGTCGAAAGATGGCATACCGGTTGCCAGCATTCTCACTCTTTCGCACAAGAAAACCATGGT
>Ga0102924_1003820_pt1 | contig 15609 bp, 14 predicted proteins | sample PaiPotPPM11metaG_FD_80116 | JGI IMG/M metagenome (GOLD analysis project Ga0102924, IMG submission 80116) | Iron sulfur acid spring bacterial and archeal communities from Banff, Canada, to study Microbial Dark Matter (Phase II) - Paint Pots PPM... ... | reverse complement strand
GGCCCGGGCCCGGGCCTTCGTGACGGAAGATCTGTGGCCGCTGGAACACCAGGTACTCCGGCGCGAGCTAAGCAGCCGGGAAGAGCCTTTCGTCCCGCAGCGCGGGATCCGCTACCGGTGCGATCCCCTCGGCGTCATCTCGCCCGGCGAGTACGACCACCTGCTGGCGGCCGCCGCCGCTCGCGGCCTGGCCGGGCTCGAGGTTTCTCTGGACCTCGGTGGCCAGGCACTGCCGGTGACCGACAAGCTGGGCGTCGTGGAGGAGATGGGCAAGACCATCGTCCCGTTCGTGCTGCCGCCCGACGCGCCGAACCTGCACTGGCTGGAGGCAGCCTGCTCCGCCGAACAGCGGGAGCGCTACCTGGTCCCGTACGCGCGCGGCGAGCTGCGCTCCGGACTTGCCCTGACCGAGGAGGTCGCCGGGTCGGACGTCGCGGGCATCCGGACCCGGGCTACCCGGACCGCGGGCGGCTGGGTCCTGGACGGCCGCAAGAAATGGATCGGCTCCGCGGACTGGGCCGACTTCCTCATCGTGGTGGCCGTCACCGACGAGGCCAAGGGCACACGCGGCGGCATGACGGCGTTCCTTGTCGACCGGGACACCCCTGGCGTAGTGATCGAGCGCCGCCTGCTGACGATCTCCTACCAGCGGCCCTGCGAGCTGCGCCTGGAGGGCGTGCGGCTCGGCGACGCGCAGGTGCTCGGCGAGGTGGGCGCCGCCTTCGTCCCGTTGCAAAACCGGCTGTCCCTGCGGCGGCTGGAGATGGCCGCGCGCTGCGTTGGCGCTGCGGACCGGCTGCTGGAGCTGATGATCAGCCGGGCCCGGGAGCGTCATACCTTCGGCGCAGCGCTGGCCGACCGCCAGATCATCCAGGAATGGATCGCTGACGCGGCCATGCGGCTGCACGCCACCCGGCTGGTCTACACCGACGCCGCAGGCCGCATCGCGGCCGGCGCCCGCGATGTCCGGCTGCCGGCCGCGACGGCCAAGCTGATGGCGACCGAACTGCTGAACGACGTCGCCGACCGCTGCCTGCAAGTGCACGGCGCCCTCGGCGCCAGCAAGGACCTGCCCATCGAGCACTATTACCGGCTCGTCCGGGTCTTCCGGATCGCCGAGGGACCCTCGGAGATCCAGAAGACGTTCATCGCCCGGGAAGTCATGCGGCACGGAACCTCGTGGTAGGCCGTCGCCGCGACCGCCTTACCCGCCCTGGTGCCCGGCCGCGGACAGCGGCAGCGTCACTTCGACCTCGCCGGGCCCGACCGTCACGTCTTCTCCCACGCGGCTCACCAGTTCCAGGGTGACGACGCCCGCCTGGCCGTCCAGCCGGACACCGGTCACGGTCCCGGAAACGGTCATCACCGAGCCGGTGAGGTTGAACTTGCGCATCCGGAACCCGCGGATCGCCCGGATCGTCCCGGCGTCGCCGATCCAGTCGCGGACGGCCCGCTCCCACGCCCCCATGAGGAAGAACGTGCTGGCGTAGGCGTCCGGCGCGTTGGTCGCCACCGCGTAGGAACGGTTGTGGTGGATCGAGTTGAAGTCCCGGTTGCCGCCGGCCGCCACGACGAGCCGGTACAGCGGCAGGGCGAACTCCACCGGGCCGACGGGGTCTCCCACCGTCACGTCGCCGTAGACCCGCTGGCCGGGTTCCCGGTGGCCGGAGACGGCTGGCGGCGTCACGACAGGGGCCGGGTACCGCGCCAGCCCATCGTGCCGCCGTCGACCTCGTAGGTCGCGCCGGTGATGAACGACGCGTCGTCGGAGGCCAGGAAGCACACCAGCTTGGCGACCTCGTCCGGCCGGCCCCGGCGCGGGATCAGGTGGTTGCCCGACATCTGCTGCTCGGCGGCGGCCTTGTCCTGCGCGATGTCGAGGAAGTAGTCGCTCATCGGCGTCTTGATCGACCCCGGGCAGTAGCAGTTGCACCGCACGTCGGGGGCGAGCTGGATGGCCAGCGACCGGCTGAGCTGGATCGTCGCGCCCTTGCTTGAGCTGTAGGCCGTGCCGGGGTAGCCGGTCAGCCCCGACACCGACGACGCGTTGACCACCGACGGTCCGCGGTCCGAGGCGCGCAGGTGCCGGGCCGCGTACTTGACCGCGAGCCAGTAGGACTTGGTGTTGATCTCGTACACCGCGTCCCAGGCCTCCTCGGGCAGCGTCTCGAACGTGACGCCCGGCGCGAAGGTGGCGTCGAGCACGCCGGCCTGGTTGACCAGCGTGTCCAGGCCGCCCATGGCGGCCACGGCCGCGTCGACCATGTGCTCGATGTCCGCCGAACTGCGCAGGTCGACGCGGACCGCGGTCGCCTTGCCGCCGGCCGCCAGGACCTCCGCCACGGTCTGCTCCGCGCCCTCGGCGTTGATGTCCGCCGCCACGACGTGCTCGGCGCCCGCCAGGGCGGCCTGGACGGCGATCGCGCGGCCCATGCCCACTGCCGCGCCGGTCACCAGCATGCGCTTGCCGTTAAGTGTCACGATCGGAACATATCATATGCATGAATTAGCCCGTCAAGACGCGAAGGCGGGCCGCACGTGGTCGCGGAACAGCTCCAGGGTGCGCAGCATCTGCTCCTGCGCGAGGTCGAACCACTGCATCCGCAGGATGACGTAGGTGAACCCCTGGGCCTCGAGTTCCTTCAGCGCCGCGACCGCGCTCGGCGGGTCGGTGAACAGGTACGAGCGGTCCGCCGTCTGCTCCGCCGCCGCGTCGGACTGCAGGTGGCTGTACCCGGCGGTCTGATCGGGAGCGTTGAACGCCGCGTACTGCCGGGTGAGCGCGCCCCGCGCGGTGACCCCGATCGCGCGGGCGCGGTCGGGGTCGGGGTCGAGCACCAGCTCGCGGCGGACCACCACCTCGGCGGGCACGCCCAGGCCGCGCGCCGCGCGCTCCTCCCGGTAGACCGCGAGCAGCGCCCGCAGTCGTTCGGGCGTCTCGTGCGGCGGGATGATCCACGCGTCGCCGAGCCGGGCCGCGCGCCGGGCGCCGGTCTTGTGCGGGCCGGCGCCGATCCAGATCCGGGGCCCGCCGGGCTGCACCGGCGGCAGGCTCAGCCGCTGGTCCTCGAGGGCGAAATGGCGGCCGCGGAAGGTGACCGGCGCCCGGGACCAGAGCCCGCGCACGATCGCGATGCTTTCCTCGAACCGGCTCGCCCGCTCGTCCATCGGGACGCCGAAGGAGGCGAACTCGTTCTCCCGGTACCCCATGCCGAACCCGGCGATCACCCGGCCGCCGGTGAGGTGATCGAGGGTGGCGAACTCCTCGGCCACGGCGACCGGGTGCCGCAGCGGGAGGATGAACATGTTGGTGCCGAGGAACATCGGGCCGGCGTCATCAGCCAGCGCGCTCAGCAGCGGCAGCGGCTGCAGCGTGGGCATGTTGCCCAGGTAGTGCTGGAGCACCCAGACCGAGTCGAGGCCGGCGGCGCTCGCCGCGCGCACCTGCTCGCGCAGCAGCGGCACCCGGTCCGCGGCCACGGTGCCGGGCGGGAAGTCGTTCATGACGGCCAGGCCGAACTTCACAGCGATCCTCCAGGCGAGAGCCATTGATTTCTATGATTCATTATCATAGTTTGCTGGCGTATAGCTCGTACCTCGGCGTCCCTCATGCCGGCCGGCACCGCAGGCCGCCTTCCTCCGTCCCGGGAGCACCCTCATGTCCGACCTCGTCACCCGCCCGGACGTCTTCGTCGGCGGGCGCTGGGTGCCGTCGCGCGGCGGCACCGAGCAGCCCGCCGTCGACCCGTCCACCGGCACCGCGTTCGGCTCCGCCGTCCTCGCCTCCACCCGCGACGTCGACGCGGCCGTCGAGGCCGCGCGGGACAGCTTCGACGCCGGCGCCTGGGCGGGCCGGCCGACGGCCGAGCGCGCCGCCGTGCTACGAGGCGCCGCCACTTATCTGGAGCGGCTCGGCGGGGACGCGGTCGACCTGCTCACCCGCGAGCTCGGCTGCCCGCGCTGGTTCTCCGAGCGGGCGCACGTGCCCAACCCCATCCGCCACCTGCGGTATTACGCGGACCTCATCGAACGCGAGCCGCTGGAGGAGGTCCGCGACGACGGCACCAACCGCAGCCTGGTCATTCGCGAGCCCGTCGGCGTGGTCGGCGCGATCACCCCGTGGAACGGGCCGCTCAGCTCGCCCGCCATCAAGATCGGCCCGGCGCTGGCCGCGGGCTGCTCGGTGGTGCTGAAGCCGCCGCCGGAGACGCCGCTCACCGCCTACCTGCTGGCCGACGCGTTCGCGGCCGCCGGGCTGCCCGCGGGCGTGCTGAGCGTGCTGCCCGGCGGCCGGGACATCGGCGCCTACCTGGTCCGCCATCCGCAGGTGGACAAGATCGCCTTTACCGGCAGTACCGCGGCCGGCCGGCAGATCATGGCCGACTGCGCCCCCAGGATCGCGCGGGTCACGCTCGAGCTGGGCGGGAAGTCCGCCGCGATCGTGCTGGACGACGCCGACGTCGCGCACGTCGTGCGCACCGTGATCCCGATGGCGTTCACCGTGAACGGGCAACTGTGCATGGCGCAGAGCCGCATCCTCGTGCCGCGGCGGCGCCAGGCCGAGTTCGCCGACGCGCTCACCGCCGCCTTCGCGGCGCTGCCGGTCGGCGACCCGTTTGCACCGGAGACGCAGATCGGCCCGCTCGTCAGCGAGCGGCAGCGGCAACGGGTCGAGGGCTACCTCACGCTGGCGGGCGAGGAGGGCGCGCGCGTCCTCGGCGGCGGCCGTCCGCGCGGGCTCGACCACGGCTACTACGTCAACCCGGCGCTGCTCGCGGACGCGGACAACCGGATGCGGGTGGCCCAGGAGGAGATCTTCGGCCCGGTGATGGCGATGATCCCCTACGACTCGGAGGACGAGGCGGTCGCGATCGCCAACGACTCGATCTACGGCCTGTCCGGCTCGGTGTGGACGGCCGACCGCGACCACGCCCTGGCGGTCGCGCGGCGGGTCCGCACCGGGATGGTCAGCGTCAACGGCGCGCCGCAGGCGTGGGGCACCCCGTTCGGCGGCTACAAGCAGTCCGGTGTCGGCCGCGAGATGGGCCCCGAGGGCCTGCGGTCCTTCCAGGAGCTCAAGTCGGTGGCGCTCGGCGGGCAGGCCTAACGGGCGCAGCCCCAGGAGGCCGGCCAGCGTGCCGCCGAGGATGGCGTCGGTTTCGGCCTGGTCCAGGCCGAGACCGCGCACGGCGGCGATCTCGGCGGCCGGGTCGGCCATCGGCCAGTCGGAGCCGTAGACCACGCGGTCCGCCCCGTGGCGGCGGATCAGCGACCGGATCCGCTCCCGGTCCAGGTCCGCCAGCCGCGGCGGCCAGGACGTCTCCAGGTAGGCGCGGGTACCGACGATGAGCTCGTCGGCCTCGCTGAGCCGGTGGTAGCCGCCGAAATGGCAGGCGATGAGCGTCAGCCCGGGCACCGCGTCGAGCGCGGTGCGCAGCGCGGCGGGCGAACCCCGGTCGCTGGCCTTGTCCGAGCCGCCCGCGCCGGCGTGCGTGATCACCGTGACGCCGGCCTCCGCCAGCGCGTGCAGCAGCTCGATGACCCGCGGCTCGTCCAGCGCCAGGTCCTGGAACAGCGGGTGCAGCTTGACCCCGCGGATGCCGTTGTCCCGCAGCGACCTGACGTTGACCGCGGGGGCCAGGTCGGGGTGGACCGTGCCGAACGGCGTAAACAGCGAGCGGTCGACGGCGCCGATCCACTCGTTGGTGCGCTCGACGGTCCGGGCGACGTTGGCGACGCCGAGCACCATCGCGTGGCCGACGCCGGCGGCGGCCATGGTGGCGCGCAGCCCGGCGATGGTCCCGTCGTGCACCGGGTCAAGGCTCGCGGGCCGGGTGGCGAGCACCTTCGGGGCGATGTGGTCGGGCCACACGTGGCAGTGCGCGTCGATGATCATGCCTTGCTCCCCTGCTGGCTGCTCCCCTGCCGCTTGACCAGCTGCCGGGCGAGCGAGTCGAGGATGACCTCGGTCGACCCCTCGTAGATCCGCATCGGCCGGGCCTCGCGGTAGAGCCGCTCGATGACGCTGCCCCGGACAAGGCCGAAGCGGCCCATGACCTGGACGGCCCGGTCGACGACGCGCCCGGTTACCTCGGTGGCACCGACCTTCGCCATCGACGACAGGTGCAGGCTGGCCTGCGGGTCGCGGGCCGCGGCGGCGGCGGCCCGGTAGGTCAGCGAGCGCGCCATCTCGATCTCTGTCCACGACAGCGCGAGCAGCGACGGAACGGGGCCGAGGCGGGCGAGGGGCACGCCGAACTGGGTCCGGCCGGCGGTGTGCCTGAGCGCTTCTTCCAGGGCGGCCTGCGCGACGCCGAGCGCCGCCCCGGCCACCGACACGCGGAACGTGGCGAGGGTCGCCAGCGTCAGCCGGAACCCTTCCCCCGGCTCGCCCACCCGGTGGTCGGCCGGCACCCGGACGCCGTTGAAGGCCACGTCGCCGAGGACGTGCGGCGCGATGATCTGGTGCGGCCGGGTGACGGTGATCCCTTGTGTGTCCGCGGGCACGAGGACCAGGGAGTACTGGTCCCCCTCGCGGCACAGCACCGTGTAGAGGTCGGCGTCCCCGGCGTTCGTGATGAACGACTTGCGCCCGCTGACGACCAGGTGGCCGGCCTCGGTGGTGACGGTCGTGGTGATCGCCTTCAGGTCCGACCCGACGTCGGGCTCGGTGAGCGCGAGGGCGGCGATGGCGTCCAGCGCCGCGACGGCGGGCAGCCAGCGCCTGCGCACCGCGTCGCTGCCGCCCGCGGACACCGCGAAGCTGCCGATGCCCTGCGTGGCGAACAGCGAGTCGAGGTGCCCGCTCACGCCGGCCAGCACCTCGCGGACCACCGTCACCGCGAGCGAGTCAACGCGCGGGAACCGGCCGCCGTACTCGCGCCCGACGGTCACCTCCGCCAGCCTGCTGCCGCGCAGCGCCCGCCGCATCACCGGGTCGACGCCGTCCGCCTCATCCGCGATCGCGGCACGGCTCGCCACCGACGCGGCCAGGGCGCTGGCCTCGGCCTGCAGCTCGCGGTACCGGGACGGGAGCTCGAACAGGTCACTGCCTGCGGCGTTGCCGTCGTCAGCGATACTCACCGGTCATCCTCCGCGCCCCTCACCCTCTGCAGCCACCGACAAATTCATGCATACCATAACAAGGATTTAGCGTAGGATGAAGTCATGCCGCTTGATCCGCCGCCCTCGTTCGACCTCACCGGTAAGGTAGCGCTGGTCACCGGGGGCACCAGGGGCCTGGGGCGGGAAATGGTCGCGGGGCTCGCCCAGGCCGGCGCCGACGTCGTCATCGCGAGCCGGGACGCGGAGGCCTGCGCCGCCTACGCCGCGGAGATCACGGCGGCGACCGGACGGCGCGCGCTGCCCTTCGGCGTCCACGTCGGGCACTGGGACGAGCTCGACGGACTGGTGGATGCGGCCTACTCCGCGTTCGGCCGGGTGGACGTCCTGGTCAACAACGCCGGCATGTCCCCGCTCTACGACAGCGTCGACGCGGTCAGCGAGGCACTCTTCGACAAGGTGATCGCGGTGAACCTGAAGGGCCCGTTCCGGCTCTCCGCGCTGGTCGGCACCCGGATGGCGGCCGGCGCCGGCGGGTCGATCATCAACGTCAGCAGCGCGGCCGCCGCCCGGCCCCGGCCGGACGTGCTGCCCTACGCGGCGGCGAAGGCCGGGCTCAACGCGCTCACCGCGGGGCTGGCCCGCACCTTCGGCCCGACCGTGCGGTGCAACGCGATCATGGCCGGGACGTTCCTGACCGACGTCAGCCGGGCCTGGGATCAAGACCGTTTCGCCGAACGGGCCCGTGGCTTCGCGCTGCAGCGCGGCGCGCAGCCCCGCGAGATCGTGGGCACCGCGCTGTACCTGGCCAGCGACGCGTCCAGCTACACCACCGGAGCGGTGATCACCGTCGACGGCGGCCAGTAGCCCTCGCGGTCAATTCATGCTAATAATTGGAAACATTATGAGCAATGCTGTCATTGTCGACCTTGTCCGCTCCCCGATGGGCCGCGGCAAGCAGGGCGGCGCGCTGTCCGGGGTGCACCCGGTGGACCTGCTCGCGCAGATGCTGACCGCGCTCGTCGAGCGCAACGGCATCGACCCCGGCTCCGTGGACGACGTCCTCGTCGGCTGCGTCGGGCAGAACGGGGAGCAGTCCGCGACCGTGGGCCGTCAGGCCTGGCTGGCGGCGGGCTACCCGGTGCACGTGCCGTCGGTGACCATCGAGCGCAAGTGCGGCTCCGGTCAGCAGGCGGTTGACTTCGCGGTGCAGGGCGTGACGGCCGGCGCCTACGACCTGGCGATCGCGGCCGGCGTGGAGTCGATGAGCCGGGTGCCGATGGGCTCGGCCCGGCAGGGCGCCGATCCGTTCGGCCCGTCGGTGCGGGCGCGCTTCCCCGACCTCGTCCCCCAGGGGGTGAGCGCGGAGCTGGTCGCCCAGAAGTGGGGGCTGACCCGGGAGCAGCTCGACGCGTACAGCGCCCGCTCGCACGCCCTGGCCGCCGCGGCCCGGGAATCCGGTCGCTTCGGTGACGAGATCATCCCGGTCACCGCGCCGGACGGCGCGAAGGTCACCGAGGACGAGACGATCCGGCCGGGGACCACCCCGGAGAAGCTCGCCGGGCTCTCCCCCGCCTTCGCGACCCCGGAGTACTCCGCGCGCTTTCCCGACGTCGAGTGGAAGATCACCGCGGGCAACTCCTCCCAGATCACCGACGGGGCCGGGGCCGTCCTGGTGATGAGCGAGCAGCGGGCGTCCGCCCTCGGCCTGCGCCCGCGGGCCCGCGTCGTCGCCTCGGCGGTGTGCGGCGACGACCCGGTGCTGATGCTCACCGGGCCGATCCCGGCAACGCGCAAGGTGCTCGAGCGCAGCGGCCTGGCCCTCCGCCAGATCGACGCGGTGGAGATCAACGAGGCGTTCGCGCCGGTCCCGCTGGCCTGGCTCGCCGAGTTCCCCGTCGACCCCGCCCTGGTCAATCCGCGTGGCGGTGCCATCGCGCTCGGCCACCCCCTCGGGGCGTCCGGGGTGCGGCTGCTGACCACGCTGCTCAACCACCTGGAAGCGACCGGCGGGCGTTACGGCCTGCAGACAATGTGCGAGGCCGGGGGCATGGCGAACGCCCTGATCCTCGAGCGCCTCGGCTGACCCGCGGTCACCGAACCCACTGTCACCCGAAGACTGTCACCGAAAGGATGCCCTCTTGATGGACCTCACCGGAGCCGCCGTCCTGGTGACCGGGGGCGCGTCCGGCCTCGGCTTCGCGTCCGCCCAGCGGCTCGCCAAGCGCGGTGCGCGGGTCGTGATCGTCGACCTGCCCGCCTCCGCGGGCGCGCAGCGAGCCGCCGAACTCGGCGGCGAGACGGTCTTCGCCCCGGCCGACGTGACCGATGCCGACGCGGTGGCCGCGGCCGTGGCGACCGCGGCCGACCGCGCGCCGCTGCGGGCGGTCGTGCACTGCGCGGGGCGGGGCGGCACGGTCCGGGTCCTGCAGAAGGACGGCAGCCCGGGCGACCTGGAGCTGTTCGAGACCGTGCTGCGGGTGAACCTCGTCGGCACGTACAACGTGCTGCGGCTCGCCGCGTCGGCGATGGCCCGCAACGACGTGGCGGACGGCGACCGCGGCGTTTTCGTGCTGACCGCCTCGATCGCCGCCTGGGAGGGGCAGATCGGCCAGCTCCCGTACGCCGCGTCCAAGGCCGGCATCGTCGGGATGACGCTCAACGCGGCCCGCGACCTCGCGCAGCGGGCGATCCGGGTCGCCACGATCGCCCCCGGCGTGTTCGACACACCGATCCTCGCCCGCTTCGGCGACGACGTGAAGGCCGCGCTCGCCGCGCAGATCCCGCACCCCCGGCGGCTAGGGCAGGCCGAGGAGTTCGCGCAGCTCGCTGAGGCGATCATCGACAACCCCATGCTCAACGGCGAGACCATCAGGCTCGACGGCGCGCAGCGGATGGCGCCGCGATGAGCGACGGCAAGCTGCTCACCGAGCGGCGCGGCGGCGTCCTCGTGCTGACGCTGAACCGGCCGGAGGTCCGCAACGCGATCGACACCGAGACCGCGTGGGCGGTCTCGCACGCCCTCGACGAGCTCGAGGCGGACCCGGCGCTGGCCGCCGCGGTGCTGACCGGGGCGGGCGGCACGTTCTGCGCGGGCATGGACCTCAAGGCGTTCCTCGCCGGGGAGAAGCCGTCGGTCGGGGCCCGCGGCTTCGCCGGGATCGTTGAACGGCCGCCGGCCAAGCCGGTCATCGCGGCGGTCGAGGGCACCGCGCTGGCCGGCGGCTTCGAGATCGTGCTGGCCTGCGACCTCGTGGTCGCCGCCGAGAACGCCCGCTTCGGCCTGCCCGAGGTCAAGCGCGGCCTGGTCGCCGCCGGCGGCGGGCTGCTGCGCCTCTCCCGGCGCGTCCCTTCTCCCCTGGCGATGGAGTGGGCGCTCACCGGCGAGTTCGTGCCCGCCGCGCGGGCCGAGCGGGCCGGCCTGGTGAACCGCGTGGTGCCGCCCGGCACCGCGCTGCCCGCGGCGATCGAGCTCGCGGAGGCCATCGCCCGTAACGGCCCGCTGGCCGTGGCCGCGACCAAGCGCATCCTCACCGAATGCCGGGACTGGCGGCTGGAGGAGGAGTTCGAGCGGATGCGCGAGATCAGCCTCCCAGTGCGCGAGTCGGCCGACGCGCGCGAGGGGGCGCTCGCGTTCAAGGAGAAGCGCGCCCCGCGGTGGACCAGCGCATGAGCGGACCCCGCACCGTTGACACGGCCCCGATTCAGACTGTGGAGGGTCAATGACCGAGACGTCAGAAACTGAGATCATGTCGGCAAGCGGCTGTCCCGTCAGCCACACCGACTACACCGTCCAGCGGCCGCTGTTCGAGACGTACGAGCTGCTCGCCGCCGAGCGCGAGCGGGGCCCGTTCCTGTGGAACGACTCCCGTCCCCGCCCGTTCTGGATGATCACCGATTACGAGCACGTGCTCGAGGCGCTGCAGATGCCCGACGTGTTCAGCAACGAGGTCATCAGCGCGCTGACCCCGGAGCACACGTTCGACCTGCTGCCCCAGTACCTCGACCCGCCGGAGCACACCGCGATGCGCCGGGTGCTGAACCGCTGGTTCGCCCCGGCGGCGGTCCGGCGGCTGGAGCCGCTCGTGCTCCGCCGCTGCGACGAGCTCATCGACGAACTGCGCCCCAAGGGGGGGTGCGACCTGGTCAGCGACTTCGCCATCCGGTTCCCGACCGACCTGTTCCTGGCCACCCTGAACCTGCCGATTTCCGACGGCGCCGTCTTCCTCGAGCATGTCGAGAACGTGTTCAAGAGCTTCGCCGGCCGCGGGCTGAAGCAGGCGGCCATCTCCACCGAATGGATCCGCGGCTACTTCGACCAGGCAATCGCCGAGCGGGAACGGGAGCCGCAGGACACCGAGACGGACTTCATCTCGCGGCTGCTGGTCTCGGCCCCCGGCGGCGAGCCGATGCAGCGCGAGGACATCATCACGATCTGCTACACCGCGATGCTCGCCGGGCTGGACACCACCCGCAGCGCGCTGGGCTATATCTTCCACCACCTCGCGCTTGACCCCGAACTGCGGCACCGGCTCACCGCCCGGCCCGAGCTGTGGCCCAAGGCGGTGGAGGAGTTCCTCCGCCTCTACCCGCTGGTCTACATGGACGGCCGCCTGGTGACCCGCGACATCGACTTCCACGGCATGCCGATGCGCAAGGGCAACATCGTCTGGCTGGGCCTGGGCAGCGCCAACCACGACCCGGAGAAGTTCTCCGACCCGCGCGCCTTCGACCTCGAGCGCGAGCAGCTCAGCCACCACCTGTCGTTCGGCGCCGGACCGCACCGCTGCCTGGGCATGCACCTGGCCCGGCACGAACTGGTCATCGCGGTCACCGAGTGGCACAAGCGGATCCCCGACTACGAACTCGCCACCACCGACCAGCTCTACGAGCGCGGCGCGCAGCTGTCGATCAACCGGCTACCGCTCCGCTGGGAAACACAGGACTGGGAAACGGAGAGCCAATGAGCGCCAAGCTGTCAGTCGATGAGTCTCGCTGCACCGGGCACGGCCGCTGTTACACGGTCGCGCCGAAGCTGCTCAGCGACGACGACGAAGGGTTCGTGACGCTGCGCGGCAGCTCGATGGAGATCACCGACGACCAGCTCGACGACGCGGAGGAGGCCGTCGCCGCGTGCCCGGAGCGGGCCATCACCCTGACCCTGGACAACTGACCGGCGTGCGGAGGATCCATGACTGACACCAGCAGGGCGAGCGGATGCCCCGTCAGCCACCACGACTACACGCTCCAGCGGCCGCTGTTCGAGACCTACGAACTGCTCGACGCCGAGCGAGAGCAGGGTCCGTTCCTGCTCAACGACGCGCGCCCGCGCCCGTTCTGGATGATCACCGAGTACGAGCACGTACTCGAGGCGCTGCAGATGCCCGACGTGTTCAGCAACGACGTCACCAGCGCGCTGAACCCCGGGCGCACCACCGACCTGCTGCCCCAGCATCTCAACCCGCCGCAGCACACGGCGATGCGCCGGGTGCTGAACCGCTGGTTCGCCCCGGCGGCGGTCCGGCGGCTGGAGCCGCTCGTGCTCCGCCGCTGCGTCGAGCTCATCGAGGAACTGCGCCCCCAAGGCGGCTGCGACCTGGTCGCTGACTTCGCGATCCGGTTCCCGACCGACCTGTTCCTGGCCACCTTGAACCTGCCGGTCTCCGACGGCGGCACCTTCCTGAAGCATGTCGAGAACGTCTTCACCGGCTTCCGGGGCCAGCAGCTGGAGCAGGCGGCGGCGTCCACGCAGTGGTTCCGGGGCTACTTCGACCAGGCGGTCGCCGACCGGGAACGGGAGCCGCGCGACACCGAGACGGACTTCATCTCGCGGCTGCTGGTCTCCCAGTTGGGCGGCGAGCCGATCCCGCGCGACGACGTCATCACGATCTGCTACACCGCGATGCTGGCCGGGCTGGACACCACCCGCAGCGCGCTCGGCTATATCTTCCACCACCTCGCGCGCGACCCCGGGCTGCGGCACCGGCTCACCGCGCAGCCGGAACTGTGGCCGCGGGCAGTGGAGGAGTTCGTCCGCCTCTACCCGCTGGTCTTCACCGACGGCCGCCAGGTCACCCGGGACATCGACTTCCACGGCCTGCAGCTGCGCCAGGGCGACGTCGTCTGGCTGGGCCTGGCGAGCGCCAACCACGACCCGAAGAAGTTCACCGACCCGCACGCCTTCGACCTCGAGCGCGAGCAGCTCAGCCACCACCTGTCGTTCGGCGCCGGGCCGCACCGCTGCCTGGGCATGCACCTGGCCCGGCACGAACTGGTCATCGCGGTCACCGAGTGGCACAAGCGGATCCCCGACTACGAACTCGCCACCGCGGACCAGCTCTACGAACGGGGCGGGCAGCTGTCAATCGACCGCCTCCCGTTGCGCTGGACGGTCTGATGCCGGCCGCCCTCGTCACCGGGGGCGGCTCCGGGATCGGCGCCGCCTGTGCCCGGCGGCTCGCGGCGGACGGCTTCACGGTTCTCGTCGCCGATATCGACCCGGCCCGGGCCAGCGCCGTCGCCGCCGACTGCGGGCCCTCCGCGGCCGCCGTCCGGGCCGACGTGGGCGACGAGGAATCGGTCGAGGCCATGCTGGCGCGGGCCGCCGACCTCGGGCCGCTGCGCGCGGCGGTGAACTGCGCCGCGGTCCCGGACGACGGGGGCGCCATCGCGGACTGCTCCCTCGCCGACTGGCGCCGGGTAATGTCGGTGAACCTCGATGGCGTCTTCCTCTGCCTGCGGGCCGAGCTGCGCGCCATGCTCGCCGCGGGCGGCGGGGGCTCGATCACCAGCATCGGCAGCGTCCTCGCGCTGCGCGGGCACCCGGGCACCCCGGCCTACACGACGGCCAAGCACGCTCTAGTGGGGCTGCACCGCAGCGCGGCGCGCGCGTACTCCGCCGACGGGATCCGCACCAACCTCATCTGCCCCGGCTACATCAGGACGCCGCTGCTCGACAGCCGGCTCGACCCCGACCGCCTGGCGGCGCTGACCGCGCAGCACCCGATCGGCCGGCTCGGCACCGCCGAGGAGGTGGCCGACCTGGCCGGCTGGCTGGCCGGACCGCAGGCCAGCTTCGTCACCGGCGCGGTCTACACCGTCGACGGGGGCTTCACCGCGTAACGGCCGGGTGGGGGTTGCATACGGACCTCGGACACGCTCCTACGCACGCGATCGATTCCGATCGCGCTTCCGCCGCTACTTCCACGTAACAGACAGGCAGCCGCTGCTAATCGCTCCCCGCACGGTCGAGCCCGGCAACGCCGTGCGCCGACGTCGACAAAAGTTCACGTCATCCGCCCGCATCACCTAGAGGGCGCGGAGCCCCGACAGCACCAGCACACCTCGCCCGGGACCCGGTTGTCCCTGCGCCGCTCGGTCAGGTTGCAGGAGTCGATCTTCATCGCGTGCCCGGCCGCGCGGATACGGTCGAAGACGGGAGGGCAGTCCGCTCCCGTCAAACACCGGCGCCGTCGGAAGCTCCACGGGTGTAGGCCATCTCCCAGAAGGCCAACTCGTAAGCCGTAGCCCTGTCGAAGGCGGCGGCGGTCGCCGCGGGGCTCGCGTCACGTGCGCAGGAGTCGAGCAGGCCGGTCGAGGCGCGAACAAGGTCGTCGTAGCCGTCACCGGAGAACATGGCGATCCAGTCGGCGTAGACCGGATCGTCGGGCACGCCGCTGGCAGTCAGGCGCTGGCCGATCTCGCCGTAACTCCATTGACATGGCAGCAGGGCCGCCAGCGCCACCGCCATGTTCCCTTCCCTCGCCGTCGCGAGCAGGTGCGATGCGTACCCGCGGGTGGTAGGCAGCGGGTCCGGCAGCGAAGCGGCGGAGCCGCCTAGCCGGGCGAGGAAGGCAAGATTCGCCGGGATCTCTACGTCCACGATCTGGCCGAGGAACCGAGCCAGCACGGATTGCGAGGACCGGTCCGGCGCCGCGGCGATCGTTAGCGCGATCGCGCGGACGTATTCATGGAGGTACTGGACGTTCTGCTCGAAGTAGAACCGGAACGTCTCGTGCGGCAGCGTCCCGGATCCGATCGCGACGACCATCGGATGGGTCACGGCCACGGCCCAGGTCGCGGCCCCGCGCTCGCGCAGCCGCGCCGACTCGGGCAGCCTGGCTGGCGAGCTCATGAAAGCCACCCCATCATCCGCGCGAAGTTGTCGCCCATGATCCCGTCCAGCTTGGCCTGCGGGATCGGGTCAGTGCCGAGCCGCTCGGCGTGCGAATTCACCGACAGCAGCTTGGCGCGCAGCGCGACCGGGTCATACAGGAACCCCGGGTAGTCGGTGCCGAAGAACAGCTTCTCTAGCGGGACGAAGAACTGCTGCGCGTGCACCAGGAACCGGTAGAGCTCCTCGCCGGTGGCGGTGGCGATGTAGTAGCTGAGCTCCGTGAAGAAGTTGGGGTGCTTGGTCAGCATGAACAGCGCCTCGTCGACCCACGGCAGCCCGACGTGCGCGATGGTCAGCCGCAGGCCCCGGAATTGCCGCCCGGCCGCGTCGAGCAGCGCGGGGCGCGCGTACTCCATCCGGGCGTCGATCCG
>Ga0102924_1003818_pt1 | contig 15619 bp, 15 predicted proteins | sample PaiPotPPM11metaG_FD_80116 | JGI IMG/M metagenome (GOLD analysis project Ga0102924, IMG submission 80116) | Iron sulfur acid spring bacterial and archeal communities from Banff, Canada, to study Microbial Dark Matter (Phase II) - Paint Pots PPM... ... | reverse complement strand
GGCAAAACCCAGCAGCAACAGATAGAGCCACCAGCCGCCCGGTAGCCGAATCGATCGCGGGACCTGTGACTTTGCAGGTGTTTCACTGACAGGAAGCTCGGGCATAGTTCAGGCTCCGGACCTGCAACATCGTGGGGTATTCCGACCCCTGGGGACGAGCCCGGGGCCTGCTGCCGCTCGCGGCGTTTCTCATCACGGCGCCAGGTAATTCATCGACTGGGAGAGGGGGGCCCTCAGGTGCGCAGATGCCTCATGGATCAGCAATAGGCGGAGTGTATGGTTGGCCGGCAGGGGTTACAAGAGACAGAAGATGGCAGATCGCGGCAAATCACGACATCCTACCGTAAAGCCCAACCGGCGAGGGCCGGGAGTCGATTCCCTGCAGGCGCCGGGAGCGGGGTGCCGCCCGGCTACCGGTGCAGCGGCGGAAGGCCCACCGACGCGACCAGCCGCCCGAAGCGCGGGTCGCTGTGGAGCGTCGCAAGGCTCGGATCGACGACAATGCCGATCACCTGGGGATCTCTGCGCCGGATGAGGTCGGTCAGGTCCGCGAGCGCGGCGTCATGGTGGCCCAACATTGCTTCGGACTCGACCATCAGGTAGGTCTTGTTCGCAGGTCCGGGATGCAACTTCGCCTCCGCGGCGTAGATGGCCGCCCACATGGCAGGTTCTCCACCCGAGAGGTAGGCCGGCTCGGCGGCGTTTGCCACCTGCAATATTTCCTCGTTGCGACGCAGTTCGCCAACCCGGCGCATCTCGGCAAGAAACCGTGTCGTATCCCGCGGCTCAATCTTGCTGAGCGCCTCCAGAATGGCGTGGGGCGAAGTCGCGTCCGGCGTCTCGTTCAGCATGTCCTGCAGCATCTCCACCGCTTCGCCTTTGTGCCCGCTCAGCCCCAGCGCAAGCGCCTGTGTGCTCAGAACGGCGGTCGACGTCGGATCCAGCCGCTGGGCAATATCCAGCTGTTTCAGCGCTTCGCCGTACCTGCCTTCGTGCATCAAGATCGACCCGTACCAGTGATGGGCGACAACCGACGACGGATCGAGGGCCAGGGCAGTACGAAACTCGTTCTCCGCCGCAGCCGCGTCCCACGACCAGAAGAAGTCAACGAAGCCCAGAGAAGCATGCGCGGTCGGCAACTTCGGATCCAGTGCCACGGCCCGCTTCGCCGCCTCCTGAGCCTTGGGATAGGCCTCCGCCTCCGGCATCACCGAATATTCGCGCAACAGGTTGTAGGTATTGGCCAGCCCCGCATAGGCCGGAGCGTAACCTGGATCCTTCGCAATCGCATCGTTGAAGTCTTTCAACGAGTGTTCGAGCGACTCCGGAGTCCGCTGCTCATAGAAGTAGATCCCGCGCAGATAGAGGTTATCCACCCCCGCCACCGGCGAACTTCTCGGCACCCACGAGCTCTTGATCCCTGCGTCTGGAATCGCCTGCGCCGTTGGCGTCCACACATTCTTCGCATGGCTCTTCGACACCGGCCACGCCAGCAGCCAGATCAAGGCAAATCCAATCGCCGCCGCCATTCCCGCAAGCGTGAGCCGGTCCGGCTCGGCCGGGATAATCCGCACCGTCTTGCGTCGCTCCACAAACCCCGGCGACCCCGGCTCATTGGCCTGCGTCGCGCGGCTCACCACGGCGGAAACCGGCGAAAATGTCGCTGAAAGGACAGGCTCGAGGTCCAGCGAGTCCGCAGGTGCGGCGGCCTGCAATTCCAGTTCGCCGCCGAATTCGGCTTCTTTCTCTTCAGGTTTGCTGTTAGCCAGCCACTCGTCCAGTTCGGAGATCAGCGCGTAAACGGTCGCGCGGCCCGCCCCAGGAACTCGTCGCACAGGGAGTCCGCGCTGCTTCTCCCAGCGCTCCACGGTGCGTATGTCGCGCCCGACATACCCCCCGATCTCCTTCCATCCATTTAGGATGTCCTTCCTGACCTGGGTCATAGAGCCCCCGTGGTACTCCGGAAACATGACGACAGTGGCCCAATTCTACAAAGGAATTTCCCCGGTTCTATGAATCTTGATCCAAATCCTATGCGTTCCTAAGAGAAATTCCTAGCGGATTCAATCGCTCCACGGCAAGTGCCTTCCGGTGCCGGAGCCCCGATCAAGTGCCTCCCTCACACCTGCTAACCGCGGAGAGTAGCCAAATCGGCCGATGAAACCTACACAATTCGATGTAGCTGCGTTTTCCAATTTAACGTTGACTTTGCATTTTTCAATCCGTTAGATTGCGCTCAGGGGGTGTCATGTGAGCAAGTCAATGCGGCTTCTCGTCTGGTCTGCGTTTCTTCTTTTTTTGGTGGCGGTACCCCTTCACGCTCAAACCGGCTGCGACGATTCGCCTGAGAATCCCACGGTGGTTCTCGGCCTTCTCGGCTCCGCAGGCGCATTGTTCTCCACCCTTCGCGCCCGCGCCAAAGCTCGTCGCAACTCGTCTTCGCGATAGACTGGGTTGCACTCTCCTCTCCTGATTCCAGGAGATAAAATCATGTCGTCCCCCATTCCCGTCTCCGAGTTCGGTGTGTCCCTCGTACGTCGTATGAATCGTCCTGGGTGGCCCAAACCTCGGCAGCCCGTAATGGCGTGGGCACTGGAAGCATGAACATGCATTCGCACGCCCCTGGTTCTTCTGTCCGTCTCCCTCTTGTACTCCCCGCCCTAGCGTCGACGTTCGCGGCCTGCCTTCTCGCATTGACCCTCTCCGGTTGCGGAAGCTCAATCGCAGGGACGCCGATACAAACTCCGCCGCCAACCGGCTACACCGGGGTCAGCTTCGGCGGCAAGGCAATGGCTGGCAACCTGCCTCTCATCGGCGCATCCGTCCAGTTGTACAGCGTTGGCACCAGCGGCAATGGCTCATCCGGAACCGCCCTCCTGTCCACCGCGCTCACCACCGACGCGAACGGAGCATTCACGATCCCCGCCGGCTATTCCTGCCCAAGCGGCTCCTCGCAGATCTACGTCGTCGCGCGTGGCGGCAAGCCCGGAGGGACCGCGTCGTCTGCGAACTCTGCGATTACCTTGCTCACGGCTCCTGGGGCGTGCAACCAGGTCGTTGCGGCCAGCCAGATCGTGGTCAACGAAGTCACCACCGTTGCTACCACTTACGCGCTCTCCCAGTTTCTTTCCACCGGCGCCAACCTGGGCGCCAGCTCTACGAACATTGTTGGCCTGCAGAACGCGGTCGCGACGGCCGCTGCGCTCGCGAACATTACCGCAGGCAGCAGCCCCGGGCCCACCTTTGCTCCAAACGGGACGTCCCCGGCCCCCAACATCAATTCCCTCGCCAACTTGCTGAACTCATGCACTGCGGGAACCGGCTGCGGCGCGCTCTTCTCGGCGACGACTCCCTCCGGCGGTAGCGCGCCCACCAACACCCTCGACGCAGCTCTCAGCCTCGTTCGCAACCCAACCGCCAACGTCGCAACTCTCTTCGCCTCGTCAACCGCCAGTTCCGCCTTCGCCCCCACACTCAGCGCTGCGCCCTCCGACTGGACGCTCTATGTGGATTACTCAGGCGGCGGCATGAACGGACCTTCGGCCCTCGGCCTGGACAGTGCGGGAAATGTCTGGGTGGCCAGCTACTTCGAGGCTGCTTCCGTCTTCTCGCCGCTCGGCAAACCCCTCTTGCCGCGGGGAATCACCGGCTTCGGGCTCAGCGCCTCTTACGGACTCGCCGTCGACGCGAATAACCACGCCTGGATCACGAACGAGCCCAGCACCGGAATTCCCGGCAACAGCGTCAGTGTCCTGGACTCCACGCCTACGTCCTATGCCGGTTCGGCCGGCTTCACCGGCGCAGGCCTCGACTTTCCCGTCGCCGTCGCCATCGACACCGATGGCAGCGCCTGGGTCGTCGACTACGGGGATTCCCGCCTTACCCACCTCTCCAGTTCCGGCCAAGCATTGTCCGGAGCCTCGGGCTATGCATCTGCGCAGTTCGTCTTCCCCGTCGCCGTCGCCATCGACAGCAGCCACAACGCCTGGGTCGCAAACCAAAGCGCCGCAACCGTGACGAAAGTCGCGCCCGACGGCTCGCAATTCACCAGCTACACCTGCTGCAACGCACCGTCCAATCTCGCCATCGACCAGCTCGGAAATGTCTGGGTAGCCAACTACTACGGCGACAGCATCAGCGAACTCTCAAAGACAGGTGTTGTCATCGCCAACGGCACTTACGCCGGCGGCGGCATCGATCATCCGCAGGCGATCGCCATCGACGGCGCCGGAAATGTCTGGATCGCCAACTACCGTGTCGCCGCCGGCTCTCAGTTCGCAGGAATCTCCAAGCTCGCAGGCGCATCGCTAGCGGGCGTCGCACCGGGTACGACGCTTTCTCCGGCGGCAGGAATCGGTCCCCACGCCGCACTCAGCGAAACCTACGCCATCGCCGTAGACGCCAGCGGCAATCTCTGGGTCAGCAATTTTGGCAGCAACACGCTGACCCAGTTCATCGGTCTGGCCGCTCCGGTGAAGACGCCGCTGATCACCGTCCCAGCCGCACCCTGAGCCTACCCCGAATTCCTGCCCGTCTCGAACCAGACCGTGGCGTTAGGGCCGCGCTCCCAGTGAGTTGTTCTTCACTCCGGCCGCTAGCGGCGTAACTACCGGCGTCGCGGCGCCAATCAACTCAGTGACCTGCAATTCGTTGGGGTCGGCTATCCAAATATTTCCCGAGCCGTCAAGCGCGATCCCAACCGGGCCATTTACACCCGGGGGTGCGTAGCCATTCGCAGGCGAAATAGCTGCTCCAGTGTTGGACAGCTCCGAAACACTGGCGGTTCCATTATTCGCAATCCACACATTCCCCCCACCATCGATCGCAAGAGCAACCGGAGTGCTCACGCCACCAGCAGTAAAGGGAGACCCGGTAGCTGCCGCGCCCAGGTTTGTGAATTCTGAAACCGAACTGTTGGCGGTGTTCCCATTCGCCAGCCAGACATTGCCGGAGTTGTCGATCGCGTCGAAGTCCACCGTTGCTAATCCATTGCCTGTGAGTTGCAGGCCCACCTGTACACCCGCAACCGACACCTCAGTGAGAGCGGCATTGCTTGTAACCCAGGCGTTCTCGCCGTTGTCGATCGCCACCGATCGCGGATTCGTCAGACCAGTGGTAAAAGGAAATCCGGACTGCACCACCCCGGAGCTGGACAATCTGGTGACGCTGTAAGGCGTCTTGGTGCCCGTGACCCAGATGTAGCCGAGGCCGTCGACCGCGACGCCTTGAGGGCCTTTCGTCCCCGTGGCGAATGGCGATCCAGTCATCGCTGAACCCGAACTGGACAACTCAGTGACCGTGTTGCTCGTGTAGTTCGCAATCCAGGCGTCGCCGGAAAGATCAATCGCAATCGCCTGGGCGCCATTCAGTCCGCCAGCCGTATAGGGAGAATTGGCAAACGGAGCACCGAGACTGGACAACTCGGTAACGGTGCTGTTGTTATTGACCATCCATGCGTCTCCGAAACCGTCGATGGCCAGGTAGTGCGGATCAGTCAGACCGCCGCCTGTGTACTGAATTCCAACCGTGAAGTCGTTCGGCACCGCCATTAGCGTGGGCCCGAACGGCGCCTGCCCGGTCGGAAGGGCATAGAGCGCCGCGATATTCGCGCTTGGATTGTGCGCAATGTTGATGGCGGCCGTGGCCGTATCGGAAGGCGCCGAGCCCGCCGTCCCTCCGGACAGTGCGGCGCTGAACAGCGTAGTGCATGCCGCGCTAGGCCCCCCGCCCGACGTGCTGTTCGAATTGACGCAACTCGCCAGGACGTTGCCCAGTGTATTGATCTCGGTCTGCGGCGGTGTACCGTTGCTGCTCGGCGGAGGAGTCGTGGCCAGCGCCGTGCCGCTGGGAAGGTCAGCAAGATTTGCCGTGTTGGCAAACGCGTTCTGAATGCCAATCTGCGCCAGTGCCGTGCCCGAGCTGGAGACGTGCGTCGCGTCCGTGGCAAAGCCGGCGAACGCATAGGCCGCTGCAACCGTGGAAACCTCATTCACCGTCACGAACGGCGTCGCCGTCAGAAAGTTACCGGAACTCGGGCAGTTCCCCAGTACCGCTATCAGGCCGGCCTGGTTGTTCACGCCGCCACCCGGGTTGCCGCCCAGCGCGTAGACATACACCTGCGTATTCGGCGTACAGGAATAGTCGCCGGTAATCGAGAAGGTTCCACCGCTCCCGGTCAGCACATAGGCTCCGATGGAATCAGACAAGCCGGTAGAAGATGCCTTGAGCAGCGAGTTCGATGCGTTGAGGCCAGTGGCGGCAATGCCCGCTCCCCCATAGCCAGTGGTGCCGGCCGCGAAGAGATAGACATGCGCTCCAACGATGGCCTGCTGCCCGCCATGGACGGCACCTTGAATCGCAAGGCCGGGGTCTGCAGTGGGCGCAGCGGTTGGGCTCAACGTGCAGCCGGTGAGGACAAGGGGAAGACAGAGAGCTACGGCGATTACTGGTCGCATGACGTCACCCGGATCAGTCCTGAAGAAACGAATGTGGCCCAACGCATCTTCAATAAATTTGCCTTGACGGCGTTCAGTCTAGTGCCGGCCAGTTACGGCTTCAACGCAATCTGAGCCCTCTCGGCCGGCAGGAACCTGCGGAAACAACACTGCGCGCAGCCCTCATATCGGCCGTAGAGTTCGCACTCGAACCTACTGCGCTGAATGTATCGCCACCCCCGGGCCGCTGGGACTCCCCCGAATTATGTAGACGAAGGCTGATTCGCATGACCCGCCCAGGCTCGCCCACGCCTGCTATCATGGCGGCCACGAGGTCGGCCATCGCGTCGTCACCCTGGCCGTAGCGGCGACTGCTGTCCCTGCTCTCATTTTCTGGATGGGGCTTCCCAGCGCAATCATCAACCGCCGGATTCTGTCGGCAGATTAGAGTCCCTATTACGGCTGCCCCTCCGCATCTGTTTGCAACACAATCAGCAGCACCAGTCCCACGACCGCGAACATCCGGAAAGCCGCCTCCTGCCCGTTCCACGTATGCGACTGCCACATCAGGAACCACTCCGCCCCCACCGACAAGAACGCCACCAGCCACATCGTCATCGACAGCGTCAGCGCAAGCACCGGCAAGCCCTTCGCCGCATTGAACGCCGCAGCCGGACCACGCAGCGCGCGTGCCATCTGTAACGTCCCCCACCACAACAGGATCATGGTCGCAATCTCCCACGCGATGATGCTCAGGTAGAACCCAATCTGCAGCCAGTGCTCCGGCAGCGCGCGCCACATTCCATGGTTGCCGGGAAACGTCGTATCCATCAGCAGCACATGATGGACGAACTCCCAGTTCGAGCCGAAATCCGTCAGGTTGTTGAACACCACCAGCGTGTAAAAAAGCGCAATCCCCGCCAGCAGCACCACCTTCGCCGTGCGCGTAATCATCGAGCCCTCCCTGCAAATGTCCTGAAGTACGCCGTCAGCGCATCGAGCGTCGCATCGTTATAGTCGGCATGCGCTGGCATCTTCGCCCCTGCTGTCACTGACGCCGGATTGCTGATCGTCTGCCGAAACCGCGCGCCATCCTTCTCCGCATCCTCGGCCAGTTTCCGCCACGATCGCCTCGCCATCGTGCCGCCCTCCGCGCCCATGTTGTGACATTTAAAGCAGTCTTGCCGCGCGATTGCATACCCCTGCGCGACCGCCGATCCTGCAGCCCAATCTCCCGCCGGCCGAATCGCGCCAAACACCACCGACTCCCGCCGCAACTCCAGCCGCGTCACCCCGAACGGAATCTGCGGCTCGTCCTCATGCGACAGCACCTTGAACGCCGGCTTGAAGAAGGGGTGCGAGATCAGGTAAGGACCCAACGGGCCGTCGTTCTCCGACTTCGGCCACCGCTCCCGCGTCTCCCCGTTGATCCGCAGCACCAACACCGGATGATGCGCCGCAACATAGTCCCGCGGATAGTTCGTTCGATACTCGTCGTAGCAGATCGCCACAACCATCAAACCGCCCATCGCATCGTCGCTCGCCGTCTTTCCGAACAGCCGCGCCAGCGTCTCCAGCGATACTCCTTGAATCTCCGCCGTACCACCCAGGTTGCTGTCGTCGCGGACCGTGTACTTTTCCTGCGGAAGCCGCAGCAGGTCCTCGTAGCGAACGTACCGCGTCGACCCCGGCGGCAGCCCCCGCAACTCTCCATCAACCTCAAGGTCGCCCGCAGAAGCTCGTTCCACATGCAGAACGCTCTGCTCCGGCGCAGGCGTCTGCGCGAGCGCAGCAATCGCCAGCCACAACACAAAAGCTCGATGCATGACTGATCCTAACGTGGCCTCCCGGCCCCGACCAGACAAATCCTTCCCCGTGCTACATTCAAAAACAAATGCCGCCAACTCCATCCCCTGAACAAGCCCTGGAAGCCGCAGACCTCGTCCTGCCGCAGCTTCCCGCACCCGGCGGAAACTACCTCTCCGCCAAGCGCGCCGGCAGTCTCCTCTATCTCGCGGGAGTCGTCTCCACCGGACCCAACGGCGTCATTACGGGCACCGCCGGTATCGACCGCTCCATCGAAGACGGCTATGCCGCCGCCCGAGCCTGCGCCCTGACTCAACTCGCCGTCCTCAAACGTGAACTCACCTCGCTCGACCGCGTCGCAGAAATACTGACCGTAAATGGTTACGTAAACGCGGCCCCCGGATTCGGCGATTCGCCCGCCGTCATCAACGGCGCCTCCGACCTGTTCGTGCAGATCTTCGGCGAAGCCGGCCGTCACGTCCGGGCCGCCATCGGCGTCAGCGCCCTCCCCCGCAACGCGCTGGTCGAACTCCAGATGACCGTGAGGCTGCACGAACCATGACCACCCACGCCCTTTTCGCCGAACCCACCCACTCCGTCTGGGACCGCGCTCTGCCTCCGCGCCTGCGCATCGCCCCGGGCGACACCGTCGACTTCCAGTGCCTCGACGCCAGCGGCGGCCAGGTTCACCCTGGCACCACCACCCAGGACTTCCTCGGCATCGACCGGACCCGCATTCACGCACTCACCGGGCCTGTCTGGATCGAAGGCGCCGAGCCCGGCGACGTCCTCCAGATCGACGTCCTCCGCACCACCCACCACGGCTGGGGCTGGTCCTCGACCATCGAAGGCCTCGGCTTCCTCAAGGATCAGTTCCGCGACAACTACCTCTTTCATTGGCAGCTCGACGCCGACTCCACGCGCTCGCTCGGGCCCGCCATCGTTCCCCTCCGCCCGTTCCTCGGCGTCATGGGCGTCGCCCGTGCGGACGACGGCGCCTTCCGCACGCGCCCGCCCGGCCCCTTCGGCGGCAACCTCGACGTCCGCGAACTCTGCGTCGGCTCCCGCCTCTACCTCCCAGTATTCGTCCCCGGTGCCCTCTTCTCCTGTGGTGACGGCCACGCCGCACAAGGCGACGGCGAAGTCTGCATCAATGGCATCGAGTGCCCGCTCGATGTCTCCCTGCGCTTCCATCTCCACAAACAGCAGCCGCTCACCAGCCCCATCGTCGAATCCAGCGAAGCCATCAAGCCCGACTCCATCGCCGACTCGTGGATCGTCCTCGAAACCGGCACCGATCTGGCCGCCGCAGCCCGCGCCGCAACCTCGCGTATGATCGACCTGCTCGTCTCTCGCTGGGGCTTCACCCCAACCCACGCCTACATCCTTTGTTCCGTCGCCCTCAAGCTGCGGCTCAGCCAGGTCGTCAACGAGCCGGTCCACACCGTCTCCGCCGCCATCAGCAAACAAATCCTCCCCGCACGCCAACTCTTCCCCATCAGGTGAAGGTCAGCCGAACCTACTATGACCGTCAACGATCCCGCCATCGTCGCCGAACTCGCCACGCTCTACCCTCAGTACGAGCAAGCCCTCGTCTCCAACGACGTCGACACCCTCGTCCGCATGTTCTGGACCGGGCCCCAGGTCATGCGCTTCGGGGTCACGGAAAATCTCTACGGCCCCGAAGAACTCGAAGCCTTCCGCAAATCGCGCCCCTCCGCAGGCCTCGCCCGTACGGTCACCCGCCTCGACATCGCCACCTTCGGGCGCGACTTCGCCTCCATCACGCTCGAGTTCGAACGCGGCACGACCCGCGGCCGTCAAAGCCAGGTCTGGGTCCGCCTCCCCGAAGGCTGGCGCATCGTCCAGGCCCACGTCTCCCTGCTCCCCAACCCCTGCCGCAGCTGACAGCTGATAGCTGATAGCTGATAGCTGGATTCATAAACGCCTTTTTCTTTGCCCGCCGATACCCCTGTAGGAGAGAGGGGTTGGCGATTGACTTACGCCGACAGCCGCACCGTCAACCGCTCCACCGGCGCCGCCTGGAACGCAGCATCTAGCCCCCGCGAATCCGCAAACAGCCTTCCCTGTACATGCCGCGCCGGAAACACAAACTCCATCTCGCGCTGTGCAAACGGCCATGGCGACAAGCGAAAATGTCGCGCACCCACCGGCAGCACCTGCACCTCCGTCGTACCGCCATCGTTCAACGCCAGCGGATGCAGCAGGGTCGCCGGCCCATCGAACGCCACGCACGTCAGCAGCGACAGATTGTCGCACGCCTGCAGCAGCCGGAAGTGCTCCAACACCCGGGCCTCCGACTTCTCCGACTCCGTCAACGACGCATCCTCCCCGATCCTGACCCGCAGTTCTTCCTGATAAGTGCGCAGCTGCTCCAGAAACGCATCCAACAAAAGCAAGCCCTCCACCGTAATCGTCGTCCGGTCTGCATGCGCCGTCAGCAGATTGTAGGTGTGCATCGAAATCAGCAGCCCGGCATAGGCATCCTCCTCCGCAATAATCCGCACCGCCCGGTCCCGCACCGCGAGATAGTCCTCAAGATCAATTTCCTCGAACGCCGAATATTTCCCCACCAGCTCCGTCGAAAACGCCGACGGCTTCCCCTGCTGCGTAATCGAAGGATGCGCATCGCGGTCCGCCCACCCATCATCATGGCGCGCAATCCCCTTCAGCACGCGCCCGCGCGGCTCCGGCCGGGCAAACTCCGCATTTCCCCACGCCGCCGCAAAGTCCCCCGCCAGCCGGGCGTGGTCCGGATGCGTGATCAGCCACCAACCCGTCTCCGATTCCATCCGCAACATTCGTGCCTCCTTACTCCGCGGTCTGCGGCCGCTTCGACTCGTGCCAGTTGTGCAGCGCCAGCCATTCCAGAAACATCACGATAAAGAAAAAACCAAACCCGAGCATCGTCGCGGCAAACACCAGCGCAAACATATACGCCGTCTCCATCTGATTATTCGCATACGTAATCGCGTACCCCAACCCACCCCGCCCCACCTGCGGAGAGCCTGCGAACAACTCCCCCGTAAGCGCGCCAATCACGCTGATCCCCGCCGAGATGCGCACTCCCGTGAATAAGTTCGGCAGCGCGTTGGGCAGTCGCAGCTTCAGCAGCACCTGCGCCGGTGTCGCCTTGTACATCAGAAACAGATGAACGAAGTTCTCGTCCACGCTCACCAGCCCCTGCGTAGTGTTGGCGATGATCGGCGCCAGGCAGATGATGAACGTCACCATCGTCACCGCAAGAATCCCCGCCCCAATCCAATTAATAATCAACGGCGCGATCGCCAGGATCGGCACCGTCTGCAACAGGATCGTGTAGGGATACACCAGCTTCCGCACCCACTGGAATTGCGCAAAAATCAACGCCACAGCCACGCCCACCACGATGCTCGCTGCGAGCCCACCCGCAGCCTCTTCCGTGGTAATCATCAGCGAACTCATCAACGAGGGAAATCGATCATGCACCGCCCTCGCAACCGCAAGCGGCCCGGGAAGAATGTACGGCTTAATGTGATTCAGGCTGATCACCGCCTGCCACAATCCCAGCAGGCAGGCCAGCACAATCACACTGTTCATCACCAGCAGGCCATTCCGCCTCATGCCTGGTACACCCCCCGCAGCAGCCGCGAAGCCTGCGCCACCTGCGCGTCGAACGCCGGTGTCTCGCGCGTCTCCGCCGTCCGCGGCCACGGCAGCTCCACCTCCATCTCGTGCGCCACCCGGCCCGGATGCGCCGCCAGGATCACAATCCGCGTCGACAGAAACACCGCTTCTGCCACCGAATGCGTTACAAACAGCACCGTCCACTTCTGCTCGCCGTACAGCCGCAGCAACTCCTCGTTCATCCGGTCGCGCGTCATCTCATCCAGCGCCGCAAACGGCTCATCCATCAGCAGAATCCGCGGACGCGTCACCAGCGCCCGCGCAATCGAAGCCCGCATCTTCATACCGCCGGAAAGTTGCCGCGGATATCGATTCGCCACGTGACCCAGCCCCACCACCTCCAGCATCTTCGCCACCCGCTCCTGCCGCACCTCCCGCGCCGCATGCTCCAACTCCATCTCCAGGCCGACGTTCTCCTCCACCGTTCTCCACGGCAGCAGCGTCGCATCCTGAAAGATGAAGCTCATCATCTCGCGCGCATTCTTCGGCGTAATCCCATTCACTTCCACCGTCCCCACGCTCGCCGGGCTCAGTCCCGACACCAGCTTCAGCAGCGTCGACTTGCCGCATCCCGAAGGACCAAGAAACGTTACAAATTCCCCACGCTCCACGTTCAGCGAAATCCCATCCAGCGCCACTGCCCCGTCGCGAAACCGCTTGCCCACGCCCTCCAGCGCAATCTCCGGCACCGACTTCCGCGTCACCATGGCGCCTCTCCTGCCACTGGCAGATAGAGCGCCGAAGGATGCTCCGCGGTATGCAGCACCTGCTGCGTCGACCGCGCCCAACTCCAGTTGTCCGCATCCTGCGGTGCCGTGCCTGTCGAAGGATTGCGGTCGTACAGCGGAAATGCTGAACTCGCAATCTCCAGCCGCAGCCGCTCTCCCTCCGCGAGCACAAAGGCGGTCGGCTCCAGCGTGAACTCCCACGCATGCACCGCATCGGCCGCATACTCCACATCGCGAAACAGCCACGAGCTCCGCGCGATTCCGATCGCCACAAACTCCGCACGGCCATTCGCTATCACCCGAACCAGCTTCGCCGTGAAATCCGCGCTCGCCGCCGACGTCGTCGCATACAGTACCACCCGCGCCTGCCCAAAAATCTCCGCTTCCCTCACCGCGGGCGGCGACGTATACACCAGCACATTGTTTCCCATCTCCAGCGCCGCCTGGTCGAACGGCCCGCTCAGCGCCTGCGCCCCGCCCGGCGCGAGCACTGGGACCTCTGGGTCGTACACAAACACATCCCTCGCCTCATCCCCCTGCGGTGCGTCCACGCTGAGGGTCCCATCGCCCTTCCGCGAATTCGCACCGCCCCCACTGTGCAGATACACCGCCAACCCGCGTCCCTCCGGCCACTCCTCCGCAGTCCGCCACGCATTCGCGCCCAACGCAAAATAACGCACACGCGGCTCGCTCTTCCATTCCCCTGAATCCTTGAGCCAGTGATCAAACCACCGGAGTAACAGCGCATTCGTATCCAGGTTCGCGGCCTCACCCAGATTCGCATCGCCCACGCGATCGCCCCACGGAAGGTGCACCCAGGGCCCGGCAACCAGAAATTGATTCCCCCGCGCCAACTCGCTCCCCGCACCATCGCGCAACGCCCGATACCCCGAAACGGATCCCTCCAGATATGTATCGAACCACCCTGCAACATGCAGTGCCGGCACCTTGATCCGATCCAACCTACCGCTCACATCCTGCTCCGCCCAGTATTCGCCCGCCTCACGATGTGTAACCCAATCGTGCACATAACTCGGCAGCGCCCCATCCGCAATCGCTGGATGCGCCCCGTACGGCGCAAACCCCGCCTGAGCCCGAACATTCATCCACGCCGCCTCCAGCCGATCGCTCGCCTCCCGCAACCCCAGCCGTCGCGCATCCTCGCGCAGCAGTTGGATCCCCCATCCCAGGCTCGACGCCAGTCGCAGCGCGCCCTGATGATAGAACCACCCGTGATACAAATCCGTCGCCGTCATGTGGGGCGCAATGCACTGCAGCCCCTCCGGCTCTTCCGCCGCCGCCAGCAACTGCGTCGCACCCTGGTACGAAAATCCATACATCCCCACGCGTCCATTCGAAGCCGCCAGCCCCCGCACCCAGGCAATCGTCTCCGCACCGTCCTTCGCTTCATTGCGAAACGGATAGAACGTCCCCTCCGACCCACCGCGTCCCCGCACATCCTGGATCACCACGTGATACCCATGCCGCGCCCACCACACCGGATGCGCATACACCACCGTCGATGCAATTTCGCGCCCGTACGGCTGCCGCATCAGCAACGTCGGCCATGGCCCTTCACCCGCCGGATGATAATGGTCCGACACCAGCACCGTCCCATCGCTCAACCGGCATTTCGCCCCGCGTTCCAGACGCACGCCATTCCCGCAATCGATCATCAAGCCCCGTGCCTCGGCACAAAGTTGTACATCGCGACCAACGCTTCCGCCACCCGCGCCGCCGCCCCATTCGCCCATCGCTCGCCATTCTCCGCGGTCGCCGCCGTCGGATCACCCAGCACGCCGCTCGGCGCAATATCCTTCGTCAGCCACGCAAAGTTCGCCGACGAACCCTCCGGCTTCAGCAACTCCGTTTCCTCCACACGAGCAATGTAGTTCGCCGTGTACTCCGCCGGATGCACCAGCTCCGGCGTCCCATGCAGCAGCAGCGCCGTCTCGACTTCACCCGCGTGGAAGCCGTACGTCTTCTCCTGCCGGCTCAGACCCTCCACCGCCGCACCCGCCGATCCGAACAGCGAGAACGTCCGCAGCCCAAACTCCGCGCGCAGGTCCCGCGCCAGCACATCCACCAGCGAGGTGTTGCCCCCATGCGTGTTGTACAGCACCACCTTCTTGAAGCCCGCCGCCGCCACGCTCGAGCCCAGGTCGCGCACGACGGCCATAAATGTCTGCGCACTCACCGACAGCGTCCCCGGAAATCCAATATGCTCGTTGCTCTTCCCGTAGCACACCGGCGGCAGTGCGTAGATCGGCAGTTCCTCCGGAATCTGTGCCAGCGCCTTCCCCAGCAGCAGATTGTTGATCAGCGTATCCGTCGCCAGCGGCAGATGGTATCCGTGCTGCTCAATCGCCGCCGTTGGTAGCACCAGCAGCGTCTGCTCGCGCGGCAGCGCATCTACCTGCTTCCACGTCAGGTAGGCGAAGTTGCGCGCATCCGGAATCCACGTCTTCATGTTGTCGCCACCTTCACCGACTCGCCGCTCTTGCGAAAGCTGATCATCTTCCCCGGATTCAGCAGTCCCAGCGGATCGTATTTTTCCTTCGCTCGCAACTGGATATTGTCCGCGCGAAACCGTCCCGCATCTTCCAGGTAGTTCACATGCGGGTTCGCCACAAACACGCCAATCGCCCGACAGTAGTCGATCATCTCGTTCAACCGCTCCTCGCTCACAAATCGCACCACCGGGATCGCTCCCGGAATCACCACGCCCTCACCGTTCTTCATAAATTCGATGTGAAACAAGATTTCCTGGCCGAACTTCTCTCTCAGCTTGGCAAACTGTTCCCTGCACTCCGTCGGCGAAAATCCGCACTGCAAATACGTGTAAGCGGGATCAGCTTTCATCGCCCACAGCGTCGTGTGATTCCACGTGTAGTCGCTCAGCAGCGGCTGCGTCCTCGGCCCCTCAAATGTGCCGGTAAACGTTACCTCCGCGCCGCACTTCTC